>Ga0209367_1002422_pt1 | contig 24644 bp, 16 predicted proteins | sample WorMetLIZISLAND2_FD_187412 | JGI IMG/M metagenome (GOLD analysis project Ga0209367, IMG submission 187412) | Marine gutless worms symbiont microbial communities from Max Planck institute for Marine Microbiology, Germany - Olavius geniculatus... ... | reverse complement strand
GTGTATTATGGTCCCGATGGGCCGAGTCCAAGTGATATGCGATTTTCGAAACTATAACTACTGAACTGGAAATGCTATAGGCTTTCGCGCATCTCGTGAGCTTTGCTCAAATTTCTTATTGTAAAGAATATTAATGAGTTAATATGGCCAATAAATAAGAAGATTTATTGCTATTGGGAGCAGTGGCTTGTTGCACATACAGGTTGTGTAAGAAAAAAAGAAAATGTAGGCTTAAATTTTGTGTTCAGCCTGTCGTCGCCAACCGGAATGACCAGGGCGACTGTCAGCATCTGATATAGGAGTTACGCACTGACCCAGCTCTGTTCTGGCGATATTTTCGGCTGTCTGTATAGTCATATAAGACAATATGCATTGCAGCGACTTTACTAAACCTTTCCGTTGTCTCCATGTTTGTTGTGGAGTCCTCCATTTTGCTTTGGCGACTGATGTCATTTTCAGTCAAGTGATAAATATTTGCGGTACCGCATAGAGTGTTCTGATTGGTCAACACAATTACTATCGATCGGATAGTAAACAAAAAATAGAAACACACACTATCGGTGTTTCTATATTAAACGCATTGCAACACAATGCGCAGCCATAGTGGAAATGCCACTTTAGCTGGCCTGTTCTGTTTTTCTGCGTGATTTACACCAAATGTACTTTGTTGGTGTTTTTGCATGGTTTTTTTCCCCGTCGCTGGGAATTAACCATAGGTCTGGCGTCACACTGGCCATGCGTCACTGACTCGGTGGTTTATCCACCTACGGGCTCAGTGGCCATAGAAAGGGAGATGATCACTCTGCCTATGCCCCAGAGGTTCACTGCATGCTTTATCTTTTTTTTTTATCTTGTCACTGGGTAATGGGTATGAGTTTTATTTGCTATTATTATTCTCCTGGCCATGTTGAACTTAGAACCAGAGACATCAACCACTATAAAGAAGTTTTGCTGTGATTTTGGTAATGAATTGGCTAGACTTGTTGTTTGTGTTTGTAGTTGTCGGTTGAGATGAAATATCCATCAAACTGGAACGATCATCAGACGTGGAAACTGTTCTTGACTGCTTGCAGGGCGTCCGGATATCTTGTCTTCCAGCACAAAGAATTCTTTCAAGGTTATCATCATCGTCATTTTCATAAATGGGTTTAACGTGGCTGAAATAATAAGCGTTATTTCTAGGAGAGTTTATAGCTTGTGGGTTAGGCCTGTTAATGAATAATTAAGAGACTACAAGTCGGATAGGAATTTGGATATATTTTTGTGTAATTGCAAGCACGTACGCAGATGTTAACACCACAACGACGATTGCATGAGAGACGCGAGCAAGTCTAGCGTACATTAGCGTAGCTATATCTACAGGGCCAGGTGGCAGAAGTGGGCGTGGCTGTCTTGGAAGTTTAGTGGTTTAGGCCATGGGTGCAGAGGCTGTAGTGCTTGCCAAGCTGAAGTGGTTGGTGAATTTCCCAGGAGTGCAGTTCTGCTTGCTAATGAAGCAGGGATTTGTCAGTTTCTGTCGAATTACTAAGATGCATGCAATGACCAATGAGATTAAGGTCTCCAGCAGATAGGATGGTCCTGTTTACACTGTGACAGATGGCTTTGTTCTAGATCAGTATACTATGCCCCGAAGCCAGGAGTTGACCATTCATTTAGAGACTGTGCCATTTTTTTATGTGTTTACGCACTGTTCATATGACAGACTTAGTCGTTTGCTGCCTTAACCACAGTCATGTTCATGCAGTCAGTTTAGATAGCAGAGTAAGTAAGTAAGTAAGTAAGTATGTGCATATTTAAAGTGCACAATGTCAGCCAGTGGCTGAATCTGAGGCACTTGGCTGAGCCGCTAGGGGGAGCAGTAGGCCTGCTGGAAGCAGTGAGTTTTAAAGAGGCAGAGATCATGTTGCATGTTGGTCGAATGAAACATGCCCCGCCTTTAGAATGTAGAAAGTTAAAAACACATTTTAAATGTATAATCAACAATAACTGCTATAATAGCTAGTACAGAAATCTATTAGCCTGTTGTTAAAATAATCATTTATTTACATTAGTGATGGAACAGCAACTACAGTTTAGTTGCTTGAATTCATTTGATTGTCAAATAACCGCAGTTTAACAAAATATTGGAACTTTTGCTTCACATAATCTAGTAAATTAACATAAATTTACCTATTTGTGTTAATTATTTTAACGTGCATTAATTTTTTCATGCACGTTAATTAACGCGTTAATGTGTTAATTAATGTGTTAATTTGACAGCTCTAGTTGAGACAGAAGTATATACCTGCTCCACTCTTACTGCTACGTTATATTTTGTATGGCAATTAGAGTATGTTTCGCCGAGGGTGGAAGGCAAAATATTGACAAAGTAACTGCATTAACTGTTAACACCGCGTTTTGCTTTACCCTTCAACTTGAATTGATGATTATTGGTAGTGTAATATACGACCGTGGTGTAACTGTATATTTGAAATTGTTGCCTGTATGTGCTGGTGCAGATCTGATAGAAGATTGGTCGTCTAAGCTGAGGCCGGATATCTACCACTTTGTGCCGTACACGTGGCACATTGACATCGTTCTGAAGGAGTTTGAGTTGATCACACTCACGAATGAGTGGAATTGGATTGACTGCTTCGGCCAGACGCCAGAGAATGGTAAAATTTGCTCCGACACTATTGGTTGCCTTGGCTGTTGATATGTTGCTGTAATAATGCTTGGATCGTATGCATTAGTCAGTTGGGTTGCATTTTTCTGCCTTTTAGTCTTCTGTAGACTTGCGTTTGCAGCATCTTGTACGTTTAGGTTTGAGTTTTCCATGTCCTATTGACTTTGCATTAGTCGACATAATTAATGCAAATTTTGTAGGCATTTTGTTTACCACTGCTCGTTGAATGACAAATGATATCTGGCTGGCGAGAACTTTCGCTTCCACAGTTTACGTTCATTAGTATTTGGGATGTGGCCTAAACTGTAGTAATTCATGGAAATTTGCAGCTGAAACAAAAATCCAACATAGCAGTATGTGTAAAATAAATATAGGCTTCAGTATGGTCTACATTTTTTATGTGAGTTTTACGAGGAACATAATGCACGATATAAACGGATTTATTCTGTGACTGTGATCAATGTTGAGTTTGCCCGACTCAATTCAGACACAGATTCGAGCACCTTTCGGTCGTCATGCTTGAGTGGAGTTAGATTATGATCAGTTATAACACTTCGGACACTGCTAGAACAGATAGGCGACAAAAATACATCGTGAAATAAGTGTTGTTATAATCCGTTTAATGATATGTGCAATGTGCATTGACAGTGAGTCCTGTCCCCTCGTTTTTCAATAGACAGCATTCTCATATTGATGACTGTCTGGAGTGTAAGAGGGAAGATTAGTAGAACTGCCATTATTGTTAGTTACATATGCACACTCTGGATTGGGAGTTATTACAATTTTAGGTTTAGGTTGTTTTTAAGTTTTGTGTTTCACAAAGGTTAAACTTTGCATAAAGATTAAACCTTTTGTTTCGTTATTATGCCTATGTGCATTTTGCCTGGAAAGGCCATCCCCAAAATGACCTATACTGTGTCGGGTGGGATGTTAAAACCCTACTCATTCACTCACTGTTGACATTGTAGCTCATATTGCTGTGTGCGGGGAGACATTCAGGCTCTCACTTGCTCTGCCATTTGATGACTATCTGCCAGAGATTCTTATCCTCAACATTCTTATTCGTGTAAGTACTATTTCTTATTACTGTTGTATTTTTAGCCAACCGTACTCGGTCGAGCTGTCTGTCTGTGCATCGTCTATCTGTCACAGATGTATTGTGGCTAAACGGTGCAGCAAGATAGGGTGTAAGTTGCTATGGTTCACTAATAGGAAGTTGCATACTGGCTCTCAAATGATATATTGACATTGACCTTGGATGACCTTGAAGGGTCATACCGGACTATGGAATGGAATGTTTCAAGCTATAAGTGGCCATATCTCGGAAATGGTGAGAAATGTGGCCAAGGTTACTATTAATCACTAATAGGAAGTGGCATACACCTTTTCAGATTAGATGAAAATTGTCGACCTTGGATGACTTTGAAGGTCACTGACAACCAGTATGGTTGGCTATCCTAGTGACAGCTGGGCTTCTTGTTCAAGAACTTCTTTTCCTGACTATTATCTGGACTGGACTCCATTTGACCTGCCTGTGTCTGGTAGGTCTAGGACTGGGCGTACTTCTTATTGCTTGTATCACTATAAAAATTCCCGAGTTCTGACTGATTGACTGATTTAGTTTAACAATAAATATAAAACATTAGCATTAGTAATTCACAGTGGATAATTCCATTTTGTTTGGTGTTTGCTAGTTAGATAAAATGTATGCCTCTGTTATCTCAGTGATAATTGTTTTATTTTGTTCATTGCTGTGTGTCATCGATTATTGTCAGCAACACTTGCTTTTTCTGTGGCCATTACTGACATTGTTTGTATTGTACTGTTTTTATCTTGTCTTCTGTTGTACAAAATTTTACGATCAGATCGTTGTAGTATCAAAGAAACATTTGATTTGATTTGTTACTTTTTTATGTGTATACCATTTATGCACAGGCAAACAATAGGTGGTGTTTGCCAATAGTGAGATCGACTGGACATCGTGAGAAAGCTGCATGAAAATGCAAAAGTTTAGTGTTTTCCCCTATTGATACTGTATTATGTCATGGCACAGCGGTATGCATAGTTCATTGTTGTGATGACTGCAGGGTGAAATGGCGGTAGCTCGTCTGTATCTGCCGGAGACCAACACAAGCCGTCAGCTGGTTCTGGCATTAGCTAACAGCTTGAAGGTGATGGATCAGTTTGGCAGCGTAAACAGCATTAGTCAGCGAGATGACAAGTGGTCGCGAGTCTGCAACAAAAGGTAAGCTATACCATCTTATTACGGTCTTTTTTATGCTACTTAAGTATTTTACAACATTCAGTTATGTTTAGCTGGTGACGTTTACTTTTTATTTATTTAGCACATAATTTTTGAGGTCTCTGAGCCAGCGATTGCCGCAAAAATGTACAAGAAAAGCCCAGGTAATGCAAAGGGGAACACGTGACAGCAATGCGTATGTGAAGGCCCGGTGCAATCGAATGAAATCTAAGCTCACAACGATGTTTCATTTGGACTCGATGGCAGATGACACCTAGTGCCATATCCAATGCATGAATTGCAGTATTGGCTGAAAATCACAAATTTTTCTTACCCCTCTTTCATTTAGCATCCTCGTTGGGGGTGACCCCTTTCGAATTTGTGGAAAAGCTCTACGGATCCTGAAACTATAGAGTCTTCCAGGTGGCCGTTGGTGATCCTAGCTTGCACCGTTTTTGACTGATCCACCCATGTGACAGACGGGCAGACAGATGGACTTACAGAATTGCGATTGCTAAGATATGCTACAGCAGTATAGCTGCTGTTGCACGTAAAAAACACTGCCAAAGCAGTTCTTAAAAGTTTGCCTTTACAGCCAACAGTTCAATTTAAGATGGACTAAATTCCGGAAGATGAGTAAAGCTGTATGTGAAGTCAGTTTGGTGCTTCAGTTCATGTTGCATGTTAGAAGCAGCTTTGTCGGATGTGCCAGGGCGGTTAGATCAGCTGGACTTTTCAGCACTTTTAAGCATTGTTCAAACACTGAATCGTTTGATATTGCCTATACTTACCTATGATTACTTAGCTGGTCTGTGTCATTATTAGGGCCCACAGTTTTCTGCAACAAGTTTTGCGAAATTTCACGGATCTTTTTGCAAAATTCCGCGGCTCACTGCGGCAAAATTGTGCAAATTCCGCAGCTTATCATGGCCATCCATTTGTGGATAAACTGAGTTCTATCCTGTCAAAAAAACTTTAGTTATTGAAGACTGGCCTTGTGCTCAGTTATGCTAGCAACATTCAGAGAAAATTATCAATCTTTTTTCTGCACTTTTTAAAAGTGCAATCTGTCAAGTCAAATTGTGTTTATTTGTGATTGTGTGCCGTATTGCGATGAGCTCACAGTTTTAGGCAGTTCAGTTTGAACATTGGCTTTTTTCAATTAGTTTATTTAAACTAATTAGACCTACAGTTAGTTTATTTAGTTACGTTGTGAAGCCAACAATCATACTGATCATCAGTCATTTTTCAGTTTGTGCAAAATTCTATGAAATTCCATGAAAATATCAAAATTCTGCGGAAAAGGGCAAATTCTGCTTGAAATTCTGTGACCCGCGGAAAACTGTGGGCCGTAGTCATTATGGACCTTTGATTTTTTTGCAACATACGGTGCTGTATAAATGTATTTGATAGATTTATCAATTATTAAACTTGTTGCTTGAGTTTGTTTTGTTGCGGGGACATTATTTAACAATTGACGAGTAGTATTAATAAAAGCATAAGTTTTTTTAAGTTGTGGAATTAGTTTATATCATGGCATGTTGCAGTAACGGCTGGGTTGACATTTGGTCAACGCCAAGAGCTGCAGTGAACGTTGGATACAAGTATCATCCGATGCCACCATCTGGTTGGGATATGGATGAGTTTCTGGGAACTCCGGATGGTGAAGAGACCATCCTTATTCCAGTTCTAGTGGCACAAAGGCCTCTTCGACCAAGGACACAAGGTCGGGATTCCAGCGTCCATCCGGGGTTGAAGGAGTTTGATCCAACTGTGATGAAGCCGGATAATATCGATGTGAAGATTGATATTGGGCCTTCGGTCTGCTACATTTATGGATCTCTGGTGTGCAACTTCCTCAATCTGAAGGTAATGAATACATTCTTGGCATTTTAAAACACAGTTGTGGTACAGTTCTTTGAGTCATACATCAGTATTTATGCGTGATTTTTGCATGCTGCTTTCACTGATAACCGAATGTTGCTTTGCTAATGTGCGTGCATATGTGTCAACTTTGTGTCAGATCATGGTTGTTTTGTAGCTAAAGTCCATTTAAATACAGTCTTATATAGCTGATACAATAAAGTGGATGTCAGATGATCGACAAAGTCAGCCGGCTTTTGTGGGTGTGGTTTAGCTGTCGAGAATATCAGCCGACAAAATCAGTAAACCGTGACACACGTCCGATATTGTCGTCTGCTACTTCGTGCTATATGAGCCAGCACAACAGCAGAAAGCAGATCGCAAAATGCTACTTGCATCACTTTTTTCTATCTAATGAACAAAAATGAATAACGAGTGCATTAAATAACTACAGTAAATATTTATCTTCTATTGTAATCAATCACCATAGCAACATAAACAGAATTTTGTTGATCGATATACCAAAAGTCGACTGACAAAATCGTCGAAGGTAGAACATGCTCTATGTGGTCAACAATATCAGGCAATTTTGTCGGCCAACTAAATCGCTTGATTTTTGCGTAACACACGACAGATTTTTGTTGGATAATTTTGTCAGCAGATACAATCGGCTGATTTTATCGACTTGTACAGATTAATATGTGTGATATCACTAACTAGTGAAAATGTGTTGATTTAATGATACACAGCTGATAATGTAGCCAAGGTCACTATTGTCTTGTGTGTGACTCCTCCACAGATTAGGTTTGAATGGAGATTAAAAATGCAGAGAACAAGTGGCTGAACCAGCTTTATCCAGGAACTGGCCATTAAAGTGGTGCGTCAGTGTTCCGTGTGCGTAAACTTGGCGTTTGTGTTTTCAGCGCATGTAAATGGTTATGTAGGAGAACTACTTTGGCGATGATCAGAAATTCACCGATCTGGAGACGGAGATTGTGACATCTGGCAAGAAAGCGTCACTGTCAGATCCACAGCAACCAGCATCTCAACCCTACACAAAACCTGCCGGTGGACCCGAGACCCAAGTTGTCAGTGATGAGGACCAGTATGATGCAAGGCACTACCGGCCGATGCACGTTTCCGTCCAGCTCAATGTGTGCGATGTACAGGCTCATCTTGTCAAGGTAGAGTAACTACTTTTTTCTGCTCATAACGTTGTGTGGTATGGTAGTGTAGTGGTAGTGGGGTGAACTTGAAGCCCTGAGGTTGCAGGTTTGATTCCAGCCTGGTGCACTATCGGTTGCACCTTGGGCAAGTTGTTCACACACATGTGCCTTTGTCACCAAGCAGTATAATTTGGTACTGGAATCACTGCCGGGATTGTAACGACAGTGTATGGGAGAGGTGTGGCCTACCGACCATATAGCTAAGTTGTGTTTGCACTCACAGCCGACTCAGGGCCTTATAAACGGAGTTGAGCACCGAGCTAAAGGTCGCAGAGCTGTGAGAGGGCAATGCTGACTATGGGGCAAGTTAAGTTTTACGTTAAATTAACATTGTGGCTTGGTAGTCTAACGGTAGCATATCGGACTAACGATCGCAAGGTCACTCGTTCAACTCCCCGACTGTACACTCGTAGGTGACAACTCTGGGCAAGTTGCTCACACACATGCACCTCATATCACCAAGAATTATAATTTGTTACCGGCCTAACTAATGGCAGTTCTGAGCTGTATTTTTACTCATTGCTAGCTTAGGGCTTTGGAAATGGAGATGAGTACTACTTGCATTGATCCCAGAGCTGTGAGAGAACACTGTTAACCGTTGGCAATGTACTTAAGGGGAGGGGGGATTCCAGTTGGTGGGGTGGCATCAGCGGCTTTTGATCAGTCATGTTACTGTTTATTGCCAGTGCCTTGATGTGATGTGCACTGTTAGAACTGCACTGAAGATGGCGGTGCCTGTCCATCGGTGTTCCTGGAGAGACTGGCATTTGAGATGGACAAACGCTATGAAGAGACAAAGCTGCAGGTTCTGCTGTCGCCAACATTGCTTATCGCCATGGATCAGTATCAGGTACTGTGAGTCAGCATGTCTGGTTATTTATGCATTTTTGCTTACAGATTTTGTTCAGCTGACTTGTTATTTAGAATTAATTTAGACAACGCATTGTTCTTACGTAAGCAAACTTTTCCAAGATTGTCATAGATAGTAGTGTGCATTATTACAAGGTGGATGCACCCCCATCCTCGTTTTTGCCTAGCTGGATGTGCCAAAGCATTGAAAGTCAACAGGAAGTACGTAGGTAAGTAAGCGCATATTTAAGAGTGCACAATGTCATCCAGTGGTCGAATCTCAAGCACTAGGCTGAGCTGCTAGGTGGAGCTGTAGGCCTGCTGGAAGCAGTGAGCTTTAAGGAGGCGATGGAAAGCGTCTGCAGAGGTAGAACTGTGAATGCTAGATGCTAGTGAGTTTCAGACTGTGGGGGCTGCAGTGCTAAAGGAACAGCTGAAGCTGCAGTAGATGCCAAGGGTAGTCTATATCTTTAGTGGAGGTTTCATAGGTTGGTGGGATGGCGTAGTGGTAACGTGTTTCATCTGATAATGAAGTTACTCTACGCCGGGCCGGGTCACTACTGCGATGGGTGACTGCCTGCAGGCAGGTAAACCATCTCGGTATGTAATTGGCTGCCTAGGTCAATTCAGCCTTCCATCCCTCCAGGGTGAGTAAATCAAGTACCATCCTATCTGGCTGGAGTTAAGGCAAGGCACGTTCACCGGTGTGTGATCCCATATGGCAGGTGACACTCCGTAGCTTTGACCTGGGCTTCCCATTAAGAGCTATATCACCACCTTTAACCTTTTAATCTAAGTGGTATGTTTATGGCATTGCACTGCGATTGTGTGCTAATACAGCGTCCAGAGTCACACGCTCACTTGCACGATGGTCATTTGGCTCTGTCTGGCCTGCAAGTCCGAGGACATGCTATGTTCTCACACAAGGACCTGCCGCTTGACAGTGAAACGCTGGAATATGCCTGGCTGATGGAAGTCACCATTGGAGATATTACCGGTCGTTTAACTGCACCACAGGTTTGCCGACTTGTTGTAAGATTGTTGCAAAAACGTTCTGTTTGAATTTTGAAAGCTGATTTTACCAGTTCGTAACTCTCTCGCAATTTTGTCGTAACTCCGTAGTCGCTAAAATTAGCCAGGCAAGTGTCACTGAGCTGGCGGTGCACGGCGCTGCACGCCGATCGTCTGCTTCCGCTGTTGCCAATGATTACCAATGTAAACAATAACGACTGAACTGATTTTGCGGCGATTTCGCTGCCTAAGGTTACTGCAAACAAAATTTATATGTATTATGGTGGTATGTGAAAAGTATATACAAATGAAAAATCAAAATAATTACTGCATGCATGATTGATGCTGTCGTACGAAAGCTAGTGAGCTGTCGTACATTTTGTCGTAATTTTGTCGTATGTTTCTTGTAACTTTTTTGTACAATTTTTTGTAAGTCACATTTTGTCGTAAATCTGTCGTAAACCTTTTGTATGTCGTATCATTTTCGTAAATTTGTCGTACGATGTTTTGTAAATTTGGCCGCTGGTCACAAGACTTTGTGCACTGAGCCATGGCTGGTGCCATATTCTATTGAATCTGTGTCATCATTCATTACCATCATCAATGATGTGATGTAGTTTAACATGGCTTGAATAATCAGTGTTATTTCTAGGACCGCATCTGTCAGCAGAGTCAATTTCGTGATGGAATTTTATGGGCTGTTGCAGCTGCAGAACATTATCGAGTTCCTCCAGACTTTTGTCTACCTGTTTGAAGATCCAGAGAACAGCATGCTGAGACCGGTGAAGTACAGACTGTGCCAGCACATGGTGCTGCAGCCGGACTGCGTGTACAGTCGGCGTCCCCCGGCGTCGAGACTTGCGACATCCGACTCTGTCGGCACCCCGGCTAATGCATCGTCCACCTCTCGTGTGATGTGTCCCACGAGTGATGATCTGAAATACCGATTTGTCCGCGTCTCCATTGACTGCATTGATCTGTATTTGGTCGAGTCAGGCACTGCTCTAAATGTGCAGGTTTGTGTTTGTTATTATGACAAATGGAACTACACTGCATCCGGAAAAAAACATCCTGGACATAAATTCGATTGTAACTTGAAGAAGGATTATCAGATTTTAATAATTTTTGACACCAATATTTCTGACACAACTGGCGATCAAATGACTGTTCAAGTTTCCACCACACTCATTGTTTGTTTCTGCACTACCTGGGAAACAAAACTAAGAAAATATTGCATTTGTATTCTATTTTGCTTCTTAGGGTTTTCCCAGGTACTGCAGAAGCAGACATTTGGTGAGGTGGGAACTAGAACGGTCATTTGATAGCAAGTAGTGTCAGAAACGTTTGCACCAAAAATTATTAAAATCTGTCAATACTTCTTCAAGTCACAATGGATAATGTTGGGGATTTCTTGGACACAAGTCTTCACCATCAGCTGCCTGGAAGACTCTAGTTTCAGGAACCGTCAACCTTTTACATAAATTCGAATGGGGTCATGCTGAACAACTGTGCTAAATTGTAGGGGGAGGCTAGGAAAAATTTGCAATTTTTAGCCAATAAGTCAGTAAGTATTTCAGTAACGGTGCGAGATAGGGCTTAGGTTACTATTAATCGTACACTGGAAGTCGTACACCGGTTCTCGATTACCACCGAATTTAATGATCTTGGTACTGTTAGAATGGTAATAATGGTTTAATTTGAGAAAAATAGCATTTAGTTAATCATTGTTTATGTTATCTTTATAATCACCATAGCTGTAGATGATTCTGATTTTACTGATCAGTGATCATAGGTATCAGACGGACCAAATTACTCAAGTAAGTTAGCTGAAGTGTGTTACCTTGCACCCAACACAGGTTAATGTACCAGTTTTTAACCCCAGCCAGACAGGTTGGTACTCGATTTACCTACTCCAGAGGGATGGAAGGCTGAGTTGTCTTTGGTAGGTGGTTATGTACTGAGACCCATCCAAGTAGTAACCACTTAATAGTGAGCCAACTGGGAGTCGAACACACAACCTGTCAGTCATACTTCCAACTTCCTAACTGTTATAACACTAAGGCATTTTTTGTTGCAGTAATTCTGTTTGTTAAAATTATTTAATTAATAGCACTTGAGATTAATTATTGTAGTCTTCAGTCTAGTGATAGCTGCCTGTTTGTGGTGACCAGATTTATCCGGTACGTCTGGGAATGTGCACACTGCACAGTGCCGCCACACAGCGCGGAATTTCACTGCTCGTACCCCACGTCACTGCTAAGCTGTTCGTCCTGTCTGTTCCAGTGACTGATTTGTACAACGACGAGAAGGCACAGAACGTATGCTGGCTGGAGGCTGGTGGCATCGGTTTGGGTCCCATCATTGTCGATGCTGCTCTGGCCCTGCCCACCCCAGAACTGCTGCGTGCGCAGCGTGAATTCATCGCCCTACATGATCAGCACACTCGCCGGCTGTCGTTCTTGTGGGGTGATAGTTCCGAGTGTGGGTGTCTCGGTGGTTCGGTGTTCTTTGGCAGTAACCGCAATGGCGCAAGCATATTCCAGCCGAGTGAAGGCGATTTTCGGAACAGTATTAACTCTGCCGTTTTGCACATATGCAATGACGGGGTGAATTTCGGGTTCGGAGAGAGCATCCTTAGACCGGGACAGCCAGTGTTTGAGATTGATTTGCCGGTGGTAGCGGGCATGAAGACAGCCGTGTCAGCTGCTGAAGAGTTTCAGAGACCGGCTGATGATGACGTTGCAAGTCGGACTCTTACCAAAGAGTCGGCAACTTTGGCGGTGTCGTCGTGGATATCTGAGCAGCACGGACCATCGCTGGGCGAGAGACATGAAGACAGCTCGGAAGCCAGCACTATGGCCAAGTTGGCATCTGGAGTCGAACAGGATACGACTCCCAGCAGCATGCCCACTCCGTCGGAGTTAAAAAAGTGGCCAGAGAGTCAGCTTGCTGGCAGTCTGTACAGCCTGTCGGATACTGCAGCGAGCGGATTGCAGCGCCGAGCACACGGACACGGTCGGACATACAGTTACGAACCTCCCAAGACGTTTGCCGCCGCTGCCAATGCGGACAGGATGCCCAGTGCTTCCGGTACGCCGGACACCACGAGCACTGGCGCTCTGGCTCGTGCCGAGTTTGGTCGGTCACGTGGGTCACTGAGGAGTTCGAGCGGTTCACATTCCCATTCTCGGAGGTCCAGTCTGACGAGTCCGGTGCTGCGTCGGCTGTCGTCGCAGTTGTCCGTGCAGCAGGAGGACGCTGGAGGCTCGCTGGTGTCTGTTATCAGCAGTGAGCAGTTTTACACGGCCAGTGAGTATGCTCCGTCAGGCTTGCCAATGATACCCAGTCGTACTGACATGGTTTCACCGGCCAGTGATGAAGTGACCGGCTCCAGCGTCTACGACATGGCCGTGGAGTTTTTCGGCTCGGTTGATGACACTGGTGAGTCCAGCACCGATGTGGAATCATTTGTGTCGGCTCCGGAGGACGCTGGCGTCGCTGGTGACGAGACGTTGCGTCCACCGCGTATCAGTTCTGACGAGGAAGATGATGACGGTGCTACTTTTGCTGCAGACGAGGACATCGGTGAAGAAAGCTTCGATACTGATGCAACTCAGGTGTGTATCTGCGTTGCTTTTTCTTTGATTGGATTTGCTCTGCTGTAGTTTAATGTTGGTTTTTGTAAACTTTTTATGATATTCTCTGTATCCGTGTACTATATAGTTTTTGTGTACTTGTCTCATTATGATATTTGAATTTTAAGTGGCAAGTACTATGTTTTGCTTGTACAAGGACAATCAAGTGAAACAAACTACAATACGTGGTATATAACAAGCCTGTTTTCGTTGAAATGCCATTAAAACAAACCACTCGCATACTGCATTTGTTTACTAAAGGCATTGAGCTGCTGATCGACTAGCTTTAGAAAATTGTTTTTGACCCATGGTGTATAAGGTGATCCCCAGACTTTTAGGGTAAAATTTTTTTTCAAAATTGTTTGACTTAATGTGGTATTCTGAATATTGAGGGTTTTTGATGTTCTTTGTTGCTATCGGAACAATTGTTGGTTGTTCTTTACAGGTGCCAGTTGCTCCTAGCTACGTGGACCTGCACGGACAAATCAACCAGCCTATCACGAAGTCTCCGCTGCTGATGTCATGCTATGCTAACCACATGACGCAGCTCTCGTGTACCAACTGGTCCGTGCAAGCTCCGCAGCCTACCGGCGGATGCGAAGTTGACGGCAAGAGATCTGCTGTAGCCATGCTGACTGCTGTCGGTATCCCACACTTCTCGTACGTCAGCGAAGGGTTCACTCCGGGCTTGATGGTCGAACGAGTACTGCTGAAATCTCCGCGGCTTTTGCGTAGTCCGTCGAAGTCTGTACCCGACCCGCAGCAGACCAGATTCTTTGCTGATACATCGCAGAATAATAATGCACAGCCTGCCGACACTGGTGAGTTAATTTTATTATCGTTTTTTTTATTTTTCGTTCAATTGATGCTGCGTGCCTACCGTAAATTCAATTAGGGAAGATTCTTGCTTACTGACCGTTCTCGAATGTTTTTGGTTTTTGTCTATTTTGAGAAAAACTGTTTTTACTTTTTGCACAATAAATATTGTCATTTATTCGTTGGTCTGAATTTCTGTTCTGATGCTATACCCCATTTTAATGTGTTTTTGTTTACCAGTTTAATAGTGCCTTGTCCTGTTACTTTGATAATGCATGATTTGTTCTAACTCTTGCAAAAATGCATCGATTAGTCTGTCGCATTTTATTTTCTGCTCACTATTTGTGTATTGTTTGCGAGCGAGACATACTACAAAGTGTTTGCACTACATTCACTTGGCAGAACATTGCACAATGTTACATTGTAAACTATTGCATGGAGTGCACAACGTTCTGCATTTTGCATGGCATTTTATAATGAATTAGTCTATTAGTGAGTCAGAACACATTTATATAGTGCCATATGTTGAGAGCCATACAGACTTGTTTCTTCCACGGACAGGAAAGAGAATGGAAAGATGTGCACCTTGGGGATATGGAACGGATGAGTGAAAGAGTCCACTGTCCACCGACAGACTTTATAATGTAACAAGACTAGCATAGAGGGTGGTTTGTTTTAAAATTAAAAGGAAACTTGCTAATGTAGGTTCAGAAAATGGTTGTTAAAATAGCAAATCAGCATGTCTAAGTTTGTGTAATCAATAAAAGTGGCTTGCAGCATGCATCAATGTCTAATTTTTGTATTGATTTGAAGCCAAAGCTTGTGGTGCTGCCGGTGGAGGTATGGCTTAATTAGGCTGTTATGATGTTCAGATTTGTATCACCAGTGAATTTATGTTAGGACCAGTGATGTTAATGAGGCTGAGAAGTACTCTCTGGAAATTTGTTCGAAATTTCCACTTTAATGCTAGAAAAAAATGTATGTGAACGAAAGTTATTAGTTCGTCATTGGTGTTATTAGTTTTTCTTATAACCCAGTTTATTTTTTTGCTGCAGAAGTTTATGGATAACGGTTCATAAAATTGCATACAGGATGTCTCGGATAAAGTTACCTAAACGTTGTTTTATTATTATTTTCATAATTGCTGGGAATATTGAGGCCAAAATTGTTAACAGAGTACATTGTTGCCAGTATTTTGTAAAATGTTGTTTTTAATATTTTTGGATTGTGGAATGCTAATGTACCGAAGGGAGTTACTTTTTGGAATACTTCGGTCACTAAATAATGACTTGAGACCGCCCGCTCTCTGTGACTAAAGCTACGGCTTAGATGGCAATAAATTTTTGCCTTTCGGCCAAAGCCTAATTGCATCACTGGTTACTGTTTAGTGCTTTTCATTTCTGATTAGAAACATTGCACTGTTACTGTTAGTGTTACTTACGCTCATAGATTTGTAGCTTTGCTTTTGCTCGCCACATGTTCTATTAATCAGCTTCATTATAATTAGATATAGATCATTGATTGCTGTTGATAACTTTTGTTTGGATTTTGTTCTCTGTGTTCGGTTTTGTGTCTGATCAGTTACTAGAATATTACACTGCTGTTGGTATTGGTTAACCCTCCTATGTTTAAGGAGGGGGTCAAAACGACCCCCTTCTGCAGTTTTCTAAGAATTATTTTTTGTCTTGCGCCAATACCACCGCTATATTTTGTGTATCTGTTCCTAAGCATCAAAGACATTTTTTGACATATTACACACTATCTTACCCTTGACAGGTCAGGTTTTTCAGGTTCTGGAATATATCGGATAATATCGATAAATTAGCTCCATGGTATTGCTGTTGATGCTGAAAATTATAATAAATGGCACTTTTCTTAGTTTTTTGTTTATTTGTTGTTTATCTGAGTAGCTAATACGTTTCTGCAATACAAAAATACCTTAAATATATTTTAACTTTAGTCAAAAGACAAAAAAGGTTAATTTTAACCTTATGCGCTATATAAATTAATGTTTTACTTACTTGCTTACTTACTTTTTTACAAAAAAAAATTTATAGCAGACAGTTCTAATGTCCTCTTCTTAAGGATGCTGGTTATATGCAAATATTTTGCCAAAACTCTCATAGCGCATGTTTTTCCGCATATAATGGCATTTTCAAAATCGCATATGCAGAAATATGTGGCATATATGTGAATTTTTGCATATGCAGCATAATCGCATTTTTCAGCATTTGCCTTGTCCAACGTTGTTTTAGACCACTAAATATTTTGGCGGCAAACGATTACCGGTATTTACAATTATACGTTAAATAAATTGAAGTCAAGAATGTCAAAACTGTGCAGAAAATGCCTATTAATGAACATGATTATGATTCTTCATCACTCGAATTTGTATATGCCTGATATATGCCGAAAAATATGCCGCATATATGCGCCACATATTTCACCAAATTGCGCATATTTTCCCACATATTGTGCCTCAAAAAGTTCAGCATAGCATATTTTATGAAAATTCTGCACTATAAATTAACATCCCTGTTTTCTGAAATCCATTTAAGTGATGTGTAAAATGCCGTAAAATATCAAGCAAATTGCAACTATTGTTGGAAGGGGTTAAATCAACCTCCTCTCAGGCTGGGAAGGCTGCCAAAAAAGCTAAAAGCTTAGGCATAGAAGGGTTAAACCTTGTTTTTATTTGAAACCTGGCTGTTCACTGTTATTGCATTTATGCAGTCATAAATTCGTTTATGTGCTTTTGAATTGAAAAAAATATAGACATATGTTTTTTTTTCTTTATCAATATGATTGTTTGATTATATCATGTTAGGTGTTATTAGTCATTCTGTTGTAAAAATATTATCCAAAATTCGACTTATGAATTTTTATGTCCAATAGCCAAATGTTATTGCATATTTTGAGCTGATGTAGAACTTAAATGCAAAAAAAGTTGTAAAATGGTTAGTGAAAGAGCCGGCAAACTACTTCTGAATATTCTGCACCAGGATAGTTTGAGGAATGAAATGTATGATATATTTTTCATGGAATAAGACTGTCAATAGTAAGACTGTCAGTAAAGAACTATGTATGCTGTCAGCACTTGATGTTCTTTGCATAACTGTTGACGCTGCTGATTGTGCAGCACGTACTGAATAAGAGAGTGTTGCACTTTACTTGAAATTAGTAAGCAGATGCAGTCAAATTTGGGCTTGCCAATGAGCTATCGTACATTTATGTGGTAGCATTTTTACGTGCAACAGCAGCTACTGCTGTAGCGCGTCTTAGCCATCGCAATTCTGTCTGTCCATCTGTCTGTCACACGGGTGGATCAGTCAAAAATGGTGCAAGCTAGGATCACCAAATCTTTACCGTCGGCTGCCTGGAAGACTCTAGTTTCAGAAACCGTAAAGCTTTTCCATAAATTCGAAAGGGGTCAACCCTAACGAGGGCGCGATATGACAGGGGGTAGGGAAAATTTGCGATATCCAGCTGATACGGCGTCGGCTGAGCGAGAAACGTCACGCCCTCTAATGAGTACGAGTAAAACACTATAGACACTATAGCTGCGGGTCGTGTGGCATCTTCTGGCGACTGACTTAGACTTTGTTTTACTGCATGGGCTTTCAAACATGCATCACGGCTGTTGCGTGTTCCCATTTGCATTAGCAGGGCTTTTCTTGTTTTCAAAGTAACATGGTTACTTCAGACAGTCTCATAGTTTGTACCAGTGGATCATAGCTAAAATCTGTGCAATTTTAGCTCGGTGCAGAACTGTACTTTCAGTGCTGCACATTTTTTTGTTGTTGATGCGTTTCTTTGCAGTAGGTGAGTGGCTTGATGCGAAATATATTTGAAACTGCTGTTGACAAACTTTTATTTTTTTTTTTCTGTTTCGTTTTAGCTGACCCACTAACATATGAAGGGCACATTAGCAAAACGACGGCTGTGATTAATCTCAAGGGATCTATTGATGTTATGGTGTCACCGCTGATGCTGGAGGCTCTTCAGAGGTTTGTCTTCAAGAACTGCATATTTGCAGTTATTGCTGTTTATCTGCTAGGTTTCATTTTTACTGATCTATACTTTACTGTTGCAGCAGCGAGCCAGAATCTGGCTCGTTGCCGAATTTTCCGCTGATAAGATCGATTTTTACACGCGACAGCAGGTACTACTATAGCGCGTCTTGGCCATCGCAATTCTGTCCATCTGTCTGTTCGTTCGTCTGTCACACGGGCGAATCAGTCAAAAACGGTGCAAGCTAGGATTACCAAATTTTCACTGTCGGCTGCCCAGAAGACTCTAGTTTTAGGAACCGTAAAGCTTTTCCATAAATTCGAAGGGGGTCACCCCGAACGAGGACGCTAAATGAGAGGAGGTGGGCAAAATTTGTGATTTTTAGCCAATAAGTCGCTGTATCTAAATAACGGTGCAAGTTAGGGCCTAGGTTACTATTAATCACTAATTAGTTAGTTAATTACTATTATCCACTTCTGTAGGGAGTCGTACACTGGCTCTCAATTGCCACCGAGATCAATGACCGTGGATTACCTTGAACGCAAAAATATGGGTTCTTATGGATTTTTCGGCAATTTTAGGCTGCGACACACATTTCAAGAGCGGCAGCATTCACGCGAGACGGTGGCGCCATCTGGTGTATGTGAATACATCGTACCCAATGTCAGTTGCTGGAGCGATGAGCCTAGATTTATTCGCAGTGGGCCTTCGAACATGCACTGCTGTCGCGCGTTCCCTTTTGCATTAGCTGGGCTTTTCTTGTGAATATTAATATTGGCAGAGATATTATTTCTGAAAATTGAGAATGTTGTAAAATATGAGTGCTGATAGATATTGTTCAAATTTGAGAATGTTTCAAAACTATTTTTGAGGGACCAAACCACATTCATGCTTTTGTCCAAAACCAGTAAGATTGTACTGTCTCTACAGTACCAGCTTTGCACCATCAATGGTTTATCATTGTGTGTCTTTGCAATGCATCTGTAGGCAGGCTCCTGTTTTGACATTTATACCCATACAAACTTCTGTGACATCTGAAATGTGTTGAGCGTTTAAGCGATGAGAGTGAATAAGGATGGTGAGGCTGATATTGCACTGGTGGCGCAGATACATCGAGGCTGTCACACCGATGCTGTCATCTCTCCACCCGTCATCAATCATTGACGGACTCCACTTCCAGTGCACGTCGGCTGTCGAGCAGCAAAACAAGCTGAAGGCTGCCCAGGCGAGCAGCCAGCCGTCACCCATACTCAGCGCCAGCGACAAGAAGAAATCCGGCTCCAAAGAACAGCGACGCTTCGGCAAGAAACATCAGCCAAGAGACCCTGGACCGGAGAAAGTTGCTCAGGATACGGAGGCTGCCGATGTTGAGGAAGGCAAATGTCAGATGTCACGCCTGCAAGTCATGCTTTCTCTGTCAAAGGTATTTAATAAATAATCATAATACTCGCAATAATACACTTAGTAAAAAGCCATAACGTCGTAAAATACTCAGTTCACTGCATTGTAGCTAAGGCATGAAGCAGCATTAACCTGGCTTTTAACCACTGGTTACCATTGTTTAATATTCCTTACTTTCTAGTTATTTATTTTTCGTTTTTTCTAGATTTGATTTAAACGTGCATACTTACTTCAGTCTTTTTAACGACATATATGGATGTGTAACAGTCACTCCGTAGTTGCTATTGAAATAATGCAACTGTTATATGAGTATGTGTTGAGGAACCATATGTGCAAGTTATTTCAATTTCATTTCAATAATGTGCTGTAGTAGGTATATTTGGTAGAGGATGGCGTAACTCATGCATCGCTACAGTTTGACATAATGTGGTGTTCGCTCTGTTGCTTGTTGTAGGACATGGTATTAGTTTGCACTGAGTGTGATCTGATGCTTTGGGTTCACCATTTCGAAAGGTCGCCATTTCGACGAACCACTAAAACCTGTCTGATGACAAAACCTCATTTTTATTACATGCTAAACTAACTTCAGCACTGACCCTTAGCCTAAGTCAAACTTTACTCTAACCCATTTCCTGGCTTTTTTCTTAATGATGGCAGCCCTTCGAAATGGAGGTCTTTTGTAATGGCATTCCGACACCGATCTCGTTCGTGTGACATTGCAGATCAACGTCTGCGTGGTGCAAGCATCCCTGGTGGAAGAAGTGATATCGATCGCAGCACTGGAGCGAGCCCGAGAGCTGACATGTGTATCAGTCCTTGCAGCCAGCATCGATCACATCACTCTACAGCTGCTCGCCAGCAGTGTCACTAAATACGTTGACCCAAAGCTGGCGGCGGCTGCTGGCATCAAATCTGGTGGCATTCCAGCGTCCGTCGTTGGTGGGAAGATAAAGTCGCACGGAAAGTCCAACGCGCTGAGTCCCTCGGAAACGAACGTGGAAATAAATCGCGACGATCTCGTCGGCAGTCTGGACATTTCGTCGGTTCACTTTCAGCTGCGCCGCATGAAGAGGCACAGCAACTATTCCGAGCAGGTTTTTCTCACGGCGATTCCCGAACACAGGTCCCAGGTATTGTTCACATTCCGTGGCAAGAACGACGTCACCGATAAGTTGGTATCTACAGCTAAAGACTCCGAAGGGCCGAGCAGTGCTGGCAGTTCCCAGCAAGGACAGAAGCATGCCTCTGGAAGTGCGGCTGGTGCTAGTGGAGTGGAGGACGCAGCCGGCTTCATCATGTTTGAGTGTGGACTGGAGAACATCCAGGTCCGCGTGGCTCGACGGAAAGGTTACGAGCCAAAGCCGGTGAATTCCGCCGATGCGGCTGCCGTCGATGATGCAAAAATTGATACTGGATACAGCGAACCGGTCGTTCCAACGACAGAGAGAATCGAGACTGAGACTGCTTCGCCACTGGTTGAAGCCAGAACCGCTGGAAGGTTGTCCGTGGATGCAGATGCGGACAGTATAAGTCCTTCGAGTGATGGTAACTCGGCAGACGACGAGGCATCTTCCCATCACTCATTTCCCACGCAACATGTTGAGCCACCAGCCAGTACGTCGGAGCCATTGACACCGTTGTCGCAGTGTGAAGAACGGTTGACTGGCGATGCGGCGAGTGGCGTGCTGGAATTCAAAACGGTCTGGTTCAATTTTGCAGCACCGCCGCCATCGCCGAGGAAACGTAAACTTGAATACACAAGGTTTGCTGGTCATTTGTTTTGTGTGTTTGTTTGGTATGTTTTTTTGTGTTTTATGTTTTTTTTTCAAATTATGATGATGTGTGTTAAATTATTTTGATCTACCGTGTAGCATTATTGTTTTTTCTCATGTCTGTTATTGTATACATCTTTTTCTAAGCATATGTTAACGAGAAAATGTACTTGGCAGTTTTTCTCATCTCAAGCCATTTTCTAAGAGGAACCGATTATGCTTGAATTCTTTATTTGTGTCAGCTTCTTTAGCCTGGAACTAGCTGTCGCACAAGTGTAGATTGCTAAACGTCTTAGCGTTTCAAAGTGTAGTTTGAAAACTGAACTGTTTGATACTATTTATAGTAAACACGAACACTCTGCCTAAATAGTCTCTGCCATTATGTCCTCCAATTTGTTCATGGCACATGTCAGTACATAACTTTTTTTTGATTAATTGACTGAGTTGAACGATATGTCACTGAATATCTTGTGGCATAATGTACGTGAAATTCACATAACTAGTCAATCAGACTCTCCATGGAACCGTGAATAATTTCATATGCATACTTGGAATTTTGCTGCAATCATGAATATTTCAAAATTCTCATTTTGTTGCATGAAAGCTCATGAATTCTTTAGATTATTGGACAAGCATGTTTTCTTGTCGCTGTCATCTGTTTAGTTAGCAGGTGCTGATGCTTTTTTTCGTGCAGAAATGACTGGAACTTATTGTCAACGGCCACTCCGGCCATTAATGCGTGGATGAATCCGTGCCATCGTGCAGTTCAAGCGAGTGATATTCTCTACGGTCGGCTGAGCAAGCGTGTCTGCACTGTGATGGCATGCATAATGACCGAAGCTCTCGATCATCAGCGCCTGCACATGCCGCACAAAGTCTGTTTCTTTTGTTCTTATTATACATGCTTTATAAACAATGGAGTCATTTGGCTTTTCTTAACTGCAACCCCTTAGTTATAACAGCCTTACCATGAAGCTGCTTATTTGCCCTTAACAACAGTAGTATGGCAGTGCATTGTGATACTGCTTTCAAGTACTCACATTAGTTCTCTAGTCAGTCGATCGTTATTTTTATTAACGAATGTTAAATGTACAAAGTTATAAACGTGTAGACCTGAACTGTGACTGGTTTTAATTGGTGTGAGTGATATCGTCAAGATTTGGTGAATTTACTAGTTTCTGTTGGTGTATGAGCACTGCCATGTAACATCCCTTGGCAAGTTGTTCACATACTTGTGCCTCTGTTAACCAAGCAGTATAATTTGGTACCAATGGTCAAAGGGCGATGATGCCCCGTGGCTGGGAAGGTAACCGTAGGTCTGGCGTCACACTGGCCATGCGTCACAGACTCAGTGGTTTATCCACCTACAGGCTCAGTGGCCATAGAAAGAAAGATAAACAGCCTCTCTCCCTGCTCCATTGATGACTGTCTGGAGGATAAGAGGGAAGATTATGAGAACTGCCGTTAGTGTTAGCTTTATATGCGGATTTTATGCACTCTTAGAATTGGCAGTTCTTACAATTTTAGGTTTAGGTTTCGGTTGTTTTTAGGTTTTGTGTTTCATGAAGCTTAAACTTTGTGTAAAGATTAAATTTTTTTCTGTTATTATGCATACATGCATTGCCCGGAAAGGCTGTCCCTGAAATGAGCTATATTGTGTTGGGTGGGATGTAAAACCCTACTTGTTCACTCACTCTCTCCCTGCCTCCTTTCGCCTCTTGTGGGATATGGTATATTTTAAGGTTGACTGTATGCGGTGGTTTTTATCAGAGCAAGTATGGCAAGCTGACAGATCTGTCTCGGACTCTCCAGGAAGATCCGTCCTGCCAGCTGTTGACAGTTCTGCGCCGATACATCCGTTCCGTGGGCATCCGAGCCGTTGAGGCCAGCCTTGCTGATGACACGTTGCCCCAGGCACTGACAGTGAAGAAGGGACTCCTTGTGCTCATACGACAGTGGAAGAACGTACTGTACATGCCAATGCTGGCGGATCCGGGTTTCAAGGTTTTTCTATTTGTTATCTGTTCTCATTGTGCTCTCGCACAGTAGTGATCCATTGTGTCGACACTGGTGCATAATTTCATAAAAATTTAAGTTTCATTTTTTGTTGGTCCTCTCATTGCTTTGATGCACATTTTAAAAATGCGGTTTTTAAAAAGCCTACTACGTTCTATTTGGTATTAGGCATTTTGGGGTTGAAATCAGTATTTTACAAAGGCAGGCTCAACTTTGTGGGTTTTGGAGTTTTCGTGGGTTTTTAAGTTATTAGAATGAGCAAATGACAATACTGTCCACGTAAGTGTTGAAAAATTTGTAAATTTATAGGTTTAAAAGTTAAAAACTTACCATAATAAAATATGTCTTTATTGGTGGAACAAGAAACTAAAAATGGACCAAATTTGGGTGGGTTTACCCAATAAAACCAACTGGGTTTATTGGGGGCATGAGCTCAGATGTTCAAGAGTTTTTTTGGCCACAGAAAGATTGTGAGTATTGTATGAGTTTCTGCTCCATATCCTGAATTTTTTTTATATTTGTTCAACAAAACTTAACACTAATATTCATGAATACACTGTTCAGAAAAAAACACCCACTCATGTTTTCTTTTATATCTCTGTGGAAAATGTTCAGATTTTCAGAAAATTTTCAGGGAATGTTTAGGAGGAAACAAGCATTCCACCTGTAAAAAGTTAGATATTCTTTGCCACTGGTGATGTCATACTGATGTCATATTTCCATGTTTGTAAAATATGGGTTTTACAATACAGGACAAACATTGGTGAAATGTTATAACACCCCAGTTGGTCACTGTGCTGACTGAACCCAACAAGAAATTTGAGCAAAGCTCACGAGATGCACAAAAGCCTATAGCATTTCCAGTTCAGTAGTTATAGTTTCGAAAATCGCATATCACTTGGACTCGACCCATCGGGACCATAATACACATAGGCCATAGGCGCGTGTGGCGTTGGCGACGGTGGCGCCTCTTTGTGAATGATATAGACTTGCGCAGCCCGATATCGCGAAAAAAATCTGTAAAACCCCCTATTTTGGTGTTCAAGGTCATCCAAGGTCATTGAATTCGGCGCCAATCGACAGCCAGTATACGATTTCCTATTAGTGATTAATAGTAACCTAGGCCTTATCTCGCAC
>Ga0209367_1002420_pt1 | contig 24647 bp, 14 predicted proteins | sample WorMetLIZISLAND2_FD_187412 | JGI IMG/M metagenome (GOLD analysis project Ga0209367, IMG submission 187412) | Marine gutless worms symbiont microbial communities from Max Planck institute for Marine Microbiology, Germany - Olavius geniculatus... ... | reverse complement strand
GTTCCAATCGACTCCTCGGTCCACCAGGTCTTCTTTAAATGTAGACCGCCAAGTCTTCGTTGGACGACCTCGTCGTCTGCCACTACCACGAGGGGTCCATGACATGGCGTGATTGGCTGGTCGTCCAAGTGGCATCCTGATGATATGGCCTGCCATCCGAAGTCGTCTCTCTGCTACAACGTCCTGTAATCTTCGCTGCCCAGTCCGGCTTAGCATCTCCATGTTAGTCACGTGGTCCTTCCATGTAACGCCCAGAATTTTCTGCAAGCTGCGCTGGTGAAAAACGTCCAGCTGCTGACATGTCATTAGCCTGATACTAAATCAAGGTAACATAGACCTACCAAAACAATGATAAAATTAGCCTACTATCTCCTCCTGCAAGACATAATGAGGCGGCTACAGTGAAGATGACGGAAACGTAAACAAACCGATCCACTGTCATGTGTAGTCGTGCGAAAAAAAATAGTTCCACTTAACTTGCACGTTTGCATGCCATTCAGTGCATATTTTTATGTATTGTTAACACAGTTCACTTTGTCATTATATTTTGCTGTTAGTTTAATTACTAATATGCTATTTGGTATGCATTTAATGCTTGTTTCCGCAAACTTCACTCAACGCAACCATTTGCCTATGGCTCAAAGAACTTTACGGGATCAGTGACCTATGCACAGTTATGCACAATCAAAATTATTACCTTAACCACAAAATTGGAGTGGGGTATGGGGAGGGGGCAGCACCCCCTGCCCAGGAAAATAAAAATGTGATGAATTGTTTCACTAGAACATAATAACTTGGTTCGGAAAGTGCACTTCAGTAATAAATTATTCAACACAGCACAGCTTTAATGCGGCGAACTACTTTAGTGCACATGAGATATCATTGCGCTTCGCTACAGTGAATGATGGCAAATTTTAACAATTTTCGATCCAAAACTTTACTCGTTTAATCGTTGTATGACAAATTCGATTGAAAAACAAGCGGAATATGTTTCTTGCAGGTTTGTTCATCACAGTGCCGTATTCTGTCAGTTATTTAGCGTTCGCAATCACTGGAAAAGCTGATCGCAAACTACCCATAGTAATAAATAGTTTCCGTCATCTTCACTCGTCCCCAACGAGGCTTGTGAGCATGGTGGTCGAGCGCTCTGTAGAATTGTACACTTATTCAATTGACATAACCCAACAACATGAACATTTTCCACAATTTTAATTCGGCAGAAAACACCTTACTCCGCGGAGATTTTCCGCAGGTGAAATTCCGCAAAATACACCTTTTCGAAATTCCGCAATCCGCAAAGTACACCTTCCCCACCTGACGCATATTACCTACTGCCCAGTTTGTCAACCGTTTTCTTCATTAAAAACATGTGATTTCATTTTGAGTTAAGCCACGCTGCCCTAGATAGGCAGCGGTGGGCAGCGATAGTAAGAATGGCGTCAGACACCAACGGGCATTGAGCCCACGGTTGTCGATGATGATGATGATGATGATTTCATTTTCGATCAGTCAGATACTGAACTAACTAGTGAACGAAGGGGGTACCTGTTGCTTGTTGCGGGTACGAATCCTCTCGTACAGCAATGCAATTCAGTATGTAGTGAGCTACGTCGAAATACGGATACATTTTCAGCCGCTTAATAGCACCGGCCACCTCTAAAACCGTATCCATATCCATCTTTATTGCCAAAATTCAGCCACTAAATAACGAAAAACTAAAAAACACTCCACAAGCAACAGTGCGTCTTCTTTTCCCGTACGAGTTGGAGCCCGGACCGGAAGTTTTAGTGAGGCAGCGATATTTCGAATTCGACAATAATCTACCTCTCGGTACCAAGTAGAATACCGGTATAGCGCGAAATAAAAGTAAATAATTATTGTATCCTGTCGAACAAACACTGAAATGCTTCTGTTTAAAATACATTCCCACAATCAGAAAATGCATCGGGAGAATTGATATACCGGGTCAGGTGTGCAACAGGTCAGATGAAGATCATTCAAGTAGGCCTAAGGAGATAGGATCGCAGAGTACCAATAATAATGGGACAGTAAGAATTTTACAAAATAAGGAAAATGACAGCTGCAATAGGTTACATGATATTAACAAGGTTAATGTTTTATATACTGTTAAACATAGCAGAATCACCACAGCATGTATGGGACTACACTTACAGAGGGAAATCTTTCCACAACAAGTCAGACGTTGGCCTTCGGATACAGGCGTTATGGTCAGCCAACCGTAGCGACAGCTGGGCTTCTTAGTGGGCTATCAGTTACAACATAACATACTGTAAGGAATAGATGTTACATAGCAAATGTAGGTGCTGTAAAAGCAAGGCAGACTAATGACAACACGACTACATGTAGCAAAGCTTGTGAAGATTTTTCACAAAAAACCTTTCAGTAAAATGTCACACATCGCACATATATTAGCATCATCCATAGTACACCATACATAAACAGAAGTTACACTAACATAACACACCTTTTGATACAACACCGTCATACACTCACAGCTGTTTCTCATGTGATATGTGCCATGCCACACTGGCTACAAACATGCAACATTTCAATAAAAAACATGCAATAAACTAATTGTCTGTCAGCTGCATCGGATGCCTCTGTTAACACTCATGTGAGAATTCAACTTCATTTAGCCATTCATGCAGTTACAAAGAAGTAGACGGCAATGGTTTTGTTAGGTTAATTCTATCAAATACTGACCCAGATTTTATACAATACTCAAAATAAGTAACTTTAAATCGAGACCAGCTCTTCGCAGGATGACAATCTGTAGCACTGTGACATTTTCGCAAACTTGTTACCCATTTTACATCACAATGACAATGCAATTTTCAAAGAATGGCTGCTACAATGTCTCAATTAGTTTTGCCGGAAAATTCAAGAATAACAATAAACAGCTTTCTGTCACAAATCTTTGGTCAACTTCGTGACTTGCCCGCAGCAGCAGCGGTCAAATTCTGTGACATTTGAAGATTTGTCAAACACCACTTCATCAGCAACACACGTTTTGACTAACTGATTAGTAAGACCCAACCTAATTCACGACGACATGAGGTTTCCGTGTAATTAGAAATTTCCGTGAAACTGTGTAAAAATTCTGAGATTTTGGTATTTTCCTGTATTTTAAAGCAATTTCTCCATGTTTACTTCACAATTTGTGATGCACTACACACGACTGATTGGTGACTTGAAGTAAACATAAGACCAATTCAATAATAACGATGGTAGCGACCAAGTCGGCCGCTAAATCGGCTTTACAATAATATGATGTATATTATATTATATCGTCATTTTTGCCATCGATGTTTCATTATAGGCACACGTTGCAAGGAAAATTAAAACAATTTTAGGCCTTTTTTCTCAAAAATGTGCGTGTAAGTCGCATTTTTCTCCCGTGACTTTGGTTTGGCCCTACTGATTAGAAACTCCACCTGTCTTCGATGATCAGTTCATTGCAATCTCAAGGCTGACTGTGCAACTGATACGACACGAAACAATAATTGACAGTACAATAACTACTATAACACCCAAGCCTGGGCACATTTTTCAGAACAAGTATAATGGGAAAAATACCTTCTAAGCATGGCATGTATGTATAATTCCTAAAATATACTGCGTTGTACCAGAACGTATCTAAACAATGCATAAATTTATTATGCATGCTGCAGAAAGACGATCAGGTCCCCAATCAGTCAGCTTGGCGCAATGCAAATGCGAGCAAAGACAGCCCCTATTGAAGCCATTTCAGCTTGTGTACCCACACATAAGTTCATTCATTATTTTAAGAATTTCAGGACACTTCAGTACAGTTTGTAAAACTGCAGGAATTTCAGCAAAGCGCCCAGGCCTGACCAGTTTCCGACCACCCTGTATGGCAGTCATGTGAACGTGAATGCAATGCTCTAACAGTGAGACGTTCAGGAAAAAACAAAAAACTACACGATGCACAAAAGAACACCACCAGTGTGTCCTACTAAATGCTCCATACTGTTGTTACACAGCGCAAATTAACTCCAACTTGAATCGTTAACATAAACATTCTTCACTTCTGCCAACATATATAGAACAAATATAAAATAAAATAATAGCAATAAAAAAACTCTTAACAAGCTGCAAGGACTGAAACCACACAGGTTGCAAGATAAATATTAAGGCTGTAGCATATGCGAAGTAAAGAAAATGTTGCGGAAAGACATTTTTAGCGTACTGATGACAGACCATGGTTACAATGGCATGGCACATCATTTAGGCAGCCACATAGGTGTGGTTACAACACACAATTCAAATCATGACCTTGCTATCATCCTACAAAATCTCGCCTTCACAGGGGGACTGGCTCCTATCCCCCTAAATCTAGATCTGGAGTTGAAATCAGGCACAAATTTCCCCTGACCATTTTCAGGCTCAACCTGCCTGCCACACTTTTGAACTCAAGCCCCCTCTGGGGCTTCTGTTGACGATGTAGATTGCAGTGAAAAATAGGGGAAAGGGAATTTTTGATCTACACCATTAACAAAACAACCCCACTATTTTTTGCAGTGTGAAAAAAATTAGGAGGGAAGTATTGTTAACAGCGTTGATTGCCCAGTGAAAAATAAGCAGGGGGGGGGAGTTTTAATCTACATCCTTAACAGAACTTCCCCCAATTTTTCACTGGGCACAAAATGTGCCCACCAGATATCGGGTTAGAAGCCGCTGGACTGAGGCCCTGTTAAAACAGTGTTTTTCGCGATTACATGAATGTCAGTCGAACGGCATCCAACTACGTCCAAATGATTTAGCAGGACGCACAAGTGTAACGGCTGGACAAACCGCATCGTGACATCTTTAGCAATAGCAGATGTCAATCACGTCTAATAAAAAAACATTTTTGCAACATCACTTCTTACATTCCAACAATCTACGTGCTATCAAGACCTAACCGTAGAGCTCTGTTAACATAAGACAGAGGCCGAAGGCCCAGGAAAACACGCTTAACATGTGTTCAGAGCTACAGAAACAAAACGAACCAAAATGGAAGCTGCTCCCAGCTTTCATTTCAGGCCATTTCAGTGCCCTCACTTCGAACACAGCTTTACAGCCAAATCAGGTCCATGCCTTCACACACATTATGACCCACAGCGAAGTAGTGATGTGACGTGATTAACAAAGATCCTATTACAAGTACAAGTACAAGTTAGCGGGTGATCTGGCAGTCACACACAATCCGAGAGACTGCCCATCACTAGCTGATTAGAGAGACCACCCGTCACTAATCTACAGTCTCCATGTGTCAGCCACCTAGCTACAGAGAGACGGCTAATTCTATGCATCGTCCGCATTCTCTTCCTCTTCGTGTTTTCTCTTCACTCCTCGAGACTCACCCTCTGAAAAAACACAAAGCCGCAACATGTATGGGCATAAAAAAAAATATTCATTCAATGAAAGTCCCCCCCCAGTTCTGGAGAAAATTCAAGGACCTGAGGACTGTTTTTATGCTCTTAATGGTCGTTATTAACTGCACTTGATAAAACAGTGCCGTAACCTTTTCCAGACATGTTCTGGTGACACTGTATCATGTGAAGTTAGAATATGTAATACTTATGGCATCATATATAACATTTAACCCTCACTGGCTGATGTTCGGCTCTACTAAACAGCTAATGCCTTTAACCAACTGGGTCAGTTATGCCCGTAGTCCTTGTACCAGAGCCTATTGTTAGCATTTCTTCCTTAGCAATGTTCACAACCATCGCCATTACTCATTTTGCCTATGCACGGAGGGATGGCCAGGCTGAGTTAATGAGTTTGTCCAGGAGTGGATGACCGTGTGTGCTGTGGTATCATTAGCTCATGCCGATCAGCTGCCACTTGCCAGGAGATTGTAAAGTGCCGCTGGTCACAAGTGTCTGACTAATGCAAGAAGCGCTGTATAGCAAATACCGGACTTTGCCTTTATATTTGGGTTGGTAGTGTGGCATAGCAGTAACACGCTTCATCTGATCGATTTGGATCAACAAAGTTACTCTACACCGCGCTGGGCTAGTACTTGGATGGGTGACTGCCTGCGGGCAGGTAACCACCTCGGCATGTAACCTGCCGCTTAGGTCAACTCAGCCTACCATCCCTCCGGGGTAGGTAAATTGAGTACAGGCTATCTGGCTGGGGTCAAGGCAAGGCTTGTTCATCTGTGTGAGATGAGCTTCCTTTGAAGAGCTGCAGCATTTTAAACTTCACGTGCAAAAACATTACATTTTAATGTAATGTAAAACCTAAAGGTAAACAGAAAGTGAAAGTCGTTGGTGAAAACGAGTTAATGGGTTTTTACCAGCATCATCCTCCTCATCAACATCTTCGTCTCCGCTCGCCTCATCCTCAAGTCCATCTTCTTCACTGTCCTACGATCACATCCATAGCAATAGCAGTCTTTTCACAGGGTTTCCACCGTGGTCAAGGAATAATATTTAAGAACTTTTCAAAAACTGCTTACACTAATTTTCAAGGAGGAAATGTCAGCATTAAAATTCATCACTTAATGAATTGTGGCTGCAACAACTTCAGTATAAGATGCGAGCGTAGCGAGTGAACAACTTGTAAAGAAAACGTAAAGGTGACCGTATAGCGCAAATATGTGTAACGTTTATAGTTTCGTCAATCTTTTCCCATTTTTTCCTAAGTTTTCATTGAAAAAAAATTTCAGGACTTTCAGACCTAGAAACTCAAATTCAAGAACTTTCAAGGACCAACCTTGTTTTCAAGAACTTCGAAGGCCCGGCATTTAAAGTTCAAGAACGTTCAAAGACTTTCAAAAATGCGAGGGAACACCAAGCTTTCTAACTTGTAGGTTACACTGAGAGTTTTTAAAGGCCCAATCTGATAAGTTATTACAACGAGCACTGCAGCGCATTAGAGATTTTTCTGAGCAGGTGCTATACAAATTTACACTTTACTTACTTACTTACTGCTAAACACTGCCTACTGTATGCGCATCAAATAAATATCTAAATTCCAAACATTTGCAAACAAATGGGTAGGCCTATCTAAGTTTCAAAAACTTAACCATAATAAAATATTTCACTATTAGTGGAACAAAAAACTACAGGATTACCCAATAAAATCCACTGGGTTTTTTCGGGTATGTGCCAGACATCTGAAACAGTAAGTAAGTAGAACACTACACGTCAGCCCAGTGCTGACATATTGGAGCTTTGCAGCTGACAGTATGACTTTTAATTTTGTCCTTAAAACTGACAAAACCCTATTCTGCTAACCCTGTTTTACACGACAATGATAATTTACAAATTCACATCAAAATTTCACAATGAAAGTAAAAACAACTCTACTGACCTCATCCTCTTCATCAGTCAAACCTTCCTCGCCATCTGAAACAACACAGATTTCACGTATCAGTTCACCCAGAAATGGCAGCTTCCAGACGGGCTCATATTTTGTTGGCGAAACTTTCACATGATGGAAAATGTGTTCAGTTTTAGAATCCTGTTACAAAATTTTGAGAGGCCTTTCCCAATGAAATTTTAGGGGCAAAAACATGCAAATTTAGTGCAATTTTGGACAACTTCAAACTATGATGGCGAACATCCCCGTAACTTGACTTTCCTGCCAGGGTAGTCTGAATCCCACAGATTTTCCCTCAATCGAACGTACAGCACCGGGTGGACTCAAGTTCGGCTCTGCCCCAATTTTCCAGTTTGTTACACTTTTACAATGCAGTGAACCCGCAGTAAGGTACTAGGGGGAAAGTTCATGACAACTTTGTCGTTGTTTTCTTGTTTTCTTTTGGCTCAACAGCTGGGATGGTCAAGACATACAATGCATTGCAATCCATTGGATATTCACATAATAACCAACAACAAAAATGGTATCATAAATGCTAAATGAAGGATAAATCAATCTAGTGATGGAGTACTGGTAAGTCGAGGCAAATGGCCACAATTTTGCGGGGGGAAAATTCAAGGCCTTTTAAGTAGAGTTATTAAGACCGCTCACTCATCTGAACCAGCTAATCGTAGGCAAAAAGACCGCTTAACCAATTAACCGTTGTAATAACACCTAAACATAAAATGAACAGCAGCACGTTTGTAGAAATGTTTGAAAACAAGTGATAAACATATTCATTATTGAATGCACATCAATACATTATTCTCATCACATTTTCATCTTCATCATTAAACAAACAACACAGAGTAATAAAATAAGGTCTCAAACTCAAATGTCAATGTAAGAAAAAAAATCTCAACACCTGTAATGCTTAATAAATAACTTTGCATGGCGCTGCATCATACCCACCTGTGTGTTAATGTTGATGACGGTGTGTACGGCGCTGAAAAAACGTTATTATTGCCTTTAGTTGTACGCAGAGTTCGCTGTTGCTGCTTTTGTGCAAAAGTTTAAGTAAAAATTTGCGGCAGCGCTATAATTATGTACCGAAATTTGAGCGCAAGAGACATTATATACAAGTCCTGTATTATTGCGGTTAACTGGACCGGCAGTTTCAGGACCAGTCCTCCATTCAGGACCGGTCAACCATTAAACAACCCTGCTTTTAAAAGCGTTTACCATACCTATTCCAGCAATGTTTTACCAACTCACCACAATAGAAACAAAAACGGAGGAACAGATGCACAAGCAGAGGCACAAATAATCTGTCGGTAAAACGAACAAAATTTTTTTTTGAACTGTTGTACGCAAAATTGTCACATTAACTTTAAAAATGTCCAACATTTCAGAGGGCGAGCAGGTAATTGTCCATCCGTAATAATTTGAATTTCAAGGACTTCCGAAGACCTGTTACATCAAATTCCAAAACATTCAAGGCCCTAGTCTATCCAAGGTCTCTCCAGGTCCAGGAAAAATGGATTTTCAAGGCACAAGGACAAAATTGTAAAATAACGGATAATGCCAAACAATGGCAAACACACAAGATGTCTCAATTCTCTCAGAACGTCATGGACAGAAAGACAACAGACAGGATGTTCAAATTGCCATTCTGCCTCAAAGCAGTGTAGTGGTAACAACTGCTATTGCTACTACTATTACAACAACAACTACTACTAATACCACACTCACCGTCGTAGTCGTCCTCATCTGGGGCTGGTTCACCATCGCGATCAAAACCATCCACAAAGAGAACCGACTCCAGCATCTCAAAGATCTTATCCCGGTAATCCTCCGACTGAGTTATGTCACAGTTGGAGAGCTCCAGTGTCTGTAGGGCTGCTAGCTTCTTCTGCAAGTCACAACAACGACAAGTACTGGTAAGTTGATAACCACTACAACAAATAATAATACAACAACTACTATACTACAACTAGGTAACCATCCTCCTGTGCTATGCTATAGCTGCACAGTTCCATAGTCTGTAGGGCTGGTAGCTTATTCTACAAATGACAACAACGACAAGTACCAGTGACTACTACTACGAATACTACCACAGCAACTTCTACTGCTATTCGGTAATCTTCTGCCTGGGCTGTCACAAATGAACAACTCCATCTGCTAGCAGCAGTGCTAGCTTCTTCTACAGGTCACAACAACAACAATGAACATTATAACTACAACAAGTACTACTACTACCACTACTGGTCTACTACAACAGCTAACTCTACTACTACTACTACTACTGCTACAACAAATACTATATGTCAAAGTTGAACAAGACCAGCATCTGATGCACACAACCGCAATAGGTGATAAGTATTGTATGCCGAATGTAAAACCCGAGATCCAGACAGTAAATCCGAAACACCCTTACCTTACCTCTGGGGTGGACAGGCTCTTACACCTGCCCAGCACTGAGGCCGTATCAGCTCGGCCCAATGCGCGTCCCCGAATGTAACCAAAAGGTTACAGGTAGCAGCTATAAAACCGTAGACGGCTGTGAAGCCGTAAACAGATGGCTGTAATGACGTAAATAAACGGCTATAAAGCCGTAGTCGGCTGTGAAGCCGAAACCAGCACAAAAGCACTGGTAACGTGTAGCAATCTGCTCTCACGGGTTTGGTCAGCTCTCAGTTAGCGCCTCACTTCCAGATTTTAGAAATCTTTTGGGTCATTGGTGCAAAGCCCCACCACCACGGCAAGGTGGCTGACCACGGTGGGGATCCGAAACACCTCTGCACATAAAATTTCACCAGAATTGTTTCAAGACTTGTAATGACAGACTGCAAACTGACACAGTATACATTAACTATTAACGGCAAAGAATTCTCATCCGTGATATAGAATCGATAAAAATTTATCATAAATCAATCAGCCTCAAGCTATAACTTAACTGTCTAGAAAATTTCGTCATAATGCATTCTCTATTTCAAAACTTATCTGACCGAAAACAGCGAAACAGGCACACAAAATGCTATATCCTTTGACAAGCACAGTCATTGGGTTAATGGAAGCAGGAATTTGCAATGTGCAGACAGATACCTGCAAATTTCCCACAGAGGAGATTATAAATGCTCACATTTTCAACTGTGCCCCCAAATTCCCCCAAATAGGGGACAGTCAGTACAAATATTGTATTTTTTAGATTTTCCAACAAAAGGAATTTTAGCAAGTGCCCTCTGCCATGTCCTTCTTTAATTGAGTGAAGTAACTAAGAACACAATGGCTAACATACCAACGGCTCTAGAGTTGTTAGTTCTTTGATCGGGTTGCCGCTTAAACTGATGTGTTCAAGTTCTGGACAGCCGAGCAAAGCATCAAGGCTGTTGGATATCCTGTTATCACTCAGATCCAACTGTCAGACACAGTACAATAATATGCTACAGGACGAATACTGCAATCATACTAAACAAATTAAAGCAATGCAGTTGACACGACATGCACGATGCAAAGTAGCTGTCAAGATATAAAAGGCATACAGTGTGGGAAGCAGCAATTTATGCATTTAATGTAACACAGTGCAAATGCAAAGACATAAAAGACAGCACATGTAAAACAGTAAAATTGTAAAGAGTCACTTCAAGAAGCAAAATGCAGAAAAAGCATCAAGTCCCTGAGACACCTTAAATACTGGATACTGCACTGAATTAACATATTAAACAGCATGTGGTCTGAGACCACAGCATGTGGTTTACAGTCGTAAAATTTTAGCATCCTTTTATGTAAGCCTGACCTTCCGACATATTCATTTGCAGTGTTTTTACGCTTTCATTTACTTATTTATCATAAAGCAGAATTATGTCATGTCAGTCTTTCTTTGTCATAAAATGACCTGGTCGCAATGAAGATAAAGTGTATGATGCCAAAATGAATACTATCAGCCAAATGTAGATGACATATAGAGCTATAATCAGCTGTAGTTTACTAATTTCAGTTGCTTGCAAATTGCGATAACCATGATGGCTCATGTCTACAGCTCACTGCAGTTGCAGTTCTTTGCAGTGCAAGCCGTTAATTATTCAGTGATAATTATCAAAAAAGTGCAAAAACCCACAATATCACAAATAGAAAGCGCTTTCCATGGTGCGAGTTAATCAATTTGTATAATTTTTTTTCATGGTCAATGTGTTTCACCATACGTCACCGAAAATGTCTCGGCAAAAAGTTGAAGCTCCCAAGACTCTCGAGAAGCAGCAACGTCTCGTCTCGAATTTTAAACGTCTCGTCTCAAACAAAATTTTGAACATCTCAACCTCGTCTCGGTCTCGAAGACATGAGTCTCGGGTATCGTCTCGGTCTCGGCTCTAAAAATCTTGTGCATATCCCTGAAAAGCGGAGGTACAAATAATCCGCAAGCGAAGCGAGCAGGAAAAATTTTACTGTTTAGGCAGTCTGCATACAACAACTCAAAATTTTTCAGCATTTTTGTGAACTTTTGCACCCTGGTACTTTTAAATTTCCTGACTTTTCCTGACCGTAGGAACCACGCTATTTTCATTGTTTTTCCACTTTTTCACTGCAAACCACTGTTCTAAACATTAAGATACTGCATCGACAGAGAACAGAAATCAGAACGCAGTTCCCTCGCCGCACCTTTCTAAGGTTTGGAAGTTTGGGAAATCCCTTTAGTGACGTGAGCTCGTTGTTGGTCATCGACAGCGTCTGGAGGTTAACGAACTCGTCTGTGATGCCGGCAATCGATGTCGCTTTACAACTGTCGACGTTTAACTCCTCAACCTTAACAGAAACAAATAACAACAATCAAAATCCAACTAACGTTACCGTACACCGCTAGTTAGCGGCAGAGGGTTAAAAAATAGTCGGGGCAAAAAGTTGCAATTTTCCAACACACAGATCTATGTAAATTTTGGCCAAAAGAGATTATGGGTACCATACTCAAAATTTTGACTTTGCCCCTAAATTTCCCCCAAATGGGGTTTTTAGCCCCAAATTCAGCATTTTGAACAGTTTTCCTTCCAAAAAATATTTCTGATAGCCCAAGATATAAGAGAAGCAATTGCCTCTGCCTCCCCTACTGTTCCAACGCCATTAGCTGCATCAGATGACATACCGGTAGGACCTGTGTGGGACAGTTGGAGAGGGGGAAGGGTGTAAATAGGCCAAAGCTACGTAAAACAGCTTAACAGATAACGAAATCCAACAATTAAACAGACGCTAAACGGTGTCTGACGCTAAATAAAGTTTTACCAAATGTCAGCGAAAGCAAACGACAGAAAATTGCCACAATGACTGCTATCTTCCGGTCTCCATTTTCTAGTAAAAGTAGTGAAAGCATGCACAGGGTTTCACAGCATTATTCTACTGAAATACGAAACTTGTGCACAAAATACATATCATACCTCTTCGGGAGTCCGCCCGTCCATTTCTAGTTCGACCTGTTTCTCCATTCTGTGTATAAATAATCACTTTCTAATCCACTTTGTTCTAAACTTCCTACAACAACCGGTACCCGCTTCAAAAATGGCGTTCTTTGTCATCCTTCAATTAGTGATGCACGTGTCGCGGTTTTTCGTGCGCAATAATCATACGATACTTTGCGAATCAAACTTGAGTATATTTTTCTCCTTGATCACAGCAAATAAAGCACACCTAATATCAGCGTTGTGTAAAATAAAATAAATTACTTATGTGGCAATTTAAATTCAACCTATTCGAAATATATAAATAGAGTTCATGCTTTATTTCAACACGTTTTACTACTACTTTCGTCTACCGGTAATTTTCAACTAAAAAATAGAAGCTCGCGTAATATAACAGAACACATTATTTTTTATATTTATTTATTAGCCCCAATAATTCAGAGGAAATTTTACAGCCAACTGAACATGAGATAGTGATATCAAGTTAGCACTTTCTCTTATTTCACTGTAATCATTAATGGATGTCTATTTGCATTTTGTTCAAAAGGAAAAAAAATCACTGAATTTTAACAACAATGATTATAAACCAATGCAAGTGTCATAAGGTTTCTACGGGTCAGGGAAAACTGAAAAATGTCAGGGAATTTGTTGTCATGGAAATGTCTGGGAAAATTTTGAAAAGTCAGTGAAAATGATCTTTGATCATGCAGACTGCAGATAACTGTGATTTTCTGCATCTCCAAATATTAAAAAGCAGGCTTCCATTGAAAGTCCAAAAGCTAAACGTGTTTCAGCTTCAGGGGGGACTTTGTCTTCTCTCGTCCCCCAACCAGGGCCTGTCATTTGCACATTGCTCTATTAATACCGTTTCATTAATACCATTTATGACATTTGTGCAATAGGGTTATTATTTCGATAATGTCATGGAAATTGTCATTCCATGACTGGAAAAGTCGGGGAATTTTGCTACAGAAAACCTGCAGTTACCTTGGTCTCAGGCATCTCGCGTTTGTTTTACTATTTTTTCTTGACTTCAACATTCTCTCTTCAAGATGTTTCTGGGCTTTAAAATCATTCAAATACGCTGCTGCTTAGCAATATTGGTGACTAATCCATCATGCCTTTTCCGATCATCAAATCATAAAAGCAACTGAAAAACACTCAGTTTTATTTCAACGTAAATAATTGTTTGCCTTCATATGATAAGCAGACCCAGGAGTCGAGTCAAAGCACAGTGGGTAAGAGCAAATTATTATCCAGACACCCAAGGCATGGAGAGAATAGCAAGCATTCCGGAGACACAATGCATTGCAGGTCTGCAGGCCAGGCCCCAGCAGGGTCCAAGTCCAGCGCCAAGGGTTAAAGCTGAGAGAAATTGGAAGCTCCCAGGAACCGTTTAAAGCTTTTTGATGCACAAGTAACTAATTGTTGTATTTTGTAAAAAAAGTATGTTTGCATTTTGTAAGATAATTTCCGTACAGGCTAAAATGTGAGGGGGTGGGCAACTAACGTCCCCTTCAATTTTAGCTCCCCTTTCCTATGATACCTGCTACAACGCTAATGTTCTGTAGAAACTCACTGGGATTTGCATGTTTTGGACCCTAACATTTTTCTCAGGGAAGACCCCACCCGAAATTTTAAAGGGGCATTATAAAACTCGGCCTACTAAAGATCATCATCGAAAATTTTGCACCGATCGGTCAACCGAGCTTGGAGATCCCACGTTGGTATAAAAATTTTGAAAATAACTGCGGTAAAACATCCGCTCGCTCCGAAAACTATCGTTTCTGGACGGACTAAAAGTTCGAAGGTCAGGCTTGTCCAGCAACAGGCAGACAGCCGCATAATTTACCCGCACTGGTCCGCCTTAATTTCCTCTACAGTTGAAGATCGAACGCATTCAAACAGAGTGCAAAGTGTTCTAATTCTCAAGTAAACAGAATACAAACTACAGTACGCACGAGTTACATCGTTTCTGTACAACGCGCACATGCCGATTAATACTGGAATTAGTTCTGCTACACCTGGTATGACGGCAAAAACACGAAAAACAGTTAAGTTACGATACGTTGAATTTAAAAGCCTACAAAAACACAACGCCATCGCCTGGCTAGCAAAATGTAAATGTTTCGGAATCAAACATGCGGACGTGAACCAGTGGCTCGTGAAAAAGGGAACATTCCAAAAATTATAAGAAGAACTTTGTGTATGAAAATTTTCATCCAAATATTTAAAATTCAGGGTGGAAACAACACATCTTCAAAAAATTTAAAGGCCAAATTAAAATTCCGAGTATCTGTAGTCTCTTCTGTCAAAAATTTGCAGCTTTTGTCCGAAAATTGCAACTTCCTACCCTGCCTGCTTTTTGACGCACGACACCACTGACACGCATCGCTGCGTCACTATTACAAACGATAAACGTCTACAAAATCTTTCAGCGTTAATAAACATATGCGCTGGCACAGAAAAACGGACAAGCAGACACACCGATATTATTTACGTAATGTCCCGGCGTCTTTCAGATACATATGGTAAAGACCTGGTCCCTAAAAACATTTCTTAGGCCTAAAATTAAATTCTGTGCTTCCAGTTGCAGCGACAAAAAAACAGCGATGGGGACGGGAATATTGGAAAATTTTAAAAAATTTTCTATTTCTGTATCATAAAATATCCTGTAGTATTACAAAACAACTCGTAAAAACAAATAAACATACTTAAAGTAGCCATGAGAACTTCAGCAAAGTTACTGCAGCGTTACAGACCAGATGTAAACAGTTTCTTTCCGTAAAACTTTCAAAACAAACTAAAAATGGCACCAACATTTTTGAGTGTTTAATTAAAATGTAATTGATGCTGGTTTTTTTTCTAGGGATGGATAGCAACCGGAAAAACAGAATTTTTTGCAGGCCTTGTTATACGGCCGTCGAAACAGGCCACATTACAAGTGATGTCCGTCTGCTTCTCTGACTGTCTGTTCCATGCAAGACGGAAATGGGAGAGAAAGAAGGGCACTTGCTGTAAAGACACTCATCAGTCACGTGACAGGATCGACCAATCACAGCCTGCGCCGCATCATAACGTCGTAGGGTCGCGATCTGACATCCATGGTTGACGTAGATGAACTGAAAACAATGCAAATACACAGAATAAACAATCACTGAGATTAATCAATGAAAAAAAGATGGATATCAAAATTATGAAAACATTGGAGGATTTCGAAAATGGTTTATGAAATTAAATAAATTAAGGACACAGATGAAGTGATAATAAATAGCATATGACAATGATGAGTGATTAATTAAGCTTTCCATAGAAACAACAGCAGAAATGGAAGAAGATCTCGACATAAATTATGGGAGATCATGGAACTTTTCGGCGTTTTGAGCTAGCGAGGGTTAAACCCAATGGTTGTTTTTTTGAAGGTCTGACCAGGTCTGAGCTGCTCCAAGTTGTTTTTTGTTGTTTCCAGAACGAAAGCTTCACGTTTTTAATCATTCCAGAAAGGCCCATGTCAATCCAAAAGCTTTCCGGGTCGAAAGTGCGTAAAGCCGGTGCAGTGCAGCACAGGAGGGTGAATGACGTCACGTCCCCCGTGTCAGCCAATCAAACAGATTGTTTACACGTCTGTTTCACACCAGATTATGGGACTTACGTGTAGTTATGTACCAATTAATTTAGATTTGTGCATTTTACTGTGCGTAAAGATAATCGTACAGGTGTGTGCATTCATCGGCACGTTTTCACTTAGACCTTTACTGAGTCAATTCGCTGAGTGAAACCTAAAGCCGAACACTAAAGTCTGTAGGCCTACTTAGATCAAAGCTCAACTAAACTTTGGTATGTTCTTCGATCACCCGTTTAGACTTGAGACTTTCGATGAGACTTCAAACTGAGACCGAACTTAACTGCTCAGTGACAGGCAAAAAGGGAAATCACTTCACTTTTTGGAGCCTAAAGTATGGACTCAGACCATACTTTTACCACAGCAAATTGGCTTTAAGTCAAAAAGCAAAGTCACCCAATGTAGCACGAAATACCTACGAGCGTACTCTTGCAGTTTTCATCGGTCCACCATTGGACGGTGCCGCAACGCTTGAGAAAGTCTGACGACGCTGAGTTGTACCTGCTACCATGACAACACTGGGACCACTCACGGCTTCGACTCTACTCAAAGGCTCATCCCACCGTGATACTGACTTGGACCTAGACAGTCACACCTAAACTATTATTACTAGAGCACGTTAACTTAACGTATTCCACTAAACAGCAGTTATCCGATGATCGAATACTATCCAATTGAGAAAAAATGATTTTGTTGCCATTTCATCACTACTGTCAGGGTCATGCGACACAGCTGCAAGTTTGTCAGTCGTCAATCTCTCGACCTAGTTCACCTACAGCTTCAGCAATATAATAGTGCATTAATTAACGTGCATTAATGCCATTAAATACTGATGCCTCAACAGCAGTAATTATTAATTTCCCAGAAAAAATGTCATTCGAAATGAACCACAAACGACCTACGACAGGCTGTCATCGACACGCCCACCACAGTCCCACCGAAGCTCCCCTCATATTTGCTAGAAAAATGCATCACATTGTTGTCATATTGCACTGCCATCAGCCCAAACATGCTCTGACCCAAACTCCAAACTTTTGTGCTGAAAACTAACACACCCATTATGCATGCTCTGATCAAATATTCACACTAATTTTGCTTTTTCTACACTTTTCTGTTTTTTTTTTCAAATAAAAAGCCTACATGGAACAGAGAAATGGAGAGACAGACTGACTGATGAGCAGAACCCATAATAATCATGTTGGCTATTAATAAAAATGCACAGAATTAATTCCGTCACGTACAAAACAGAAAGTAGAACAACAGCATCAGTTAGAAAATGCAGAAGTCTTTGGATAAACTCAAAAGCAGAAAAGTATATCATGAAGTATACAGATTAATCAACTTATATTTACTGTGACAGTTTGTTCATCATGGACATATCTAACATCAAACAAAAATCATTCTGAGTCAAAAGGGCAGCAGCAGCAGCCGCCTAAATGTCAACAAATTAGTAAAACAAACATTAGCTCCATTTTTTATTGTCTAACAGTTTTGGTTAGTGCTAGCTGTTAGCATAAACGTCCTAATTTCTGCTGACAGCATTGCAGATGAAAAATTTGAAAGAGTTTCTTTTTTTGTATTGAGATTGAAATTAGAACGTTATTAATGTTATTAGAATGAAATTAGCATATTTAAAATATACATATCCATGGGCCAGCCTAACGTGTTAGACCTAGGTAGGCCATCAAAAATGCAGCTGCTGTTATTTGATGAAATCATAAAGCCTAATCTCTTAAGACTCTATGAAGCAAAAAACCACTCACCTAACAGCGCGGGTCGTCTGCATGTAGCCCGGCTTGCGGGGCAGTTGGGTTGGTTTGGATCGACTCTGTCCACCGTTGCCACGTGCAGACATCAGCGCAGCAGAAACACCACCAGACTGCTGGCGGGACTGACGCATGGCGGCCCGGGATCTAAGTTCTTGAGACAGTGGACTTAAACATGCTGACGACGTGGACTGTATCGATCTACAGACAGACACACAACTACAACAGTGCAACAACTACTACTACTGCAATAACAACAACTACAAACAACTACAACACAGGCCTGCTGCTGAGACTGACTCATGGCAGCCTGGGATCTGAGTTCTTGAGACAATGGATTATGCAAGCTGATGACTGACTGTATAGACCTATGGTTCAGCACAGACAACTACAACTACAAATAACTACAACTGCAACAACAACTACAATTACAAGCCTGATTCATGGCAATCACTCTCTTAGTTCCTATGATGGTGAACTTAGACACACTAATGACTCTGACTGTATCGACCTACAGTTCCGCACACAACATTAACAGCTTATAAGAGTTGAACACTACAGTGTATAGCACTTCATGCAAAGCCATCTTAAAGCTACGAAGCATCACCTGCCATATGGGATCACAGAGTGTTACCTGCTACCTCATACAGGTGAATGCACCCCACCTTAAACCCAGCCATGCATAAATAACTTGCCAAAAGAATGGAATGCCATGTCCTAAAAGTAGCAACCCCTCCCCTACAGATAAGTTAGTGTAAGACAGTTAATACCTCGCACATTTTTACAAAATTTGAAACATTCATTGAGACAATAATTCTGAACTAACATCTAAAGTTGGAGCATGACCACCTTTGGCCTCAACGCAAGCTCTTAGTCTAAGGTGGGTACGCTGCTGTTTAATCCCTTTGTCAATAACAATGTATTGAACGTATGCTTAATGTAAACAAACTCTGATGTCATAATGTCGTTACACTGAGCACACACGGTAAATGTCATACGTCATAATGGGTGTGACAGTAAGTAACGTTAAGGTAGTGCAGTGTACGATATTTCGTTGAAATCCATGAACTATAGACTGAAGAATTAGGCGCATTTGAAGCAGGGAGGCTGATAATTTTGGGACATGGTGTATATCCAAGGGAAGATTATTAGAACTACCATTATGTTAAATTACATAGGCACGTGTATAATGGAGTTCTTACAATTTTAGGTATAGCTTGTTTTTTCTGCATTTTGTGTTTTTTGTTTCTGTAAAGGTTAAACTTACTGTTCCGTTATTACGTTTTGTTTGTGTGTATTCTGCCTGAAAAGGCCGTCCCCAAAATGACCTATACTGTGTCGGGCGGGACGTTAAACCCTACTCACTCACTCACTCACATATATCCAGATCCCCAAAGAAAGTCACCCATTTAAGGTTCAGTAACCGGCCCCAGCATAGAGTAGCTTCGTTCATCAAGACCACTGTGTAAATTAATACACTGAGCCACCAGAATAGAACAACTTACTGTACTGTAATTATGTAACAGGAACATAAATACGGACACTGCTAAACTGACAACAACAAACACTTGAAAACGAAACTGCAGTAAACTATTTAATCTCAACAAATCTTCTGCTTCACTGTTTATCACAATAAAATAATAAATTACAAAATGCCAGAAATCATGCAAGTTCAAGATGCTAATAAAATGCTATTGTGAGTCATTTTACTGATCGTATAAAAAAATTGTGGCGTAACTTACAAAACCTGCTAGAAATTTTACTAGTGTGCGACCAAAAATGTTTCCTATCTGAGTTTGCCATAAAGCACCCTTATTGAAGATACTTCTTCTGTCCTGCACTTTCTGCAGAAATTCCACACTGGATGTATACTATGTTAGTACTTAGACTAATGTTATAACGAGTCATACCTGGATGGTGGTTGGCAAGCCGGTAGATTTTCTCGAGACATGAGAACTCTGGCGGGGGGCACTGGCGATTTCATGAGAACTCTGGTGGGGGGTGCTGGCGACTTCACCACATCAGCAAAACTCAGCTTACCAACAAATGCTACAAACCGCACGCAGAACCAGCATTCCAGTAAGTCTGCAATGCAATCACTTCCGAAACATTCAAGAAGCGAAAATAAGACAGCCAAATTTGGTTCATCTCAGCATAAACACGGTGCTCGAAAACTGATTACAGCAAAAATAACAACACTACTTTTCATCAGTGCCAAATTTCTTCATAAGTCCAGCATTAAAGACTCAATCAGTGGTAATCCGGTATGGCCAAATCAAGTTCAAGTCCAAACTAAAGTCCACCATATCCGTTACACCACATGGCACAAACATGCACAGAAAAAATTTGAACGCTATCAAATACAAAATTCACAATCATTTTATTATTTTCCCCATCAAGGACAACTCAAGAATTTCCCGTTTCATTGCTCATGTCTGAACAATGGACTTTTGCATTTGACACTGAGTGTGAGTGAGTAGTTTCTTAATGGCAAATCAGCACAAAATAGGCCATTCAGTGCCACAAGTGGTCAAAATTAGTTAATATGTGTATTAAAAACAAAGTTGAAATACTTGTTAAGATCAAGGCTATTAAGCTAATGTAAAAACAATGTTATATATAATTATGATTGTAAACGTTGATATCTTTAACAAAAGCGATGATGTTGCAAGAGGCAACATTTTCATAAACGTCCTTGAGTGTGTCCACTGCAAAATATCTGATACTGATGTGGTCCTAGAAATGATGCCCTTTATCTTTAGGGAACATTTAACCTCTCTAAATGATGACGATGACCACAACAATGATGATTTTCTGCCTTTTTCAGCACACACAATTATCCCTGAGCAGAAAATCAATGGTTATTGTACGACTAGCGATTTGGTAATTATAAAGGTAGCTTGGTAGAGTAACGGTATGGTGGTTAATAACTTGGATGGGTGATGGTCCGCAAACTGGTGAACCGTCTTGGATTATAACCAACACCAAAGTCAACTCAGTCTTCCATCCCTCAGAGGTAGGCAAATTCAGTACCAACCTGTCTGGCTGAGGTTAAGGTGGGGCAAGTTCACCTCTGTAGAATGGCAGGTAACATTGCGTGATGCCATATGGCAGCTGACACTTCACAGCTCTGTGATGAGTTTCCTATTAAGAGCTATACACATTTAACTCTACCTTTATCGTCATACCTGAAGCCTGAGTAGCTGGTGAGTCCAACACACTGCTGGCAGGCTGCATACGCAGACTGTCAGCATAGCTAGGCCGAGTGACAGTCGATGTCAGCAACATGTCTCCATAACTTGGCCGTGTCACTGTAGACGTCATCAAAGTGTCGGCACAGCCCGATCGCATCACGGCAGATGTCAGCAGACTGTTGGAATTGCCTTCTCGTGTGACGGTCGATGTTAGCAAAGAGCCAGTGGTAGCAGTTGCAGCAACAGCGGACTGTCGCTGTTCGGCATTCGGCGACGACATCATGGGCAACAGTGCGAACGTACTGATGACATCTGACGATTGACAATCCTCACCGTCGCTTGCATCGCTGACGCTGTCAAACGACATCTCCGTGATGGATGACGGTGCTGAATTGTCCCCATGTTTACTGGATACAGCACAGTTGTTGGTTCCACTCGAAAATTTCAACCCCCCGGGACACATTTCCAGTGCACCCTGGTCTGCCACAACCTGCGATTTTAGCACGGCCGCTGTCTTCTCCATGGCTTCTGTGTTCAAACTGTCCATTGCAGCTCTTGTAGCCATGGTCAAGTTTGTGTCAGAACCAGCATCGACTACATTTCCATCCGATAACTTCAACTCGCCAGGAAGACCCGACATGTCGGAAACTGCCCCAATCCCGGCCTCACTTCCATGTGTCTTTTCCACCATTCCAATGGCAGCCAGAGTCTTGGAAGAATTGGTCATATTCACTGCGAAGTAATCGCTACCGAAGACTACCTCGGAACCAGTCGCAGCCACAGAATCCGTGATTCCATTACTGTCGGTTGACAAGATGCTGCCGGATAATGATTGTCTAGTAACGCGTAAACCTCTGGTGGCAAGATACTGTGACCATGGCTGAGTACTATGAGCGTAGGAGGATACGGTGAAATGTGGCTCGTGGGTTGATAACGTGGAAGATGTAGGTCCAGTGACGGTGCTACTGGTGTCGGTCACATGCTCTGAAGCAAGTGTCGATGATGTCACTGTTGCTGCCAGCTTTGCCTTCTTGGATGCTGTCAATATATCATCACATACATTTAGTGCAGTTGCATAAACAAGGGGGGCAGCCACCCCACAATCTCATTCTTTTGTTAAAAGTAGATATTAAAGACCAAGAAAAATGATTGAAATTGTTGCCATCAGATCATACTTTTAAGGCTATAATGCACCAAATTCACTTGAAGGGTTCACAGCACTAATCCAGACCCTCTAGCTGAAATTGGGGTCCTACATCTAAGTAGAGAAAGGGAGAAGAAAGGGAAAGGGCAAGGGGATAAGAGGGAAAGAGAGGGACGGGAACAAAAAGGGAGCAGATGGAAAGAAATGGGAAAAAAAGGCAAAGTTTCCCCAATTCACATTTCTGGCTATGCCAGTGATGTGGTGTACACTGTGTCGGAAAAATTGCACACATAAGTAAGTAAGTACTAATTTATATAACACCAAAATCTCAGAAGAGAATCAGGGAGCATTGGGAGGAGCGCTAGGGGGCAAGATAAGCAGACTGAAAATAATAAGTTCTAAGATGACGTCTGAAAGAAGTGAATGTTTGAGCTTGACGGATATGAAAAGGAACAAAATTATATACTTGTGGTGCGGAAACTCGAAATGCACTCGAAATACATTTCCAAATAATTCCAACAATTCTAGTTCAATACCGATAAATTGAAGTTCAAAGAATCACCATTATTTCAATCAGGACCTTTTTATAACTCACTAAACCAGGATTGTAGAACCTATTTGAAAATGTAAATTTATGGGTTTTTTGGGACACAGCATATAATTTTGGGAGACAGGATTGGTACAGGTCTATCGATTAGAATATTCTGACACATTAACACATTAACCTTCACAAATTAACTTAGATTAATCAATTAATTGTAATAAATGTTTGCATTAAATCAAAAAAAAACTGCAGAATTCAACTACTGACAGAGTTGCTATTAGTCATAAGGTTAAGCAAAAAAACCAAGAAAATGAATGAATAAGACACGCACAGGCAAAATCATTATACTGGTACTTCACTTTTTAACTTTTTATGCAGCATGCCTACAAGCTATTGTGATAAAAATTACGGTAGCATGGTCTCTCCATCTGGTGGTAATAGTCACAAAAAAGCAGAACACACCTGTCTTGTCTAAACATTCAGCACCTGCACCATATTACTCAAAAATTCACGAATAAATTTCGACAAAATTCGGATAAAAAGTTGCGCTTGCAAATCTGGCTCAGGGTCAATCTAAGGCTAAAGTGGAATCTGGCATGTCTTTATAAGTCATTAAATAGCGCTTAAAGTCTAAGTCACATCAGTTTACGTAACTGTTATAAAACACTAATTGGCTTAATCAAATGTTAACTGTATGCCCTTTCCGTTGCACCAATTTCCAACAGATTCCGACTTTTGATTCTGGAATGCAAGTTCCCCTCTCTGAGCGTGCACTGCATCGACGCTACGGCCAGCTCATGGCAAGAAAGTTTTCTTGCACGCTGCAATACACGCTATAAACAAAGCGTTGTTCGTGACGTCATCATTCCATTCGTACAACATCATTTTTATTGAAATTGATGTAAAGCCACGTTTTCATTTCAGCTGATCAGCGTATTATTAATTAGCATTACATTCTACACATATTTAGCCAATATCGTTTTTTGTGCGACTTACAAGACTTTAAGATACAAAGAAAATACTCACGTGATGGTGCATAGTTGAGATCAGGAAACTGGAGAAGGGATTCAAAGTTTGCCTGATCCTGCCTCCTAGACACCATGACAGCCTGGTTCTCAAACACGGTCCCCACTCCAGCACAACCGGCACCATTGACGAAAACCCCCACACCGGCACCAGTAGCCGCTACTGGAGTATCCGTGGTAGTCGTGGTAACAGCATTAAGCTTACTTTGTTGATGATCCTGCCACGTGACCTTGGCCGGACATCGCAACAGCATCTGTAGCCGAAGGAACTCGGACGTCATGTCGGCCGTCGCCAGACCGTGACCCTTCAGCACGTAATAGGTGTGACGAGAAAAACGCAACAGCGCCTGGATCAACCTAAACAATCAATTCACGAGGTAAAGTAGCAGCATAACAACCTCATGTCAGCTGTAGCTGGACTGTTAGGGATGCTAGTTATATGTGAATATGCGATCGCATATTTTGGCAAAAAGTGCAAATCGCATATTTTTCCGCATATAATGGCATTTTCAAAATCGCATATGCGGAAAATACGCCGCATATGCTAAAATTCGCATATATAGCGCAGAT
>Ga0209367_1002419_pt1 | contig 24651 bp, 13 predicted proteins | sample WorMetLIZISLAND2_FD_187412 | JGI IMG/M metagenome (GOLD analysis project Ga0209367, IMG submission 187412) | Marine gutless worms symbiont microbial communities from Max Planck institute for Marine Microbiology, Germany - Olavius geniculatus... ... | reverse complement strand
CTCCTCCCTTCCCTTTTCACCCCTCCCCTCCCTTCCCCTGTCCTCTCCTCCTTTAGAAGTAGGGGCACCTAAAATCCAGCTAGGTGGTCTGGGGGATCACTGTGAGCTCACCCAGTTGGTTCTGGGGTGGAGCCCCAGCCGAAATCGAATTTAAATTTAGGTTTAAAAAATGAGATCTCGTGGCAACGATTTTAAGTATTTTAAACTGACCAAACCGGCCAATTTCGAGCAGTTTAAACGTAGGCTTATGTTTTTGTCTGGAAAATTGGGCTGGGGGACCTAAGCCCCCTAGGCCCCCTTGGCTATGCTACTGCACACTGGCTGCTATTCTATGCCAATGACAACCACAACTTTCTATTTTTGTTTACTGGTAAATGACCAGGTTTAACAGAATTAATCAGTTAATGTCAGGCATCAAACAAGTGAACTTTGATAATTGTTTGAGCATGAATTTCTTACATGAAAACAAGCAGCTTCAAACGTAAATACAAGCAAAAAAACAGACAGATAGACAAATCAAAATAAAGCAGAATGGCCAAACGTCCTATCTGTTGTCAATAACATGTCGAAAAAACTGGAAAAAAAACATTCTATGCAATGCATTTTCCAGTGTTTTATTTGAATTTAATTCTGTTTCACAGATTTGTGATAAATAACATACAAGCATTTGCTTGCTATATTTCATTTTCTAACGAAGCAAGTAGTCAAACAACATTTTGAAGAACGTTGTACTTAAGATGTTTTGTTAGAAAACCAGATATGACTTTTTGCTATCCTGCTCTCAAAAAGTGTTTGTGAGAAACAGAGATGCAGCTGATCATCGTGGGTAAGTGAAACTGCAAGCCTGCTCCGGAGCAAAAGTCTGTCGAATGCGATCAAGCGCACAAGCCGGTACTCCGTTACTCACATGACCTCGCAGCACGCGGTAAATCCAGCGACGAAAACGCACGTACGACAACTCACAATAGATCCTGCAACAACAGCGACAAATGGGATAAGATACTGATCACTGCAACGTAAAATTCATCCCATCTGCTAGCAATAGGCATACGTTTCACCACACAGTGTTTGTGGGACTGCACAAACTGTGCTCATCACACATCAGTATGACGGCCAAACCAAACTACTATTGCAGCAGCAGCAGCAGCAGCAGCTACCAGTGTCTCAATAAAAACAGGCCACTTTTATTTTGGCCAATTTTGATATTTTTCGGCACACCGCATCATGAAGAAACTTGACGTGAACAAGCATACTTTAGCCCACCTCACTTTAATATTGTTGCTACACTACCTTGTGAAATTCAGAAGTCATAGTTTGGCTGTACACAATGACGAATTCATGCTGGGGAGCACACGCGTCAGCTCAAAAAATCACTGAGATCACAAAATCATTGAAAAACCTGTTACATATTTTATGTTAGTCGACAGCCGTGTTCATTTTAAAATCGTCGATCGACAAACTGAAATGACGCATCAACAGTGAGTGAACTGGTCTGGGTTGTGAGTTAGAGAACGTGCTGTTGTCGAGTTGAGTCAACGTCCACCGCTTGCATTCACGCTGGTTGAGACATTTTAAGCATACGCAGTAATAAAAATGATGAGATGTAACACGTAAAACTTTCTGAGAGATAATAACTGTTACTCGTGTTTGTTGCTGTTTAGTTAAATCATTTCTGAGCCAACGCATGCGCTACCCAGTATGAATTCAGCGCTGTAAGTGGCCAAACTAAGACTTCTAAATTTCACAAAGTAGTATAGCAACAGCATTGAAGTGAGGTGGGCAAAACTATAGTCAATTACATCATGTTTCTTCATAATGTTGCATGCCAACAATTAACAAAATCGGCCAATGTTTCACAAAGCTATTTAAAAAATAAAAGTGGCACATTTTTTATTGAGACACAGTGTAGTGGCAAATTACATTAAAAATCAAGCAGAACTGACTAGAACCCTTAAACCCTCACCATCTGGCACTTTACAAATATGTGTATTATTATTATTATTATTATTATTATTATAATGTAGCCTGACTAGCCTGAGTTGAAAATTTAATAAAATTGCATTCATGATTTTTCAAGTTATCTTACATATAAACAGGGTTAATGGAAACACACCCAAAATCACTTCCTGTTCATACGAGATAATAACAAAGGGAAACATCAACTTTCAAAATGTGCACTCAAACAACAACTTTAAACTAACCATAACAGCTGCAAGAAAAAAAGTGAAAACGAAACAGCTCAAGACTTACTCGTGTATGGGTTTAGGCAGTTCTTGCTGCTGCCTCGAATGCTGATCAGACTCATAGAAGTCGACTTGAATGACGGACAAGTTGAGACAGTTGGCACTGAACACAGGCAGCTGGGTGATGCACGCAACACCGGCAGCCTCACAGACATGCAGGACTTTTCGTATTGACGCGCAGCAACGTCTTTCACCGACCTCAGTCAACGGCTCACAGTACTCGCAGCAACACCTTTCAATAAAGCACCACATAATGCTTACTGTTAGGAACTGTGGCCATCCTTATCCTACTGCTTAACGTAGATGAAATCAATGAAAGTAAATGCTCATGCATCTTATGCATACACTGTGTCTCAAAAAAACATCCCCGACACTTTCGATTGTCACTTGAAAACCAGTTTGTCTGATTTTGATAATTTTTGGTACCAATATTCCGGACACAACTTGCCATCAAATGACCATTCAGTTTCCTACCTCAGCCATTGTCCGCTTTTGCGCTACTTAGGGAAAGCAGATCAAGTGAAATATACCTTGAAATAAACAGAAAATGTGGAAAAAAAACATATCTGACATTATCGACTGTAACTCGAAGAAAGATTAGCAGATTTCAATATTTTTTGGCAAAAATATTTCTGATACAACCGCCTATTAAATCACTGTTGAAGTTCCCACCACACCAACGTCTGCTTCTGCACTACCTGGGGAAAGCAGACCAAGCATAATGTGTTAAAATAAATGAAAAAAACTTCAATAAATTTCATCTATCACAAATCTTTGGGCCCCAACAGCCGGTCTATTACAAAATTTGACTGTCATGCAGCAGTGTCTTCACCAGATAACGTTCAGGTATGTTTATGAACTCAAGTCGCGACTGGTAAATCCTGGATTGGTCTAACGCAGAATATTATCGATACTGCTGCCACTGAATAGAAAATGCATCTCCATGCTTATGTTCGCATAATGGGCCGGCATTTCAAGCAATTTTACTGTAGGCAGTTGAACAAGAAATTTGAGCTAATGCTCCTGAGATGCACAAAAGCCGATAGCAGTTTCTGTTCGCAGGTAATCTTAGTCTATCTCCATCCATTTTGTCGCAGTTCACTCTTTTGCAGCCAAAACTCGCCAAAAAAATCACTTAAAATCAATATTTTTAGGGTTCAAGATCATTCAAGGTCATCGATGTTGACATTTGTAAAAAGCTCGTCGCCAGTGCTTGTTATCATAAGCAGCATGTCTGTGCCATTCCAAAACCATTTTTACATGCGATTACTTGTTTCACCTATAGCCAAAATTTGGGTGTCTTAAAACTTATAATTTTGTCGTTGTAATACCGGCGATTGAGGAGAAAGTCTTAATTCTAGAGTAGGCTACAGATAATACAAGAAAGTTGAGCTAATGCTCAAGAGACGCGCGAAAGCCTATAGCAGTTACGATTCAGTAGTTTAGCTAAAAATTGGGGTGTTCATGCTAAGTTAATATACAAATACCAAATTCTCTATCTGGATCGCATAACGACAGTAGCGTGGCGCCACCTTGTGAATGATATAGACTTGTGTCGCAGCTCAAAATCGCCAAAAAAATCCATAAACCCCTTTTTGGCATTAAAGGTCATTCAAGGTCATTTAATTCGGCGCCAATCGAAAGCCAGTGTACGACTTCCTATTAGTGGCCCTATCTCGCACCGTTACTGAGATACAGCGACTTATTGGCCAAAAAATGCAAATTTTGCCCACCCCTCTCATTTAGCACCCTTGTTCGGGGTGACCCCCTTCAAATTTATGGAAAAACTTTACGGTTCCTGAAACTAGAGTCTTCCAGACAGCTGACGGTGAAGATTTGGTGATCCTATCTTGCACCATTTTTGACTGATCTACCCGTGTGACAGACGGACAAACGGACAGAATTGCGATGGCTAAGACACACTGAAAGCAGCTGCTTTCACGTGTAAAAATGGACAACCTGATGAAATGTCACCCAAAAAGTCAGAAATGTAAACAAAATGTGTTTTTATATGTTATGTTGCATCTATCCATTTTATTTCTTCACAAAACACCATGCACAGTATGAATGGTTCAGTAGTGACTGATCGCCATGCCTGGAACTTCATTTTAATGCGTGAATTGCCGTTCTGATCAGCAACGTGAAGCTATGTCTCTGGTGCGAATAAGCAACGAACTACAGATCGCCACGTTTAATCGTCAATTATCTGACTTGATCCGCCAATATTCGGCCATCAACTTGATGGGAGATTTGATGGACGATTAGTCGCTAATTGGCGATGAAAAAAACGATCACTGAGATGATCTCCGGTCAAGTCCCAAGGTTGATCAGAGATCAATTTTATCAGCCTTCAAATGTGCATGGAAAAACGGGATCTTAATGTCATACAAACACGGTAATTTTAGCTAAGTTATTTAAAGGTGAATATAGACGAAAGGAGATGATCCCGGACTGCTACAGATTTTTTAATGGTGATATGTTTAAGTGATAATTTAATAACATTAATCTGACAGACCCAATTCTAGCAATTTGCCAGACATACCAATCAGGACATTCTGACTGCACATTTTCACTCTCAGAAGGTTCATCTGTCACTGCCGATGCACCAAACATTGCCTTTGGAACGTTTTCGCTATAGACATCTGTAACAGCAACAAACAGAGAGACAACAGAAAGCCTTTGTGTGGCATACAGCACAGCACCAGTTGCTAGACATGCGCAAAATACTAGAAACTGAAGGCTGACAGTCGAATAGCATGTGATGCTTCAAAGCCATTAGGAATCTGATTACAAAACATATTAAACCTGTAAGTTATAACGTAGGTGGTAATATCAACAGTTAGTCATGTTAAACATTAGAACTGCCATTATTTATTGAACAGAACATAAGTGGCACGATTTGACATACCTTGACATCCCATATGAATTAGATATCCCGTCTTTGGTGCCTGCTTCTTTATCGGTACATTAGTAACAGTCCAAACAAGATTGACAGCTTTGCTCTCCAGTTTAAGCAGCTTGATATTTGGCTCAAAACTCAAACTTGTTTCATTAACAGTTTTACTCAGTATGTCTTCAACTGGCAACTGCAGCAGCTCATTGCAAAGTGGTATCACATCCAGCGACCGTTTCTTGACTTCTCTTAGACTACTAAACGACTTCAATTTCCCAATGATACTGGTAGTCTGGTCCTCTAGCTCCTGCAGCTCTTGTCTTGCTACACTCAGCTCCGCTAACACACTGTCACGATCAGAACGAACTAGAGCCACAATTTCTTTAGCCACGATTCCAAATCTTCATTCGACTTTCATCTGCTGCTTTCCAATGAACCTTATTTAGCCTGATAATCTGCTCAACTTTGTCTTGTAGCTTTGCCATGCACTCACTGATGGTGGAATCTCCAAGCCTCGACTCCACCTGCTTTACGAGCTCATGAGCTGCAGTGTCAATCTCCTGGTACTGGTGTCTGACGTGAGTGCTGATAATGCATGTGGAACACAGCAAGCAGTTGCACGTCATGCAGTACAACACGACTGGTTTGCCAGCATGCGTGCCACAATGATACATTCCTTCCTTCAGCCGTGACTCAACACGATGTAACGTTTCCACAAGCCTCTCCATGTCACGATTTTTTTCCACGTTTATCACTCCACCGTAAGGAATAACTGACTTCTGACTACACACAGGGTAGGGAAGAACCTCTCCGGAACTCTTCCCTTCAGCACATCTCTGCAAACACTGCAAGCAGAAAGTGTGTAGACATTCCAAAAGCCTGGGACTAGTGAACTCGTCCGTGCAAACAGAACACAAAGTCATCTCACTGAATTCACTAGTTACAGCCAAAACATCTGATGATGCCATAATTCCTGAAAAACAAAAACAACTGCGATCAGTATGTGACGATGAAGTTACAAATAACAAAAAATGCATATACAAATTTTACAAGAAATATGAGCTAATGCTCACGAGACGCGCGAAAGTTCATCTAGCAGTTCCTATTTGCAAACTGTCAGTCTACCTCCAGCCATTTCGTCGGAGTTCATTCTTGGAGTATGCGCTGCAGCCGAAGATCACAAAAATCAACAAAACCAGTTACTTTGAAAGCTCAGGGTCTTTCAAAGTCATCGATGTTGATACGACTGAAAAGCTCATCACTAGTGCGTGTTGCCATAGATAGGCAGCATGCCCATCGTGATCTGCAACCGTTTTCATGAAAAACTAGCCAACAACGGTACAATAAACACTTTTACGGGGCACCAATATTTGATGTCCTCGTGCACAGGTTTCCTTGAATCTAGAAAATCGAGACTTAAACCATCAAAATCTACATTCAATGCCAAAAATTTCATACACAGCTTATACATGTCTATCTCAATTGATTTTGGCGCAATTCACTCTCAAAATGTGTCTCGCAGCCTGAAATTGCCAAAAATCCATAAAAACCCCTATTTTGGCATTCAAGGTCATACAAGGTCACTTGAATTCAGTGCAAACCGAGAGCCCGTGTACGACTTCCTATCAGTAATTAATAGTAACCTAGGCCCTATCTCGCACCGTTACTGATATACAGCAACTTATTGGCTAAAAATCACAACTTTTACGCGCGAAAGCAGCTCCTGCTTTCAGTGCGTCTTAGCCATCGCAATTCTGTCTCTCCGTCCGTCTGTCACACGGGTGGATCAGTCAAAAATGGTGCAAGCTAGGATCACCAAATCTTCACCGTCGGGTGCCTGGAAGACTCTAGTAAGTCGTACACTGGCTCTCGATTGGCGATGAATTCAATGACCTTGAATGACCTTAATGCCAAGATAGGGGATTTTATGGATTTTTTGGTGATGTCGGGCTGCGACACAAGTCTATATCATTCACAAGGTGGTGCCATGCTACTATCGTTATGCGATCCAGATAAAAAATTTGGTATTTGTATATTAACTTAGTGTGAACTGGAACTGCTATAGGCTTTCGCGCGTCTTGTGAGCATTAGCACAAATTTCTTGTTTCCTACCCCATCTCATTTAGCGCCCTTGTTCGGAAAGACCCCCTTCGAATTTATGGAAAAGCTTTACAGTTCCTGAAAAATTGAAAATAGAGTCTTCCACGCAGCCAAAAGTGAATATCTAGTAATCCTACGTTGCACTATTTTTGACTGATACACTCGTGTGACAGACAGATGGATAGAATTGCGATGGCTAAGATGCGCTAAAGCAGTAGCTACTTTCGTGCGTACAAATGATCTTTCCGCATACAAACACACGCTTTAATTAAATGTCTCTTAATTTTACTTTTTTGATGCACTACAGCTATGCTGTGGACATCTATGGTATGGTTGTCATCTGTCTGTCGGTCACAGATGATGTAGCCTGGCTAATGGTTAAGTCTTAGAAGAAAAATCTTTGCACCGTATAATTAGCCCTATGTCGAGGCTCTCTGCTTCCAAAATTTAGAGAATGCAGTGCAAGGAAAACATCTTCAAATTTGGGGTTGGATGGAAATGGGTATTGTTTACCGGTGAAGCGGTGCACTGTCCTCCCAACCTATCAAACCGCAAAATGTGTTAAATAAAACTCAAACCAGCCGCAGGGTATCAAATACAACTAAAATATGTATACAATACAAGACAAGTAGTTGTCAAAATGCAGTTAAGTCTGCAAACACGCAAAAATACAACTAAAACACGAGAACACGAGTGATCACTTTCAGCATCGAATAAATATTTATTCATTTTAGTGTTGTGCGATACCTGAAATTGGAGGCACAATACAATTGCACACAATGACTTTTTAACAGACTATTTTACAGGCTATTAATAGAACGTCCTTGCGCAATACATCAAGACCTCTCCGATTAATTATGTATCGTCACTTTCGCCACGTTGGTAAGCACAATAGTTACTGAGGTATCGGCGTGCCGCCGGTATCGCACAGCGCTAATTCATTAATTTTATTTTATTGAAAGATAGTGATAGATTAATTTTGAACAAAAGAACCGAATCGAAACTCATAGTATTTCTTCCAAAATAAATATTTTCGTACTTCACTATTACTTATTATTTGTCAATATTGTGATCAATATTCTAGGTTGTGTTGTTTACGTTTTAATCTTTTTAATTAAAAATAATTATTATGCGTACAAAGAAGTGTTTTAATTCAGCTAGTTACTGACAGTCATAATCAGAAAAGTGGATTCTGCACGTAGACATTATCCATGTGATAGGACAAAAGTGCACGAGCGAACATACGCTACCGGTACAACAGAATGTCCTGATCAGCTGATTCACAGTCGATGGAGAACGACGTTGTCAAAAATGGCAAATTATGCGTAAATGAAGAGTTAAGTGCTGTAGCTTCTGAGGGTGAAAATTATTGTGAACGTGCACCATCAAAAGCTGCACATACAGAGTCGTTGTCTGACTGGTTGACTGTGATATGTGTATTTTTATGTAATGTTCTGAACGGCATAAACTACGCCAGCTATGGTGTGATGTACCTCTCAGTAACGGAAATGTTTCAGTCGTCACGTGCAGCAGTTGGCTGGATTGTGTCATTTGACTCTGCACTTGCATCATTTCTAGGTGAATTGCATTAGTTTGTCATGATTTACGAATACGGGTGAAAAGCGGATTGTGGATGTGTGGATCTGCAATGTTGCAACGGGTGACACTGTGCTACTTAAACTGTAATTAAGCTGCAATTTATTAGTTTAATCATCCCCTAACCTTATTCCTAATTCTAACTTTATCTCTAACGCTACTCCTAACCTTAAAGGTCCATGGCCACGGTCAAACTCACTCGCGCAATTTCTGTAGATTTAAATTAGACATTTAACCTCGCATAGATAATATGTCGATTTGAGCTTCATAAATATATGAAATTAATGTGTGATTTCAAACGAAATGCGGCATTACGTTACGTTATGCGAAATATTCTAATCTATCAGTGCCCACGGTGACGTCATGACCCTAGCCCATATAAATCATGAATATTAATGGCCTAGCCGACGTCATCATTCTGGGCTAGGCCATTAATATTCATGACGTCTATAGGCTAAACTCATGACGTCACCGCAAGTCATCATGGCGGCGCTTTTTCTACATCGTATTCGTCGATCGTCGACTTCAAAGGTAAATTTTTCCGTGTTGACAAAATGCTGGGCGCCAATATTACTGTCAAAGTTATCAGAAAATTCTGCACTTTCAGGAAAATGGATAAAATGTATATGTTAATTTTGGTGTTCATGGACCTTTAATCTTAACCCTATCTCTAACCCTAACTCTGACATAACATTTGCAGTCTACACATTCGCCAATTCATTTTTTACCATTGCCCATATTTTACTGTATTGCTGAGCATTTTATGAATATTTTGATGTTGTAACACATGGTAATGCTACTCTGTTTATGGGTATTTTATTTGTTAATAATAATATTGATGATGAAGCCACTACAGTTGCAGTTGGTTTGAGACTTGATGTAGACCTCCGCACTTTTAGTCAGATTTGATGGGCATCAATGCCTTTTCTAACTACTTGTCTCATGATTTTTTCTTTGTTAATTGTAACTGTGTGAATGTGTCTGATACAAATAAACGTTCTCTCTCTCTCCCTTCCCCTCTTTCTTTCTCTCTCTCTTAACAACTGTTACTGTGGGAAGATGGCAGATGCTAGAGATACTCGTGGTTTGTTATGTCATTTGGCCTTTGGTATGTTGGCTTGTTATCATGAGGTCAACGATTTAGTTTGGTGGGTCCTGTGTGAAGTCAACCTCCCATCCATGAGGGAACCGTCGGATCCAGTCTGGGTCGGCAGCGAACATCCTGATGGCAGCAGACTGATATCCTGGTACACTGGGAACGCAATGGCATGGGATGTCACTGTAGTTAACAAACTGGAAGAATCTTACATCACACTCTCTGCCAGTCCAGGAGGTGCAGCAGAGCATCACATGACCAATAATAGGTGTCATATATGTTATTGATTTAGGATCTGAAATCAGATTTTATGTTAATTAATTAACAGATTGGAATGCTGTTTTTGTCAGAAGTGTTGGATCTGGATGAACACTGACAGTCCAACACTTTTTTGCCCGTGGAGGATTTAAGCTGGGATGTTTTATATAATACGACTTATTACTAGGCTACATATTGTGTACAAAGCAGCCATACATGTCTGTGAAAATTTGCATCGTTGATTTGTATCATCAGGAATATTTTTCAGTTATCCAGTGAGCATGTTTGGCTGTCGACGTCCTGCTGTAGTTGGTGGTCTGTTGAGCATTGTTGGAGGTGTGTCAAGTTGCTTGTCACCAAGTCTGCCGTGGATGTACCTCCTCAAAGGCATCATACCAGGTCAGTGTTGGGAACTGTGGCTGCTAATGGATGTCGGCAGTTTGACAGCCCAGTAGCCAAGGTCATTTTTACCTGCAATATGGCTCTTTTTTACGCACGAAAGCAGCTACTGCTTTCAGTGCGTCTTAGCCATTGCGATTCTGTCTGTCCGTCCATCTGTCACACGGGTGGATAAGTCAAAAGCGGTGCAAGCTAGAATCACCAAATCTTCACCATCAGCTACCTGGAAGTTTCAGGAACTGTCAAGCTTTTCCATAAATTCAAAGGGGGTCACCCTGAACGAGGGTGCTAAATGAGAGGGGGTGGGTAAAATTTGCGATTTTTGGCCAATAAGTCGCTGTAACGATGTGAGATAGAGCCTAGGTTACTATTAATCACTAATAGGAAGTCGTACACTGGCTCTTGATTGGCGCTGAATTCAATGACCTTGAACGATCTTGAATGCCAAAATAGTGAGTTTTGTGGATTTTTTGGCAATTTCATGCTGCTACACAAGTCTATATCATTCACAAGGTGGCGCCACAGAACTATCGTTATGCGATCCAGATAGAGAATTTGGTATTTGTATATTAACTTAGCGTGAACATCCCAATTTTTCAGTTAAACTACTGAACCGGAACTGCTATAGGCTTTTGCGCGTCTCGTGAGCTCTAGCTCAAATTTCTTGTGTTACTTCAGCTGCAAGCCCTAATAACATACTGCAAGTAGAACAAACATTTTGATAATTAGCATTTATTGCTATGATTATTGTGCAGCCATCCAATTGCAATATTAATTCCAAAATATGAATCTTGGTCATCTCTCTGTCTGTGTCTATGCTGTCTGCGAGTCTGTATGTCTTTCAATTTATTCATCTATTCTGTATTGGCTCTTAATGCAAAAACAACATGACACAGTAGGAATGAATATTCCTATAGGCAAGAGTAAGCGGTGTGCCATTTTTTACTTCAAAAGGTCAGATGGACGTCTTTGCTATATGTCCACATTGGGCTGACATTTTTCTAGTTTAATTTATGGTGTAACTGCCTGTCTTGTTGCAGGTGTTGGTCATTCACTGATGTTGCTGTCATGCAATGTGATTATTCAACAAAGGTTCAGCACCAGCAAACGTCGCACCTTGGCAACTGGTATCACAATAATGGGTTATAGCGTCGGCAACTTCATGGGAGCACCACTGACACAGTTTTTGTTGGATAGCTATGGACTGCGCGGCACGTTGGCATTGCTTGGTGCGATGCAGGCACATCGTGTTCCCCTTGCTTTACAATTCCGATCTCCTAAGTACTTCAAAACAGCCGACAAACATACTCAGGTTGCAACTCTACTGAATTTTTGATTCTAGAAGCAGTCAGTTGCTGCATTGTTTTATTGACATATATAACTGGTTAAAAATTTGACAGAATTTTTAATTTTTGCATTAACATGCAGTTTATATTTTGGATATATTGTCAGAATGCATGCACAGGTGGATGTAGGAGTTGGCGTTAGGGGGAGGCAGGTCACCAAGTCGAGGCACCGCAGTTCCCCCTCCCCGGAAATGTTTGGTATTTTAAGGTCGAAATGGCACATTTTTATTCTTTGGTGCTAAATTTTGTTTTCTTTGACCAAAAGCAGTCAAAATACACTTGGAATACATGGACTGCCAAGAAGATTAGCTTGCGTGCAATAAACAGCATTTTTTACGCTATAGCGCATATTAGCTATGGTAATTCTGTCTTGGTGTCTGTCTTGGTGTCTGTCACAACCCGGTACCAATCGGAGCCCAGGTGAGATAGAGATTTCTGGTTTTCACCGTATGATAGATTAGGGTCTCTGGTATTTTGTGACAAAATTTCATTTTACTGGGTGAAGGGGTCCCCACGAATGAGGGGGAAAAGAGGGGCACCCCCCTTAGAAAACATTATTCTACCATTATTGGCTCTTTTAACGTGAAAATGGTTGCAGATAGGCACAGACATGCTGCTTATCATAACAAGCACTGGCAACGAGCTTCTTAGAAATGTCAACATCGATGACCTGAATGACCTTGAACCCCCAAAATAGGGGGTTTTAGTGAATTTTTTCGTGATTTCAGGCTGCGACACACACTTCAAGAGTGAATTGCACCAAAATGGCTGGAGATAGACTAAGACAACCTGTTATGTCTGTGCCTCTCTGCAATCATTTTCATATTAGAAGAGCCAATAATGGTGGAATAATGCTTTTTAAGGGGGGTGCCTTTCTTTCTCCCCCTCGTTCACGGGGACCCCTTTCACCTAGTGGCATGAAATTTTGTCACAAAATACTAGAGACTCTAAGCTGTCATACTGTGAAAACCAGAAGTCTCTATCTCACCTAGGCTCTGATCAGTACCGGGTTGTGACAGACACCAAGACAGAATTACACGCTATTATTACGCTCTTGCACGTAAAAACTGTAAAGGAATGACTATTTTGGTGAGATTGTTATTGTTGTGTTGTCTTTTGTAGTTGTCAGAATCTAACAAAAAGACAACATATAACAAGCTGAAGGGATACATTCAAGGCTCACTGGACTTCAGATTGCTACGAAAAACAACTTTCTTGCTGTTTTGTATCAACGGATTCTTACAGAAGTTTATTGTGAACTGCTATGTGCCGCACACTGTGAATTGGTCAATAGCAGCTGGATTACCACGACACCTTGCAGTTTGGGCCCTTTCAGCACTTAGTGTGGCCACAACATCATGTAGAATATTGATATCACTGATAGCAGATTGCAAGGGTGTCAGTCGGCTCATTATTTATGCCTGTGGACTGTTCTTTGCATTTCTGATGTGCATCCCACCATTGGCATTTCCCGGCATCATTGGGTCATATTGCTCTGTCATTCTGTTTGGGTTTCATGCAGGTTTTTGTCTTCACTCGATCATTTACACTTGTGACTTTGCGAGTCAAAACAAGTAATTTGAGCAAAGCTCATTAGACGCGCGACAGCCTTAGCAGTTTCTATTCGCAGGTTGTCTTGATTTAACTCTATCCATTTTGACGCAATTCACTCTTGAAATCTACGCCGCAGCCACAGATTGCAAAAAAACACTAAAACCCCTATTTCAGAAGTTCAAGGTCATTCAAGGTCATCGATGTTTACACCAATAAAAAGCTTGTCACTATATTGCTTGTTGTGATAAGCAGCATGTCTCTGCCGATCTGCAACAGTTTTCAAGCTACACGAGCCAATAGCGGTAAAACAACTACTTGTAGATTTTTAAAAATGTACATTCTATGCTAAAAAATGTGATCTCATACAGCTGGTGACACTTTGTAGCTCTGAGATGGGCTTCCCATAAAGAGCTATCACCACTTTTGACCTTTTAGAGTGGGCAATGGTTAGCCTTGAGTGGTGTTTGGCAGTCTATTTTTTATGAGTTTTGCATGGTCTGTTTATACAGCCTACATGTGTGTGCAGTGTCGATTGAGAACTGTTGTCGCTTGTTAGTGATTTTATTCCACATTCTGCATTTTATCCTGCATGTGACAATATATAACAACTAGAAATTTGGGGCAAAGCCCAACGTGAGTCCGCCCAGCGCCCTAAGTTCGATGAGGGAAAATTTAGGGGGGGGGCGAAATTCTTCACGTAGCAAGGTCACGTGCCCAAACTCAAGTGCATTAGCATACACAGAACGTGCATTGTCGACTTAGGGTAGGTCCATATCTATGCCTATAACTTTGTCGTTAATGGACCAAAGTTCCGCAATTTTTTGTGCTTAACACCCCAAGCATTGCTCTCGATCTAGTTTGCTCCCAATTTTTGATGTCTCAGTTATTTTCTGAGACATTCGCAGTCAAACTTAAAAGTTGTGCAAAATCGCGCCAAATTTTGAGGTTTTTGCCTTCACAAATTTTTGGGGTGCAGGCCCCCTGAAAATTTGGACATTATTGATCATGCCCACCATATGGCATGTCATATGGCAAAGTTTCGTGGTTTTACTCTCTCTACTCTTGGAGTTATAGGTGCAGATATGCTAAATTTTTTGACAGATATTGGACCCTTTTTGAAAAAATTGTAGGGAAGACCTCTGTCCCCGGTGAAGGTGTGCTTCAAGACTTGGTCATTCTCTTGCGCATGTAAAAATTTGGGGTGCAACACCCTTTAGGGACTGAAATAAGGTCTTCCGAAAAAGTCAGTTTGGGTCATTATGATTCAACCTCTACAAGTCCGTAGTTAGTGGACCAAAGTTCATTGAACATTTTTCGCCGAACGTGGGATGAATCGCGGTAGATCAAATACTTGACCGATTTTGAATATCTTTATCTGTTCCGGAGATATTCGCCGCCAAAGTTTAAAGACATCTGAAATCGGGCCAAATTTTGCATGTTTTTGGCTCCTAAAATTTTTTGGAGGAGCCCCCCCCGAAATTTTGAACTTAGTTTTTAAAATTCAGTCTAGTGCCGACCACAGTGTAAAATTTTGCAACGATCGGCTGATGGAGCTTGGAGATCCTGTGGCGAAAAAATAAATAAATAAAACATCTGCAGTAAAACTTGAGTTTGCTTCGAAAGCTATCACTTTCGGGTGGACTAATGAATAAATCGACAAATATTGAATGGGACTATGTGTAGATGTTTGCGTGTTTCAGGGTGTATCCACACTATCGTGTCCGTGGTGCTGGTTGACTTGCAAGGCGTGGAGCAGATTGCTCGCTGTTATGCACTTTACTGTTTCTTCACATCATTCGCACTTCTTACCGGCAGTTCATTCATGGGTAGGTGCTCAAGTTAAACAGATATGTTATGTGTGTGATATTTTGTACTCAGACTTGTAGACATCTTTGCCTTTGACCTAGACAGTTGTAGTTATTACTGTTAAAGAGTGTTGGCTGTGACGTGTTTACTGCTGTTTTGTTTGTGTCGCTGGCCTGCAGTGCTCATAGAGTACAGTGAAAATGTAAGACTGTCAAGTATGGGAAATGACATTGTAGAAGGTATATTGGAACAAGTCATTCTTTGAATACCAGTGTGTCTTCAGTGAGGCCAGTTTTGTTCATTGTTGTGCTTATGTTTGTTTTCTCTCTGTATCAGGTACTTGCATTGCAATGTGCATCTTTTTTACATTTTGCTGGTATTTTAACCGTTCTTATGCTTTAGTCCATCCGTTGGCTGCTACACAGAATGATTCAGTGATTAATCACACTATTAATCATTAAAAATTTTCAACCGCTGATACAAGTTCAGTCATTAAATTTTTAATCAAAGTCACATCACTAAGATTGCATTATGAAGTAGATGATGAGCACTTGTGAACTGATGATCACTTCTTTAGAGAATGTGATTAGATAAAAAAACTTTTATACTTTATTGATAACATAAACTTACTGCATTTGTGACAGCTGCTAGCTAAATGTACAGTTAATAGAAACATGCATTTTTCCCGAACATTGAGTAATGTTAAATTTTTACTCGAAATTAATGATGAATTAATCCTTAATTTTTGAACAGTTAACTGTTAAAAATGTGCTAATCATTGCTAGCTGTGGTTTATTTTTTTTTGTGTCAGATTATGTCATGTTTAACCACTGCTGTAGTGCATTATCAGACGTCCCAGCCTTGTCTTTGTATGAGCCTGTATATCTGTATCACTTTATTTATCATCCATAACGTGTAGTCTGTGAGGACCATGACGTCACCCCCGAATGTCACCGTGACATGGCTCGTCTCCAGAGGTCAGCAGGGGGAGCGTTGTTGTCCCCACGATGTTCGTCGAGCCATTTGTTCCTTGGGCGGCCTAGACGACGTCTCCAGCTACGGTTGGGGACGACCGAGGGTCATGTCAACATGGCACCGCAGAGCCTGATGGGCCAAAGTATCCGCGGTGAGCCTGATTATATGCCCAAAGAGCGAGTTACGGCATTGGATGGACTCTGACACAGGACTGAGGTTAGATAAGGTAGCAACGTCTTGTGTTGCTTGTGTATGTGTATCAATGCATTTGTATTATCTATCTGTAATTCTTTTTGTGTCTGTCTATGCTATGCAGGTCTGATGTATGATCTGACGGCAAGCTACACTGTTGGTTTCATTATACTGGGCTGTGTCGCCCTCACTGCCCTCTCACTCATCATCAGTGTTTACATCATCGATCGGCGCATGAAGAAATCAACAAGCTCTACACAACAGTCAGCAGACAACACAAAATATTGAACAGTCGATGATCAGCTAACGATTTGTGATATATAGATTTGTGCTATTCTTAGATACCGCATTTGCGTAGCTTGTTTATTATCTGTGATATTTTAAAATGCATGTTGCAATAATGTAACAGAATCAAACAAATCGAAACTTTCTAATTTATAGGGTGACACGATAGGTCGTGAACGATTTTGATTTCAAATATAAGCTTGTTATTAACAGCAACCAGCAATAATTTTACATCTCCTTGTAGTCATATTCAACAAAATTCTTCCTATTAAATTGTAAAGTTGTAGCTGTTATACAGCATTTATAATACCTATTTCAATAACACCACTGTTAAAATTGCATAACAGTGTACCAATAAACGTTAACGTCAAGAGAGGTCGCTGTCCATGTCTACTCCACCACTCTTAGTATAGAATTGTGTCTTCTTTGTTCTTAATGACTGCTCTCAGTTTGTTAGGCATCAAACTGATAAGATTTTAAAGTGTTGACAGAGAAATTGATTTCCATGCTTTTTGGAGACAGTGCTTCAATACTTGCAGTGACTGTGTCATATGTCAGCATAAACAGCTATTGCCATAATGCTTTAAACCTTTTCAATTAGGGATAAATCCGGTGAATTAGGCAGCCAGTCCTCCAGTGGAATGTAGTATTTAATATTTGCATCCAGCAAGGTGATTGTAGCTTTTGATGTATGCGCACGAGCGCCATCCTGCTGAAACACTTCTTTACGAATTACTGGTAAGTCAGTGCTTGTCTGCGTGACGTCACTGCTTTTTGGGTGACGTCATTATGTTGGCTCATACAAATCAAGCAAGTAATGGATGGTTGTGATATTTTGCACACAATATTGTATGAAATTTCTTTAAATGCTAATAGCAGCTGTATAATAATTCAATACTTTAAACATAGTTAATTTGCCATTTAAAATCGTTCACAACCTATCATGTCACCCTATACTTGTAGTTGTCAGCAGATCGATGTGTTAGTTATGTTTGCATGCATGTTCAAATTACCGATTTTTTTTCATTGAAACAGAGTGTGCTATTTGTGAAGTTTTGATAAATATACTAATATATTGCAGTTAGTAGACAGTGGTTAGGTTAGTGATATTGTTACACGTTTAAGATAATTAGTATTGGCTTTTTCAGCAGATTATTGAGACAGTATTTCTGTGACAGTTTGTTTAGTTGTCAAATAAGAAGTTCTTGTGATATTTTCTGCAGATTTTTACCTAGCTTAGGGCATTATTGTATGTGTCTGAGTTTTGTTTAGAGCTAGTTGATCTTTGCATTTTGTTGTTCACATTACTACACTGTGTCTCAAAAAAGCATCCACAACATCATCGACTGTAACTTGAAAACCAATTATCAGATTTTAATAATTTTTGGTACAAATGTTTGTGACACAACTTGCCATCAAATGACCATTTAGTTTCCCATCTCATCCAACGTTTGTTTCTGCACTACCTGAGGAAAACACAACCAGTGAAATATCACTTTTTTTATCCAATGCCATATGATTGCTTAATTAACAAAACGCGTAAAAACACATTTTGTTCACATTTCTGACACTTTGGCTGACAATTCATCCAGTTGTCCAGTTTTCAACTGCCTGCAGTAAAATTGCTTGAAGTGTTGGCCCACTATGCGAACACAGGCAAGGAGACGCTTCTCCATTTACTGACAGCAGTATCAATAATGTTCTGCTCTAGTCCAATCCAGGCTGTACCAGTTGCTTCTTGACTTTACAAACACTTCTAAACTTTATCTGGTATACACACTGCTGCGTGACAGTCAAACCTTGTAGAAGACCGCCTGTTGGGGCCCACAGATTAGGATAGATGGAATTTATCGACGTCTTTTCATTTATTTTAACACGTATTATGCTTGGTCTGATTTCCCCAGGCAGTGCAAAAGCAGACGTTGGTTGAGGTGGAAACCAAAACACTTGTTTAATAGCCAGTTGCGTCAGAAATATTTCTGCTAATTTTTCTTCGAGTTACGATTGATAATGTCAAGGATGTTTTTTTCAGGTTTTCTGTTTATTTCAACACATTTCGTTTGATCTGCTTTTTTAGGTAGTGCAGAAGCATACATTGGGTGAGGTGCGAAATTCAACAGCCATTTGATGGCAAGTTATGTCAGGAATATTAGTTCCAAAAATTATCAGAATCTGATAATTGGTTTTCAAGTTACAGTAAAAAATGTTGAGGATGTTTTTTTGAGACACGGTGTATCAACCATGTCTTTACTTCAGTATTTGATATCTCAGCATGTCCGTTTTGTTGTTTAGATTTGTAGATTTGTGTGATACTGTAGTTTATATACTGCTTGTGTGTTAGTATTAGTATGATGCGTCTGAGTTGATGTTGGCTACAGTCTTTCATAGGTAAAACTTTTTAATCAGAATATATCTTCTCTTCCGATTGTTATGCTCAAAGCATGCCACAATGATCGTGTATGTAAATGGCATTTTTAGATGTACCAGCATTGTATTTTGCCATTTTTAAAATTTTTTAGAATACAGTTTCTGTAAAAATGCATGAATGTGAAAAGAACTCCAACAACAGGCTCTTTCTATATTTTATGCAACAAATTTGTGTTAATTTTTTTTGTTATCGATGACTTACATATAGGTCATATAAGCATATCAGTATTGTACTTTGGGGAGTTTTTTCAGTCTACTGTATACGTATGTGGATGGGACCATAGTGTGAATATAATTATTATTTCCACCAAGTGTAAATGTAGTGAACATTGGAGGAGATTATGAGATGAGTCATTTTGTGTGTTCGTCTGTGTGTTTGTTTGTTTGTTTGTGAACATGTACTTTGAGGCGCCGTATCTCTATAATGGTGCGAGATAGATGCATGGTTGCAATGGACCACCTATAGGAAGTCAATCATTGCAAGTCGAATGGTCACGTGATCGATGACGTCACGTGACCCCAAAAAGTCAAGGTCGTGACTCCGTTATCTTTGAGGCACCATATTTCCATAACGGTGCCAGATAGACGCGTGGTCACAATGTATTAGTAGTAGTTGTTGATGTTGTAATGTTTAAATTAATTCACTTAGTGGAGATATGCACTCTTACAAGCACCTTCTAGTTAACGTTTTTATTCAACATGTTTTAGCATGTCTGTTTTTGCCTCCTGTCCTCCAATAGACAGCATTATCACATTGATGTATATCTGGAGGATAACAGGGAAGATTATTAGAACTACCATTATGTTAATTACCTATGCATGCATATAATGGAGTTCCTACAATTTTAGGTTTAGCTTGTTTTTTCTGCATTGTGTGTTTTATGTTTCTGTAAAGGTTAAACTTGCTGTTTCGTTATTATGTGTTTGTGTGCATTCCGCCTGGAAAGGCCGTCCCTGAAATGACCTATACTGTGTCGGGTGGGACGTTAAACCCTAGTCACTCACTCTGTTTTGACTGCATGTTTTACATATTCTGTTTTAATCTGAATGTATTTGACATCTATGATTATAAGTTTATGACGTTCTGTTCTCTGTACTAATTACATAACAACCCCTATCCTACATTAGACAGCACTCTGACAATGACTGTCTGGAGGATAACAAGGAAGATTTCGCATATGCACATTTAAATGGAGAGTTTATACAGTTTTAGGTTTAGGACGTTTTCGTCTTTAGTGTTTTACTGTAAAGGTTAAACTTTTCATTCCATTATTGTGTGAATGTGCAAGTTTGCCTCGAAAGGCCATCCCCGAAATGACCTATACACTGTACTGTGTCGGGTGGGACGTTAAACCCTACTCACTCACTAATCACTACTAATTACGGAGCAGTGTAAGAAATAAAATGATTTGGAAAATTATGTGTCCATTTTATCGGCATAAGAGTACTTATATACTGTGGCCACAGTTTGTCAGATTTTGTTATAATTTGAGATAAGTTATGTTGAAGAGATGTCAGACCTTTCTCTGAGATACAGACTGAGATTGTGTATGTTGTATATTTTATAGTTATTGTCGTTCATTATTAAATGATTTGTTTGAAAGTAACACTTCAGTAGTGTCGTTATCTGTAATGAAATTAATTAGTTCGCATCAAGTTTGTAATGTCTAATTCTGATGTGAAATTTTATATTAATTTCAGCTGCCAGTAGTGGCCACGCATTTTGGTAGCTTGTACTATACATGGTGTGCCAAAAAATCACCCAAGTAACTCAAAACTTTCCAAATTAGCTGTCAGTTGATTGATATGTCACACATGATTATGTGCATGTTCAGTTTACTGCTTATCTGTTTTTGATTGAAATGGAGTGTTTTATTTGTGAAGTTTTGATAAATATACTTACATAGTACAATCAGTAGACAGTCGTTGTGTTGACTGTTATTGTTACATCTTTAAGACATCAAATAGTGGCTCTTTCAGCAGATTATTGAGACAGTATTGTCTAGAGTTAATTAATCTTTGCATTTTGTTGTTCACATTACTACATGTATACCGTATTAACTGTGTCTTTACTTCAGTATGTGATATCTGAGCATGTCTGTTTTGTTGGTCTTATCTCTAGCTCTCCCGCATAAAAATGCGATTTATTTAGCAAAATTATAAGTTTGTGTAACAACATGCTTCCAAATTTTTAGAATTTATGCCCAAAATGTACACAATAGCTTAGACGTCATACCACAGCTGATAGCAGCATCAACGATATCTCTACTCATTTATGGATGAGATGTGTTTTGAGCTCATAAGTCAGCTATTTTGTTGTCTGCTATTTTCAGTGTAAAATATTTAATACCACAAAATTATTAAATCTGTGGAATTGATAATGAAAAGATGAGCAATCTGATACTGATAAATCACCGTGTAATGCAACAATTTGGAGCATCTGCGTTTTACGCGGTAGTGCGTTGACATAAATTAGGTGAGGTGGACAAATAGTGTACCTGACATAATTTTATCGTCTTGGCTATCTATGTGCCGAAAATTGTCAAATTTCGTAGAGATTTTATGAAGTTCTGACAAAAACAAGTTGGGTCATTTTTTTCTGGCACATCTTTTTCAGGTACATTATGCTGTCGGAGAGACCTAAGTGACCAACCAATCTATCTCAGAATAGAGGGACTGCACCGTTTCGCTAGGATCACTTGTCCAGTTTCGTGCCTTTTTCAAGAACCGACTAAAATCTTCTTCCAACTTTCATGGCTGATCGGTTCTATCACCTTGCGGTTCCGACGGTTCCGATTTGGTTTGATAACTGATCGGTTAATTCGGGTGCGGGTGAATCAACGGACAAGTACCCTTTCTGCAATATGTAGGCAGGGTAGCAACGACCAGCCCGCACTTTAAGTTTAGTTAAAAGATAGAGCCATGTTTTTGGACCATCTTTTTAAATTTGGTCAATTGGGACTTCGTACCTGCTGCATCCGCCACTGTCTGCTTCCGCAGCCAGGGCAACCAGGTGCGCCAACTAGCGCCTAAGGCTGGGGCCGCGATAAAACGAAGCCTGCGGCCCTGCGCCTCTCTCGCTGACCCATTTTCTTTTGTGTGTTGTGTCTACTGTGTTGTTTAGGTTGTGGTAGTTTATTTTCTTTCGTGTTGGCAGTGACTGTTATTTTGAAGTAGTTTTTAAGACACAGTCTGTTGTTTTGTTTGTCGGTACGATGAAGAATCGATACGGTTATTCGCGCTTGCGTGTAAGGAGAACCGAATTTTCACCGCACCTCGGATAGCAAACGCCCAATACCGGCATGGACGCATCAGCTGATTCAGAGTCGGTTGAAAAGGACGCTGTCGTTAGCGGCAAAAGCAGAGCTCACGTTGATGATGAGTTGACTGCTATAGCATCTGAGGGCCAACAGCAGTGTGAAAATGCACCATCAGAAGTGGCGCAAGCAGAATCGCTGTCAGACTGGTTGGTTGTGCTATGCGTGTTTCTGTGCAATTTACTGAATGGCCTCAATTTTGCCAGCTGTGGAGTACTGTACCTGCCTATAGCGGAGATGTTTCAGTCGACACGTGCAGCAGTCGGCTGGATTTTGTCGTTCAACATTGCACTTGCATCGTTTCTTGGTCAGTTGAATGCATTTGTTGCAGTAGTAATGTTTGCTGCTATATACAGTACCAGCTTGCTATTTCGAAGGTCCGCTATTCCGAAAATCCATTGTACAGATACGTACTAGACTGCTAACATTTAGGTTAAGGTTAGGGTTAGGGTCAGCCTTAGGGTTAGGCTTAGGGTTAGTGGGAATAGTAGACTTTCGGTATAGCAGACCTTCTGAATAGTGGACCTTTGTAATAGAGGACCCGAATCTGCTATATAGCTATATAGACTTCAGACCAAGGCAAGATGGCTGCGACCTGAAATCTATAGGTCTGTGACCAAAATGTTGAACATTATTAGGAATGTGCAGAATCCATTGAAAATTTCGGTTTTTGGTTTTTTAAAAATTGAATCGAACCGAATCGATGTTAAAATTTGTAAACAATGATTATATTTACCGTGCACACGCACGATTTGTATGCAGTCACAAAGTGTTATTTACCATGTACAGATTACACGCGCGTACCGATGGCATGTAAGCAGATAGTTGCATGGGTGCTTGTATGTTCATGTTGCTGTTATTAGTTAATTATGAGCAAAAAACTAACTCTAGAAATAGTTGATTCTGTTTTGGTTAGAACAATTTCGAGTACTGAATAATCTGGTCAGCTGATATTTTAGTTTCGAATCTCATGGGACTGTGTCATGTTGATTTGTGCCGTTATCAGGAATATTTTTCAGTCACCCAGTGAATGTGTTTGGGTGTCGACGTCCTGCTGTAGTGGGTGGTCTTCTCATCACGGTTGGAATTATATCAAGTTGCTTATCACCGAGTCTGCCGTGGATGTACTTTCTCAGCGGCATCATACCAGGTCACAGTTAACTGATTTCAACATGTTTATTTTCGGTCTTAGTTTGTTTACATTCGCAGCTTTGTGTGATACTGTAGTTTATGTAGGCCATACTGTTTGTGGATTTAGTATGATCTAGGGAATGCAAACTCGGGGTGTATTTTTACACGCAAAAGCAGCTACTGCTTTCAGCGTGTCTTAGCCATCGCATTCTGTCTGTCTGTTTCTGTTTCTGTCCGTATCCTCTGCAAACTACTGTGAAGGATATCACGCAGTCTGTCTGTCTGTCTCTCTGTCTGTCTGTCACACGGGTGGATCAGTCAAAAACGGTGCAAGCTAGGATCACCAAATTTTCACAGTCAGCTGCCTGGAAGAGTCTAGTTTCAGGAACCGTAAAGGTTTTTTCAAAATTCGAAGGTAGTCACCCCGAACGAGGGCAATAAATGAAAGGGGGTGGGCAGAATTTGCGATTTTTGGCCAATATCTCAGTAACTGTGCGAGATAGGGCCTGGGTTACTATTAATCACTAATAGGAAGTTGTACACTGGCTCTTGATTGGCGCTGATTCAATGACCTTGAATGCCAAAATAGGGTTTTTTTGGATTTTTTTGGCGATTTCGGGTTGCGACACAAGTCTATATCATTCACACGGTGGCGCCACGGAACTACACTTATGCGATTCAGATAGAGAATTTGGTATTTGTATATTAACTTAACGTGAACACCTCAATTTTCAGCTTAACTACTGAACCGGGACTGCTGTAGGCTTTTGCGCATTTTGTGATCATTAGCTCAAATTTCTTTTCAAACCCGGATTTACGGGTTTGATGGTCTCCAAACTCGGGGACCCTGGTACCCAGATTTGGAGGCTGGGGAGCCGGCGGTTGGCCGGTAGTTACTGTAGTGTAGACCTACAGCTAGTGGTTAAATGTCAGATTATATATATAAAAACTGCAAGCAATTAATTTAATGATTGTATAAGCACTGATGTAAAACAGCAAAAATCAAAAAGTATAAGCACGAACATTATACATT
>Ga0209367_1002418_pt1 | contig 24665 bp, 23 predicted proteins | sample WorMetLIZISLAND2_FD_187412 | JGI IMG/M metagenome (GOLD analysis project Ga0209367, IMG submission 187412) | Marine gutless worms symbiont microbial communities from Max Planck institute for Marine Microbiology, Germany - Olavius geniculatus... ... | reverse complement strand
ACTGAATATGTTCAAGAGCCATCTAGATCAACTACGCTCAGCAAAGATGGGTTTCTTTACGGATTCGTGGTCCGCTTAACCCTACTGCTGCTTCTGATTGATACGATTGTTACACTAATGTTTGAAGAGTTTAACTGGAGCAGCACACAGGTATGAAACAGGTATGAAATTATGGCCAGTTCGGCAGGAAGTGGTGAGAGATCCCAGGTTAATAGCCTATTATTTATCTAATTTATTTTATTTTCCTATCGGTCACTTTTTATATTTGCTAAATTATTTATTTTATTGGGTTAGTTTGATCGTACAAACTTTTATTTTCCAAATTTCTTTTGTTTTCGTTTTAGAAATTGTCAGTTAACAGACTGTAAATTGCCCTCTTTAAATTGCCGTTGAAATTCGGACAGGTCGACAAAGTCGACCGGTGACCCTCCCCCCTCCTTCCCCTCGGTACTGATATCATACGATGATCGACAATACCATATACGGTCACCGACCGTCGAGAAGGTTCGATGCATGCAGCTAGAGTCCGCTGCATGCAGCGCACTGTTGGCCATGGACCTATAAATACGGACGTCGGCCAGATAGCTAGTTCAGTTGATGTCTGACCGTCGTAGAGTGAAGACGTAGCCTATAGGAGATGTGATAGAGTTTGTCGTTGATAGCAGTGTGAAAGTAGAGTTTGTTGATAGTAGTTGTAAAGATAGAGTTGTCGGAAATCGGATTTATTTATTTTTTTAGTTAGTTTTGTCTAATTCCTGGGTCGACGGCTCGGGTCCACACAGTTTCCCATCGCTAATCGGGACCTACCCTCTGCCGGGGGCAGACCGAGTCCCGTAAGAACCCGACATTTATTTTTGTCCGGCTTGCACTCACGGAACTTCTGATAGCATTCAGGCCCACAGTATGGAAGACCACGGTTATAATCTAAGACAACGTCCATTTCCGGTCTTGATTTCTGATCAAAGTTCAGTCCCGATTTCCACTACAGCGACCGCTGACAGTTTTGCCACAATAGCGCCGGATAGGCCTACCGTCCAGCTTCCTATACATGTCATGTATTTCAAGCACTCAGTACACTTTCAGATTAAGCTTTTTATTGTTGTAATTAAATTACCACATACCATAATTTTCGGGTTATTTTTGCATATATATTTTTTAATTTCGAAAAAAAACATTGATCGGACACTTTTCAGAAGGGGTAATGTTTTGAAATTATCATCTTATAAACCAAACAACAAAATAAAATCATCAAATCTATGATGAGAGGGGGTGCAGCAAACTTCAACTTTAAGGTTTTTTAGATCAGCCCCAGGACTATTTCCGCAATCCAAACAATAAATGACTCAAGTCTGTGGTGGAAGCCTGGCTGGAGGACAGACATAAAACGCATTATGACGTAATAAGTTACAATGATGTCACATTCGCTTTAAGCGCGTGCAAGTTCGGAAGAAATAGGCCTATGTGTTTTATTGCTATATGAATTTGAAAAAAATGTTCCAGTCTAACGTATCGACTTGCAAAACTTTTTGAATGCCCCTCGTATAGAGACAAGACTTTGATATAAAAAACGTTTGCTAGCTAAAAATGCAGCTTTTAGGGGACAATGATGAATTTTATAAAATAAACTGCAAAAGGGAATGACTGGGAACTGTAATAACAAAGATTTAAAAAACACGGAGCACCGACCAAAGACACGAGAACAACATAGGCTTAATCTGCGGAATTTCGACCGGCAGAACTTTTTTTGAAAGTCAATAGTTTTACTTTCAGCACACAGTTGCAAAACTACCATCATTTTGGGCACCACGGCACCTGGGCCGGGCGGACGGGCGCAGCTCGGGCCCAGAGCAGCGATGTTGTGGGTCAAAAAAGCATGCGATGCTACAGGAAGTTGCAATTTTCCGACAGAAATCTGACAAACAGTTGCGAATTTCAGTCTGGAGAGAACGTGGGTGCTCAGAATTTTAATTTTGCCCCTAATTTTTTACATGAAGGTTTTCAAACCCAGCTGTTGCATTTTTGGACAAATTTACTTACGAGAAGGAAATTTTTCGGCATTTTTCCGACAGCCAAAAATCTAGGAAAGGCAGTTGCTTCCTGCAGCCGCTGCACACTACCACGACACTAATGGACCAGGCATAAAAGGTTTCAGATGGCTCTGCCAAATCCATAGATTAACAAATCGAAACAGGTAGCCTATAGTTTTGCGCGGTAGCTATTAGCATGTTTGATAGGACTGCAGCTTAAAGCAATTCGACGTGAAGTGACTAGTCTAGTGTTGCGGCCCGTCAAGCATGACTGCACGTTACACGCTCTCTAATTCAGACCCACTTCTCGCTGCCCTACGGGTGGGTTTTGTACTTGTTCTATAGGCCTTGGCTAGCGTTCTGAGAGCGGGAAGAAAAGGGGAATAGTCTCCGTCGGCCTTCGGGGTTAAAAGTGACGGTGGGCCAAATGGTCGCCCTGTCTCCCCTCGTCTTTTCGCTGACGAAGGGCTCCGTTCATTGTGTGAGTAGAATAGAGAAAAGTGAATGTACTTTGTGATAGTATAGGCCACGTATTCACAGTAGTGTACACGCGAGTACATGTATATTGCAGACATACAGATAGGCAGTCAGTCCGTTTAAATACTGTACAGTCATTGAGCTGTGCATGCATTAAGTTGATATGATATGGCGACTAGTACAGGAGGTAGTAATGGTGGACCACCTACAGCCAGACACCAATGTTCAGACTACGATTTTGACGTTAGTTGTTCAGCTTTAATATATTTATCAGATTTCTAAATGCACGCAGAAACAGATAGGCTTACGGCAAAAAGTAAATGAACTTTTTCAAAAACAGATTTTGCGCGTTACTAAGCTTAGGCACGTAATCGTAAAGGTTATTAAGCTAAAATAAAACGGACGGCGCTGTCCAAACCGCCTAGTTAGAATTTAAGGGTCCTACTTCTAAGGTGAGGAAATGGAGGAAAAGGGGAGCAAAACGTAGGCGAAAAAGAAAAAGAGGTAGAGACGGGAGTGGAAAAGAAGGGAAGGAAAGAAACGGAAGGTAGGGGAGGGATGAGGCGAGTGTCTTAGTTCGCATTTCTGTCTACGCCACTGATGTAGGCCTATGAGTATGTCTGGTAATGAAGATGATGTTCGTGCATGGGATGTTTGTTTGTTTGAAGGCGTCTGATGACGTGCTGACGGCGGAGTTTCGTCATCGCATCGGCATCCTACCGGTCAGTTCCAGCCATACCACGTTAACACGATAAAGCTGGCTCGTCGAGCACTCATTAAGCACTCATCGAACTGGCTTTATGAGTGCCGTGGAAACAGCTCGACGAATGCTTGCAATATAAGACTTGTTTGATAACTCATGCATTTATCAATCTGCTTTGACAAACACTTATCAAGCACACGTCAAGTAAGCCTAGTCTCCGGAACCGCCGCCGTTCGCCGCCGCCGCCGCCGATAAGCTAGCGGACTTAGCGGACTAACGACAAAAAAATTAAAGAATGTGTTGTGCTCACACTGCTGCAAGCAGAGCGCCACCGTGAGTGCGCGTGTCCTCGCCAGTCGTTACAGCCACAGTGCCAACTGCCAATGGTGACTGACAGTCAGTGAATAAATATTCACTGACGGTTTTTACGGTTGTTCTGGTGATGAGCTTGATGAGCTGAGCATGATGGTTTATCGCTGTCTGCATGAACGTTCTCCATCTTACCTGATGGAGCTCATCAAGCCGTCCGCAGCTGCACACAGCCGAGCTGGACTCAGGTCGGCTGAGTCGAGGACCGTGGCAGTACCGCGCACACTTTCATCACTTGGAGATCGAGCGTTCGCCGTCGCAGCGACATGTGCATGGAGAACGGCAAACTGTTCCATGTCTGCCGTTCTCCATTCGTTCAATCGACTCTGCTTACTGTTTCAGCAAAAATCTCAAGACACATCTTTTTAATGTCGCTTTTAATCCGTGATATTTTGCTTACTTTGTTTTTGCACACCATTCAAACCGTAACCACTTGCTACCGTCAGCACCGGGAGTCGAACCTACGACCTCACGATCGCAAGTCCAACGTCCTGTCGTTACACTATTAAGCCACTTTGTTAATTAAGCCTTTTGCGTGAAAAGAAATAAAGAACAGAACCTATCTGACGCTAAATGCTTGAGGCCAAGGCCGAGGCCATAGTCAAAATATTGTGCTCGGCACCACTTCGGCCTCGAAGACTTAACATCTTTCTAATGATTAGTTTTCTGCGTGTAAAGGAAGAAGAGCAGGATCTATCGGAAGCGTTCAAGCGACGGCTGGGCCTGGTCAGCGGCGTGGAACATGACCCGTGCTGTGCGGGCGAGATGTTAGATGAGACAATGCGAGACTTGGGCGAGATCTCGCTTCCTTCCGAGTCACGCGACGTCGAACGCGAGGCCACCCTCACCCGCGCAAAGTTCGACAAGTTTGTCAAAACGTTCTTTCAGTCCAAGAGTTCGCAAGTCTACGCGAAGATTCCGCTGACTGAACCTCTACTTGCCAAGAAACAAGACCTCGATAGAACGGTATGACGTATCCTAGGCTATACTACTGTAACGAAATTGGTATTTCGTAGGCCTATTGTACAGCGGTATATTTTTAAATTACGTAACGTTACTGCCGCGGCGCCGCCCCTGCCACTTCACGCCGCGTGCCATTGCATCAGCCAGCAAGCGACACCTTGTTGCTTTATAAGCAGCGTCGCAGCAATGTTTTCTCACTTCCGAGTCACTCGAGCACGTGAGTCACTCAAGGCACGGTCACCCGACGTGCTTGCATCGACGAGTCAACGGCGGAGAAGTCAACGACGGCATCTGGAGGCGTGCAGCACCGGTGGATCGTCTGTCGCACAGCACGGGACTGTGCACGGCGTCGCACCGGTCATTGCATCGCATCGTACCAATCATGCCGCACTGAGGAACTGTACACAAACCGTACTTATTTTCTATTGACTGCTATGAACTATGTCTAATTAGCAAAGTGCATCGATGTACCTGTTGTAATTGTCTGACTGCATTAAAGAATACTTATGATGGATAGTCTGATTGACGTCGGCGATAACGGCCAGTCTGGCGCCCAACTCCGGGGCTCGGAAAAACAGCTGTTGGAGCCGACACCGACGAGTTGAAGAACCAAAAATGTGTAGTGAATTTCGAACAGGGGGTGCATATTTCTTTTATATGGGGAGCAAAAACCCCTGAACGGATTGAGCCCGTAGTTTTTTTTCTGGTGGTAAATGTCCACGACATAATCACGCCATTCAAATTTGGTGACGATCAGTTTAGGGGTTTTTGGTTGGCTGAGGGTCAAAGTTTGCCTTTTCCCATAGACTTTGAAGGTCGTCCTCACAACACTCACACTATCGTGTGAGGTGTGATAGGCTGACCCCTTGTCACGCCAAGGCGCCGCGCCTTGACGTGACGTCACAATAGCAACGATGTCCTGCACGCTGAGTCACTGATGTGCACAGACGGACGGACAGACAGAAAAAGCGAATACAATATATCCGCCAGTGTTCACTACGTTCACCTTGGCGGAGATAAATATGCGTTGCAGGCTAAAATCACGAAAAATGACTAAAACTCCATATTTTTGAACTTCACGGTCGTTGAAGGTCATCGATGTTGGTACCCACGTAAAGCTCGTCAGCAGTGCTTGTTATCATTAGTAGTAGAGTAGAATTAATTGTAGTGCTGGTGGTGATTGTAGTAGTAGTAGTAGTAGTGGTGGTAACGGTAGTGGTAGTGGTAATGATAATGGTAATAGTATTAGTTATTTTTATTGTTGTTGTTGTTGTTGTTATAGTAGTAATAGTACTAGTTACTGTATGCAGGCCAGTCTGTTGGTGTCGGTTGCAATAAAGCGGTATTGTGAGGATGTTCCACTTTCTCAACATTCCAACAACAACTCACAACAAAACGTCAGTCTCTTACTTACTTATTTCTCTCTCTCTCTCTCTCTCTCTCTCTCTCTCTTACTTGCGGACCGTTTCTCATGCAGCAATAGAGGCATAGTTAAGTAATTAAACAAACGTTGATTATTAACTTAGTTTGAAGCGTCAGTCTATAATAAGTAAGTAAGTAAGTAAATAAGTAGGTGCATATTTAAAGTGCACAATGTCAGCCAGTGGTCGAATCTGAGGCACTTGGCTGAGCCGCTAGGGGGAGCAGTAGGCCTCCTAGAAGCAGTGAGTTTTAAGGAGGCGGCGGAAAGTGTCTGCAGAAGTAGAACTGCGGATGCTAGAGGGTAGCGAGTTCCAGACTGTGGGGGCTGCAATGCTAAAACCGCGGGAGGCAAAGGTTGTGCGGACACGTGGAACCGACAGCAGATTGGTGTTGGCAGAACGCAGAGAAAGTGTGGGAGTGTGATAATTTGAGCAGAGAACGTAGATAAGCAAGCTGAGAAGAGTTGAGAATGTTGTACGTTAGTGTGGCAAGTTTGAATTCAATGCGTTGATCAATTGGGAGCCAATGCAGATCCTGGAGAATACCAAATGAGTGAGTACCACGAGGGAGAGCGTGACTGGCAACGACTCTAGGAAGTGTGTTTTGGACACGCTGAAGACGGTTGATATTTTTCTGAGTGGTGCCACAAGGAAGCAAATTAGCGTAGTCTCAGCGAGAGCAGACCAGGGAAGAAGCGACTGATTTGGCCATATCATCAGCGATGGCCGAACGAATATGGCGGAGTGACCGGATGTGATAATAAGCAGCAAAAAAGTGACAGTCCAGAGTGACACCGAGAATCTTCATGTTGTCAGACAATAAAACTGAGCAGCCAGCAACATCAACAGAACAAACAGAAGCAAAGGTTCTGGAACGCTGACGAGTACCAAGTACATGTAGAATCGCATCTGACTTATCAGGATTTACTGCTATTCCGTTGAGGCAAAACCATGACTGTAAAACGTGCATACAGTTAGTGAGGTACGTTTAGCAATATCAGATGATGGATCGGATGGATTTAACGCAATGAAGAGCTGAGTGTCATTGGCGTATTGCTGATGATAAACCTGGAAAGACCGAGTAATAGTTGTAATCGGTGAAGTATATGTCGCAAATAACAATGGCCCAAGGACGGAATCATGGGGAACAACGATGGTACACCTGGTTGGAGTTGAGGAGTGATTGCCAATGCGCACTAACTGGGTTCTTGACAGATAAGACTGGAGCCAGGAGAGTACAGAACCCGTGATGCCGAAACTGGTACGAAGACGGTTGATGAGGGTGACATGATCGATGGTGTCAAAGGCAGCACTAAGGTCCAAAGACACAAGCAAGGTAAAGGAACCAAAGTCTGACGCACGGTGAATGGTGTCTAGTGTTGAAAGTAAGGAAGTTTCGGTAGTGACGGGGCCGGTAAGCAGACTGGTGGTGGTTGAAATTTGAACGGGCAAGTATGTGTGGTTGAAAGCGTGAGAGAAAGAGACGCTCTAATATTTTGGATATACAAGAAATTTGAGCTAATGCTCACGAGACGCGCGAAAGCCTATAGCAGTTCCTGTTCGCAAATTGCCTTAGTCTATCTCCAGCCATTTCATCGCAATTCACTCTTGAAGTGCGCGGCGCAGCCGAAAATTGCAAAAAAAACCCACGAAACCCTTTATTTCTGGAGTTCAGGGTTTTTCAAAGTCATCGATTTTGATACGACTAAAAGCTCGTCACTAGGGCTTGTTGTGATAAGCAGCGTATCTATGCCTATCTGCAACCGTTTTCACGGTAGACTTGCTAAAATCGGTAAAATAACGACTATCGGGGGTACTGCTCTTTGATGCCCTTGTGTGCAGGTTTCCTTAAACCTAGAAGGTGAAGGCTTGAAACTTTGAAATCTACGTTCAATGCTGAAAATTTTATACGCAGCTTGTCTTCGTCTATCTGTAGTGAATTCGGCGCAATTTGCTCTTGAAATATGTCATGCAGCCCAAAATCGCCAAAAAATCCATAAAACCTATATTTTGCCGTTCAAGGTCATCCAAAGTCATTGAGTTCGGTGGCAGTCGAGAGCCAGTGTACAACTTCCTATTAGTAATTAATAGTAACCTAGGTCATATCTTGCACCGTTATTGAGATACAGCGACTTATTGGCTAAAAATCGCAATATTGTTTTCTACCCCCTCTCATATAGCGCCCTCGTTCGGGGTGACCCCCTTTGAATTTATTGCAAAGCTTTACGGTTCCTGAAACTAGAGTCTTCCAGGCAGCCGTCGGTCTAAAGTTTGTGATTCTAGCTTGCACCGTTTTTGACTGATCCACCCGTGTGACAGACAGACGGACAGACAGACATAATTGCGATGGCTAAGACGCGCTAAAACAGTAGCTGCTTTCGCGCGTAAAAATCGAGATTAGAGATAAACCTATAGCTAGAGGGATCAGATAATGGCCAATTTACACCGACGACGCCGACTAGGCCTAAACTCAACTCAAATCAGTGAGTTGATTTGGTTTGTATTTTTAAACAGTGTAAAAATTGATCATTTGCGCTTCATTTTATACGTTGAAAGGGGTGTCACTTTCACTTTTTGGCCCGCCTGATTACAGTACAATGTAGGCTACAGTAGGCTATCATATTAATGTGCGTGTATAGGCCGGTACAACGCCGGCAGCTATATCACTTGTTGTCACGCTGCTGAGCACACTGTACAGGCGTGAGATGAGCAGCACTAAACGACAGTCAACTGACCCAACTCAGGTACCTCAACTGGCCTACTTTACGGCCTACTACTTTACTGACAAGTTTATCAAGTAGGCCTAGTTCGAATCTGCATTTCATAGACCAAGGCCAGGCCACGTAGGGCGCGTTGCACCAACGTCGTTCTTGATTTCGGTTCAGCTGAACCTGTAGATCAAATGTTGAACCAAGTTCACGCTGAATTACGTTGCACCAAGTTGAACTCGGATCAGCTGATCCAGTTCAGTTGAACGGCCGTGGTTATACCTTGGACGACTCTGATTGGTCAACCACGCTTGGCTTACGGGCCAACTACTGTGACGTCAAAGTCACACGCAATGCTTACGAAACAGTCCAGTACAGATTGTCCGCAATTTGTTCGAATTTTAAGGACATCGAAACGAAAAATGTGATTTATTCATCTATTTGTTAATTTATCGAGCACAAAAAGAACGTACAACGAATATAGCATTGCTGCTTTCGTTTGACGTCAAAAAGCTAAGAGAAAACCTTAAACCCCGCTGGGGGCTCGGCCTTCATACCGCCGTTATAGACTCTGACTCGCAGTCTGCGCTCCGCGCTCGCTATGTGTGTCCAGTCCACTCCACATTTGGCCTGGCGACGCCTTTGCGAAGATCTATAGCATTAAGCCGAATTTAATCCTGGTGTTTTGCTGAATTTTGTGCAGAGTGGAAAACAGCAGCAGCGTCATCAGTCGTCGAAGAAGTCACAGACACAAGCCACCGCCCACAAAGACTCTGCAGTAGACAGCAGTAGTACTGGTTCCAGTAACTCATCATCGTCGTGCGAACTGTCGCAGCTGATCGCCAAAGTCCCGTCCACTGAGTTTGACCTCGTTCAATTCATCGTGGCCATGGGCGTCATTCGCAGAGAACTAAGGTGTGTACTATGTACTATAGTACTATACAGCACCTCTGTAGTGGGTAAGCGAGTACGTGCTTATACCACTTCAGACAGTGTTGTTTCTCAGTTGCCCAGTTTGTCGTAGCCATGGGCATCATACGCAGAGAACTGCGGTACCTATTACGTAACCGTAACGCTCCGCTGTTATCGGTCGTATTGCGCGTCTTATAGGGAGTTTACACGATCCAGCAAACGTCCAGCATCAGCACGTGTATTTTGAATACATCTGCTGGAAGTTTGCTGGACGTTTGTTGGATCGTGTAAACACCCCAATACCGTCTGTCCGTTCCGCTCAAAGAAAGCGGACGTTTAGTGACATAGACCAGGGTTTGTGTGTGTTTATCAGTTTCAATGGTCTGTCTGTCCGTCTGTCTGTTTATAATTTTTTTGTCAGCCAGATAACTGAAAAATTGACTAGCTATTCATGTGTTGTTGAATAGTGCCAAATACCACCTTATTATGTTTTTGCTGTTTTACGTGTGTCAGCCATTTAAAATTTTGCACAAAATGCATTATTACTAAAGTAGCTATCGAAGCGCTAATTTTTAACGCATTAATTAACGCGTTATTAACGCACATAGGCCCGTCGAGAGGGAGAGTAGGGGGGCGTAAATCGCCCCGGGACGTTTGGAAGCCCCGACTGTAGAATATAGGAGTTAAAAACACATTTTTAAACATCAACAATAACTGACGTCATAGCTGGCATAGAAATTTATTAGCCTGTCATCTAAACTAGAAATACGTTCTGTGGAACGAGGTATCTGTCCCATTGCCACGCTATATAGCCTAGCAGCTGCGTCTAAGGGTGTAGATGCAAACAGGGTGCAATTATTTTTCACAGGGGCCGAGTTGCAATCAATTTTGTCCCAAAATTCGTTGCGATGGCAACAGGGGTCGGCAAGCGAGAAATTTAAATGACGCCATCGGATAATCCGGGTCCGAAAATAGGGGTGTAGATGAAAACAACGCGCAACTAGAAAGCAGTCATAGCCCGCAGACCTCCTCCAAAACCATGTTGTTCCGACACAGCTTGTCTGACGAAATTAAACAAGCGAAAGTTTTGAGTGCGTTTCAAACTATAGTTGCATTTTCTACATTGACCGAGTTTTATGTGACCTAAAAAACGTTGATTCAATGCCATGTTGTTCGCCAGGTGCCAGCACCATAACGACAACGGCGGTTTCCCTTAAGGCCCATGCTAACGAAAATTTCAAAGTGATCCAGAATCCAGGATTCCTGCCGGATCACCGCAAAAATTGAATCACTGGTAGCTTGTGCCATGCCCGACATACCCTCAAAATTTCAGGAAGATCCGTCCATAACTGTTTGAGTTATCTTGCTGACTCACAGACAGACAGACAAACAAACAAAACCGGCAAAAACATTACCTCCTTGGCGGAGGTAATTATCTTTTACGGGAGCTGAGTTATAGTCACTTTTGTCCCAAAATTCGTTGCCGTGGCAACAGGGGGCAGCATGAAAGAAATTTAAATGACACCATCAAATAGCCTGGGCCCGAAAATAGGGGGTAGGTGCAGACAGCGCGCAATTATCTTTTACGGAGACCGAGTTATACCGCTTTGAATTCCCCATAGGCCGTAATGCAAATTTTTAAAAATTTGGGGTAAAATAGGGGAAGGAGTTATCAGATTTTTATCCCAAACAAATTCGATCTTACTTTTCGGGCCCCGAATCACTGTGCAAATTTTCATCAAAATTGAATTAAAATTGCGGCCATAGGAGTGTCTACAGTCTGACAGACTGACAGAATGACATACGTGATTTTATAATCTGTCCCATGCTATGCTGTAGCAATGGGACAGATAATAATATTTATTTACAGTAGAGATGGAACGGCAACTACAGTTTAGTTACTTGAATTCATTCGATTGTCAAATAACCGCAGTTTAACATAATATTTGAACTTTTGCTTCACGGAATTTAGTAAATTAACATAAATTTACGTATGTGTGTTAATTTTTGAACGCACGTTAATTCATTAACGCATTAACGCGTTAGCTAATGCGTTAATGTAACAGCTCTAATTATTACCTCATAATACTTTAAAGAATTTTTTAGGGAAGAAACATAGTTTTCTTCCAGACCCGACCCCCATTGGGGAGGGAGTAAGCGGGAAATCTTCTCTTCAAACCTCACCTTTCTTGTCACCTACGGCTCCTGGACTCCATGTCTTGACGCTTTTGACGTCTCTCGCCCCTTCGTTCCCCTTTATTGCAAATTTTTGGATCAGCCGCTGTGCAGGGCCGGTAAAAGGGCCCCTCCTATCTCCCGGTCGGAGGGCCTCACGTATGCTTTAGAGGCCTCATTCAAAATATAAAAAATTAAGTAAACATGTGGAAAGTTTATCCAAAATGGACAAGTTTATTGCTTTTCATTTATGTACAGTAATCTGCGACGTATTACGGCCTATTAAACTTCATTAAATTTCATTTTCTTGCAAAGACAACACAGATTGTGTCACGACGACATAACGAGACAATGTCTTTTCATAACTATCAGTGGCGTATTTAAGAGGGGGGCACGGTGCGAGCCCCCCTTTGGCCCGACCACGAAAATCTTTTACAGGCGACTTCATATGAAAAGGTGCGTTTTTGCCATTTTCCAGCAAGAATTGCAAAATTCAACAATGTTTGATGGTCTTTTTTCATACCGATACAATATGCGATTAAAATCACCATGTGAGATTGCATCTGATATGACGCCGGCGTCGCCGAACGCTTTTGAAAACCAGCTGCAAGCCGTATAGTCCTATAATATTTCGCGGCGGCCGGGTTTAGTGTCCATGGGTGAGTGACACGGCACTATATATGAAACCAACAGCAAGGCAGTCGGCGGCTGGCTGGCGCACGCCATGGGCGGTGGTTAATTAATATTTAAAAATGTCAGATCTGAGTTTAACCCGAGGTGAACCCGCCCACAACTTGCACGACGACAGACCGGGTTTGACACGGCCCATTTATTATTGTACTGTAGGCCTATTGTGAAGTTTATTGCCTTTTTACGCGCGAAAGCAGCTATGCTTTCAGCGCGTCTTAGCCATCGCAATTCTGTCCGTCTGTCTGTCACACGGGTGGATCAGGCAAAAACGGTCCAAGCTAGGATCTCCAAATATTCACCGTCGGCTGCCTGGAAGACTCTAGTTTCAGGAACCGTAAAGCTTTTTCGTAAATTCGAAGGGGGTCACCCGAACGAAGTCGCTAAATGAGAGGGGGGGTGGTCAAAATTTGCGATTTTTGGCCAATAACTCGTTGTATCTCAGTAACGATGCGAGATAAGGTCTAGGTTACTATTAATCACTAATATGAAATCGTATACTGGCTGTCAATTGGCGCCGAATTCAATGACCTTGGATGACCTTGAACGCCAAAATAGGGGGTTTTACGGATTTTTTTTCGCGATATCGGGCTGCACAAGTTTATATCATTCACAAGGAGGCGGCATCGTCGCCAACGCCACACGCGCCTATGGCCGATGTGTATTATGGTCTCGATGGGCCGAGTCCAAGTGATATGCGATTTTCGAAACTATAACTACTGAACTGGAAATGCTGTAGGCTTTCGCGCGTCTCGTGAGCTTTGCTGAAATTTCTTGTTATAACTCACATTAATCCATGACAACGTTTTGCAGCTTGCTAAACTCTATTTTTTGCTAAAACAACGCAAATATCTGTGATTTTTTGCGTTTCCAAATTTCAGAAAAATGGGCGAATTTGCGGTTTCCATTGAACATTCAGAAGCAAAAGGTGTTTCAGCTTCAGGGGGAATCTGCTTCTGGACCTCGCTGGAGCTCCGCCCTAGACACCCATTATAAAGGCCTCACAGTTGTATTTGGGAGAGGGCTCTAACTATCTAGCGTCCTCCTGGGGGAGACATTTCAGGGGGGGCGATCCTATAATAGGACACCGGCACTGGCTATATGTGGAAGTTACCGTCTTCAGTAAAGCAGCGTTCCTGGTGTAAGCTAGAAATCTTGCAACTCGTCGGTCTTGAATGCTAGGCCCTTTTCAACGCGACAAATCCGACCCGATTTGGTTTTAGTGAAGTAATCATGATTTGTGTGTAGAGACGAGATCTACTGTCAGCTGTGCGCTCAAGTCACAAAAAACCCGACCACGAAGAGTTGCAGCAAAGGATGGCAACTGCACGCTCTTTGCGCCGGCTGCTTCTTGCCCTCACGAGAGGTAAAATAGTTTTGGGGTTTAATAGAAACTGATTTAGGCTACTTTGTTTCACTCAATATTCTGAGTAATTTTGCGCTTACTAAAGCTAAAAGGAAACTAAAACAGTACGATTTTGATTTAATTCTGTTTTTGTACTGTTGCAGATGTAAGCAACTGTTTTGAGATTAGTTTTAGTTTAACTAGTTATAGGCCTATCGCACACTGACTGGTCACTAGTCCCTAGAAGCACTAGTCTGAAATTGGCTACAACTCGGTCCGCCATAGCCAAGGACCGCCATATCCTAGGTCCGCCAAAGTCAAAGATGCAATTTATCTTTATACTCAATCCTATCGCAAACGCTATAAACTCTAACTCTAACTCTATTCTTAACCAATGAGGCAGTGGCGTAGACAAGGTGGCTCACATAATTTACGGCCATAACTGCACCAAATTTGATTTTGGAGATGAAAAAAAAGGAAAGAAGAAAGGACGAGAAGGGAGGGAAAAGAAGGAAAGGGGAAAAGGGGGAGGGAAGAGAGGAAATGAGAGAAAAAAGACACGACCCCCAGTTCGCATTTCTGCAGGCTAGGCCACTGTCTTTCTTTAACCCTCAGTCTTTCACATTGTTCGGACTAGTCCCCATCGAACTAGTGTATAGCCGAATGTGGGTTGGTCTAATGCTTGCCGGCTTGCGGCAGAACGTTCTTTGCTTTGCTGTAGTTGCTGAAGCACTATTTCGGTTTCCTGAACGACGCGGCGTCAACAGACTGGAAAGAATCAACACTACAGGTCAGACGAGCTTTACACCGCACTAGTGAGATGGGCCAACGATATCATCCACCAAACTGGATCGAGTTCAAGGTATTTTAGCCTATTACTGCCACTACTACTAGTCTACTACTTCTATACTAATCTATTACTCCGGAGCCGATCGCTTTGCAGCGCGCACTGTGCAGTTCTTGTGCACCGCATCGGTGAGCTTCGAGGCAGGCGTCGAGGCTCGTCATCGACTACATTCCAGCTCGTCTTGATCACTGATCGTCAGCCGCACCCGACTGTCTACCGTCGGTGACCGAGCTTTTCCAGTCACCGCTGCTCGTGTCTGGAACAGTCTGCGTGAACACGTCACTTCCGCACTTTCCGCGGCTGTCTTCAGGTTCCGTGTCAAAACCCATATGTTTGACATTCTCATACCCTATACCGTATATACCTTTGTGATTGTGCAGTGCCTGCACAGTGACACACCTTGCTTCGGACACTGTGATCGTCCTTGTTGTCTGTCCAATGCAATGCACAGCGTCGGAGCGTCCTACATTTCTTAAGCTATCTTCCTTCCACCTTCCATTTCCCTTCCCCTTTCCCTTGCTCTTTCCCCTTTTTCTTTTTCCTTCCCTTTTCCCCTTCCTCTTTTCCTTCCCCTATCTCTTCCCCTTTTTCTTCTCTTTTCCCTTTCCTTTACTCTTCCCCTTTCCTTTTTCCTTCCCCTTTCTCTTTCCCTTCCCCTTCCCCTCTTCTCTTCCCCTTTTTTCCTTCCCCTTTTCATTTCCCTTTCCCTTTCCTTTACTTTGCATTCCCTTTCTTCTTTCTCCTTCCCTTCCTTTTTCCTTCCCCTTTTTTCCTTTTCCTTTCCTTTTCCAATTCCCTTCTCTTTCCCTTTACCTTCCACCCATTTTCTCCTTACCCTTTCTTTTTCTTTTCCACTTTCCTTTTCCCTTTTCTTCCCCACTGCCTTCCTCTTTGTCTTTCCATTCTTTCGTCTTTCTTTCTGTGTCCAGGTCCGTGCGTCCAATATTTGAGGCGCTATATCTCCGTAACGGTGCCAGATGGACGCATAGTCACCACAGACCACGGATTGGAAGTCGACACCCGGGAGTCGAATGGTCACGTGACCGATGACATCACGTGACACCAAAAGGTCAAACTCGTGACCCCATTATCTTTGAAGCGCCATATCTCCGTAACTGTGCCAGATGGACGCATGGTCACTATGGACCACCTATAGGAACTCGGCTCCCGGGAGTCGAATCCGATGACATCACGTGACCCCAAAACGTCAAAGTCGTCACCTCATTATATTTGAGGCGCCATATCTCCGTCATTCTGCCAGATAGACGCATGGTCACCATTTACCACGGATACGAAGTTGACTCCCGGGAGTCACGTGACCACAAAAGGTCAAAGGCGTAACCCTATTATCTTTGAGGTGCTATATCTCCATAACGGTGCAAGATAAACGCATGGTGACGATGGACCATTTATAGTGAATCGAATGGTCTCGTAACTGACAATGTCTATTGTTTAGTTTAAATAATAGAGAAGAATGAAAGGATCATTACTGCTGTACTATTTGAAATTAAACTGTTTGATTTTTTTCTACCAGTCTAAACAGCTCACTGATTATATTTATACGGACATATACTGTAAACTATCTAAATGCATTGGACAGACTCCGTGTTCGTATGAACAATATCTTGTTTACTTAATTATTTACTTACTTGATATGATTATAAGACGACGTAATTGCCTGGCCTTGCCTGGGTGACAGAGCTCTGGTAGCATAAGCCACAATCTATCATCAGTTAATACTTTCCTTGTTTTGGGGATACGACAGTACCCAAGCCTACGTTGGAAACATCACGGTCCAGGTAGAGCGTACTCAAATCAGTTGTCATAGCAAACACGGGAACCAGAGTAAGCTGTTTCGCCGATTGGTTGAATGCATCATATTCAGACATAGTTAAAGTTACACCAGACCGTTGGCACCAATTCGTTCGCTTCTGCTTTTACTGCTATAGCTATTGGCATTAGTACTCCTACTATAGGAAGGGAATGAAACGGACAACAGGGGAATGAAGGTAGGGAGAGGAATGGTAGGGCAAATGGGGACAAAGAGCTAGGCTACAGGAAGGAAGGGGAAGGGAGAGAGAGGCCTTTCGATTCACATCAAGGCCTACCTACGCCACTGTTTACTACTAGGCTTACTAGTTACTACCACTATAGCAGTACGCATGTAGGCAGTACAAGCTCGCAAGACGGTGATGTTGCCGGTACAACTGGCAGACGAGCGAATCATCACTGTGGAAGCAGACTCATCGTTGACAGCCACCGAAGTCTGTCGTCACATTGCTACTGACATCGGTCTCAGTGATCAGTTCGGCTTTGCAGTCTACATCAGCATCTATGATAAGGTTTGTTCAAGTCTCTTTGACTGGTTAAATTTGACTGGTCTTTTTTTGTTTCCCTCTCTTTCTCCCCTTCTCTCTCGTCTCCACCTTTTTTGTCCCCTTCTCTCCATTTTTTGCCCCTAAATTCTAGCTAAAGTGTCTGGGGACACCATCAGCTCTCGAGCAGTGATGTGACCAAAATTTAATGCACTGAATACTGAATAGGTTGGAATAAGCACACTACAGAACATACAGCTCATATGTAAAACATTCTATTAAGACAAAAAATTCAATAATCCTATTAATTTGGTCGTAGTGATTAGTGAACATCGATCTCATTTTATGTTATGCCTTGCAAGTTCAATATTCCACATCAACTTATCAACTGCAGTTACAATTTAACGTTGCATGTTGCATCTACGGAACATCAGATTCTCAAGCACAGAGTCTGACATTTTTAACGGTGTGGGCGCATTTTAATGCTGCCTTGTGATAAACGCCGATGTAGCAGAAACAATGACAAAGCGAGAAAATAGGGGGCAAAGGCAACTGGTTTTAGTGTCAGTGAAAAGTTTTGTGTCCTCGCAATCGTCGTGATTTATGGCAAAAATATATTTTGGCAGCTTAGCATCACTTTGCCTAAAACTCTAAACAAACTTTCGATTGTGTATCAATATTACAATGATTTACATAGTGTGCACTGTGTTGCGCTTTGCCTTAAAAGTTGGTGTCTTGGTCTCGGTCTTGTGGCAAGACCGAGACCAAGACACTAACCTCCAAGGTTGAGGTCAAGACCAAGACGTCAACTTTCAAGACCAAGACCGACGCAGTAAAAAATCTGCCTCGAGGCATCACATCATTGTTCCCCAGTGGAGTATGTAGTGCAATTTTAGTCGAAATCGAATTGGGTGCATTATAGTCTTAAAACATGAGATCTGGTGGCCACAATTTTTGTTATTTTTTTCAAGTTTTTCCTAATATCTACACCGTGTCCCAAAATTAGCAACACCCCTACAGATAAGTTACTGTAAAATCGTTAATACCTGAGATATATTTTAAAAATTTAAAACATTTATGGGGACAGTCATTTTGAACTAGTCTTTGAAGTTTGTGCTGAAACTGGCCATCTTTGGCCTCGACGCAAGCTCTTAATCTTAGGCGTGTAGTGTTGAATACGCCGCTGCTTGATCGTCCAACGTATTTAACGTAACCCGATTGTAATCAAACTCTGACGTCATAATGACGTTACACTGAGCACATAGGGTAAGATGCGAACGTCGCAATAGATGTGACGGCAAGTAATTCTAAGATAATGCAGTGTACAGTATTTTGTTGAAATCCATGAAATACAAACTGAATTAAGTTTGTTTGAAGCAAGGGGTGTCGCTAATTATGGGACACGGTATATTTTAACATAAACGTGTGCCTGGCCATTGGAATTTAATTAAAGGTTGGACGGAGCTGTGTCTACTGAGCCATTTTGTCTACCGCCAGTGTATACCAGCAGTTTTTGTAGTAGTATAGGATGTGTCGTTATAGAATGTAAATGTGTCGTTATAAAATTGTGCTGCTACTTTACCGTGCGTTCTGACATCGCAGGTATCGTCGTTGGGTCAGGGTCCCGACCACGTGATGGACGCCATATCTGAGTGTGAACTGCTGGTCCGCAAGGAGGGCGGTCGCGAGGAGGACGCCCCCTGGCAGCTACACTACCGCAAGGAGATATTCACACCGTGGCATGATGTACAACTGGACGACGTAGCGAATGATCTCATCTATCGGCAGATTGTTCATGCTGTCCACGCCAACGAGTACAGACTCAGATCAGTACGTGACGTACACTACACTGCTTAAATTGTGGAAAATGAAGTGGGGAGGGGAGGGAGAACTCCGAAGGCGTTGATGGGGAAGATGTAAGGTCAGGGTCAGGCTTAGGGTTGGGAGTCCCTTTTTCTCTCTCCAGCCGTCTAGAGCGTCCGGGAACGTTATAGTTGTGTCGTTGCAAAATTGTGCTGTCACTTTACCTTGTGTTCTGACACCGCAGGCTGGGGCCTCAGTCAAAGTTAAATGTGCTGTATTTAAACGGTAAACTCTGTCTTTTGATGTCAAAATTTTTACAAAAATAATGGCACGAAAGTGTTGACAGAAATGTTTAAACCACAGTGTTAGAAGGTGTTACTGACACAGTGGCACGCAAGCCTACATCAGATTTTTCTCTCAAGGTCTTTCAGGAATGAAGGAACGCTGTTCTTCTTGGAAAAAGTGGGAATCGACGTTCCTTCGCGTCCCCCATTCAATTTACGCATTGGGATTGGTAAATCGAGTAGGCTACCTGTCTGTTTGACTGGCGTGACTGCGGTGTGCGTTCACCTGTGTCGGTAGCAGCTAACACTGTGTGATCCCATATGGCAGGTGACGCTTTGTAGCTCTGTGATGGGTTTCCTATTATAAGCTATACACCGCCTATACGTTTATTTCTTTTCGAATAACTTAGAAAGACTTTGGTTACCGATTTAAATAACTTTTTATCACGCAGCCTCGCGAAAAAACTCTGCAAAGTTTCAAAAGTTTTTTCGAAGTTTTTGATGGACTTTTCAGTGAACGTTTTTAACAAGTAAAAAAACAGTGGACAAAATACCAAAAAAACGTTGAAAACGTGGCAGAAATAAAAAAAGTTAAAAACGGTATGCTGATACAGGAGGACGAGATAGCTCGGTTCCTAGCACGTCGTTGGTTCGTCGATCACGGTCCAATCATCATTCCCGGTCAGCTTCACTCGTCGCTAGGCAACATGCTGCCGCAACAGATGCTTGTGGGCGGGGCTAACAAGTCACGTGACACGTGGACGCAAGCCATCATCGTCGCATTCGACAAGATGGGCCTGGCCAACAACAAGTACTCCAAGACACAGGTCATAGACAAAACCTGACACGCAATGAAAAGAGGGCGGAGCTACTAGGTACAGTGCAGTTGTCAATCAACTCGGGTTTGGCAGCGCCATCGCACGACACGCTGCCAAACCCGAGTTGATTGGTGTTGTGCGATGGCGCTGCCAAACCCAATTAAGCTATAGCTGTAAAAATTTAGTGTGGCCTAAATTTATCACTATTTGACTGGGTTATGAAAGAAAGAATAAAGGGTGCCTTTTATAAAAAAAACCCTGATGTCTTTAGGGTAGGCGACCGTACTGCCTGTAGCAATTCAGTGTTGAAATGTGTGCTGCATCCAAAAATGGCGAAAAATTTACAATAACCCCCCATCTTTGGGGTGGAAGGGCGGGTTCAAAGTCGTTCAAGGTCAACGATGTTGATAACTCTAAAAATGCCTGTCACCAATGCTTGTTATGATAAGCAGCATGTCTGTATTTATCTGCAACCCTTTTCACACTATACGAGCCAATAATGGCAAAATAACGTCTTTTAGGGAGTACCCCTCGTTGACGCCCTCGTTCGAGGGGAACCCCCGCACCCAAGGGCACGCAATTGTATTGCGAAAAACTAGAGAGCTTGAGGCAGCCCACGGTGAATTGTGGTGATCCTAGCTTGCACCGTTTTGACACAATACAGATGTGTGACGAACAGACAGACAGACTGACAGACGGACGGACAGACGCCCAGGCCATGGCTAAGATGCACGAAGCATTCTGCTATCGCTCGTAACAATATTCGACCCTCACAGAATCTAAACTTCTGATCCGATTGAGATAAAATTTGGCAGGGTTGGTTACTTTGGCGAGTTTACCTTCGTTCAAAATTTCATTCATATCCGTCCTAGGCGGCTTTTCGGCAAATAGGTGAAATGTACGCCCAGATTTTTATTCTCGCGTATTAATGCAGGTAAAATGGTCGATCGTGGAGAGTGCGAAGCGCAAGTGGCCGCTGCATTTCTCCGGTCTATTCGAGGCAAGTATTGTGTCCGGCCTGACGCTGGACAAACCTGACATCGTGATGGCTGTCAGCTGTAGAGGAGTGTTTCTGCTTGATGAGCCATACCAAGTGCTCGTCGGGCTGCACTACTACGAGCTTGTCGACGCCATCTTTGTCAGGTTAGTAGACCAGTGATAGCACGGCTGCCAAATTATCATGCCGTTAGTGCGGGTGATATTCCACCTCTTTCCCCTCTTTCCCCCTTTTTTCTTCTGCACTTTTTTTTGTCTTTTTTCCTTCCTTTTCTCCCCTGCCTTTTCCGGCTGTACCTTTTCCCCCTTTTCTTTCTTTCCCTTTTCCCTTTTTCTTGCTTTTTCATTTTATTTATTGTAGGGCCTATTTTCATTAAATTTAGGAGCCCTTAAATCCAGCTAGAGTGGCTGGGGGGCTGAGAAGACGTTCTGAGTTTCGGAGGTCAGCGGCTTTCATTTTATTTCATTTCAGTTCAGTTGATTTTATTTTATTTCGGTCGCCGGTTGTTGTGTTGATGTAGAAACGTCAAGGAGCACAGTGCTGGCTTCACGTTAATAACAATCAAAGGAGAGCAATGGACGTTTGCCAGTCCCAATGCGGACACCATCACCAAGCTGCTCAGTATATTCCTAGACGGACTGCGCAGACGATCGCGCTGGGCCATTGCCATTCAAGACTTCATCGTACAAGGTCAATCATTCTAAGCATCCATAAATTTTTGTATGGCCATCCCCTTCTCTTGGGAAGGCCAGCTTTACCCCAGCTGGGTCCTGGAGAAGCGCTGTAAGCACCCTGCACGGTCTGAAGCGGACGTATTTTAGCGCATTTTGCACTCCGGGAACCGCATCTACTGACACCAAGTTTAGGGAAAAGCGTTTCCTCCCAAAAATAATTCGGAGAACGGTTATTTCCCGCGTTCCTCTCAAGGGGTCGTACATAAATGACGTCACGCGATTTCAAGGAAAAATTTACCCAACTCCGCCTTCGTCACACTTAGTCACACTTCCCTGGACCCCCTTCAAATATGACGTCACAAACGTCTAACCCCCTGGCAGTCTGTAGTGTAGAGTACAGAGATGAGTTTCAGCATATCCTAATTCTAATATATAAAATTATATCCATTATCAAATGTCAACTGACAATTTAATGCATAAAATTGTGTGAAATTAAGCACAGTGTTTCTAAATGTTCCTCGTCCTGACACATACGGCGAGTTGAATAATTTGGCTGTTTATTGTGCCTTTCCACAGATGTGACATGTGTGACGTCACACTTTCTTTAACCCCCCCTCCCCTACATGTATTGTATGTATGTCACACGTCGTCACAATAATGTAAACCCCCCTCCTTCCTCGGAGCGTGACGTCATTTATGGACGACCCCCAACCAAATTGTGGTTTTTGTGCTGCCGTTTCTTGGCTGCTTTCTGTCTGTTTCGTGTGTTTTGTAATGGGTCGTAACTCGAAAACAAAAACGAGTGAAATCCAAGCCAATGTCAACGTTCTTTATAACATGTGGTCGTGTAAACGGTGTGCGTAGATTGCAGCAAGCCCGTGGATACACGTGTACGGTTTCACCATCGGTAGGTGGTGGAACTTATGAACGAGCTGCAAGCACAAGCGCTGCCAAATTGTAACTGCGCTGTACCAGTTTCGCCCTTCATGGTCAATTCACATCTACGACGCCGACGCAACTCAACTCAACTCAACTGCTCAGCAAACAACGCGTGGTCTGTGGACAGCAGCGTGACGTCACAATACTAATGACGTCATTGCATTGTCGCCCACCCACCGAGTCACGACAGTTGAGTTGTGTTGAGTTGCGTCGTAGGTGTGAACTGGCCATTAGGCACCCTGTAATGTGTGTGTAGATTGCAGCAAGGCGGGCGATACATTTCGTCTGCGTCACGGGGACGTCGTGGAATTGATGGACGAGCTACAAGCTCAAGCTCTCAAAGCTGATTGGATGTACGGCCGATGTGAACGCACTGGACTGTGTGGCGGCTTCCCGTATGACAGCATCTACATTTTGCCGACCTGCGAAAAACCACCGCCTGAATTCATGGTAAAGGCCAAATTCCATTTAGCTAGTTTGTTGGCCAACAAGTTGGCCAACACGAGTTGGCCAACAAGTTGTCCAACTAGTTCGCATGTTGTCCAACAAGTTGGACAACTTTTTGTTGGCCAACTTGTTAGCCAACACGCCAGATCAATCTCAACATGTCGAGATTGAAACAACAAGTTGGCCAACTTTTTTGTTGGGTCGCCAATATGTCAAGATATATGAATACTGTTTAGCCTATTTATTAATGTCTCTGAAGTTCAAACGTATCTCAAGTACGCATAAAACTTTGGACTGTTCGACAGTTCTGGTAGCAAGGTATTATAAGTGCCAAACTGATCCCGAAGTTGCAAATATCGCCTGACCCATAGAGTATTCTTGCGTTTCTTTCGCTGAAAGGCAGTTAAAAGAGTAGCGACAGCGCCAAAACTTGCAATTATGGATGTACAGGCTAGGTGTACAATCACTGCTGTTTCATCCAAGTAGGTCATGTCAAAACAAAAAATTGGGTCACTGTCTCAACAAATTCGACAACAAGTTCGCTTGTTGCGCAACTTGTTGCGCAACTTGTTGGCCAACAAGTTGGCCAATACCAAAATCGTGTTGGCCAACTTGTTGGCCAACAAACTAGCTAAATGGAATTTGGCCTTAATGCTGACTATGGATTCGTACTTGGTAGCGGATTAATTTTCACAATACACTGTGAATTTGCGCTCGAAAACTGACAGCATAAGCTGTCGGTTCGGTTCAGTTTGACATATAAATTAAAAAAGAATTGAACTGTTTTGAATGAAAATAAAATAAGAGAAACTGAAATAAAAAAAAAACAGTTGCATTGTAAAACATAGGCCCTAAAAATCAAGAAACTGACTGAAACTGAGTGGTATAATTGTTATAAATCTTTGAAAAAAAACAGTTAAGTAACGCCATGTCATGACTGTGGGCAGTGGGCACTTTGTGAAATTTTCTAAAAGTATAGAGACTTACATTGTGAAAGATAAAAACTGATAATAAAAACAAGTACTAGCTATCGATAAAAGTCACGATCGTATAGTGTGCATTGTACACCATATCCCAAAATATTCGCCAGTTGATTTTTTTAGTTTTTTTTCAAATAAATCCATAAAACATTCGTTAATTGAAACATTTTTGTGTGCAACATCAGGAAGAAACTAGACGTGAATGATTATAGTCAAGGCTTTCATCTATTTGTGTCATCTTACTGTCACTCTGTCTTACTGTCCGCTGTGTTGTTAATTATGTTTGTGTTGTTTTTTTCTTCTTTTTATGTGCTACCATTTCATGGTGAATAAAGTTAAATATATAGTTTTGTTCATCTCGCTTTAATTATAGGCTCCCCACTGTTGCTATATGCAATGCTGAAGTCGCTGTTAGACAGTGTAAGAACTTATCATGTATGCTGTGTATAGGCGATGTTCGTAGCGATGAGTCGTTCTTACGTGGACACTCTGCCGCGCAAGCGAGGCATGGTTGTCATATCAGAGCAGACTATTGGACGATACACAGGGCACGGTCTACAGTCGTCCATCTGATCCGATACCATAGGCAGGGGTGCAGGGGTGCAAAGATGTGCACCCCAGAGCAAATTTGTGCAAAAAACAAACGTTTCCACGACTTTTTATGATCAAAAACGCATTTGCGGCCGGGGCTCCGGCGCCGTTGAGGGAGCTTATAAATTGCAATAAATATTATTATAACATCGCTCCCCTAAAACTTCTTATCTAGTGGGTAGC
>Ga0209367_1002415_pt1 | contig 24669 bp, 14 predicted proteins | sample WorMetLIZISLAND2_FD_187412 | JGI IMG/M metagenome (GOLD analysis project Ga0209367, IMG submission 187412) | Marine gutless worms symbiont microbial communities from Max Planck institute for Marine Microbiology, Germany - Olavius geniculatus... ... | reverse complement strand
TTCTGTTTGGCCGCAGTTTCTCGTCGTGATCTGTTTGATCTGTTTTCCTGAACTGTGACTTTGTGACTCAGGCCTAGCAGCCTTCGGGCTTAACGCCTTGCTCGTTGACTAACTAACTAACTAACTAACAGTATACCGGCAGTTTAGTATGTTGCGATGAATACGTTGCTTTGAGTTTGCAGCCAGCCAAGCATAGGGAAAATAAAGACTGTTGGGGAAAAGGCTCGACGCGAAAGCCAAGACCAGGATGATGTTTTTTTTTGGGGGGGGGAAGAGAGAGACAGCGGAAAATAGTGTATGTCATTATGTCTTCAGCAATGAGATTTAAAGAGATTGTTATTTTCCTTGTATGTGATGCAGGAGGCGAATTGCAGGACGGCGACACTAACGTGGCCAGACACAAACCTGAAGGACTCGAATCTCTTTGTCGAACCACAAAGTTCTCGCGCAAAGAACTGCAGATACTTTACCGAGGCTTCAAACAGGTCAGCATGAGCTCTGTTGTAGAACACTCTCGTTTTAGGCGCATTCCCCCTTGCAGCGCAAGCGATTTCGCCTATTGCTGCCCATTTCTTTGTAGCGTGCTCTGTCTGTCGGTTGGTCGCTTGTCTGTCTCTCACAATATATTGTGCACCTTCCTGAAATTCCTTGATGGATTTAAATGACATTTCGCATGTGCATTTATTTAATTTTTATTTAATTTTTGAGCTCCAATGACACGTTGTGTCAGATGAGGTCCGTGATTCTCCAAGGGAAGGAGAGATGCATCGATTCCGTCTTTTACCAAATTATCAACCACGTTTATTAAAAAATATAGTTTTTACACAGGAATGTATCAGTGAACTAACTGGCAGTTTAGTTTATTTCTGTCGCTTTGGTTACGTCTTATAGTGCGAACTCCGTTTCTCCTGTGAGTCGCCATTTGTTGTGGACTTACTGTTTGGTGTGTATGGTGGCTCAAAAATAGTCAAGCAGAAAATATTCGATTACGTTTTGATTCGGCGGGGTCAGAATTAAGCAGCTTTAAGAATTTTCCTAATCGGACAACTTGTTGCGGAGAAATTGCATATTGTCAGCTGGGGTATTTTTAAGCCATTTCGTATTTGTTGTACAACCGGTAGGCCTATACCGGTATTGCACCGCACAGTTCACGACAAGTTTACATGCTTTTAGAGCAAATTGAACAAGTTGGATTTTGTCTTAAGTCGCTTGTTAATTGCAGGAATGTCCGAGCGGCATGGTGAACGAAGACACGTTCAAGGAGATCTACGCACAATTCTTCCCACAAGGCGGTACGAAATCACTTCGTCAATACTAGACCCTGTAGAGGCGCAGTTTGCCAACAATGTAGACCTAAGTGAATAAAGTAAAGTAAGTAAAACGTGAATTTATATGGCACATAACGTTAAAAATAACATTTAAATCGCTAACAATTAATATCTTTAAAATAGTGATGTTTTAATTTGGACTGTGATTGGTTGCCTCATGACGTCATATAGACGTCGTCACCATGGTGACGCATGATGAGCATCATTGTAGCTAACGGCTATACGCTGCATCGCTGTGTATCGAGGCCACAGGCCGAGTTGAGGCCCGATGGGCCGAAAATGAAGGCTGCAAGCCGATACTATGGCAAAGATCAAGCGACCTGTTTGCTTGTGAAACTAATATGATAATTGATGGCGATTAAAACATTTTCACAAGTGCGTTTTGTTTTGCGTATAGCCTATGCTCCATTATTTTTAGCTTTAGTGGGCCGTACGCCGTTACGGTGTCTTCAAAATATGCTGATTGTCTACGAAAATATAGCAAAAAATGTTTAGCAATATATTTATTTGCATGCAAGCAACTTCGGTTTGCGTCAGCAGTCACGCACAAGAGCTGCCTCGGCCAAATCATCTTTATTCAAGTTTCTCTGTAAAGTCAAAGCCACTATTACGAAATGGAGGACTTCAAACTTTTGCTTTTGCATTGCTTCCGTCCTTTTCTCTTTCCCTTTCGTACTCTTTTTCTTTATTTACGTTTTTTTTCCATTTTTCTACACATGTCTTCTGTGATTATTCAGTTAAGTGTAACATAGGGCTTACTTTTAACACTACACTAATCTTAGCCTTTCAGCAGGACCTCCCCACAGAAATGGCACAAGCGCAATTCGAACAAAACAATACGATACGATATGATATGATATGATATGATATAGGGGCCTAAACAAAAGACTGATAAGACTGATCAGTTTCTAAGCATGATAAGGCAAATAGCGACGTTGTGGGGAAACAGTGGGCGAAATTAGTCCCTCTAAATTTTCTTCTGTAGGAAACTTTTCTTTTTGTCAAAAAATTTTCGTCAAAAAATGGTAAATTTTGCGTTAAAAATTCTCACTTTTGGGAAAAATATAAGGGCTAAATTGAAATGTTGAGCACTCATAATGTCCTTTGCCGGAAGTTTGCAACTGTCCGTCGGAAAATGTCTGCAACATTCTGCCCCTTCTACGTGTATGCTTCAAACGTTGACCTCCCTCCCCCCGACGCCGCTGAGATAGATGAATACGATGTATTGTGTTACTTACTGAACAGATGCCAGTTCATACGCTCACTTCGTCTTCAACGCTTTCGACCAGGATCGCAACGGCAGCATCAGCTTCGAGGTGATTATTTTCAATCATCTCTGACTATTAACTGTAATACTGTGGCAAAAACGAAGAAAAATCGAGCAAAACAGTCACGCAAATAAATATGAATTGCATGAACCCAAGATGCCGAAGCACAACTTAAATTTTGATTATTTGATTACGAAAACGTTGCACAGAATGTCGCTGTGCCACAGTCTTCATAGGCCGCATTACGGATTTCTTTCTTCCGTCCGTCCGTCCGTCTGTCTCGTTTACGGGCCGTTAACTGGAAAAAAAGCTACGAAATACCAAAATCGGCGTAAAGAGTCCCCAGGGCAGAGGTTATTACTTTGCCAATTTTTTTGCTACATAGATCGAAGATCAGGGCGAGGGATAGGGTTACGGTTGCACTGGGCCGACAATATATTTTTTAGTTTTAAATTAGCATCGGTTAACAGCTGTACATCTGAAGATTTAAAATAATGCATCAGTAAGTCGTAACGTTATTATCGTTGCTTGCAGTTATTCTCATTGGAGTACGAGTAGTACGTACGCATGCGCAGGAATTCGTATCCGGTTTGTCGGTGCTGTCACGTGGCAACCTTCACGAGAAGCTGCTCTGGACGTTCAGCCTGTATGATACTAACGGCGACGGGATCGTGACCAAGGATGAAATGCTCGACATAGTTACCGCCATCTACGACTTGATGGGCAAGTATGCCGGGCACTAAACCCCCGGGGTTATGTGATTAGGGGTCTATGACATGTGACCAGGGGAACGGACCAATCTCCTGATGGGCAAGTACGCGGAGCCATCCATTGACGAGCACACGGCACGAGATCACGTCGAGCGTGTTTTCCAGGTCAGAACTCGAGCTTTTCTAACTAGAAATACACGTCAACACAGTGCCGACATATACTGCGGCCGTCCGCCTTACTTTTGACCTTTCTAACAGCGATTTCGGTTTTGCAGCACACTCTTGTTTTCGAGATAGCAGCCATGCATTAGAGATCAATTTCAGCGTAAATTCGCGTTTTTTTTATTTAATTACTTACTTTGCTTACACGGACGACGAGACGTCAGACAGACGAACGAACAGGCAAGACTCGTAATGCTGCCTATGAAGACGGCCGCGCCAAAAAAATAAAATGTGCGCCATGGCGTGGTCTACAGGCAAGCTAAAAATCAACAATACGCTAACTGTTAAACTAACTGACAAGTTCGAACTATAGCGCCCACCCTAACCCTAACCCTAGCTCTTTTTGAACTGAATACAAATAGAAAAGGAAGTTATATTAAAACTGGCTTGTATAGCTCACTGTTATGTTTCTGCGATGGCTATTGCAGGCAATGGACGTGGACTGTGACGGCGTTATCTCCATTGAAGAGTTCATGGAAAGATGCCGAACGGTATTTCTTGACTACAGAGTGAATTGGCTTTCAACTTTGATATAAGCCTACGCGCAGTGTTTGAATTGCCAGGGGAGAGGTTGGGAGTTAACCCCAAACTGTTTTCTTAACCCCCTAACACTGTCAGATTATGTACAAGAGGGGTCGGGCTTCGACCGTCGAAAAGTTCAACCCCCAGCTAATTCTTCACAATTCAAACACTGCCTACGTGTCTAGAAGTGTCGATTATTAGTTTGTCAGACTTGAAATTCATCTAACTTTTGTCCGTTTTCCCTACCATTTTTATTCACTAAAGATCAACGGAGTTTTGTTTTCGGTTTTCGTTTTGGTGCCGAATGCGGAGAAATGAGCACTTTTGATAGACAGTCGGTTTTGGCGGAAAACGGTTGTATACTTGCACTTACTGCAATAAATATATTATTAGTAGCCTATTTGTGCTTCTGCTAGTTTTTCATTAGCCTATATTAATTGGTGCGCGTCTGTTATAAGCGACCCTTATTGTCACTCTGCGTACGACAAACAATGTATGTTTTCCGCAGCTCGGCCCTTGTGTGCAGCATTTGCGAGCTATGTTGCCTACCAGCTTACCGATTTTTTTATTTAGACTGCGAGGCCTGGGGCCCAGGCGCTATTTACTTTCGATATCGTTTCGGTCGAAAGTCAAGCTTTACTTTTGGTAGCGTATTCGGCCGGATATGTCAAGCCAAAATCGGCCGAAAGCAAAACGGTCGTTTACAGTCATTGCTCGCAAAGCCATTACGTCTGACGGAACTTTCGGTTTGAATACGGACCTGGTGGACCCCGAATTTAAACCTGAAGCGATAATATTCTGACCCATTTATAAGTACGACGCAACTCAACTAAACTCAACTCAACCGTCGTGACTGTGGACGACAATGCAATGACGTTATTAACAGTGTGACGTCACGCTGCTGTGCACGGACGACGCGTTGTTTGCTGGCCTGACTGAGCAGTTGAGTTGAGTTGAGTTGCGTCGGCGTTGTAGGTGTGAACTGGCCATTACGTTACTTATTGCGTTATTAGTTGTGTAAAATGCAATGCTGTGTTTAGGATGAAAACATCTCGCAGTCGATGGCCATGTTCGACACTGTGCTGTAGGCTGAATGAATTGCGACGACTGTGTCAAATCTACGCCAATGTGTCGACACTGGACCCCGTGTCGGTGTAAAACAATTCGTTTGAATGTGATCGTAGTATTCAACGTCAACGATATTATTAAACTGGTTGAGATTTGAGACTGCTATGTCGAATGTTACAGTCTGAGGAGTAATGATCCCCCTGTCTGTATCTGTTTTTTGAGTGATTACAGCAAACTGTCTGACATTCTAGCGACGAATGAACGAAACGATAATGCTGATGGTAATGAACGTTGACTAATGCTGAATAACACAAATGTAAAAAACATCAGTTTATACACTTGCTAACGGCAACATGCAATGGATGACACATCGAAAACAGCAAAAATCATAAAAATATGATATCATTCATCATCACATCGACTAGTTGTCCATGCGCTGTTGATTATGATTTACAGCCAGAGAAACAATACAAACACAAACTAAAAATACTAGTAAGAAGAGAGAAAAACAGCAGGCCTGACAATTAAGAATAGGGAAAAAAAATAAGCATAATCAACTGCTGCGCCAGGTTCTCCGACTTCAGACGATAACGAACGTTCAAACTTGTGCCGTAAAAACACTGCGTTTGCTGATGTAAAATTTGGCTAATACCGTCCGAGGCGTAGGCCTAAAAAGGTTTAGCTTAATTAAATGCACTGAATTTGTTGGTAAGCTACTGAACTCACATTGTAAATTGTAATCTATCAAACGGTGATGTGTTCGGTTGACATTTGCTCAACTGTTGCTTAAAGACATTGTACGTACTTGCCATTTTGTGTTTATTTTAAAATATGGCAGTAAAGTTACCGGTATGAAGTTAATCTTTCGTTTAAAGTAATTACAAATTTACAAATAAATCACTGAGAACTAGTTATATACAGTGGAACCTTCATATTAGATATAGCCCTATGCTAATCAATCACCAAAGACAGCGATGTTATCAAGACTTTGTGTTTAAGGCCAAGGACAAGAACTTGAGGCCAGCGCCAAAGCCAAAACCAAGGACACCCAAAAGCCAATTCCATAACGACACTGACGTGACTGATAGGGTTTTGCTCATTTTGAACATCATTAGTAGCATGTTAACTATTGTAATGTGTATATAAATGTTTGTATCCTCTGCATTTTGATAGTGCTCTAATAAACGAATAGGCTTATTGTGTGTAAGGGCCTATCATACTAGTGAAATTGGCCAAAAATGCCAAAAATATTAGATAAACGCAGATTGGCGTAAAGAGATTATTATTCATAAGATCTCATCTTCTAATTACCATGGCTTTAATGTCAACAACATTAAACCGCGAATAGTGCTAATGGAAAAACAGTTTAAAATTGAAACAGCGGTAGGCCTACACAAACAAAAGAAACGAAACAACAAAATTCGTTTAGACTGACACTTCAGAATTTAAACCTTTATCTCTGGACGGGGGTCAACTGCGCCAGCCAAATTCGACAAAATAGTGGATCTCTCAGACTGCCCTTTGGCTTCAAAACAGGACGAAATACAGCAAACCAACTTTTGCGCAATAAACGACAAAATGCATCGCAAATTCGCCAAAATTCTCAATCTTGGTGACTCTGGCGCTCTTTATTAGCTCCGAAAATAACTCACGGTACTCTTTTTAATTTTACTTTTTAGTAGAGGGCTATTCGTTCAATTTTGAGGATTTTTTTGCATTTTTTTTGTTTTCAGACCCCCGCTATAGGCTCGGCCCCGCGCTCGCTGTGATATGCCTCCACTTTCAAACAACTTTTGCGGTTTATAGTGTCAACATCTTTAAGTTTCGTTCTCGAAATGTCGGTAATAATAAACATAATTTATTGAAATCTTCGGTATTTTAGCCGAAAACTTACTCTCAAAGCCAAGACCAAGGCCGAGGACACTGCTTTTTGTTCTCAAGGCTTCTCGAGAACGATGACATTACTCGAGGACACGTAGTAGGTTTGCTGCCAAAAGTCTGATTAGACAATAACGCTTGAACACTGAGTTGTGCCAAGTTTCGTAACCTTTTACTTGTACATGGAACATGAGTAGGCAACTTTGTTTTACACTATTTTGCGTTCGAATTAGGCAAGTAACTTTCAGTTAGGTCTATCGATGTGCTTGCGTTAACGACATAAAAATTAATGATTTTCGGCTTCTCTAATTGTGAGTGTCAGCAAGTGGATGACATTTACGGGAAAAATTTGTTTCACACAAGCCCATGCCGCACTGCAAGTAAACAACAGTACGGGAAGCGCTTGAAGAGCACAAATCTTTGCCGAGATGTTGGCTTATAGCAATGCTATCTGGCGAATAATACACATAGTAGCCTAAAGATTTGCCATTTTGCTAAAAATTCATGTAAAAATGCCGGAAAATAAAGAAAAACACATTGAATTTCAATTCTTTAACGTACGAGCGTACGTACTCATTCTTACTGATTGAGCCTCGAATGATAAGTCATTCGCAAATCCGATCTTTTTCGAGTAAACTGACGAAAAACACGCAGACAGCCACAAGCATAAAACACCTATAAGCCTAGCACTTCACAGCAAAGTTTTTGGACTTCATAACGCAAAATCGGTTGATATCTGGCAAATAGTGTGATATTGAGCCAAAGAGTTATTATAACCTACAAGATAAGTTACTAGACAAAAAAGCCCATAGGGAGAGACTGCAAGTCAGACTTCTTGGCTTTTAGTGCTTCGTGCGGTTTTATGTGACGTTGTTGACGACGTCTATGACATAAACAGTAATTGGCTCAGTGCCGGTTCTGACGACCTGAGAAATAGACGCTGGCCATTCTAGTGACCCTGTTACCGACTGACATAACTGTGACGACGACGCCATAACATAGCAACACTGAGGCTTCAGTGGCTTTAGGCGATCTCACTGTTGTGTCGATGCTAAGCACTAGCGGCAGTGGCGGTTTTAGGCCCGGGCCGAGGGGGCACAGGCCTCCAGTTTTGCTCCAGCCCTTCCCCCAGTTTCGTGGCCACCCATGATTTTTTTGGAAAGATAACACAAATATTTGATTTTTTGCGTTTTCAAATTTTGGAAAAATGCGCAAATTTTCGGCTTCCATTTAACGTTTAAAAACCAAAAGTGCTTGTTTCCGGCAGGCTTCGCCTTCTGACCCCCTGACCAGGGGCTTTGCCCCTAGAGTCCGCTGGGGGCTCTGCCCATAGATCCCCGTTATAGGCTTGCGCTACCGCGCTTGCCATGGGGCCGTACCCACCAAATATTGCGGGCTAAAACCGCCACTGACTACTGGTATAGAAGAATTGTCAATGCAATGTTATTGCTACCGTTAGAAACAAGCAGCCGGGCGCGACATAGAAGACAAGTAGTAGTTGAAGTTTTGCACGAACATGTATCACCGTACCACGACAACCGTAAGAGTCTTATTAAATTTCAAGTCATAGGTAGGGTTAAATTTTCGTATAAATTTATCGCCGTTTGACTCAACTAGTAGCCTAAACAAAGCAAAAAGTTACTTTTTTACGTCGTAATAAAACACCGTGTGTAGCATATAAAAATAGATATTTTTAAAGTTTATTTTATTTATGAAATTCAAACACATCTTTAGGTAAGAATTTATTTTGTTACAAACAACGAATTGACTGAGCAATCTCGAAAAAGTTCTATGACTTTACGACTGAAATATATTGAAGCTCTGGAACTTGTCTGCTGATGGCATGACCACTGGCAGTGTCAGCTACGTAGAAAGACGAAGTGCTGTCGGACAACGAAGTCACCACGGAGGTTCCCAACAGCAAGCAATAATTCGAAGAACTTTGATGTTTACAGTTTTACTTGCACTGATCCAAAAAGCATATGATATCGACTACATCGACCGCAAATGTGCACAACGGAAACAAGTCAGTTTACAGAGTTGTAATATATTTATGATAAGTGTTTTATTAAGTTTTTTGTAGCTTTTTCCCAGTTTCCTATAGTTTTGTTTAGTGAGACAAAAGTGGAATAAACTAAAATAAAAACCGCGCGATGCGACTTTTATTTCAATTCATTTTAGTTTTATGTATTTTATTTCGTCTCGTTTCGTTCTAGTTTAGTTCAAATCTGTCGCTTTGTACTTTTCTTAACGTTTTTAACTTCTAATAAACGCTCGCTAAACGGTCAACGTGAAAATAACGGCAATGCAAAATAGCTTATATGTATAAAAATTGAAGTGTTACTGATAAAACAATTCCATGGATTTTGTATGGCCAAAAAAATTAACGAGTATACGACAAAAACTGTATTCTGAAAATGTCGAGAAAAAAACAGTCACATGTTTATTTGATGTTTGCTAACGTTTTTGTAGAATGTTTTTCGTAAAAAGCGTTTGTTTTCAACATTTTAAAAATATGCTCTCAACATTTGCACCTATGTCAATATTCATCATTATCATGTTTATTTCCCATAAGTGCAGCCGCTGGAATAATGTAATAGGTCTACGTTGTATTTTTGGTATATAGTTACTATTTGCAAAGAAACTTGAACTAAGCTTCATTTTGTTAACTCGTTACTCGTATGCGGCATTGGCTAAGCTAAGTATTTAAGTAAGTAAGTAAGTAAATAAGTAAGTAAATAAAGCGTAAATTTGCATAGCGCATAACGTTAATCTTTTATGCGCTAATGTGTGCTATGCGTTATTGCTGACAGGCGATGTTTCCGACGATTAATTGCGACAAACTGTTCAACAATGGTAAGAAACAGTTGTTACGCTAGGCCTGTTATTAACTTATCACAGGCTGCGCGGTAGCGCAGCACTGTTGTAAGGGTGACCAGCCATTTCAATGGGAAACTCCAAAATTTGACCCCTCGTATTTCCCAAACCCCTTAATTTTTCCACACCAAAATTTGCACAGATGATTACGTCCGGCATATCTCCTGATGTGCAAAATTTGGTGAAAATCCGTTTACGGGGGGCTTCCCCACAAATAGGTAAAATATAACGTCTGCGTGACTTCTATCTGGTAGGCGACGTGGATTGCAACTATTAGCGATCAGTTTTCTGATCAGACTGGGCAGAAACAGACAGCAGACGCAGAGACGCAGACACCCACAGACACGCTGTCTGACAACAAGAGTGGCTTATAGCAATACAAGACTAGTGACGTTGGGCGAGGCCAAGTTTTGGTAAGGCTTTGGTTGAAGGCCAGGTGAGTAATGGACTCGGCATATGTGGTTTCCTATTCGCGATCAATAATGACCATGTGTCTATCTTGCACGGTTATAGAGATATGCGGCCGCAAATATATTGAGGACACGAGTTTGATTTTTTTGGAGTCACATGACGTCATCGGTCACGTAACCGTTGGATCCGTTTACCCCGAATAACCTACCTAGAACCAAACCTGAAGTAGATTTGATCCTAGGTTGCTAAGATATATCCGTTTGAAAATGCCAAACTCTGGACAACGGCGTACGCCGCTCGCCATGCATGGCACAACGCCACGCCATGTGAAACCAATGACTTGCCAAGCTGACGCGTCGCAAGCTATTATTACTGTTAAAAGCCGTTACTCGGGTTCTGTATGAGAGCCTAGTCACGATGTAATCTACTGTCATGCTAGGCCTATGTCGTTGTGTTATGAGTTCATAAATTTTGTGCATTCTGCAGCTGCATCAATATATCTTACCCCGCGTCATACGGAAGGTGTGACTGCTGCTCACAAATGGAACCCGCTGGTCCTATTTGGTGGCCGCCTAAAAGAACTTTCCTATAGAACCGGTTTTCCGCTCTCGATCGGTACTAGGGTGACCGTATACAATGTAGCGCTAATCTGCAAACCCTGTCATTTAATGCGGCTGTAACTTCTTTAGCCCGACAGCCATTTTGTGCATGCTGATTGAAGTGATGGTATGTCTACGCTACTTGCTACCCCGCGGTCAATCGTTCGTTAGTGCAGACAACGGATAGCTGTATGATAATTATACTACCTGACTTTGTACTATCTAATATTATATAAACGTTTTCGTGTTGCTCTAAGCGTTCGCATATTTCAAATATTTGAGCACACAACATGTATCCCGGACCAGAGTACCGATAAAAAAGTTAAAGGAGCGTCACCTGCCATATGGAATCACACAGTATTACCGACACAGGCAAACGTGCCCCGCCTTAACCCCAGCCAGACAGGCCAGTACTTGATTTACGTACCCCGGAGGGATGAAAGGCTGAGTTGACCTTGGTGTTGGCTATATAGGCCTACCTGGTTGGTTTACATGTCCATCCAATTAGTTACCGCTGACCGACTAGGAGTCGAACCAACGACCTCGCTATCGTTAGTCTGACACTCTATACACTACCAAGTCATCTTGCATGACATTTCGCTGAAATAAATGTGATTTGATTTGCTGTTGCCTGACAGCTTGTCCGATTCGATTACCTCGTATTGGTGAAGCTGCAGTGCCGGTGGCAAGCGTAACACTTTCGATTGATTCGACCTTCCACGCCGACAGTAAACATGTTTGTTACGCTTCTCTCAATGTCAGCTTAAAGATCACATTCAGCCCACCAGAGCCTCTTGAAGCATCAGGTGAGCACTGTGTGGCCAATGTGAAATGTTGTCTTTTATTTTAACATACAACATTGCTTGAAGATCGAGAATGGTTACGTGCAAAAATACATTTTCAAAAATAGGCTACAAGATGTTATAATTGCTTATTACTGGTAGGATCATTGTTTTAGCCGACCGTAGGCCTACTACCGGTCGTGCCTACGGCACAAGCTCCATCAGTCGTCTGTGGCGTATGTACTGTGACTAAACGGTACTTTTAATCGGAACAGTGTCTGAACAAGTAAATAGAGTTGTCTGACAGCTATACCCCGTGATACCAAGTCGGACCTCCTATAAATCCCCATTCTTTCAGATAAACTGTAATATATTTATAATTATTACAATTAAGTGCCTGGCGAAATGACTGCAGAGCAGCGTTAACGTAGCGTCTATGGGGTTAATTTTTTCTTTGTGACTGGAAGTCGGACGCTGGCCTTCGGACATAAGCGGTACGGTCGGCTTTCCCTATCGACACTTGGGCTTCTTGTTTTTTTCTCTTGGACCGGTTTAGTTGTTGAATTTCGTGCAGGTGCTATTGCTGATGACAATGATAATGATAATAATGTTGATATTTTTGACGACGAAGACTTTGTCGCAGTCAAGTCTGCAGCGCTCAGTAGAAGAAAGCATGTAAACGGCATAGAACTGCAAGTCTATGAACTCACGCAAGTCATCGGACCAGTCGCCTGCTGCCGCATCAACAACCGAGCACTCCGACGAATACTGGACGATAGCGACGAGGTTTGTAGGCCCCCTTATAGACGAATAATAATACATAGGTTCTATTCAGCTCAGTTTATTTCTTCGTGTATTTAGCTAACAACGTAGAACAAGAAGCACAGCTGTCGTTGAAATAGCCGACCGTAATGGTTGTCAGTCACCTTCAAGGTCATTTAAGGTCAATGATTTTTATGTCATTTGAAAGCCAATATGCCACTTTCTATTGGCGATCAACAGTAACCTAATCCCTATCTTTTACCGTTTCCGAGATATGTCCAGTTTTTCATTGAATTTTCTACCCCGATGCATTCAACCCCAAATTTAAAAATGTTTGCTTTGCGTTAGATGGCTGAAATTTTGCATGCCCGAGATTAACACACATGATTAATTATTTGTGCAAAAAGTTTTCCCCTACACCCTAAAGTTTAGCCACAATCCATCCGTTACGGACGGACAGACGGACTGACGGACGCACGACAACCATGCCAATAGTTCGACCGTTACTTTAGTACGGTCGGCTAAAAAGCACGCCGTGCAGGCTACAGCCGAAAATTAACAAGTTCTTGCTGGTCGTCTTGTTATTCTATGTTACGTGTCCGTTAAACAACTGTTTGGAGTCTAATACGTGAGTGTTAAACTTACAGACATCGGAAAGTGTTTTAACTGACACTTAATTTAGTCTCACTGACGGTCATTAGTGTAAGTGTACACTGTCGTTCGTTGGGCCACATCTGACTGCACTCGTAAAGTTATCAACCTTCATACTACTGCGCACGTAGTGCTCTAGAGATAGGCAGCACGAGTGCGACCGTGATATAGCAATCAAATAGTGACTGGCGTCTAGGTCATCACTGAAAAATTTTCCCCGAAGTTCGTAAAATGTTGCCGAGATGTCGAAGCAATTTCAAAAAGCTGTGAGGACTTCAATGTTGCCCGGTCAAGGTTACACGCTAGGGCAACATTAAAGTGAACTGTTCCCCGCGCGGGCAACAGTTCGTATTTGTGAAAGTCACGTGACGCGATTTGGACCAATCGCTTGCAAGTATTTTGCGTTGGGGTATACAACGTTTAATCTTAAACGTATCGTGTTGCGTGAAGTGGTGTGTACTATAGGTAACGCTCTATTTCACCTGTACTACTCTGCCGGAAGGTGATTACTGGATCCACGTAAGCACGTATCCGAACCGTGCCTTCAAGCCGCAGAACGTCTCGGTACTCAGAGAAAACTGCAGTAAGTCTGACACAACTTGCTTATTATAATTAGACCAAAAAATTATCTCCAACGCCACCGACCCAATCTGGTATGATCGGATCACAGTTCCACTGGACCATAAAATCGTCTACTGTAAATTAATGTTTTTTATTTGTCTATTTGGTTTAGTATATTGACTAAATGATTGAGTGATAAATTTCAAATTTGAATTGAGATGCTAATACATTTTCTTTTTTAAACAGTCGGCAAGCCTTACTAAGGTGAAGGTAATGTTTTCATGAAATGCTGTTATCGACAACACCCGGAATTTATAATCAGTTCGAAAAGTTGCTGTCAGGTAGTTGTAACTACTGAAGGTAGTAATTATTTTTACTTCAAACTTCAATTTATAAACTAGGCAGGGAATAGAATACAGTTAGTCAGTAACTACGCCAGCGAAAATAGTGCCAATCAGTCACTGAGAACGATTCGTGCATGGTCTACAGTGATGTTAGTTCTTTTCCTATTCTTGGTCATTTCTTATAATGACCAAAGTGAAGTCCTTGTCCTTCACACAAAATCTTGGTCCTTGAGAATATATCCGTGACAAATTAAGTCATTAAAGTTTTTTTGTTCCAGCAAATTTTGCTTCGCAATCAGTAACACAGAACTTTTCATACGTGCATGCTGCCTATTGTATGAACGTAAATAAAAGATTGCATAATAGGCTGTTGCGGAGACTACATGCTGTTTTACTGGTCTATAGGTACGGGCAAAACGACAACGCCGGTCACAGAGGCACAATGGACACCAGCACCTGGGCCGAGGCAATTGCCAACAAGTGCTCCTAATAGAAGTTATCTATGGGTCGTTGTCGTGGGTGTTCTAAGTCTGATTATTGCGATCCCGTTTGTTGTCGCTTTACTCGTCTCCTTCAGACGACGTTGGAGTGCAAGTAAATGCAGCTGTCCGCATTTCGTTGTTTAGCCGTTCTGTTGTTTAGGCTATAATTCGCTCTCGAGATTTGTTGTTTATATGTTGTTTAGGAGCATAATATGTTGTAATGAACGTTCATAAACAAATATAAAGAAGTGCGTTTTAACGATTTTTCTTAGGTGTATTTTTCCAACGTTTAAAAACGTTTAAAAGCACAGTAGACACCATCTAACGGCGTCGTCGTCCTGCTCGCCCATTGGTTAGTACGCCCAAAAATGAACCGTGTCAGTTCAGTTCTGTCAGTTACGTCGCTCAGTACGCGCCTTTAACTGCCGCAGCTTAGTGACCGGTTTCTTTATTTAGGCCTAATAACTTAGTTGTGTCGTTTTTGATGATGTTTGCAGTGAGAGATCCAGCAACGGCAGCTGGTCTGATGCGGTCTCAAGTTAGCTACGACAGCAACGACAATACAATGTCTGCACCATCGCAGCATGATACCGGTATACTGTGTTTACAGTTTTGCATAAAATGCTAGTAAAATTTGATATTGTCGGTCGCACATTTTCATGTTCATTTTTTGCAAAGTACTGGCTGCAGTAAATGAGACTTTAAGTACCGGGTACTTGGTACGGTATTGATTCTAAACTAGACTGTAAAACCCCAATTGTGCGTTAGCTGCCGTGGCATGCTTCAACATTTATAGCAATGACTGTCGGTCTAGCATTGCTGAGCAGCAGCTATTAGCAGCATGGTCATTGGTCCTGTCTCGCAATAGCGAAGCATCGTAAAATCCGGTCCTGTGACCTTGACGTTCGACCTGTGATCTAGAAACTTTTGCGGTAGTTGAGATACATGTACACACAACTTTTAATCAATCTAAAAGAAAAACCTACGGAGCTACGGAGCATCATCTGCCATATAGGATCACACCAAGTTACCTGCCACTCGAAACAGGTAAACGCGCCCCGCCCAGTTATACAGGTTGACACTCGATTTTCCCATACCCCAAAGGCTATATTGACCTTATGGCCAAGTGAGCCAATAATAGTCTATAACGTGCGGTAAACGACGTGTTATTGATACCCCGTTTACACGATCCAGCAAACGTCCAGCAAACTTCCAGCAAATGTATTCAAATTGCTCGACGTTTGCTGGAAATTTGCTGGACTTTTGCTGGAAGTTTGCTGGATCGTGTAAACGGGGTATGACGCGTTACAGCTATGCTGTAAAGCGTCTATGGCATGATGTGTTATCTGTCTGTCTGTCTGTCTATCTGTAACAGATGTATTGTGGCTAAACGCTAAATCGTAAAGAATTTTTTATAGCTTTTTGTGTTAAACCTAGGCATGCAAAATTTTAGCGATCTAGTGCGAGGGGAACATTTTCATATTCGGGGTTGAACGGAGGGGGTAGAAAAAATGTGCATTTTGAACGAAAAACTGGCCGTATCTCAGAAACGGTGAGGGACACAGCCAACGTAACTATTAATCACTAATAGGAAGTGGAATACGCCCATTTCGATAAAATGAAAACTATCGACCATAAATGACCTGAAAGGTCAGTACTGCAACAGGAACTGTTTAGGCTATAGCACGTATTCTCTAGCGACAGCTGAGCTTTCTTGTTTGAACGTGTGTCTGTCTATATGTAGATGACGTACGGTGCCAGCCGCCTTCCTGTGTGTCCTCCAGTGCGCCAAGTTTGACAAGCACCTCCAGTAACAATCTCGCGACTTACTCCTGCCATCCGCCCTCCAGTGTCTCACAACAGCGCTGCAGTCATGCAGGCCCTATCTTCGAGTCCACACTTAGTCCAAGTCTCCGAGTCACGAGGGTTTGAGTCTGAGACAAAGTCCCAGTCCAGTGAAATCGACGAGATGGAATGATCGGAGGTCTTTATCCTCCTAATCTAGAATCGAAATTGAGCTCAAAGTTTCCCCTCCTTTCCTTTCCGTTTCTCCTTTTCCCGCCCAATTTTTTTTATCCCTACTCCGCTTTTAGAATACAAAATACAGAAAAAAATTTAAAGTGCAAAAATGCCAATGGCACTGCTGTCACTTAACAGTCAACTGGGAAAAAGATGAAGAAAACAAATGAGTTTTTAGTTTAGTTTTAAATGTTCGCAGGCAGTCCGAAGACGTCAGTTCTGACGGCAGATTGTTCCAGATTTTTGCTGCAGCGACAGGGAACTCTCGGTCGCCGATTGTAGAGAGCCGTGTCAGTGGTACAGCCAGTACCGAAGTCGACGACGAGCGCAGGCGTTGTCGACCAGGTAGTCCGGTGACAGGCTGTAAAGCGCCAGCCAGGTAGGCCGGCGCAGGTCCACGGAGACACTGGTAGAGTAGTACGGCCAGTTTGTATGATATTCGCTTTGGCGCACACAGCCAATGAAGACGCTGAAGTAGTGATGTGATGTGATCGTATCGACTGGACTGGAACACGAGTCGAGCTGCAGCATTTATGACCGCCTGGAGACGATCTAGCTGGAACGACGGTATACCAGCCAGTGTAGCATTTACGAAGTCGAGCTTCGTCAGCTCCAGCGCAGCAATGAGAGACAGGAAGACCGAGTGAGAAGCGAACGACGAATGCTGCGTAACTGCCTCAGAACGCCGAAGCACGCCGAGACAGTTCGTGAGATATTCCCAAGTCTCGAACAGATGTAGATGGTGTCACGTGATCGCTGCGCACTCGGAATGGTGAAGTAGGAAGTTGATTCTGCCGCCGAGCTGATGTGCGCCATAGGAACTCTGTCTTGATGGCGTTAAGCTGCAGTCGATTTGATGAAATCCAGTTGGCAACGGCGTCAACACAGGCCGACATGCGCATCTGCAGCTGATCGACTGATGACGGCGAACGGAAGCCGTATATCTGAATGTCATCAGCATACAAATGCACAGAAAGAGCATAGGACTGGACCAGCTTAACAAAGATCGGTTGTGTACAACAGAAATCGTATTGGACCAAGAACCGATCCCTGCGGAACTCCATATCTCATCAATGACGCCAGTGATAAGTCGGTTCCAGTCTGACGTACTGGAAGCGATCAGACATCCACATCCATGTCATGCCATCAATACCATAGCTTATCCGTAGTCGCTGCAAAAGCATGTCGTGATCCACGGTATCAAAAGCAGCGGGTAAGTCCAATAGCGCCAGACCTGCAAGTTCGCCGCTATCGATCGCCAGTATGATATCAGCCAGCACTTTGACAACAGCGGTCTAAAAATCAGTTTTAGCTTACGGAAACACAACGAGACGATCTTTTTCATAAACGTTTGTATATTTTAAGATGTAGGCCTATTTATATTTTATGTTGTATTTGTTAAGAGGTTGCACTTAACAGCCCGTTTTATTAAACGAACATGTGATGATGTGATGATAGTCTTTATACGAGACTACGCTACTGTTACATCTGCAAGAAACCCAATATGCAATTCCGTCTAATTAAACGTTTTTGCAACTCGTTGTTTTGCATATAACTACGGCTTTGATCTGTCAGTGTTTCAAACTTAGTTTTAACTGCTTTGTAAATAGCGGCACCGACAACGTCCATCTGTCTTCACTTTAATATATGCAGGCCTATATATGTTGGTGCAAAAAAATGCAGTGTAAATTCATTGCATCAAAGGCGGTAGGAAAGGGTCTTTTTATTAAATGCCAATTTACTTTCATCAATAGAACAGTTCGGCAAATTTTTTTCAGTGGTTTCTACTAGGCCTAGAGGCCTATATAACTCCATACAGAATATATTAAAAATCCGAATACCATGGTCCAAATTTATAGCAAAAATAAAAACACTACAATAACCCCGTGGTATACACGACATTCACAAATTAACTTTATATTTAAACAGTGTTGTAGCGTCGTTATTTTGACGGAAATAAATGATTTATTTTCGATGTCCAGCGCACTACTCTAATTACAACAGTACACAACTGGCAGACTTAAACCGAGTTTTATTAACCGTCGTTTAGATCTCCCAAACAGCAAAGATTAGTACATGCAACACGAAAGAAACCGAAATTTAACGCAATTCAATTAGCCTAACAGTATATACACTGGCACGCCACACGTTGTCACAATAATACTAGACAAGAAAAAAAACTAAGCAACGAGTTGTAAAAATACGTAGCCAAGTAAACTGGGTGCTTTAGGAATTTCCACTACATTTTGAGGCCACAGCTCCAAGCCCCCATGTATGCCGCCGTCCTATGCATGCTGTGTGACCTCCTTTAACGTTTCACTCCCTAAGTCCATATTTGTTCCAAGTCGCAGGCTACAAATGGGCAAATAATGAACACAATGAACAAAGAATTAGCAATGCATACCGGATATATCGCTGTTGAAACAAACTCCAAAGGTGGCATTTTTAGCAAATTTATTCATAATGTGACCCTCAATTTTTACCTCTTGAACCTAAAACCTGATTAGGTAACCTAAGTCACAAAACGTACTATCAGTTCATACTACACTGTGTCCCAAAAATAGCATCCCCAACATTTTCGACTGTAACTTGAAAAGCAATTAGCAAATTATGATAATTTTTGGTATAAATATTCCTGACATAATTTGCCAACAAAGGATTATTCAGTTTCCCACCTCATCCAATATATGCTTCTGCACTACCTAAGAAAAGCAGATCAAGCGAAATATGTATTAAAATAAACAGAAAACCTGAAAAAACATCCCCGACATTATCGGTTGTAACTTGAATGAAGATTAGCAGATTTTAATATCTTTTGGCAGAAATATTTCTGACACAACCGGCTATTAAATAAGTGTTGTAGTGTCTACCTCACCCAACGTCTGTTTTTGCACTACCTGGTGAAAGCAAACCAAGCATAATACGTGCTAAAATGAATGAAAAAACGTCAATAAATGCCATCTGTCCTAATCTGTGAACCCCAACAACCGGTCTATTACAAGGTTTGACTGTCATGCAGCAGTGTGTCTACCAAATGAAATTTAGGAATGTTTGTGAAGTCAAGAAGCGACTGCTACAGCCTGGATTGGTCTGGAGCAGAACATTATTGATACTGCTGTCAATGAATGGAGAAAGCGCCTCCTTACCTGTGTTCGCGTAGTGAGCCAATACTTCAAGCAATTTTACTGCAGGCTGTTAAAAAATGCACAACTAGATGAAATGTCGGCCAAAACGTCAGCAATGTGAACAAAATGTGTTTTACGAGTTATGTTAATTGAGCAATCATATCGCATTGGATAACAAGAAATTTAAGCTAAGGCTCACGATACGCGCGGAAGCCTATAGCAGTTCCTGATCACAAACTGTTAGTCTATCTCCAGCTGTTTTCACGAAAGACTGACCAACAACGATAAAATAACGACTTTTACGGGGTACCGCTTTTTGATGCCATCGTGCGCAGGTTTCCTTGAACTTAGAAAATCGAGACTTAGACCGTCGAAATCTACGTTCAATGCTAAAAATTTCGTATGCAGATTGCCTATGTCTATCTCAATTGGTTTCAGCGCAATTCGCTCTTAAATAGTGTCTCGCAGCCCAAAATATCCATAAAACCCCTATTTAAGCGTTCGAGGTCATCCAAGGTTATTGAAATCGGTGCCTTATCTCGCACCGTTACTGAGATACAGCGACTCATTGGCCAAAAATCGCAAATTTTGCCCACCCCCCTCTCATTTAGCGCCCTCGTTCGGGGTGACCCCCTTCGAATTTATGGAAAAGCTTTACGGTTCCTGAAACTAGAGTCTTCCGGGCAGCCGACAATGAAAATTTGGTAATTCTAGCTTGCACCGTTTTTGACTGATCCACCTGTGTGACAGACAGGCGGACGGACAGACAGACAGAACTGCGATGGCTAAGACGCGCTGAAAGCAGTAGCTGCTTTCGCGCGTAAAAAGTGATATTTCGCTGGTTGTAGTTTCCCCAGGTAGTGCAAAAACAAACGTTGGGTGAAGTGGGAAACTGAACGGCCATTTGATGTCAAGTTGTGTCAGGAATATTCGTATCGAAAATTATCAAAATCTGATAATTGGTGTTCAAGTTACAGTCGAAAATGTCAGGGATGCGTTTTGGGACAGTGTACAGATTATCATGGAAATTACAAGGACGATTAGACAGACGGACGGACAAACGGACGACCAAAATACATAATGCTACAGCAACGCCTAATGGCGGCCAAGGCATAAATAAAAGGCTGAAAAAACCACTTGAAGAACATCAATAAATTCGGCTTTACAATGTCATACGAACTTCACACATCAACTTTTCACATGACTCATCCACAAAAATCTTTAGGGTTGTGCACCCCGCTCCCTGGCCTCCCTTCAGGGTGCAACTGCAAAAATTGTTGCGGTAGCGGCTTAGCCTTCAGTCATTCCACCCAGGCCAACTGAGCTTGGCCAGTGGCCATCCCTCTGTGGATAGGCAAAATACGTTTTGACGACGGGTACGGCGGCCACCGCTAGGGAAGAAACGGCTAGTTCTGCGTAACAGTAGGCCGTGTTACCAGGACTGCTGGCATACTGACCCAGTTCGTTGAAGGCGCTGGCTGCTAATATAATTAAATAACACACAGTTGTTCTTATTACGACAGGCAAAACATATAGATCTAAATAGAGAGATAAAAGTTACAATATATAATATCCGTCGATAATCTCCATGAACATTATTACAAAATACACATGCAAATACCGGTATGTTCGTTGTGAAAGCTTATATTTACAAATTACACAGCTTTAAATACCAGAAGCAAAGTTCATTCATCTCCAATCACTGAACGGTTGCTATATACAGATTACAGGACCTTGGGAAACAGCTGCTTAAAGTTTACATTATTAAAACAAATTTGCACTAGACGCAAGCAATGTATAAAGCCTATGGTATATGCTACGCGGCCGCATCTAAAAGCCCGTACAAAGCGACTTAACTGAACTGACATGTTTTAGTTTTGTCTGTCCGTCTGTCACACGGGTGGATCAGTCAAAAACGATGCAAACTAGAATCACCAAATCTTCACCGTCGGCTGCAGGGAAGATTCTAATTCCAGGTACCGTGAAGCTTTTCCATAAATTCGAAGGGGGTCACCCCGAACGATAGCGCTAAATGAGAGGGGGTTGGGAAAATTTGCGAATTTTAGCTAAAAAGTCGCTGTATCTCAATAATTTCAAGAGCGAATTGCGCCGAAATTAATTGAGATAAACCTCTAAAAGTTGCATACAAAATTGCCAGCACTGAACGTAGATTTTGATGGTCCAAGTCCTGATTTTCTAGGTTCAAGGAAACCTGCGCACGAGGGCATCAAAGAGCGGTACCCCGTAAAAGTCGTTATTTTACCGTTGTTGGCCAGTCTTTCGCGAAAACAGTTGCAGATAGGCATGGGCATGCTGCCTATCACAACAAGCAATAGTGACGAGCTTTTCAGTCGTATCAACATTGATGACTTTGAAAGACCCTGAAATTCCAAAATAAGGGTTTTTTTTATTGATTTTTGCGATCTTTGGCTGCAACGCACACTACAAGAATGAAATGCGACGAAATGGCTGGAGATAGACTGGCAGTTTGCGAACAGGAATTGCTACAGGCTTTCGCGTGTCTCGTGAGCATTAGCTCAAATTTCTTGTCTGAAAAACTGACCAACAAGCAAGCAGTAATGCACTGCAGTAAAGACCGTCTAACGGCGTTGGTGATTACGTGACTATGTGCACATACACGTCAACCTCGCCCATTGATTAGTTATCCTGAACCGTGTCAGGCAGCTAAGTTCAGTTACTTCGCTCTGTACGCGCCTTAACGATGCATTTTTTACTATTTTCAAGTATTAAAATCTGGCACAGTATTGACCACAAATATAGTGCATCAAAAATAGTTGTAAGCAATGATACAAAAATACCAATATCATCCCAATTGATCTGTGGGATCTGAGGGCATATCATGCCATTATAAAATTTACAAAATACATAAATATAAGACCATGTGAAAAGTCTGACATGAAAAAATAGCCAAAGTGTTGAAAGTTTACATCACATGTAACCATGCCTGCAAATATGTTTCACGCTGCAAAAAGTTTTTCGAAAAAGTTTTAGCTGTGTTTTAGGGGTAAAATACAACATAAAACAGTTGCATGAATTTTCAGAAAAATGTTTTGTTTTTGTTGCTTTTACTTTTTATAGTAAAGCTGATGTTACAATGTTTTGCAGATAACTTCTCTAAGCATAAATCTATGAATCCAGTTAGTAGACTATTTCCTATCAGAAATGCATACATGTTATCCTGGGTAAGTGTCAATGACTACCTGGTATAGATCTACGGAAGATATGATTCACAGAAACGGGTCTAAATAAGTAAAAACCTAACCAATGTGTAATCACGTTACATATGAATGGTGTCAACAGACAATTCATGTACAAAATATGCGCAGCAAACAAAAGGACACAACAATTTAGTAGACAACAAATGTAACGCTTTCACAGAAACAATGAAAAATATTGTCGATATGCATAGTAAAATGCAGACACAGTTTACAACAAACAGTATTTTCCCTGATGAGATTTTCACGCATGACTCCCCAACTTTTAGTCACTTTTAACCAACTTTCTCCAAACAACTGCCAAATTCTCCAACACATTTCCAGATTTTCCAGACAACAGTTCATGCACTGTTAGAAAAAAGCCTCATAACTACACTTTGGCAGCACTTAGAAACAGAATTCAAAACAACGAGATCCTTGTGCATGTCGAAAATGTGAATTTTTTCAGTAGCATTTAGGATCACTGTGCGTAAGCAAAACCACGAAACAGTTTGTCCATAACTGGTAGTATGAGCGATTCTGCGTTTCGCCAAATCAGTTTGGTGCTTGCTCACAGAACGGAGCCGTCATCGCCATCTTGAAGCATGCGACGTACAACCGGCTGCATGTTAACTCCTGTATACAATATCACACATAAACAGCATATTAATGATTTAACACTACAATTACCAGGGAACACATTATCCAGACTTTCCTAAGACATTTTCCAAAGATGTTCTTTTGTCAGATGACTTGCTGATGACAACTTGCATCGATCTCAATTCTTAAATCGAACCATACCAATGCAGATTGCTGCAAGCAAGGAATTTTTATAGTAAATTAACTGCAAATAATGTTGACCGTGCTTGGTATGCAAGCAAAATGAAAAACTCGACAAATGTCTGAGCTGGCTTTTATGAGTATACACAGGGTGTGTGCCAAAAAAAGAGGAATTCCAACATCTCATGTTGTTGTTGTTGTAGCCCACAGCTCGTCTCCTTCGTTAGTTGTCGTCGAGCTTGAGAAAATCAGCCACCGCATCTGGATCGTCCCATAGGTCTCGAGTTGTCAGTTGTGTCGAGCAGGCAAGGCACTGGAACAAATGTTCAACGGAGTGTGGTCCGGGCAAACATCTGTCACGCCTGCAGTGATGCGGGCCTTGTAAGAGTTGAGGAGCCGGCAGTGACCCAAACGTAACTGAGCAAGAGTAGAGCAGACGGATGATGATAATAATTCAGACGGAGTAGTTCCAAGAAATCTGTTTGGTACAAAGTTCGACTGTGCATCTACAACTGCTTGGCTGTGAAGATTGCGTAAAGCAGAACCGTATTGTTCAACTTCAGAGATACCATCATCACAGAAAGGTACAACGACCCTGTCGAATACACTTAGCATGCCTATGTATGCACGTAACAACTATTACAACTACTGGCCTGTAGCAAGGTGTTGAGATCGTTGGCTGACTTGTTCGGCGAGAGACTGTCTCATGTTTAACATTTGTTCCCGACGTCGTCTTTCATCTTCAACCTGTTGTCTAGTCACAGCACCGTGTTCTGATGTCAATTCACCAGGTCTGAACTCCTGCAAACTACCAGCACACCAAACAACTACAACAACAACAACAACATTTGTTCATGACGTTGTCTCTTGTACTCCACCTGCTGTCTAATTATAGCAAACTGCAAGCTGACAACCAAGTAACAAGAAATTTGAGCTAATGCTCACGAGATGCGTGAAAGCCTATAGCAGTTCCGGTTCAGTAGTTTAGCTGAATATTGAGGTGTTCACGCTAAGTTAATATACAAATACCAAATTCTCTATCTGGATCGCATAACGATAGTAGCG
>Ga0209367_1002414_pt1 | contig 24674 bp, 8 predicted proteins | sample WorMetLIZISLAND2_FD_187412 | JGI IMG/M metagenome (GOLD analysis project Ga0209367, IMG submission 187412) | Marine gutless worms symbiont microbial communities from Max Planck institute for Marine Microbiology, Germany - Olavius geniculatus... ... | reverse complement strand
ATTATGTATCAAACGATTTGTTTTGATGTGGTATGTCTAGAAAATGTGCTTCTAATCCATGCATTTTCGAGACCCCAACCACCCGTCAGGGCGGCCGATTTTGGCACGAAATGTCTACTTTGGCGCCACTTACTGGCACTTAGCGACCTCAGTTACAATGCCGTTGGGCCAATTTTCCGCATTTTTATACACTATGGCTCAGTGAAGAAAGCTGCCAAGTTTCAGCTTTGTGCCTAATTCCAGTCAAATTTGGCATGCAGTTCAAAATGGCGAAAAGTCCAATTTGTCCGGCCATTGCAGTCTTAAAACTTCGCCGGCATGCAACTGAAGTTTGACCGGACTGATCTTCATGAATTTTTCACACCATATTCTGTTGTTGATTCCCCCTCTTCAGTTTCGGTAACACCCTACCCCCACCCGTAAATTTTTGGGGGGTAAAATTCGGATTTTTTGACTTTGCCATTTCTAGCTACCTCAGCTCCGATGTCTTGTATCTGCTTTCTGTCTGAGGTCGGCGTTACTCCTCCCTCGACTCTGAACACGCTGAGTGTTGGCCAGTCTTTCCTGAAAACAGCTGGAGATAGACTGGCAGTTTGCGAACAGGAACTGCTATAGGCTTTCGCACGTCTCGTGAGCCTTAGCTCAAATTTCTTGTTATTTTGTCTGTCATCTTTTGTATGGTCATCGTGATTGAGAGAAAAATCTTGCTACTTGGTTTCTGAGTTGTGCTGCAGGCAGGGTTTTCAGTAGACCTGAATTTTCAGGACATCATGACTTCCGAGCTAAAAAGATTTGGACGTCAGTGTACAAAATCAGACAGTCATGCAGTAGGTCTACAAGAACAAGTAATTTGAGCAAAGCTCACGAGACGCGCGAAAGCCTATAGCATTTCCAGTTCAGTAGTTGTAGTTTTGAAAATTGCATATCACTTGGACTCGGCCCATCGGGACCATAATACACATCGGCCATAGGCGTGTGTGGCGTTGGCGACGGTGGCGCCTCCTTGTGAATGATAAAGACTTGCGCAGCCCAATATCGCGAAAAATCCGTAAAACCCCCTATTTTGGCGTTCAAGGTCATTGAATTCAGCGCCAATTGAAAGCCAGTATACGATTTCCTATTGGTGATTAATAGTAACCTAGGCCCTATCTCGCACCGTTACTGCGATACAGCAACTTATTGGCCAAAAATCGCAAATTTTGCCCACCCCCCTCTCATTTAGCGACTTCGTTCGGGGTGACCCCTTCGAATTTATGAAAAAAGCTTTACGGTTTCTGAAACTAGAGTCTTTCAGGCAGCCGATGGTGAAGATTTGGAGATCCAAGCTTGGACCGTTTTTGCCTGATCCACCCGTGTGACAGACGGACGGACGGACAGACAGACGGAATTGCGATGGCTAAGACGCGCTGAAAGCATAGCTGCTTTCGCGTGTAAAAATCAAGCAAAAGTTTAATGCAAAACGATGCTTACTACATATGCATCACTTACGCTCCACCAACATAGGTCGTGGTTTTTACACGCTACAGCTATGCTGAATAGCGCGTCTGTGGCACGATTGTCGTCTGTCTGTCTGTCGATCTGTCTGCCACGGATGTATTGTGGTTAAATGGTGCGAGATAGGGCCTAGGTTGCTATTGATTACTAATAGGAAGTCGCACATTGGCTTTTAAATGACATGAAAATCATTGGCTTTGGATGACCTTGGAAAGTCATCACGCACTATAGTATGCTAATCATGCGGTATCGTGACAAAGCGGTAAGTCGTAGAGGGTCGGCGATTGTACTGTCAGATAGGGTGCTCGCAACTTCCTATAGGCTGTCAATAGTAACCATGCAATTTTTAATGCAAAATTTCAAGCTATAAGTTGCTGTATCTGAGAAACGGTGAGAGATAATGCCATGTTACCTATTAATCACTAATAGGAAGTCACATTTTGGCTTTCAAATGACATGAAAATTATTGACCTTGAAGGTCAGTAGTGCAACAGGAACTATATAGACTGTAGCGCATCTTCCACAGCGATAGCTGGGCTTTCTTGTAAAAACGAGCAACATTCAATTTTAGTAGCTTTATGCAAAATGAAAGTTGCAGTTTCTGGATCAGAAATGTTCATAGAATAAGTTAATATGGTTGCCGTGACACGTCTTTATGAAATGAAGTATTCAGAAACACGACAGTCAGCGAAAATTATTGAACTAATGAAACATTAGAAAACAGATTCTGTCTTCAATTTCCAGCTTATTATAAACAAATAAATGTAATAAGAAGCAAATTGATTTTGACGTCATGACGTCCACATCTTGAAATTTGGGCGTACGGGCTGAAATTTTTGGGCATAACGTCCGCTATTGAAAACCCTGTTTGCAGGCAGTGCCAGAAGCAGTATTTATGCACTAGTTGATGTTTTTAGTGATGTGCTTGACCTTCCTTAGTGGACTTTTACCAAACTTTGTGTTAGGTGCATTTTGGAACACAGCTGAAATTATTAGTGTTTGGGGTTGAAAGATCAAAGGTCTCGTTGTATGCAGGCATACGCATTACACAACTCGACTTTTTTGCATCAAGTTTTAACTGAATGATTTTGTATTGTAAATATGAGAAACGGCGTAGAGGTGACGTGACTGAACTGAACTGACACGGTTTAGTTTTTGAAGAACTGACCAATGGGTGAGCTGGGTGAGCCCATTGGTCATTGATTAGTGCATACGTGCACATAGTCACTTAGTCACTAACACCTTTAGATGGTACCTACTGTGATGCTTTACTGCTTGCCTTTTGGTCAGTTCGTCCAAACTAAAATATTTCCAGTTTGGTTCGGTTTAGTTTAGTTATACTCCATTTACACGATGAAGCAAACTTAGAGCATACATTGTGCACATATATATTGAATACGTTTGCTTCATGTTTGCTTCATCGTGTAAATGGGGTATTATGTAGCTTAAGACTGCACATCACACTGTCTGGTTGTTGTTGATAGCAGACGTCACTGGTGCTATGGCTAGCATCTCGTTAACAGACTGTTCAGCCGGCAAGGCCAAGCCACAGAAGAAACGTTGTGATACTTGCAGGAAAAGAGTCGGATTGACGGGTACGCTGTGTGATCAAAACTTAATGTTGTAACTAATTAAGCCCAAATTCCATTACACCGACTTTCACTGAAACTTCCCCGCGTTGAAAGTCATGGATACAAATCATGAAAGTCACGAACACAAACGGTGACAAATCATGAAACCATGAAGTTTCGGTGAAAGTCGCCGACACAAATCACGAAAGTCGCGGACACATGTCTCGACATGTTGAGATGTTTGCGACAAAGTCCGTGATAAGTCCGCGACGAACCCATTTGTGTCGCTGTAATGGAATTTAACTCGTTAAAATGCACGGGGGAAAGTCCGCAAACAAAGTCCGTGACAAGTTTGCGTTATTAATCAAGTGCCGGCCTGTCTGGCTCGGGTTATAGTGGGGCACGTTCACTTTGTGATCAAGCTGTGGCATGTCGTAGCTTGTTGCTTTCTTAGTGGAATTGCTGTAAGAGCATAAAATATACTGTATCAGGAGAAATAATTAATCGTGTCATTACTGTGAATAACAATGGGCACGGTAGTTAATGAGCAGATTAATTTTAGTCGTAAGATGGCTGCTGTGAACTCTGCTTGCTTACTAATAAAAGCCAGTTGTAATGCCAGTCCATGCAACGTTAGAACCTAGCAAAGTTTACGATTCGTAATCGTACAGTTTTCTTTCGTTTTTTGAAAGCAACTCCTGGACTTGCCAATATGTCGCCATTCAGTTCACTTAGCTGCTTAATTAACCCAACTGCAGTGTTCTTATTGCCCGTCTGTAGAATATAGAAACACATTTAAACGCAAAGTGTAATCAAGAAACTCAATAAAAAAAGGATTTAACACTGCAGTGCAACATAAACAAACTGCCATGATAATACGCCCCCTAATGATAGTCACGTGATCACTCACAGTCAGTAAGTAAGCGCGAGCACACTACACCATCTGTATTTTACAATCAGAGTTTTTTTGCCTCTTCACAATGGACAGTTTCTTTTGACATTCCGATGACGTCATCCAAGGATACCAATTCTACTTAGCTTTGACAATATTAGTAATTCTGCCCTATTGCATCTACTTCCCATAGAGGGCCTCCAATACCGACGCTGTTTGGCAATACCGGTATTTCAGTATTCAAGAAAGGCATTACCAGTGTACCGGTATTGATACCGGTATTTCGTTCGATGGCGCTGTTGTTGATAAGAAAATCTTAATCTGACTGGCAGAAGTCGACAAGGAATAAGAAGTTGTAAACAATAATTCTGTAGTGCATCTTTTATTATACAAATACTTGCCTATAGGCCTCCCTCCCTAATGAAGTCATTCATGATTTATCTGACGTTAAGCATTATAGAATAAAGTGACTGACTGACCTAAGAAAATATATTGTGTTAAGAGTGTAATCTCCCAGCGACGAACGTAGCTTAGAGCACAAAATCCCTCAGCTGTGAATGCTCTTTCTGCTTCTACGGATGTTGCTTTGAGGGTCTCTAACTAGGCCTAGGTAATCAAACGTAAGCTTATGACTGGTGCAAAGTGATTGTGACTCATAGGCTCAGCGACCCTTGCTGCCCGCAGCCTCTCTAACTAGGTAACGGTGGGTTAGTCGAATGACACTGCAACTTCATCCAGCATCCCAACCGCTCACGCATCCTTAGCAATGTGCAGTGCAGTCTGCGCTCTGAGTACAGCCTACATGATGCACGGACGGCGACTGGTAGGCCTACGTTGTACAGCGGCGGTGCCTACAGTAACCGGCTAAACAAGACGTCGCAGATTGCCAGTGTATCACGCTGATGACTTCTGAAGTTGCCAATACTGAAAATTATGGTATTGGACAGTGCAATACCGTTATCAATACCGGTGCCATTTAGGCCAGTATCCCGGTATTCGGTATACTGGTATTGGAGGCTCTATTCCCATTACATCTTACTTTTTGTGTGCAGATATTGATGCTACATTCACTTGTTTTTGTAACTTATCTAGTGACCGGGTGAATGGTGGTCATATGCTGCAGGTATTGACTGTCGCTGCGGGGGTCATTTCTGCAGCGTCCACCGCTACTCCGATATGCACGAATGTTCGTTCGACTACCATCAGTTGGCGCAGTCCGAGATCCGTAAGCACAACCCAATGGTCGCTGCGGAGAAGGTAGCCAAGATCTAGGCCGTTGTTCCAGGACTCTGCAGACTGTGTTACTTCCTTGCTAGGACTGTTAATCATTTGATGCAGTTGCTTACACTACATATATACTGTACTTGTGCAGTTGTATGCGCAGATGTTCAGGGTGGCACTAAAACGGGCTAATTTCACAGTTAGGTATTGTGCAAAATGCTCTCATATAACGAGGGCAGAGCAGCAAAGCATTGTTTCTATACTTCACTATGGCAACACATCTTAACTACAAACTACAAAGTTCTTCAAAATGCTACTCAAATATCTATTTTATTACATAATGAATTATAGCAAACAAATCTGGGTGTTATTTTGTTTTGGGGGAAATAGTTTGAAAAATGCATTGCATAAAAAGTAGTTTTCAATTTTCTTGAAATATCATCGACAAAAGTTATGTTGCTTTGCCATTCTACCTTAGATATCGTACAGTAAACATGGTGGCTGAAAATGATATTACAATGGTAGTTTTTGCAGTCGGCTACAGAATTATTGTGTTTTTAGGGCTGACACTGATGAAAATCCTTTTAATCGATTAATCTCCAAAAACAAAGTTTGATTGATGCGTTAATTTCGAACAGTTTTGTATTCAGTTACAGAGATCATAAAAGTTTGCAGAATTCAAATACTGGTTGCTATCGACCTTCATAAACTACAGCAAAATTGGAAAAGCTTACTGGATGCAGTCCATAGAGGCTGTTTGTAAACAAAATAGTAGTGTACTCTTTGGGGCTTACAAAATGCAAGCTGCAAAACTGACACTATACAGCCAGTACAACATTTGGCAATCTGTGTCCTATGCATAATTGAAAACTAATGTGCAGATTAACGATGTGGTCCTAAGAAGTCCAATTTTTTATCGATATAAAATTGATTTGACAATTTTTTCTAATGATAATTAATCATTAATTTTTACAGCCTCAGTTTTTTTTGTTAGTAATGATCTCCGTGTGAGGTGCAATGACTCGGTCATTAATACTAACAGTACACAAAGCAGTAATGTTGCAGAAATATTCGGAATTTTGCTTTCTTCATGACGGCTGTAGTTGAATAAGTGCTACAACAGTTTTTGGTGCCATCCTGTACCGTACTCATGTGTGGCGGTAGTTAGCTGGATTCAATGAATATTACTCAGTGTAATTAAAGTGTTATTTTGTGTGCATACACTGTGTCTCAAAAAAGCATCCCAGACGTTTTCGACTGTAACTTGAAAACCAGCTATCAGATTTTAATAATTTCTGGTACAAATATTCCAGACACATCTTGCCGTTGAATGACTGTTCAGTTTCCCACCTCACCCAATGTATGCTTCTGCACTACCTACGGAAAGCAGATCAAGCAAAATATGTGTTCAAATAAACAGAAAACCTGATAAAACATCCCCAACATTATCGATCGTACCTTGAATAAAGATTAGCAGATTTTAATAATATTTGGCAGAAAAATTTTTGACACAACTGGCTATTAAATAAGTGTTTTTGCTTTCACCTCACCCAACGTTTGCTTTCGCACTACCTGTGGAAAGCATAATACGTGTTAAAATGAATGATAAAACGTCAATAAATTCCATCTATCCTAATCTGTGGGCCGCAACAGCAGGTCTATTACAAGGTTTGACTGTTTTGCAGCAGTGTGACTACAAGATGAAGTTTTGGAATGTTTGTGAAGTCAAGAAGTGACTGGTAGAGCCTGGATTGGTCTAAAGCAGAACATTATCGATACTGCTGTCAATGAATGGAGAAAGCTTGTTAAAAAAGCATACTGGGCCAACAATTTTACTGCAGGCAGTTGAAAATGGACAACTGAATGAAATGTCAGCCACAATGTCAGAAATGTGAACAAAATGTGTTTTTACGCGTTATGTTAATTAAGCAGTCATATCGCATTGGATGAAAAGTGATATTTCGCTGGTTGTGTTTTTTCCAGGTAGTGCAAAAACAAACGTTAAATGTGGTGAGAAACTGAATGGTCGTTTGATGGCAAGTTGAGTCAGGAATATTCGTACCAAAAATTATCAAAATCTGGTAACTGGTTTTCAAGTTACAGTCGAAAATGTCAGGGATGCTTTTTTGAGACACAGTGTATGTTGTGTTAAATTTGCTGTTGGCGTTTTTTTTGTTTGTGATCACTCATCATTGCATGGCATAGCGTACAAATGCGTGATGAATCAAGCTGATTTGTCGTTTGAAGTAATCCACGTTGTTTTATGTACACCGCTTGTCTGTTGCCATCACGTGTATCAACTTTTAATTGAATGTTGGTTTTGCATTATGTCCACGCATCAATGCTGTGTATTGGCATTTTCTTTTTTTCTCAATATTTTTAGATTTAACTGAGTAGAAAGAAATGTTTTAGGTGGTAACCCAACAGAAACAGTCAGCTGTTAATAGGGCTGTCAATCGATGCAATTTAAATTTTCAAATTGCATTAATTGCACGATGGTCATTTATTTTAATCGCACTTTAATTGCAATTTAGTGTGTTTTAACATTTTGCTGTTGACGGCTCATACAAGATGTGACCACAGTTAAATCTGCCATCAAGTGATGATTTACAACTGACATTCAGTGATCAAAGCAAGATAGCATTTCTTCTTGTTTAATTGTTGACTTTGAAGTTAGTTGTTGTCATTTGTCAAATAACCGCAGCACCCTTTTGGCCGTTTCTGTTAATCTTGCTTCGTACGATTAATGTCCATATTTTTAACGGTGTTTTTTTTTGTTTCATGAATTGTGATTAATTTCTTGGCGCATTAATTCGACAGCCCTATTTGTTTGGTGTTAGCAAACTCGTGCATTATTTTATGGTGATGCGGTGTTCACTACAGAAGCGATACCTGGTGCTCCACATCATAATTTTAAGTATAAAAGTTGTGTTTATTGTGGGTAAGTCATAACTGTATTGCAGGCAGGTCTTTGAATTCTGCTTATGTTTTTAACTTTATGTTGTGTGCATATGGAAATGTTTATATCAGTGCGGTATGTGTGAATGTGAACATTTTGGCCGATCGGCTTTCGGCATGACTAACTGCTAATTGTCACCGCTACTAGACATGCTTCTTCTTTTGAATTTCTGTCAGGTTTGTTGCCGTTGCTTGTCTAGCGTACACATGTGACGTCGCTGCTAGCGTCTGCGGGTGTTTTCATCATCTTGCTGTATGCCGATATCTGTGCTATTCTTTGCCGAATATTTCAGATGGATTCGAGGTTTTAGATTGTTGTGTGCTGCAAAGTGGCTTTTTAGTCATGTATAAGTTGTCTAGGTGCTGGCTTTCATGCCCCAGAAAATTGTCTTTGACCTTAAAATGCCATGAGAAATTTTCGAAAAATCCATGAATTCAGATTTAGGAATCCTGAAATTTCAGTGTTTTTAGGAAACAGTAGATAGGTTCAGTTTTAGTGGGATATTTTAGTCGTGAAACATTGACAAGGCTTTTTGTTTATTTTTAATTCATGTTCAGGTAAAGCTGATCTTAAATTCTCAATAATGCTGTTCATCGTCTATTGAGCAATATTTGCAGAGATTGCAAATCCCTGGTAGAAATTGTTTCGAGAGACCTGGAACACCCTTCAAGACTGTCTTATGTGCTTTGTCGAGACTTCAGTGAGTATGTGTGATTTTGTGATCGACACTGTAGCATTTGTTTTATATTGATTTTTCATGCGAACAGCGGTAGATTTTTCCGACTTGTGATAGCTAAACATTACATAAATGGATGTTGAATGTGTGAAGTTCTAGTTTCTGTTAGGGCTAGTGGTTTACAGGTCATTATGTTTGATGATAACATCAATCAATGTGTGTAATAAAACAAAAGTTGAATGTGTTTGCATTGGGTTTTATTGTCGTAAATTTCTTAGCAAATGTTATGAAGTTGGCCGGGTTGCCAGATTAGGCGAAAAAGCGAAAAAGACCTAAAATTTGGCTTGCTATTTTGGGTGACTTTTGAATCATTGGCTTTCTTTGGGCTACATTTAAAAGATAAAAATTGGGCTACTTTTTGCCATTATTGGGCGATGTGACTTCCAAAAACATCTGTAAACTCTGGGCACAAGTACGGGTTCGCTTCTAGGCCTCTGCACATCAGTTACCCACTGATCATTTTTTACTAAATGGTTTGGCTTTTTGAATAAAATTTACCAGTACCGTAAAATCCTGATACATCTCGTAGATTCACAGATACCGGGTTCAGCAAAATGAGAATTTATTTGTGATGCCCTTCAGATTTGGACTCGGCATCTATTTCATATCTGGTACTTTCCCCTGAACACAAAATAACCCATATGTGAATCTTTGTTCAAAAATTTTAGGTTATTAAGGGCGTTGTGCTGCATAGCTCTAGAGATATAGCCGCGGCCAACAACCGCTAGTTTGACTATGGATGTAGTACAAAATACTGTGTACACGCAGGAGAGGAAAAAACTGCGTTTTTAGGAGAATTTTTTTTAGGTTTTTAAGTTTTTTGGTTTAGTGTCCAATGAACACCGTGCACAAAAATTACGACCCAATAACTACCGTATACCAGTAACAAGATGAAGTAATCAAAAATCACGATTAAAATGTTAAATAAAATACGATATGTAATGAATTTCACAGCAAACAAAAGAGACCTAAAAGGACTTTTGAGGTTTCTCAAAGTTTTTTTTAAACTTTGAAAACCTAGGTTTTCCCAGATTTTTGGACTATTTTTCCAGCCCTGCGTATACACGTAATTTTACGACGTGAAGTGCAAGTCTTGCAAGACTACATGCCAAAGCGAACTATCTAATTTCGGAAAGCAACCCGCACTGATTCCCCGCCTAGGGGCTTGATCCATTGCAAGGAGCGAGCGAGGGCGCATCAAATCATACATTTTCCCACGGTGGCGCCTGCGGGTCACTCACTTGGCAACATCGGCCTAGATGCGCCTGCAAGGTGCTCTATGGTCACGTGACCGTGTGCCATACAGGTAAGCCCACGGGCGTTGATCAACAACACAGTAAACCTGTCACACAGCCTTGCGGGCGGACTAGTTAAAGGCTGCAGGTGAATGTTTTGATTGAGAATTTCTGTTAATATGGTGCGATCACATTTCGTTTTGTTGCGAAGATAATTAGCGTTAGCATCGATATTTTGACTTTAGTCGATCGCGACAATCTTGAGGTATCGAGTTTCGTTTAGAGACAATACCCATCTTTGAATGTAAACAATTCAGGCCAGCTAGCTTATTCTGGAACTATAGGCCCCTCTGAATCTCAGGTCTCTGTATACATTTTTATCTAGATTACTCATACCATTAGCTTGGTCTTTTTGCACAATCTCATCACCAAAACTGGATAAGTTAAATTGTTTAGGCCTATACTTAGTGAGAAATTAAAGTTTTAAGTTTGATTTGATGTGTGCAGGCTAATTGATTCATCAAGCAATATTAAATTAAATTTTCTCATTACCTGTTTTCTTTTGTACAATTTGAAAACAAAATAAAAACATTTGTATCGTATGATCTTTAATCAGTGTACATGTCACTATGTTTCAGTGATGGGTCGGAAGACACATGGCCCGTACCTGCTGGCAGCCATCGAATATAATGACATCGAGAAAGTCAGCGAGATTCTGGTAAAGCAGTTCCGCGACCGAAAAGCAATTCCTGACCTACTTGTGTCCGAAATCCCGCGGCTGGTCTCCGGACAGACAGAAATTCCGCTACTGCTTGCTGCGTCGTTGCCTGATCCGACAATCCTGCGGTATTTTGTCATAAAACATCATGCCGATGTCAACCGTGTGTTTGAGTGTGGGAGCCAGCGACGCCGTAAGCGAACCACTGCGTTACTGACTGCGATTCATTTCAGCCATCACGACACCGTCGATGCAATACTGACACTTAATGGAGATATAAATGTTGCCGATCACAAAGGTCGTCGACCTCTTCACCATGCAATTAAACGGTCAGCAGATTTTAATGCATTTTTGGGAACACGCAGTTTGAAAGAACATATTGCAGTGCGGTTGAGTCACTATATTTAGCAGGTGCGACCCAGAAAGGGAGAGGGAGTTGTAAGAGGAGGGAAAATGAAAGAAAATGGGGAAGTGGTGTGGCCAGTATTTGGATGTAGGGGGCACCTAAGGGGAAGGTTTGTTGAGGGGTGTCCGGGTCCCCTACCCACCATAGAAAGGGCCCTGGAAAATGTTTATTTTCGTGTCAAAATAAAATGTTTTGGTGCATTTTTGGCAGGCACTGTTTTGAGTAACCGAGTAGGCTCTTAGGGGGCGCGTACCCTCAGTGCTTTTCCTTGTGGCTATGCCAGTGAAATGGGGTGGGAAGGAAGGAGGGTGGAAAGGACGCCATAAGTCTATCCATCTTAGGTTAAGACCCAAAAAATTTAATTTGGCACTGACATGCGTGTTTGTACACACGGTTGGGTTGTACAGTGCTGATTACCGGATGGTGAAGATGTTGTTATCGCGCGGTGCTCAAGTAAATGTCTGTGACGTGTCCGGCAACACTCCGCTCCACACCGCCACTATCTACGGCCACACGGAGCTCGTCAAACTGTTGCTGCAGCATTCTGCCGAGGTCTATACGAAAGGCCAGCATGGGGCGCTGGCTATCCACATGGCGGCTCGCGAGGGTCACGCCAACCTTGTACGACTCTTCTGCCAGTTTGCAGAGGTATTGTACATTACCATGTATTTGTTTACATTTTGGTAGGCAGGCAGTTTCAACAACTGCCGACAGGCTAGCGGAGTTTTGGGACAGCAAATTTTTGCTATGTATTTTCCTCAGCTTTTTTGCCGAAATTGTTCTTAGTCCTGTTGGAAAAACTGGATCATTTTTGGCTGTCAAATGTTTGACATTCTTATTTGTTGCCACTGACAACTTTTGCTACTGGTAAGGTTTGGGTCCGCTATAGCGAAGGGCCGCCAGAGCGAAAGGTGCCGTGCGGCTTTCGCTATGGCGACAACTAACCACGACTGACGACCTTGGCCGTAGCTTCACGGATCGCCAGTCGACCAACTAGCTCCTCAGGTCTAAGTAGACCGTCACGGGCAGCCGTTGGCAATTTTTGTAGGCACATGCACCGCCATCGAACTTACTACCTATATTGTACACTAATAATGTGTGCATTATTATCATATCAATCTTTCAAAAATGCTAACCCTAACCCGATCGCTAATCCTAACACTAACCCTAAACCTAACCCTAACCTTTATCTTAGTAAGCGAAAACAGTAATTTTAATATTAAGTACAAAACAATACTATATTACATGTGAAATTGTCACCCCCTGGTGAGTGTGAATGTTGCGTAATGATTCGTCTGTCCATATTGTACACTAATTTATGGTGTTCATTTTTGTCACATAAATCTTTGAAAAATGCTAACCCTGACCCTATCCCTAACCCTAAACCCAAACCCTAAGCCTAATCTTAACCGTAACTGGAAGCGAAAACCGTAATTTTAATATTAAGCATAAAATCGTACTGAATTACACGTGAAATTCTCGCCCCCTGGTGAATGTGAATGTAAAGCGCAATGACACGTCTGTCGACGTGAATTTTAGTCCGAACTTTGCTATGGCGACCCTTCGCTATAGCGGCCCATTACCGCTGGTAATAGGTGGAGGATACACTCAGCAGAGATGAATATATGACAACTTTCTGATTAGTTAATTAGTTTACTTATAAATATTCTTTGCTACCGGTGACATCATGCTGACGTCATATTTTTGTGTTTGTAAATTATGGGTTTTACTGTTGAAGAGAGACATTTGATAAAATGTTAAAACAGTAAATTGATCAGTGTGATGACTGAACCCCAAATATGCTAATTCGTCACACAATTTTCCATTGTGCTGTTTTCATGGTTTATCATTTTGACTGAGTGCGAGATCTTTAACTTTGTTGATGTTGGCAGGCGTTCACGCATTGTGTTACTGCATGAATGACCACTTGCCCACTATCAGTCGAACAGCTTGATACTGCCGGACATGTCAACTTTTTTATTTACAAATTTTATTCCATTACTATCCAATTCTCTGTCCATTGTCCAGAAACATCTTGCACAAATTTGCGGCTTCATAACTCTTGCTGACTCACAAACATTTATTAGTGTCTGTCTTCAAAGGTAAAACCCATAATTTAGAAACACGAAAATATGACGTCATCATGACGTCATCGAAAACAAAGAATATCTAGCTTTTACACTGGTGGAATACTAGTTTCCTTCTGAACATTCCCTGAAAATTTCGTGGAAATCTAACCATTTTCCACGGAAATATAAAAGAAAATGTAAGGGTGTGTTTTATTCTAAGCACAGTGTATAATGAAATGGTTAACCAGGTTTACTGGTTCGTGGAGAGTCAGCCATTCACATTCTCTTGATGGTGATCTGACTGGAAGTCGAACCCACGACCTCCATTCATTTTATTACGTGCGAAAGCAGATGCTGCTTTCAGCGCGTCTTACCCATCGCAATTCTGTCCGTCCGTCTGTCTGTCTGTCACACAGGTGGATCAGTCAAAAACGGTGCAAGATAGGATCACCAAATCTTCACCGTCGGCTGCCTGGAAGACTCTAGTTTCAGGAACCGTAAAGCTTTTCCATAAATTCGAAGGGGGTCACCCTGAACGAGGGCGCTAAATGAGAGGGGGGTGGGCAAAATTTGCGGTTTTTGGCCAATAAGTCGCTGTATCTCAGTAACGGTGTGAGATAAGGTCTAGGTTACTATTAATCGCTAATAGGAAATCGTACACTGGCTCTCGATTGCCATTGAAATCAATGACCTTGAATGACCTTGAACGCCAAAATAGGGGGTTTTGTGGGTTTTTTTGGCGATTTCGGGCTGTGTCACAAGTCTATATCATTCACAAGGTGGCGCCGCGGAGAATTTGGTATTTGTATATTAACTTAGCGTGAACACCCCAATTTTCAGCTAAACTACTGAACCGGAACTGCTATAGGATTTCGCACATCTCGTGAGCATTAGCTCATATTTCTTGTAAGTATGGATAATGTAATGGCAACAGCAAGCCAGAAGTAGCCGTGTTGCTGGTATATAGGTGAACCCCAACATGAAGGTTCCATGTTACGACAAGAAGGAGAAGGCGCCTTTGCACGTAGCCGCAGAGTGCGGACACTCGGAAACTGTGTACACGTTACTGGAACACTGTGGCGCCGGCGTCGATATACGAGACTCGGAGGGCGAAACCCCACTACACTGCGCTGTCATGAATGAGTAATCGTTACGATACAGTTTTAATACTATGCTGAATGTGTTATAACAATAACAGTGAACAGAGTAATTTCGCAGGAGGCAGAATCGGTCGTTTGTATTAACCGTAGGACTGATTGTCTGGTTACAATTTGCAGTTGCATGTTTTGTCTTAGAGTTTCGACCCCGATCGAACAAAATGTGTTATTGGAATCCTCAAATGTACCTGCCAAATGGCATCGAAATCGAATGAGTGGTTTATGGAGGGTGCACGAATGCCACAGATGACAGACCACAATATGGAAAAATGTGTAGGAATAGTCATAGTCACATGATAAGACTGCTGCAACAATTTCCAAAACTCTTGAGAACTTGACACAAGTTGGAGTAACTGCGGACGAAAAGTCACTTAGGAAAGATTAAATTAGTAGCTCAAAGTATGTTGTGCATTTCAGAACTTTTGTGGGCTTTCCTTGCCTCTGTTTTAGCTTGATTACTGACACTGTGCACTGCTCCAATCATTGTATTACTATTTTGCTTATCAGCCGCCTTTGGAGGCTGCTCGTGTACCATAGATGTGATAAACGTTTACAGCGTTTACAAAAAAATCTTTGTAAACGCGTTTATTATTTTGTCAACGTTTATCTCAATAAAAGTCACATGAGCGAAACGAAGCAAAATTATGACAGCGATGAAAATAATTAGTGGACAGGACAACTCAACTTAGTTTTCACGTAGCTATAAGATTAAAGTGAGTGAATTCTGGGCGCTTTTGTAAAACGGTTGTCACAGAACTGGAGTAAGACATTCTTTGACAATGAAAAAACTTTTAATGGAATTTGGAATTATCCAAATAATAGGCCTAATATTCAAACTTACGCTCTGTGTACGTTTACGTTTAGTTTACAAATATTTACAATCTTTTTCCTAATAAACGCGTTTATTAACGTTTATTATAATTTTTTTGACGTTTATCACATCTATGTTGTGTATTCACTACTGCTATAGCCTGACTGTGTCTGCATACCTGTATTGTGTCATGATTTCTTATTAGCTATACATAATCCCACCAGTTCAGAGCAGAAAGTTAGATAGTCGGTGATTTCAAGATGGTGCCAGCATGCTGACCCACTCCTATTTTAGTGGGCCCTATTTTTCGTTATTATTATGCTTTTTTATTACACAGGAATAGTTTGCCAATCTTTGAGACCCAGTTTACCCTGGAGTGGACTAATGTGTCAGAAAGCAAGCTGGTTTAAATGATGGTAGTTCACTACTAGCAGCAATGGTTATATTAAGTTTGGTGTGATGTCTGTTGACAGATACGACCCATTCGGCATGAAATCGAAGGAGGATTTCACGGAGACGGTGAAGATTCTGCTGAACTACGGCGCTGACGTGAACACACAGAACGCTCGCGGTGAGACTCCGATGCACCTGGCTGCTCGCAATGAGTTCCAGAAGGTGATCGAAGTCCTCGTGCTGGCCGGATGTGATCCGGTGTTGGAGGACAACGACGGGAACCGCGCTGCGGACCTGACGTCCGACGGTGACACGGTCTCTCTGCAGATCCTGCGTCACGCGGCGGCGGAACGGAACCGCTATCTGTGTGAGTCCATGGAGATCCGAGCTCGCGGATTCACGACGTTGACTCAGAGCCAGGCCGCTCTGCCGCTGTGTGTCCGCTCGCCGTCCCTCATGAGTGTTCCGCTGCTGATGGGTGCCGCCAACAGTGCACAGAATCTCACCAGAGTCGCCAGCACTCCCGGCATCTTCGCGTCTCCCCCTCAAACCGCGATGTACCCCGGACAGCTCAGCCCCGGGTACCCGGGAGTCGTGATGCCCCAGAATGGATTCCAGCAGTCACAAGGCAGCCCCGGATTGATTGCGGTGGAGCCGACTGAGCCGGATCTGTACTCGAACATATCACGGACTCAGTACTCGGCAAATGGTGCTGATGCGTCGACGTGTCGGGACTCGTTTGCGTCAAATATAACCGCCCCTACTGACAATGCTTATCGTCTGTCAGTGAACAGTGCTGCCACTCCATCTGTTCCGGTCTACAGCTCGGTGGGACCCAGCGAAAAGTCCAGCGTCTGGAATGTAACTCCACCGCCATCAGTCACAAATCAAACCGTTGGACAGCCGGGGGTATCAGACAAGAAGGATCCAGCAGGTAATCACAAGGGGAAGATCTTAAAGAACAAGTCCAAATCTTCCAACCCGCCACCTGTCGCAAGAAAGCCGATGGTAGCAAATCAGCCTGTACTGGTTCAAAGAGCTCCGGATGTCCAGGTGTCTTTGGAGCCACTGGCAGAAGACGCCGACAGCTATTTTGACGACGAGTCGTTTGATACTTTTGTGGAGTCTTCCTTCACCGAGGAAGAAATGGTTGTACCACCACCGCCACCACTGCCACCTCGCAGCAGGACGAGTCAGAGCAGCGTTGGTGCCGAGTCGAGTTTGCAGCATTGGCTGGACGAGCAGAATGGTCTGATGCGCTCTGACGTCAGTGTGACGTCATTCAACTCCACCACCACTGTGTCCGGGTCGACTGCGCCCCCTGCCAGACCGCCGAGGCTGTCCCGGCCGTCCTCAGTCACATCCACGGACACCGTCAAGCGAAGACCGCCGCCTCCCATACCAGCCGCCAAAGTCCAGAAGGAAAAACCAAAGAGCCACAAGAAAAGGTCAAAGGACCGTTCGACACCCGTGGAGAAGGTTGAGGTCGACTCCGAGGACTGGATCACGCGCCAGGCGCTGAAGAATCATCACTGGGAGGACGACGATATGGACCAGCGCAACAACAACGTGCGGAAGACTTCGAAGCGGAAAGTGAAAAAGAAAAAGACGGATACTGGCATCGGTAAGAACAACGACCTCTATGACAACGTCGATGACTCGCTGGTAAAACAGCCACAGCAGCAGCAACCTGTGAAAACCAATTCGAACTCAAGCTTTGTGACTGAGGGCAGTGATACGAATGTCAGTGAGCAGAAGTCGTCTCAGTCAGTCCAGGAGACACCAGTCGCCCGTCCGGCCCAGCCTCTCGTTTTTGAGAAAGTCTCCCTGCAGGACAACCAGATCACCAGTGACTACCTGTTCCACAAAGCCATCGCTGAGCTGACCACGGCTTCGGCAGAAAACATCGTGGAGTGCGTTGGACGGAAGATGAGCAGCGAGTCAAGTCCTCCGCCAGCTTCACACAACTTGCCCGTAGCCAATGCTGTACTGAAACCGACCAGTGGTCCTCCACTCGGACACTCTCCGCAGCCGGTGTTCCAGTATCCGGCGGCGATGTCTTCGTCATTTTCTCGTCAGACTCCGCTGCCGGATTTCGTGCAGCAGGCGCCGTTTCTTCTGGGAAACCGTCTGCAGACCGTCTACAGTAATCCGCCGGTGTCAGTACGACCGGTGCTGCATGACGAGGATGCTCTGCCGCATCGGCAGCAGCAGCAGCAGCAGAATCGACCGGTGGCGTACTCAGTCCCTCTCCAGCAGTCGTCCGATCCAGACAGCTTCCACTCGCATGTGAGTCCGGACGAACAGTCGCTGTACGACACGCTGGACGACGACAAGCTCAACATGCGCGATTCTGGAGGAGGATTCGCCGATGATCAGATGCCGCCATATGGACTCAACAGGCGGACTGTTTCGCTCAAGTCTGATGCGGGTAAGCCGCTTGGGTTCACGGTCTGTGGTGGAAACGTGTCGGGAACGTTCGTTCGTAGCGTCACAGCCAAGTCTGCTGCGGCAGCCGCTGGTCTGACGTGTGGCGACTGGATCGTGGCTATCAACGGGAAGGTTGTCAAGTCGCTGAGCAAGCAGGACGTCCTGCTGAGGATTGAGAAGCTGGCTCCGGACTTGGTGCGTCTTGTGGTCGACCGCGACGACGACCGGTACAACCTGGCTGCTGCAAAGAACGCCGTCGGCGACTCCTTCTACGTGCGAGCTCACTTCTGTTACACCCCTGCCGCCCGGGACCGCGAGCTGCCCGTGAAGGAAGCGGACGTGTTTCAGGTGTCCGATTCGTTGCCTTACGATGCGGTTGGATACTGGGTGGCTAAGAAGGTCAGCGGACCGGTCGGGGATCCGGAGGGATTGATCCCAAACAGTCGGAGAGCTGAGCAGATGCTCACAAAGCAGCGGCTGCAGGCATCTCCAACGTTAAACAGACCCCGTGGAGGAATATTCATGAGGAGTTTCCGCCGGTCGAAGTACTCAGACCGGTCGAGTGACGCGGATCAGGACTCGTTGGACTCTAGGCAGTCGTCGGAGTGTGGGGAGATCGTTCCATACGTCCGCGTGGTGGAGCAGTCGTCGTCAGTACGTCGTCCGGTGGTTGTCATGGGCCTGTTCTGCGACGCGGTCTGCACGCTGCTCTGTGATGATGCTCCGGGCATCTTTGAAGCTCCGAAGAACGCGGTCGAGCAGCGGCGAGCATCCGGTGAAGAGTTCACGCCATCAATGCTCGACCTCGCCACCATCCGAGGCATTGTCAACTCTGGTCGACACTGCGTGATGGTGGTGTCCCCTCGAGCTGTCCAGTTCCTGCGTGAGAAGACCGAGCTGCAGCCGATCGTGGTCTATATGTCTCCATCCTCAAAGAATGTGCTTAAATCGATGATAGTGCAGCTTGCGCCGGGCTGCGACAAGAAGCCAAGTTTCATGCTGGACGAGGCGGCAAAGTTCGAGAGGTTCCACTCGGCACTGTTTGACGCCGTCATCCCGTACAAGGCTGACGGCTCGTGGCTGGACACACTGAAGGACACGGTCGGGGGACTGCAGCGACATCGGAGGTGGATTCCGTTCGAGCCCGAAGATAGCTACATCACCTCTGGCAGCGGCTCGCCGCCCAACCTCGTCCGAACAACCAGGTCCTCGAGGAATGACGAACATGCTCCCAGTCGAGGGTCGAAGACCACCGACGACATTCCAGACCAGATTCAGGACCTCCTCGCACGCCACATCAACGTGGTGTCACCGATGATTTCCGAGCAGCCGACAAACGTGAACGATGTGCGCTCGCGAAGTTTCGACTTCGGTGGAGACCGAAAGCCGGTACTCGTGAAGCCACCGAAGGCAGTGTCGCCTGGTCCACAGCATGGTGATGTGGTACTTCGCAAACCTCGTACAAGAGGTCGTCCCATTGTCGGTAGTATGGTAAGATTCTACATCATTCACACCGTGTCCGTAAAGTCTCTACCGTGTCTGATGCATAATTTTGTAACAATTTTATGTTTATTTTCATAAATTTGGCATGTTTCATGATCCGTTTTTGTTACATTTTCTCACTGAAGTCATTATTTCAGCAGGGCTAATATATCATCAGTTTTTTTGAAAGTTTTCGTGAAGTCATGTCTTCATTTTTTCCATTCTATATGTGGTGCATATTAATACTGTAATACATCAGTCTATAAGTTCTAATAGACATAAGGCTTAGGGAGAATATGGTTCATCTTCAGCTAAGTTGGTGTTATTTACTCACTTTTCCAGAGCTCTGCTGTATTACACTGAAGACCTGACATTGCTCATTGTAAGTAAAAATGTAAGTAAAACGTAAATTTATATAGCGCATTAGACTAGCCTCTGAGTAAGTTTTTCTGCATCTACTAAACAGTAAATGTATGCCAGTATTATTGTACTCGTTAGAAGTTTGTCTTCTGAACAAAGCGGACATACGGTCCCTTGATTTCACCGTCACGTGCTGTTTGATGAAATTATTCCGCACGTGTAATACTGATATAATAGGAGATTGCTGCATGTATTTCAAATTTAAGTTACCTAGCGAGATAATTCCCTGTAAATTTCAGAAATTTGTAAACAAACTTGAACTACGTTAAGCTGTTAGAATACTCTTATAGTTATGGTTATGTGTGTCTGTGATATGCTATAGCCCAGTAACTGTTTTACGTATTTTTGTTTTGTTTTCTACCACATTGTGTTGGTGAATAAAGATTATCAATGTACGTGTGCATGTATTGCAAATGTTTTAGGTGACCGACTTGTAACCAGTGGATCAAAGTGTTGGGGGAAAGAAACATCTTGTGAAATTCATCTGCACTGTGTTACCCATCTTTCATTCTATTCTGTGACATTAATGCCAACAGACCGCTTTCTTGGGCTCTGTGCATTAATTACACAAACGATATATTTTAAACGGTAATTTTAGATACTAAGAAAACAATTGCAGATAGTAAGCTGCTTCAATCGTGCAGTGGTTAAAAATTGTTCAACATTTTCTCCTGCGTACTTCTCCTGTTGCGCTATTGCTGCAAGACCTTTATTTTTCTTTTTCATAATATGACATTTTATCTGTTTCCTATGGTAGCACAGGGGAAGTTAAATCTTATTTGGACGTTTTGATTGTTAGCTGCTTACCACAGTTGTGTATTCAGTGGATTTTTAGAGTCATGCTTTGGTTTTTACACGCGAGAGCTAGCATAGCTATAGCGCGTATTATCTACGGTAATTCTGTCTGTCCGTTTGTTCTGGTGTCACATCCCGGTACTGTTCCAAGCCCAAGTGAGATAGAGACTTCGGGTTTTCACCATATGATAGCCTAGAGTCTCTACTCTACTATGTTGTGACAAAATTCATGCTGCTGGGTGAAGGAGGTCCCCACGAACGAGGGAAAGAAATGGGCACCCCCACTAAAAGACGTTAATTTATCCTTATTGTCTCGTCTAGCGTGAAAATGGTTGCAGATAGGTACAGACATGCTGCTTATCATAACAAGCACTGGCAACAAGCTTCTTAGGAATGTCAACATCGATCACCTTTAATGACCCTGAACCACCAAAACAGTGAGTTTTAGTGAATTTTTTGCGATTTCGGGCTGCGACACACATTTCAAGAGTGAACTGCGCCGAAATGGCTAGAGATAGACCAAGACAACCTGCATATGAAATTTTCAGCATTGGATGTAGATTTTAGCAGTCCAAGTCCGGACCCCCTACGTTTAAGGAGACCTGCGCACGCAGGTGTCAAAGAGAGGTACCCCATAAAAAGTCGTTATTTTTCCGATATTGGCTTGTCCAGCGTGAAAACGGTTACAGATAGGCACAAACATGCTGCTTATCATAATAGGCACTGGTGACGTGCTTTTTAATGGTATCAACATCCATGACCTTGATTGACCTTGAACCCCAAAATATGGGTTTTGGGGATCTTTTTTTGTCAACTTTTGGCTGCATTAAGTTAATTGCGACCATATGGATAGAGATAGACCAAGACACCTGCAACCAGGAACTGCTATAGGCTCTCGCGCATCTCATGAGCATTAGCTCAGATTTCTTGTTTTCTAAATGTTGTTGTGAGCACAAATTCCGCATTTTAATTTAGTTGATTTTTGTTGACTGAACCGTTTTCAATGTCCATTCCATTGACGATTTATTCCACTGTGGTTTCTGCATCAAACACGATTTTTGTGTTGATTTTGTTTGGCATTTAGTTGGCTGTGTGTTGATATTTGACTATGATTTTGTTGCTGAAAACCATTTCGTTGGTTAATAATTACAGGGGTATGTTTCTTTATTGTGACAAATTGTACATATCTCAATACCTTCGACAATAATAGCTGTGGGTGTGTTATCTGAGTGAGTTATTATGTTAGCAGTGTATAAGAAATGGTAGATAGAATGTAGATGTTACAGTCAGGCCTGTCGAGAGCCACAGCGGGGCCCGGGAAACATTCTCGCTGGGCCCCCAAACATTTTCACGGGGCCCCTCTGGGGAGAAAATTTTTGAATTTTTCTCTTCAGAATGATACATTCTGGCGTACTTTATGTTTCTGGCAAACGGCGGGGCCCTCCCAAACGTCGCGGGGCCCGGGGTAGCTTACCCCCTAGGCCACCCCCTCGACAGGCCTGGCTACAGTCTCATTTGCAATATTTTCGATAGCAGTGTACTCAGGTTTAATTTGTTTTAGTCGGCATTTAAAGTGAAAATTTGGCACTCAGCAGCTCTATGAAATCAAGTCTGGGACCCTTATCAGTCATAAAATTGTCAATCAGTTGTTCCTAGCAATTATAATCACTTATTGTGAACTATAGAAAGCACTCGAAGAGCGCAGGTACCTCCGCCAAGGCAAAGCTATTCGCCAGGTGGCGTCACCATCTTCGGTTTTGCAGCGGTTTCCCTTATGCCCTATTAAACGCAGTAGTAACGAAAATTTCAAAGTGATCCAGAATCCAGGATTCCTGCCGGATCACCCCCAAAATTGAACCACTGGTAGTTTGTGCCATGCTCGACATACCCTCAAAATTTCAGAAAGATCTGTCCATAACTTTTTGAGTTATCTTGCTAACACTCAGAGAGACAAATAGACAAACAAAGTCTGTCAAAAACATAACCTCCTTGGCGGAAGTAATAAGGCAAAATCAACCAAAATAACGTGAATTACTACCCTCTACTCTAGGCTGGGGCTAGATGTCTAAGCCACAGTTTGGTCAACCCGACAATCGTGAATGATCTAGCTGACCCCATAAATTGCAGACATGGCTTAAAATCTTAAAATGTTGCGTGACATAAGAGACATAAAAGCCACAATTTTCAAGACACCGGAAGCGCCAGCATGTCAGCGGAGATTTCTTTCGCTTTAAAGCCCGGACCCTGAACACACTATATGCATAGCCATAGTACTTTACAAACACCAACTTATTTCGGAAATTATAACTGCAAAATTTTGTTCTAGGGATGGTCACCAATAGTTTATGGGGTCCCATAACTTAGTATAGGCCCACATTGATGACCATTTATCATATAGTAAGCTCTGTTGCTGTTTGAAAAATATATCCCATTTTTCTGTTACGTGATATGTTTCACATGGAGACTGTAGAAGCATGCGTCTATCTATGTAATTGTAAACTATGCTTATGCATTGCCTGCCGGTATATTGCCTGCAATATTTTATACTACGAGATCTATAGCTAGTGCTAGATTCTGTTGTTGAGTAAACTTTTCACAGCTACAGACAGTGGCTTCTGTCTCTATACCTGGTGGGTGCAGCTTGCACCCAGTAAAACATAGGGGGAGGAAGTTTTGACAAGGTTGTAAATCAAAATTTCCCCATTTTTACTGGGCAAACTACAGCTTTAACAAAACTTTTTCCCCTATTTTTACTTCTCCCTATATTTCAATTGCCCCTGCACCTTTAACAAATCCCCCCTCTATTTTTACTTTGCCCTATTTTTCACTGGGCAAACTACACCCTTAACAAAACTTCCCCCTATTTTTCCATTTCCCCCAACAAAACTTTCCCTTTATTTCTACTCCCTCTATTTTTCAATCTATACTCTTAACAAAACTCCCAGAGGGGGGAAGAAGCCCAAAATGGAGGGGAAAACTTCAGTCAGAAATTGGGGGGAACCTGAGCCCAAAACTGGGGGAAGTTGTGCCCGATTTCGATTCCAGATTTGGGGAGAAAAGCCACTGGCTACGGAAGTCAGTGTCTGAGAGCAAAATTATGCATAGCTGATGCCAAATGTAAAACTGACGAATGAGATGAAAAATATGTTAGAAATCAGAGATGGAAACTTTTCAAAGAAAAATCAGTGAAGTTTCAATCTTGCAACCTTTAATATTGCCAGTCACTGGCTATGTTGGAAATCTGTTTAAAAAAAGTGCATCAGACTGAAGAAATCAACAAATGGATACCCTCCCCCCTTGTGATGTCCGAAGAGATTACACGAGTCGGTCATATTTAATGGATGCATAGTACCATGCATTATGTATGCAGTGTGATGAGCAATGTAGCTGCATTTGTTACTGTACGTTGTCTGCATTTTATACCTGTGCATTTTACTCATCTACAGGGTGGTCCAAAAAACGGCACAAAGTTAATGACACCATAATTTTGCAACCGTACATCATACAGTCATGTGGTTTTCAGCAAGATGTTCCGAAAGAAATTCTTTACGTGACTAAAGTCAGTATTTGAATACAACAGTTAAATATTCTTTGTTATTGTTGCTGTCAATTAAACTATGCAAAAACAGTATTACTCTCGACACCACGGTCCATAAAAACGAGCCACTTTTTATTTTTCCAATATCTCTGTGAAACATTGACAGATTTTAATAATTTTTGGCATGCGACATTTAAAAGAAATTGATGCAAATGTCTGTAGTTTTGGCCACCTCGCTCTAAGGTTGTCGCTACACTACCTTGTGAAATGCAGAAGTCGTAGTTTGACCATTGACAACAATGAATTCATACTGGGTAGTGCATGTGTCAGCTCAGAAAATCACTGAG
>Ga0209367_1002413_pt1 | contig 24678 bp, 12 predicted proteins | sample WorMetLIZISLAND2_FD_187412 | JGI IMG/M metagenome (GOLD analysis project Ga0209367, IMG submission 187412) | Marine gutless worms symbiont microbial communities from Max Planck institute for Marine Microbiology, Germany - Olavius geniculatus... ... | reverse complement strand
GAAAAAGAAAGGAAGTTAAACGGAAGGGGAATGGAAATGGAAAAGAGAAGGGAAAGGAAAAAGGGGAAGGGTAAAGAAAAGGGGAGAGAGAAGGAAAAGAGAAAGGGATAGGGGAAGGAAAAAAGGAAGGGGAAAAAGAAGGGAAGGGGCAAGTGTAGGTAAAGGAAAGGGGAAGCGGAAGGTAAAGAGAAGAGGAACCAGAAGGGAAAGGAAAAGGGGGAGAGGAAAGGGCAAGGGAAAGGAAAAATGGATGGAAAAGGGGAAGGGAAGGGGGAAGAAAAATGGGAAAGAAAAGGGAAAAGGATAAGGGAAAAGGGGAGGAAAATGGGAAGGAGAGGGGGAAGGAAAGGTGGAAAATAGCTTAAGAAATGTAGGACGCACGGACACAAAGGTGATTTTATACTCCGTCCAATGCTATGCATAGCATTGGACAGACAATGAGAACAAACTGAAATCTGATCACAAAACAATGCACAACGAGCTGCATACATCTTGCCATTTTCCATGTTCATCAGCATACCACTCTTGAGTGCGAATGCCACGGCAAAAAAATGACACGAGTTGTCGACACGTAGTTGTTTCCACACTAGCACTGGAGCCCAACATCCAACATTTAACAGCAGATTGAAGACAAAAATATGTCATGATGTAATTCGAAGGCCAGGGCTTAAACAGGAGCCAAGACTCAAATACAATAATTCACTTGTTGTAATCCAAGCTGCATCTGTTCAATACAAACTAGGTGTCTATCCGAGTCAGTATACCAGCAGTTTGATAGTTTTGACAGCTATTAAACTACGTGTGCCACAGTTCAAAAAAGTTACTGCAACAAATCCAGACATCCCTGTATATTGTGATCAGTGAGTGAGTGAGTAGGGTTTAACATCCCGCCCGACACAGTATAGATCATTTCTGAGACGGCCTTTGTGATCAGAATTTGGTAAAAAAAAGTATCTGCTCAGAGCCCGCACAGTTTATGCACAGCAAGCAGTGACAGCTGGCATGGAAAACACTGTTTTAAGCATAGCTCGTCAAAGAATCAAAGGTAAATCAAGTACGGAAAACGTCAAGGTGTGAAATCAGGATACGACACTGCAAAATACTGCTAAGTCATATTCCATGTTCCAGTTGCGATGGGTAGTCTACCCTGCCCAAGACTCCGGTCAGTCAGTCGGTTAATTGATCAATTAGAAGACATACACATAGCGCCACATGTTGTGAACAAATCAACCGGTGAATCTCCGAGATGCAAGTTGAATATCATCAGGTTGCTTTAAAATGAAACTTTAAAGGTACTGTACGTGTATTAAGCCAATAACATACAGTCAGTCACCAACAGCGTACACAAATACAGACACTCGCATGGACTACGTATTGTACAGCTGACGTCAAGAGATGTGATCTAGTCAGTTTGTTCAAACATGCACTCGCATACATCCCCACCGTGGTCAGCCACCTTGCAGTGGTGGTGGGGCTTTGCACCGATGATCCGAAAGATTTCTAAAATCTGGAGGTGAGGAGCCAACTAAGAGCTGACCAAACTCGTGTAGTGCGTTACCGGTGCTCTTGTGCTGGTTTCGGCTTCACAGCCGACTACGGCTTTATAGCCACTAACCTTGTGGTTACATTCGGGGACGCGCATTGGGCCGAGCTGATACGGTCTCAGCGCTGGGCAGGTATAAGAGCCTGTCCACCCCATAGGTAAGGTAAGGTAAGGTAAGGTAAGGCACTCACATACATACTGAAAACTCACTGGTTACACATCTCATATCAACGCAACCCCTTTATGACTGTACAGCGTACACAGGTGCTCATGTTACTTCAGACACCGTAATCGTCTCTGCTACTTACTGACAGGTCCATTTTCACATAGCTGGCCATCAAGCCACAATACAGACAACCAATTAAATTGGTTAAATGCAAAACAGTTCCCACAGTGAGATGCAAGACATTCACGTACGATACAACGATGTATGCAAATCCATTCGCATTTAAGCAATTCACGGTCATTTTTTTTGTTCTGTTACAAACCAAATAAATTTCAATAAGAATTGGAGTTTAACAGTTGACAAATTTTCAAAATCTCTTATTATACGCCAGTTTCAAAGTAAGCTAAAATTCTGCATTCATGTTTATTGTGTATCATGCATCAAACGAGGAATTAATGCCACTTGCATCAATTTCGTAAAGTTATCATGAAAGTTTTTCTTAGTAAATCTTGTGGAAATTGAGATATCAGTGCTGTGAAATGTCACACATTTTAAAGGTTTCACAAATAATTACACTAGCTGTGCAAATAACTAAAAGCAGAAATAATCATAATCCCAATTAAAAGCACTTTGAAAGCAAAGCCTTTTTGCTCTCAAATCTGAATCCAATTCTTCACTGTGTTCAGAAAAAAACACATCCTTACGTTTTCTTTTATGTCTCCATGGAAAATATTTAGATTTCCACAAAATTTTCAGGGAATGTTCAGGAGAGAACTAGTATTCCATCAGTGTAAAAGTTAGATATTGTTTGCTTTCAATGACGTCATGCTGACGTCATATTTTCGTGTTTCTAAATTATGGGTTCTACCTCTGAAGACAGACATTGATAAATGTTTGGGAGTCAGCAAGAGTTATGAAGCCGCAAGTTTGTGCAAGATGTTTCTGAACAATAGACACAGAATTGAATACTGAATATATGTCCGTCAGTATCAGGCCGTTCGACCGATAGCGGGCAAGTGGTCATTCATGCAGTGACACAGTGCACATATGCCTGCCAACAACAGCAAAATTGAGGATCTGGCACTCAGCCAAGAAGATAAACCACAAAAACAGTTCACAATGAAAAACTGTGTGACGAATTAGCATATCTTTGGGTTCAGTCATCACAATGATCAATTTATGTGTTTGAATATTTTATCAAATGTCTACTTTCAATGGTGAAACCCATAATTTACAAACACGACATGTCACCCATAAGCATCATGTCACCGGTAGCAAAGAACATCTAACTTTTACACTGATGGAATACTAGTTTCCTCCTAAACATTCCCTGAAAATTCTGTGGAAATCTAAACATTTTCCACGGAGATATAAAAGAAAACGTAAGGGTGTTTTTTTCTGAACACAGTGTAGATCATGTTATCGATCACTACCACAATCCAATCAATTATTACTCTGGAATCATTATCCATCATCCATCCAAAAAATTCATCAAAACCGGTTCAAAATTTTTTCACATAACACTGAGTACATACAGAAAGACAGACAGAAACATAATTCCCACAGCAGAGGTCATAAACAGACTAAAATGGTATGTCAAATACACACAATTATGAAAAAATGTCCTCAAAGTACATATGGTGACAACAAACAGCCATAAAAACAGAGCAGTTTTGTTTCCCCGAGTATTACAGAATTGCAAAAGAACAAGACAGAACTTAAATATAAAATTAATGCAACATTTTTTCAGTGGTTGCGAAAAATAAATTTCGAACAAAAATAACTGCCACTGCAATACTGCATGACGAAATATTTATCGACACACCATAGAATTAGTCGTACTTCATGGCTGGATGTCAGATTTGGTGCACAAAGCAACATAAGCAGCATACCTGCCTCACACAAATACTAACTGCTGGTACTGCACCAAATGTAATCTCACAAAATGATACGCTTGCCCCGTTGTTGCCAATAACTTTATTAACGGCACCTCCACTTTATGGAATCATACATAATTTATGTAATACGAAAGCATGGGACTGTGGAGACAAATTCCGCGTAATAAATGCTGCAAAAATTTTCCAATCCTATCACAGAATCACAAGTTTAAAAGAAATTTAACGAAAATTGTGATAATCGTGCCAATTCCGGCAACAAGTCAGTACCGGTTAGATACTGAACACTTGGAAATCCCATGACATGCAAACCAACATAATGGACCAGCATGTTAGTTAGTCCATGCAACACAAGAAACAATGTCAGCCAGCAATATTGGTTACGCATCACGAAATCCAATAAATGCAATAAATGCATTAGAAGTACATTTTCCTCATGCCGGGCTGAACAGCTGACCACACATCAGAGCAACAGACAAAATGTACAAATGTAAATTAGCAATTTGGGAATTTATAACTGTAATCATTTTTATAAACGATGCAAATTTTTTGTCACTTGCTTTGAAATGTTATACATACCATACAGCTCAGTGATCGTTCATAAACGACTGTACTTTGCCTGAATAAATGCCAACCTGGCAATACCAGTAGATTTGTCACATCTGAATAATTCAAATGCCAGTGAAATTGTTGGATAGTCTAAGTGCAGAAATCTGCAATGGGAAAATATAGCAAAAGCATAACCTGATCGCTGGGGTCATTTGACATACGACAATGTCGACTGACAATGTCGGTCATCAAAATGATGGGGAAACATCGTAAGTTGATGTGATGGGCTGACATGTTGGCCAGTTATGTTGGCTCGTGTGTCGTGGGCTAATGATAAACAGAAACTATATGTACTTACCTTTTTGCAGATTTTTCTACAGAACAATGGGACAAAGCATCCAACTTATTTGTACAAAGTTGCAGAAAAAACGTTTTTTAAAATTCAAACCATTGTTTTGGGTTTTTTTTAATTTGTTTTGGATTTTTCAGGTTTTCATGTTAAACCGGTTTCTGTAAAAAAAAACCCAAATGATGGGTTTTGGGATTTCTACATGTTTAAGTTACTAGAGTGAGCACTGGAGTAGATATTCTGCACATCAAATAAATGTGAGTTACAGCAGTTTCGTCGTAAGCTTTATTCACAAATTTGTAAGTATGAATATTTCAAAAACTTTGCCATAATAAAAAATTTCATTATCAGCGAAACAAAAAACTACACCGTGTCTCAAAAAAATAATACGTGCCACTTTTATTTTTTGAAATATATGTGAAACATTAGCCTATTTCAATAATTTTCGGCATGCAACATCGCAAAAAAAAAACTCGACATAAACGACCATAGTTACCACCTCATCTGAATACTGTTGCTAGACTACCTTTTAAAATTCGGAAGTTGTAGTTTGGCCATTTGCGACAATGAGTTCATACTAAGTAGTGCATGTGTCGGCTCAGAAATGATTAACTGAAGAGCTACAAACATGAGTATCAGTTATCTCTCAACATGTCACCCGTCTAGCATCTCATCATCTGTATTACAGCATGTGCTCAAAATCATCTCCTCCAGCATGAACGTAAGCAACAGATGTTGGCACCACTCGTTCAATAACCGCTGACCCAGAGCAGATCACTCGCTGCTAATGTATCATTTCAGGCTGTCGACGTACAATTTTCAAATATATACAATTAGTGTTAAACAAGTAACAGATTTTCAATGATTCTGTGGTCTTGATGATTTTCTGAGCCAATAAATTCACTACCCAATGGAATTCATTGCTGTAAATGGCTAAACTACGACTTCGGAATTTCACAAGGTAGTGCAGCAACAGTATTTAGTTAGGTCGGCTAAATTAGTCATTTACGTCAAGTTTCTTGGTGATGCTGCGTGCCAGAAATTATCAAAGTCGGCTAATGTTTCACAGAGTTATTCAAAAAATAAAAGTGACACGTTTTTTTTTTATTGAGACAAGGTGTAGAATTAGATCAAGTGGTGGGAGTTTTGGGTATCTGGCACCGTGTTTCAACCCGGCAGTGGTATTCTTTCACTTGTAAAGTAAAATTTGTTATCGTAATACAAATTTATGACTGGTAGGCTGTACAACGATTATCAACAGTACCTCTTTTTATGGATAACTTGAGAATGCCAACAAGGCAGGTAGGTAACTGTGATTGACACACAGTCAGTGTGATGTGGGCAATATCACCCTTTGTAACTTTTGCTGTTTTCGATGTGCAAGTCCTTAAATGTTGCCATTAACAAGTGTATAAACTTATGTTTTATACATTTTTGTAAAGTAATTGTAGCTTTTATAAGGACCATGGAACTCTGATAATAATGTATAATAAACAGCCTAAAAGCTTAGTGTGGACATATCAAAAGGCTTTGGTGACTATAGTTGCTAAGTATGGCCTTGTTGACAAGTTCATTACCATAGAAATAACAGCATTGGTATCTCCATGACAATAAAATGAATTCAGAATTATTGTGTAAGTGAAATAAAAGTGAAACTTGCAATCTCAAAAAAGCCGTCTGCCTCGTAAATATCAAATTCTTCTGAATTCTTTCTTCTAAAAACAATTTGCCAACCAAATGTTGAGCAGGTCACAAATAAGCCTTAAACACATCTGACAATTTTCTATTCTGCTCAAAAAGTGCTAAGAGACCAGGTTTTAAGCAGGTTTTGAGCAAGTTAGAATTTAAAACAACTGAAAAGCACCTAAATTCATCTGTGTTTGTTGCAAATATAAAGCTACAATGCTGGTATTTTTTTATATTAATAATTTTATACAGGGTGAGACAAAAATGTCCCAACTTGTTTTGGTCAGAACTTCATCAAATCTCCACCGAATTTGATAATTTTTGGCATACAGATCTAGCCAAAATGATAAAATTATGTAAGCTACACTCATTGTCCACTGCACATGATTTATGTCAATGCACTACCATGCAAAATGCAAATGCTACAAATTGTTACACTGCACGGTGATTATCAGTATCAGATTGCTCACTTTTTTATTATCAATTAGATAGATAGTGCCATATGACGAAATAATTTCGTTGTATTAAATATATTATGCTGAAAGTAGCAGACAACAATATGTCTGACTGATGAGCTCAAAACGCATTTGATCCATGAATAAGTGCTGTGCATTTTGATCAGTTGATCATTAATGCCGCTATCAGCCGTGGCATCACGTCTAAGCCATTGTGTACACTTTGGGCATAAATTCTGGTAACTTGAAAGCAAGTTGTTACCCGACCTTATAATTCTGCTGAATAAATCACATTTTAGTTTATTGTGTTTTTAATAAGGTCGTAATATGTTTTACGGAGACATCAACTCAGCATTATTATCATTATCAGGCATTGGCCTGATCCGAAGATCGGCGGCCGCCCGGTGCCCTCGTGCTGCTCTCGCCAAAATGAACCAGAGTGAACTCTCGCAGTGGCAGCTTAACAACTGCTACGAGACTGCACTATAAACATTGCCGTTGCTATTATTATCATTTTTTTTAACCCTCGGTACTCCGTTCCCGAGGAAGCCTAAAAATTAACTACGAAATACAAAGGGGGGTACGATCATCAGTCCGTGCAGTCAGCAGTTATTATAATTATGCAACAACTTAGAGCATCTACATTTTACACGGTAGTGTGTTGACATGAATTACGTGAGATGGACACTGAGTGTACCTTACATAATTCAATCGTCCTGGCTATCTGTATGTCAAAAAATCATCAAATTTAGTGGAGATTTGACAAAGTTCTGACAAAAACAAGTTGTGGCATTTTTGGCACTCCCTGCAGAATACGAATAACATTATTATGACTAGAAATAAAAAAGCACCAACTGAAAGTTTGACCAGAGTTCACAGGAATGCAGGCAGTGTCCACGACAGCAGGGAAATCCAGTGAGGGCATTTTCGCAGCAAGTTCACTGACCAGCTATTTAGTTGGTCAAAACAGCACTTGACGTCCCACAAAGTCAGCAAGACAGATAGTTCGGTCAATAGCCCCATCCCATCAAGAGTTCGCAGAGCAACCTGATTTGCTTGCAAGATTTTGCAATAAAGTCCGCTTGAAAGTCCATTGCACAGACAACAAAATTTCCGAATAAACGTCCCTCGCGGAATGTTCATTTGCATTCTGCCTAACCTAGTTTTTGCAAGTTCATGTAAACGCAGCAGGCTAGATATAATCTGAATGTCCATGAGTACCACCATTCTGCCCAACCCAGTTTTTAACAGTTCATTCGAGCGCAGCAGGCTCAGAACGTCTGTGAAATAAGTCCGGCTGTTGTGCAGAGAACAACGCCATGAACCAACAGCAGCAATCTCGCGGCTAGTCCGAGTAAGGCCACTGTCCCCGCACTGCATCGGCGTTCGGACACCGTCCTTGCGATAGAGTCCTAACAGCAACTTATCTGACCTATTGGACGAGCTCTCGGCAGCTGCGGACAGTCCGGGAGGCGCTGGTTGCGACGAGAGATCCGATGCAGATCGGCTGCTGGCGGACGTTGTCTTGCCGGTGCCGGGGTCGCGACGTTTCAACGACTGACGGGCAATCTGGGCAATACGACGCAGGTCGATGTTCTCATCCAGTGGAAACAGACGACACAACTGCTCACCAATCGTTGGCTCCACTTCCTACCGTTGCATATATAACATATGTAACTGTATATTATACAGATACGTGATGCATGCGCTGGAAAACTGGCAGCTTGATTTGATCTAGCATCTAAACTAACGGAACTACGACCATTTTAACTGCAAATAAATGGAAAACTGCAACAAGTACTGCCACATTAAATCAAGAAATCAAGAAACAGAAAAGATAAGAAAGACACTAATATCAAAAAAGTGAAAAAAGAAGCAAATAAGGAATGCTAAAACAAAAATAACAAATTGCTAATACCACAGACATGGAAAAGCTGACAATACTAACAGCAGCTTGCATTGCATTCACACTAGCTTCAATGTATATAATAATACAGAGTGGGCCATAAAAAACCGTCCTCTATATTATTCTGCTTAAATTGCTACTGCATTTGTTTATATGGACAAAATGACACACCATATAAATTGCTAGTTTGTTCTGTGAATATTGATATCAAAACCTAATGAGTGTGTCAAAATGTTACTTAAAATAATACGATAGAATCAAAGCACCCCAACTGTATTATATCACAATGGTGGAACACAAATAGAAATACGTGCTTGCGTGTAGGTCTAAGTAAAATAGCGAAAACTTCATACGACAACAAGACAGTCAAGTAAACAACTGTTCATTGTGCCCTTCTGAATCTCTCTCGGAATTTTGCTGGACCCAGGGTTGCCTTCCTGGCTGCATATGAGCTCCGCTACACACTCGATATTCTGTGTTGTTCGGACAGTCCGCTTCTGTCCACTGCCGACCTTTCGAGAAATAGAGTTCGTCTTGTCAATTTTGCGCAGAAGATCTTTAACAGAACTGACCGCCCAATTCTTGTTAGGAAACTCTTTACAAATGCGTTTAGCGCCCATCTCTTTTGTCGGTGAACGAGTTTGATCGACGTTTTATCCTCATACGTCAAATGACGTTGCACTGTTTTCCCCACTGTGTTTCCTGTAGAGTTGGGTTGCTTTCATTCATTTTATCCCATTACGAAATTATTTGCACCAAATTTGCACATGTTACTCAGAATTGATTATATTTCAACGTGCATTATTCATTTTAAATGTACATTACTCTTGGAAGACATAATTAGCTGACACATAGCAGGACGGTTGTTTTTTATGGCCCATTCTGTACAATGTTGGCTAGAAAGTAATAAAGACATCTTGTTGAAATTCTACACAGACAGCTAAGATGTGATTTGTGATATATCAATGACAGAAACTTTTCATGAATACAAATTACATACGTCAGATCGAATTAATTTTCTATGTCAAGTGGCAGCACTATCTTTGACATCAGGAGGTATGTGCTGTCACAGGTAAATATTTAGTTCATTCATTGATTTCAAGGAGCTTTTAAATCTCCCCGTGACTACATGCATTGCACAGTTTACCACAGCAGACTTGGGCACTGTTTGTGACCGGGACTGCACTGCAAAGTGTTCCATTACTACTGTACCTGTCCATCACGTCCAACTTTCACCGGTTTGCCTTCATTCCAAGGGTTGTGGAGATGCTGGCACTGCGTGAATGGCAGATCGCGCCTAGAAAACAGCCACAGAAGGCAATACACTGCGGAGCACTAATGATTTTTTTTGGTTTTCTTTGAAGTTATACCTGCTGGGTTTTATTGAAAAGGCCCCTCGTCATACATTTTGGGATATGTTCATGGGTTTCAAGTTATCATAATGCTACTATATGTCGAAAAAAATACAGCATGCCATGCCCCTCCTTCCACAGGGTGCTCATCTCCCTTTCCGTGGCCTTTGAGCCCATAGGTGAATAGACCACTGAGTCCATGATGCATGGCCAGTGTGATGCCAGACCTACAGTTACCTTCCCAAGGTTGTTACCTGGCAGCGCTACGAGCCGAGTCGATACGGCGATCTTTCGGTCACTGTCTGGCTCATTACTGTTATGCTACCAAGCCACACATTGTGTACGTCAGTTGGATAAATATTCAAGAATTTGCTCATTCACTGCTTTAAAACTTAACCATAACATGATTTTTCATTACAAGTGAAATGAAAAAGCAAAATTGGATTGCATTTGGGGTGCATTTTTACGATCTGTCGTAGGGCTGTACCGAATACTGTGTTCATATTCCATTCGGTCAAATAAGTAGACTGAATAATGTATTCACAGCAGTGCAAAAAAATAGACTGAATATGAATAAAAATCATGTGCTGTCACCATTAGCAGCCCCTGCATTTAGCCTCAAAGACAGCTGCTGTCAGCCTGGCAATGCCAGGTGCACTACGCCCACATGATGATTTAGAGCATTCCCTTAGCCATTTACTATACCCACTGTCAAGAGCACAGAGCATGTTTCATCAGTGTCAGTAATCTTTGTTAGTATTATTTGTTTAACATAAATACAATTAAAGTGACCAATTTGGAAATTTTTTCCCACGTGTGTAAGCGATAAAAACAGGTGCCACCTGCATTCGTATTTTATTCGTATTCGGCCGAATAATGGAATAAATTATTCTCATTCGGCCGAATAGTGAAATCTGCTAGCCCTAGTGGGTTGCTTAGACGCATATGCGGCTGGCAATCACAAGCCTAACAAACTGTCAGACTGTGCTATCACTATAGCACATTAACTAACTCGCATTAAGATTTCACCACGCCATGTGCTAACATGTATGCGGTCATCCGTCTGGTGCCCACTGCACTTCAGCGTGCCTGCCCAGCAGGACTAACACCTACTTTTTAGAGTTTTTTTAATGCCCGACGACCTTGATCCGAAATCTTCTGACCCAAAGATTAGCACATGATTCGTCAATTACTCCTGCCCTTGGAAATGTTCAATTTTGGTTAGGTTTTCTGCACATTTTTTTCAAGTTATCAGTCTGTACGGAATGGATAGAAAGACAGGCAAGACCCATGCTGCAGCGTATTAGAATGACTGCATAATGAGCAAGATGTCGACTTGACAAAACCAAAACTGACAAAACCTGCAAAGAGTGACATAGGCTTAGGTTTAGAAAATAAGGTTAAGGAAAAAGTTAGGGTTAGGGATTAAGGTTAGGAATAGGGATAAGGTTAGGTAAGGGTTAAGGATACAGTTAAGATTAGAGATTCTGGATTAGTGTCAGGGTTCAGACACCCGGGTACACGGACCAAAAAACCCACCTCATTTAACCCACAGCATCTAACACACAATTCATAAAAATTCATGAAGACCCAAAACATTAATGACGGCTGGCGCCTCAGATTTGGTGTTTATACCGACCTTGTGCATCTTAATATATAATATGTATAATATAATATATTATATTAGTCATAAACCTCCAAAACCCGTTGGTCCGGCATATTTTTAAACCCCTCAAAATGCAATAAAACGTCCCCCAAATCCACTAAGTTGGGATTTTTAAAAAGCCCAGTGGGCTGGGCTTGTTTAAAAAAACCCGGGTTTTTCAAACCCTGATTAGTGATAGGGATAGGGTTTGCGTAGCGGGCTAGTTTTGACGTTCCAGGTGTCAGTCCGGGTTTTGACAGGGAACCCCGTGGAATAATTTTAAAAATCTTGTGAGTTGTGATACTTGCTATTGCAACAAACATTAACTGCCTGCCATTAATGAACAAATATAACTTTTGTACTCCAGATTTAGAATTAGCTACATCTGAACTGTTTAAAATTACGCAACTACAAACGTGTTGCACATGTTGGGACCATGAATGAATGATCGAGTTAAGTGAAGACCTGTTGATCCAGTCGAGCTTGAAGACTCCACTGAGAAGGCGAGGGTTCAGGGTCGGAGGGATAACCCAACGCACGGGAGGGTGATTTTTGTCCGACTCTGATGCCAGACGTGCATAACCTGAATCCACACGACGTCACAAGCATTAGACAATTGCCACCAGTATAGGTAAGCTATACCATTAGCACATTGATAACAATTAACAGAGTTTAACGCCATTGTAAGATCTTAATGCAGTAACAGAAAGCTACTTTGCCGCAGACCGTATTTCTCTTTTACCATTTCACGACCATTTTATTATGCTTAGAACATTTCCATAAGTATCAGTCAAAAGCAGTGAAAACTAGCAGAACTATCCACCGGAAAAAATCTCCCAAAATCGAACTTCTGTTGCATCACCTACACTATGACTATTTATATAATCAACAAACATTTTCCAGTGTTCAACAGCAAAATGGCCTTCTGCCATTTGATGACACCTAGCTACAACACAAACTAAATGCTCACTTGAAACCGCCATCAAAAATAAAATAATAACTGAGTGACTAAAAATTTGATTAAAAAATCCTTTAACTGTTCGACGACAAAGTAATCAACAAAACAGAAACATGGTTAAGTTTCTGAGAACATCCAATCAAGACATGTATCTGCACCTTCTAATTATACCACTCTGCATTCACAGCATGTCAACAATGTTAAGCCACCTACCTTGAAATTTGCCGCTCTCTCGTATGGAAAAGATCAGAATCACATTACAGCATTCCTGCAGCGGTTACATAATGGCAAGTGAGTAAAACAAAATCAGTAAATTAATTTCTATGCTGGTGCTCACGTTATTCAGCACTGCTGCTCATGGGCATCTTCTGCTCCATGCCTCCAACAATTATCAAAAACTTTCCCCATTCGCTAAATGAGAGAAATTAACCGCTAAAACGTAAACTGAAAATTATCTAGTACCAGTAGCAGCAGTAGTATCGTAGTAGGAATATCAGTAGAACCAGTAATAACAGTAGGCTAGCACATGATTTTTACCACATCAGACCAATATATTAAGTAATTCGCATAAAATCACTCAAATCTACGAGCGTTTAACTCATTCACACAAACACACAGCAGTTGTGCAAAAACGTGCATGAGTGAGCAACCAGCAATAAATACGAGGTAAACTAGATTTAAAAATCGGGTAAACCACATTTACACTCTAGATATTAATGATGCACCTGTCAGGGAGTTAATGAGATTTATTAAAGAATTTCACAGACTCGCAATATAAGTAAATGATATCTTATTGCGAATGGCTAACTGGCTCATGAGATTACAGATCGTGCCCTTCCACACACTGAAACTTGGACGCTACAATAAAAATGGACAATACAAATCACTAGCAGTTAAAATACACGGCATTCACACACCCTGAAGGCCTGGTTAAGTCTGGCGTCATTCTGAGGCATCGTCGACCAGATGCCACGAGCCTTCGACAGAGCAACGTTCTCGTAGTTGTTGCTCTTGATGATGAAGAACCGTGCCGAGCGGAATACGTACTTGAGCTTGGAGTCACGCTCTACCAGCCACAGACACACACACATGCCATACTCACCACTACTAGAAATTCTTCCAATCCCTCATCCTGCAACAGACAGCATTCCGAGATTGATGACTGTATGAAGTATAAGAGGGAAAATTATTAAAACTGCCATTACTGTAACATATACACAAGTCATTGGTGAGTTCTTACAACTTTAGGTTTAGGTTGTTCTTTGCGTTACATATCAGGTTTTTCTGTAAAGGTTAAACGTACCGTTCTACAGTGTGTCTACATTGTGTTTCATAAAAAACCGGAACCCTAAGGCAGGTCGGCATAAATTTATCAAAATAAGTTCGCCTAAAATGATTTTTCACATAGTGCACTGCCATTCAGTTGCGGATTAATTTTGCTTAAAAAGTTTGGTATGGGCCGAGTACCAGCTGCACGGTTTCCATGGCAACAAGAGCGACTTGTTAAGGTCTGGGCTGACTTGGAAACAAACAGACAATATATATTATTGTGGATGAGGCCACTGACCAGTGGAGAAAACGACACAAAGCCGGCGTCAAGGCCAAAGGACAACATTTTGAACATTTACTATTAACTTTAGTCGTACGTGTAGATTGCTTGTACCAACGTTTTTTCGATATTAAAGCCGTTTTCTTGAAGTTATAACAAGAAGTTTCAGGGTCCGTTTTTTATGAAACACAGTGTATATGCATTGCCTGGAAAGGCCATTCACGAAATAACCTATACTGTGTCGAGCGAGACATTAAACCCTACTCACTCACTTACCACTACCAGAACTACAATACACAGTGGCCACAGTTTTGCACCAACAATATTCAAGGATTTGTCATACTTTTCAAGTACTTTCAAGCATCTTTTCCAGACCTATTCCTGCAACACTTGACGATGTCATATTACACAGTTCTGGCATCATACAAGAATAATTTTTCTATTGCAGTTGATTCTGAAACACTCAAGTTCAAATACTTCAGTAACAGGTTCCATCAAATTCCAAAAGTTTCAAGACTATATCCGGTATGCAAGAACTGAGAAAAATTTTTTTCAAGCACTTTCAATGACCTGCAGCCACACTATAATCTTACTATAATGTGCGAAAAGTTTGTCTGTGTGTCTGTCTGTCTGTCTGTCAGCCCCCTCTAGTGCCTTCCCACTTGCACAGTCGGATCCCGACTGTGGCATTTGAGTCCTTGGGCCTTAGATACGTGCCCCCATCTTGCCTTCCACCTGCCCCCACGAGCAGTGTGAGGGGGTGGGGGTTGAGTTACCGGGTCTTCTTCCGCCACTGATTCTGTCAAGTTCATCAGTATCGTGCTAAGTTTCGTGGCGACATCTGGTGAATGACAACCACTTAAAGGTCCCAGCCTAAGGCCTGCCATGAATTTCATAATCTCTGCAACGTGTGCCAGCTCACGCTGGCAACTGCATCAGTGGCGCCCTCTGAACGTTATTACAACCGCGTACCACGTACTGTGTACAACCCCTCCCAAACTCTTGCGTGCATTCATTTCATTTACTTATTTACTGTTTCTATTCATATTGATTACGTTTTACTCTTTGTTCCAGTTGTAAACAGAATAAGAGATTGTCAGAGATTATTACTACTAGCAAAGTACCCACCCTATAGGCAGGTTACTTTGCTAGTAATAACAATAACAATGAATAATAAACAAATGTCACTTTATGTGACATAAAATTACTAAAAATATGCAAAAAAAATCTTTAAAAAATCACTGTGGAGCAAACAGTCTATAACATGTTCTTGTTATTTATTTTCCACTTTTCTTATCATATTTTCTCTTTTCTCAATCCTTAGTTTACTCCTTTTTCTATTTCCTTTTCTCTACTTCCCTTCATTCGACCTAAATGCACTAATGCAGCTAACCACCTTGAGTTCTTTTGGCCACGAGCCTTGGTAGTAGCTGCCATTGTCTCACGGACTTGTTCCCTAAGTCTAAAGCACCAAGCTAAAACTAAAATTTGGCATATTCACCAGCACTGAACTGTTATAGCAGTGAGACTGTTAACTGTGAGACTATGAGTACGTGCTTGTTTAGGCAACTACCTGCACTGAAACTAGTCAGTGTAGCATAACCATTAACCCGCTAACAAAACTAGAACTAGAGATACAACTAGACAGTACTAATCAGTTGACCAGTTCCTAGCACTGTGAATTTCCCAGGCATTTTCCTGGCATAAAATGGAGCTCATTCAACTACACACCAGTGACATCATGTATACTAACAGTACACAAAATGATATTAACAGTACTGTGATTGAACAACCATTCAGACAGCTGCTGCACATTTTTATTCGAGTGTTAAGAATATGACGCACTGTGACTGAATGTTGAATCAGGCCTTATAGCTACTCTTACTTACTTGTATTACAGCAGAATTTAGCAGTAACAGTAACGAAAAAGTGGGCACAACCTGGCCCATGGATAGCTGGAAAATGGCGAATAAAACAGAGCATGTGTTACAGAGATAATACTAACCCTGTTCAGCCTCGGCTTTGCCCTCTGGTTTCGGTTTCTTGCTTTCACCTACGCAGCAGCAACATGACAATTTCACACTGGGCGATTGTTTTCACCGTCTAACAAATGTGCCAGTCTATGCACGTTTCTCACGACATGAATACCATGAAACATGTCAGAAATGTGTTTACTTTCAAGTGCTTACCACAACCATCACTACCCATTCACTCAAAATACATACCGACATAAATTATGAATGACTTATGCATAATCTAATACCTACATTATTGTAAAAAAACTGTTCTTGCATGTCAACAATGTTAAGCCACCTCTGAGAAACTCTGAGAGAAACAACATCTCAAAAGCGGACTCAAAAAGCACTAAAGCAGCCTATCATTTCTCAGTTTACCATTGTCCTTCAAGCGGCTCTGCTATTAAAGCAAGTCTGACCGACCGACTGACAATAAATCTGTCACATCAACTCTGGCAATAATCATCAAAAACAGCAACAACAGTGCAGCAGTTATCACCTGCAGCAGCAGCTTCTTTGTCAGCTGAAGTCCATTTGATCGGTGAAATCTCGTGTTTGCGTTTACGACTTTGTTCATCGCCGTCTCCAGACGCAGCTGTGTCTACTACACGTACATACGGCAGAATATATGTGAATGTGCGAATGCATCAAAATCATCTATCAGCAACTGAACGCTAACAGTCACATGTCTCATACAAAGCAGTGCAACAAACTACAGAGACAGAGACAGAACATGAAACCCATATGCATCAAGCAAAAGTTAAAGTTTGATTTTTGCGAATTCTTTGAGACAATGCAAGCTGACATCATATGCAACACACAGCAGAAAATGGAAGTGAGTGAGTGAGTAGAAACTTAACGTCCTGCTCAACACATAATAGGTCATTTTGGGGATGGCCTTTCCAGGCAATGCACACATAAACACAAAAAAATAAATTTACAAAAAATTAACTTTTACAGAAAAATCCTGACATGCAACTTTAGATCTACTGTATTTCCAGAGATAACGTTTGACGAACATAAGCAATACTGGTACTGATAATAATCAACAACCCAAATTAGCTTAATTTCACACAACTAAGCCCCAGCTACACGCAGGAAAAAAGCTGATGCTGTTGCACAAGCAAAGCTTGACTGAGTTTCTAAATACACAGACATAAACCGAAATTGAAGCTATGTAAACATTCTGTAGTATCAGTCGGTACCTTGAGTGAGCAGAGGCTTAACGTCCTGCTCATCAGCATCTTCGGACTTTCCGTTGTCGGCTTTCCCGTCTTTGTCTTTATCATCGCCATCAATGCTTGCACCGGCCTCGCTACGTATGTCATAATCCTGCTCGTCTATGGTCAGACGCAAGTTGTCACGGCCGCCGCCAGACTTATCGGCATAGTCATCCATCACAGCCTCTGAAACATACCAAAACAAACATATCTTTTAATACTGCCAAACGTTATCACTACTTCACCCCAGAAAAGTAGCAACGACATGTGCTACATATGAAAAATACCAGAGTTGAAGTTCAAAAAAAAGTTTATCAGTGGGAGGGAGCATGTGACTTGATCACTAATCAAACAAGAAATTTGGGCTAATGCTCACGAGACGCGCAAAAGCTTATAGCATGCCCATGCTTATCTGCAACCGTTTTCACGAAAGACTGGCAAACGTCAAAAAAATAGCGACTTTTACGGGAGTACCGCTCTTTGATGCCCTCGTGTGCAGGTTTCCTTGAACGTAGAAAATCTAGACTTGGGCCACCGAAATCTATATTCAATGCTGAAAATTTCACATGCAGCTTCTCCATATCTATCCCAATTGATTTCGGCGCAGTTTGCTCTTGAAATGTGTCTTGTGGCTCAAAATTGCCAAAAATCCATAAAAACCCCTATTTTAGCGTTCAAGGTCATCCAAAGTCATTGAATTTGGTGGCAACTGAGAGCCAGTGTACGACTTCCTAAATGATTAATAGTAACCTAGGCCCTATTCGCACCGTTATTGAGATACCGCGACTTATTGGCTAAAAATCGCAAATTTTTCCAACCCCTCTATCATTTAGCACCCTAATTTGGGATGACCCCTTCGAATTTATGGAAAAGCTTTAGGGTTTCTAAAACTATAGTCTTCCAGGCAGCCAATGGTGAAGATTTCGTGATCCTAGCTTGCACCGTTTTTGACTGATCCACCCGTGTGACGGACAGACAAGACAGACGGACGGACAGAATTGCGATGGCTAAGACGCGCTGAAAGCAGTAGCTGCTTGCGTGCGTAAAAATGCAACTGAAGAATAGTGTATAAAATGCTCTTCCTTGGTCTCAAAATCCGTGATCCATCTTCTTTGTATGCAAAAACATAACACACCTAAAACTTTTTTGAAAAACTTCAAAAGAGAAACGTAGGTTTTTCCAGTCCGTGGCATCTGTGACTGAAAATGGCTGGATAATGAACATCTGGACTCACCTTGCTGTAGGGTTAGAACGATACCAAAAAAGCTACCCAATACCCAATATTATTGGGTCTTGCCGATACCAATACCCAATGCCAATACTGATATCGGCTTCCTGCTTCGTTTCCTGCTAGAACTAGACATGAGAAGTGAAGTGCATTGTGCTAACGGTGCTAGTCCAAGGGTGTTAACTAATTAGCACTAGGATCTGTTTGGTCTCCTTTGCTGGCCCATGCATTCAGCCCACCACTTGACTGGTGCAGTGTCCTTTCGCTCTCTGTCCATTTTCAGTGCCTCTCAGCCTATGCCCTTGCCATGACTTAGTACACACTGTATCAGGAATAGGAGACGTCACATTTGATCCTCACTGCAGGGCAGTAGCAGTGGCAATGTGGTATCAAATTACCTCATGCAGCACACTACCTACTAAGGGTCTGTCTCACATGCTAGTGGGCCAGTAGTGGCAACCACAAGAGCCCACAGTGGATGGCAACGGTGATGTGAATGTCTGTGACTGCTCAATGATCAACAACTTATACAGCTTACTCAGGGTTCTCACGCCTCTGGAAAGTCCTGGGAAAAATTCCTGATTAGTTCATGAATTAACTGGGGCTTCGAGATAAACAACGTGCAGCACTTACTCACTGAAATACCGAAAAATAAAATGTTAAAATAGTTTTCTGCCTGTTTTTACTAATGAAAAATTTTGTGCATTGGATTGTTCTCTGTAGGCCTATCCTGTTGTTTGTCTTTATATTTGAAGATTTTTTTATTTTAGAGGTCCTGGAAAAACATCTGTCCTGTAATATTTTTATCAGTAAAAGTGTCGGAACCCTGCTTGCAACACTAACCTACGAATACGCTAGACTTATAATGAGTGGAACTTTATAAACTTGGTAGCAAGGAGTCTTGCGCTTGACTCATATGCCAAGATGCGCCTGCTATAAGCTAGATCTGCACATGACGTCTAAGTATTAAATTAAACCAACAGCACAGTCTATTCACAGCTCTGTGTAAACGTGGACTGTCAGCATTATGGTGCCACTCCCGCCCGCTGCAGTGGACAGACCGACGTTCATAACAACCTAGTATCGTTCGAACCCTACCTTGTTGTCAAGTGACAAACAAACCCACCAGGCAATGCCTACATGAAAAAGCAGGCATGATGAAAAGTTCCAACAAATTGAAATTTCTTCCGAAACAAAAGATTCTATTTCTGTTTAGACTGCTTTACTAACATATCATATACAAGTAAAAAACAACAAACCTTCTTTAATCCGCACATCCTTAATGTCGAAGTCATCCATCACAGGCTCTAAGACATACCAAAACAAACATATCTTTCAATATTGCCAAACACTATCACTACTTCACCCCAGAAAAGTAGCAACGACATGTGCTACATATGAAAAATACCACAGTTAAAGTTCAAAAAAAGTTTATCGGTAGGAGGGAGCATGTGACTTGATCACTAATCAAAAAAACGCAACTGAAGAATAGTGTACAAAATGCTCTTCCTTGGTCTCAAAATTCGTGTTCCATCTTCTTTGTATGCAAAAACATAATGCACCTAAAACTTTTTTTGAAAAACTTCCAAAAGAGAAACGTAGGTTTTTCCAATCCTTGGCATCTGTGACTGAAAATGGCTGGACAATGAACATCTGGACTCACCTTGCTGTCAAGTGACAAACAAACCCACCAGGCAATGCCTACATGAAAAGGCAGGCATGACGAAAAGTTCCAACAAATTGAAATTTCTTCCGAAACAAAGATTCTACTTCTGTTTAGACTGCTTTACTAATACATCACATACAAGTAAAGAACAACAAACCTTCTTTAATCCGCACATCCGTAATTTCGACTTGTTGTTCATTTAAATTCTGCTCATCTAATTCATTCTCAGCATCCTCTGCAGTCTGCTGCCACAGCACTTCTTCAAACAGAGCAGCATCAGTTCGACTGCTGGCGACCACAGGCACAGGCTGGCCTACACACAACAAAGAAACGCTGCTGACACTGCATTCATCTCGCACAATCATACGGTAATGGTTGTGCCATGTCATGCCTTTCAGCAATGACATACAACATTTCCGAATGACCTGTACCAGTGGTGCCAGAAACACATTAATGGCATTAAGTTTATCTGGGTCGGCAAAGATGAAATAGACGAACATGGCAAGGAACTCAATGACAGATTCATGCATGCATCAAAAGTCCCAGGGACAAGAGACAATCATGCATTCGTTCCAGGTGCATGGGGGCTGAATATAAGCCGAGTATCAGGACAAGAAACTGACTTTGTTAGCAGCAGTGTCATCTGTGCTGAGACAACAGCCAACACTAAGCCTACCAGTCTTACACCCGGCACCTATGTGACCTGTCTACATGACGGCCATTGGTGGGTTGGCTGCATACAATCCATGTCCAAAGAATATGGCAACCATGATGTGGTTTTCATGCACCTCATGGGCCATCACAAACACTTTGATGGCCACAAAGGGAAGATGTTTGCTGAGTGCACATATCTCAGAAACTACAAAAGATATCATCCAGAAATTTTGAACACTTCATTAGATACATATGCTGAACACTTTCTGTAATTTTCATCAAATTCTGAGATGGTTGAGCTGGAGCCATTTGTTAAACTGCCATGGAATGACCCTACTGCTTGGCAAATTTCTTAAATTATTGCCTGCAGCAACATCATATATATGCAGCCCATACTGTTCGCTAATGTTTGGTGTACTATTGTTGACATATTGTAGTCTAAATCTCCCAGAAATGCTAACAATAACCCTAGCCTTAAGCCTAATCCTAACTGCTGAACCCTACATGATAATACAGACCCAAGTTGTAGTCTTTACCTGCTAGCCCTACCACCATAACCGATGTTAGTTGTGAAAGTAGTAATATCTTCGCCATTACTGTACGAATTTTGACACGGTTTTCACTGAACAGCAAAGAGAGAAATTACAGCCTTCTAATGGAGTACGGAACTTTGTTGTTTTTAGACTAAAGGCAAGTAAATTTTAGAGCTCAATATTTGAATCAATATACTTTCCAGTATATGCTAAGGCCTGTCGCCTACTAATCTATATCTAGCTCAGTCCGCCTACCTCCACCTGCGGGCTGATAACAAACTGGCGCGGACTGAGTGGTAGTCTATTATTAGTCCGCCGAACTGATAATATACCAGCAACTAGCAGAAACTAGACATTCTACAAACACATGATGTTGACACAAATACAGCATACAAAGCTGTGCACTCACTTGAAACAGATCTTTTAGCTTCAAGGTCACCATCAATGTCATGCAGACCCTCCAATGTTAAAACATCATCCATCAGATCTAACAATCATCAAAGCACTCATTCCGTCAACTGCACTTCAGAAGTTTCTGTTCTTACATGAAATGACAACGTAAAGAAGTCAAACATAAACATTGTACTTGGCTAACTGCAAATATTTCTACAGACAATGCTGGCGGAGAAGCGCTATTTGTAGAGTATGTTATGTTGAAGGTGCATTATGCTAAACAATCGAAACAAGCTCCAACATTAGAAACTAGAACCAAGTTTCAAGTGTTGTATGTTCAATGCCGTTCGTGCACAAAAAGCATTCTTGCGTGAAGAACCATAGCATCTGCTGGCATCTGGGCATGCTGACTGTGTGTGCATCGGGGAAAGCATACAGCAAACACCCCCAGGGATGGATTAACCGATATGCCAAGTATGCAATGGCATCAGGCCATCTGCAGCAGGAGGCCCTGTGGTGACAAAAATTATTCCTTTATACCAGTATTAGTTTGGTGACTGTAACTTTGTTTGCACATTGCTTTCCAAAATTCTCTAATGTGTTCGTCTTCAGACTTAGCTGATGAAAGCCTAAGTGGCCTAATGGTCTATATTTCATAGTTCTCTTGATTGCACTTTAGGTATATTATTGCTGAAATTATAGCCTAATCGTAAATAAAAGAAAGCGATGACGGCAGCCATTTTATGCAGCGAGGGAACATCGTGGCTTCCAAACAAATATAGCCCATGGAACAAAAATTTGTACCCCCATTTTTGGACACAAATTACGCCACTGCCAATATGGCACTTTATAAACACTGCACATGTAATAATGGCTTCAACTCTGAAAATTCCCAAAATATGAAAATTACCAACAAGTAATATAAGAAAGCTCTCGTGACTGGTGTACGTTTTCTCGCCTTAGAATGTTTGCACTGCTGTCTGACGCTGTCTATATCTAGGCGTTCGTCAAGCGGTTATTTGGCCTAGACCCAAGTATACCTGTAAGGATTTATTTCAAAAAAAGGCTGACGTTGACACACACAGCGCATAGAATACGGGTGGACGATGGTAAAAGGCAGATGTGCGAATCTGTGGATGTGGGAACGAGTAAAAGACGAATGTCGATGCAGAGGAGATCCGCATTTTACCCGTCGTACTCAACCATGCCTCTGGACCAATAAGCGGCGTATAACCGTGTATTAATTTGCCGCCTTTGGGCACCGCACGTTTGGGTAAATAGTACCTATGAAACACTGTTAATGCTGCAAAACAATACATTATATAGACTGAGACCCCAAGGAATACCGAGACCCCCAATGATTTACTGCGTGTCGTCGTCATTGTATCTTGTCGTTGTGCGTTGTCGTCGTCAAGTGACAGAGCAGACCACTGTTTTCTGAGTAAATGCCTAGATAAATTTGCGATCAGGAATTAGGCTATTGTCTAGGCCTATGCAGAGTGTGAACTGTGAAGAAATTCACAGCGGCAGACTTCAAATGACTGCCGTCTAAAAAGCATCCGCTGAGAAGTTAATTACAGAGCGAATGATTGAAAAATTCAAACTTTCATGACTGGTAATGTGCGTGACAACTGTTAGTCCTATCCGCACATCCATATTTTACCCACACATCCGCACTTATCTTCAGCAAATTTTATCCGCCTTTTACCAGTTGTCACATCCGCACATCCGCTTATTACCCATAGCCAATACCGGTGACTTGACTTCAAACACAAGCGGTCTTTCACTCATCAACGGCCCAATCGTCAACTGAGTTATTCAACGAAAGGGCGAATCGTCCACGTGTGATATATTAGCGTTGATTGCAGCGTTCGAAGGCAGCGTTGATGTAGTTTAAACGCTATCGGGTTAATGCCACTTTCTATTTGCTATTGATGCTACATCAACGCTGCCTTCGAACGCTGCAATCAATGCTAATATATCACACGTGAATCGTCCAGGGTGAGGGGGTGAATCAGCCAGAGGACGAACAAGCCATGGGGCGAACAAGCCAGGGGCGAATCAGCAAAGGAACAGGATGCGAATCAGCCAGGGGCGAAAAAAAACGGGGAGAAAAAGCCAAGGGGCAAACAAGCCAGGGGCAAAACAGCAAAGGGGCGAAAAAGCTGTAATTCCTGTTCACGCCCTCATGTCACTTGGTCATTCTTTTTTGACAGAGCTGAAGGTCGATCAACCTGCGGTCACAGTTGGAAGCTGGTCAAGAATCACTGTCGCTGTAACAGTAGACTTGAGTTCTTTTCTCAGCGAGTCATCAACCGTTGGAATAGTTTGACAGAAGAAGAGATTGGTGTGTCATCAGTGAATGCTTTCAAGAGTTGTCTAGAGAAAAGAAAAAACCGTCAGATGGACTTCTTTAAAGACATATAGTCTACAAGTCCTAAAGGCTGCATGATTCCGGATCAGGATGATAAACTGGATGAACATATTGGATATCAAGGCTAGGTGCAGCCGCACCTGGTGAGTAACCTGGAGCCCGATTCACAAACATTGTCGTAAGACATGTCGTAAGACATGTCATAAAATCATCGTAACTCGATATTTAAGATGTCATAAGATTATCTTACGACATGTCGTAAATGAATTCGCAGAATTTATCTTTAGTGATCGTAACTTTTTCACGAAGGCGTACCAATCACCGATGGACAGCAGTGACTATGCAGTTTTATTTTGGTATTGTGGTACTATATCAAGTATCGCGATATTTGGGTCATTATCATTAATTCGTTTGTCGCACCGCACAACACTACATTGTATTATTTTTTATTCTATGTCCGTTGTCAAGATATGTGTTTACATGGCTACGGCGTAGCAACGGTCCATCGCCAATGCAAAGTGCTGTTTATTTATCCATTAATT
>Ga0209367_1002412_pt1 | contig 24686 bp, 15 predicted proteins | sample WorMetLIZISLAND2_FD_187412 | JGI IMG/M metagenome (GOLD analysis project Ga0209367, IMG submission 187412) | Marine gutless worms symbiont microbial communities from Max Planck institute for Marine Microbiology, Germany - Olavius geniculatus... ... | reverse complement strand
TCGCTCCTACTGCGTACCTTATAATACACTACTTAGCAACATAATCTTTGTGTTATCAAGTTAGAGATTTTTTGAAATGATAGCGCACTATATAAACGTTCACTTATTATTATTATTATTATTATTATTTGCACTTTATTAAGTATGACAGTAATGCTAGAGCATATTTTTTGTGCCTCTGCTTTACATAAATTTAATGCATTGCATTGTATTACATTATTATGGCGATAAATGTATCAAAATTAGATAAAAGTGACTACGCTGAAAACAGATGGTGATTGTAACCTTCCTAGTGGTTGTGGTGACAATACAGTCCATGTCTGCAGACATGTGCCATGATAAGACCACGGCAATGTCCGTGTCAGCGACCTCAGCCAAATGACCAATCTACATCATGAATACACAGCACCGTCTGCTAATAACCTACACCGTGTCCCAAAATTAGCAACCCCCTGCTTAAAACTCAGTTATTTACTTTTGCATACAGCTAACTGATCTGTTCTGCCAGTGCCTCTGAAGCTACGGCAATATGGCGCTATACAAATGTATTATTATTCTTCTTCTTCTTATTATTATTAATTCAGTTTGTAGCTCATGGATTTCAATGAAATATCGTACACTGCAGTATCTTAACATTACTTAGTCACGCCCATTATGACGTATGTATTGTACTTTACCATGTGTGCATAGTGTAATGTCATTATGACGTCAGAGTTTGTTTACATTAAGCTCACGCTCAATATGCTGTTAATGACAAAGGGATCAAGCAGCAGCATACTTGCAATAGACTAAGAGCTTGCATCGAGACCAAAAGTGGCCACCTTGAGCTCAAACTTTGAAGACAAGTACAGAACGATTGTCCCCATGAATGTTTCAAATTTTGTAAAAATCTGTCATGTATTAACGATTTTAAACTAACCTATCTGTAGGGGGCTGCTAGTTTTGGAACATGGTGCAGATAAATTCATCAAATTATAACATTTTTGTTGATGATTTGGCAACCGCTGTACCTTTTTGAAAGATAATTTCCATTCGTCAGATGTCACTGAACAAAGATGAAAGATCATATAAATTTCACGATATTTACGATAACTTGTCTGTTCAATAGGGGCTCCTAACTCAGAAAAACAACAAAAGTGATTAAAAATCAAATGGGTGTGAACAATGTGAGCACAAGCAACTGGTGGGCCAATTTTCAGTTCAAACATTCAAAAACCAAAGTCACCAGATACTAGTAAAATCGCCGCATATCTGGTGTTGAACATGTTTTAGTTTATCTACATATGGCAGATTACGCATGCACCAGATGCCTCAGGCGCCGACTGAAAGGTAGGCACATGGCATAACCAATGTCAGAATAAATGTACTGTCAATCGATGCCTGAAACACTTAGCCACTAAATGGAAAACCACATATCATGTCAACACTCGCCACCTACATCGCTTCTTGTATGATTCCAAAGACGAAGGAATAGTTCGCTATTTCAAAGAGAAGTTTAAAAGCAGATTCATGAATACATGCAATATGCTATGAAAAATGACTTGCAGTGGAAAACCTGCAAGAAATCAGTTTAATCTAGCTCACATAAACTAAAAAACCAAAAAAACTGTTTTAAACAGAACCGAAATGACAGGAATGGAAATAAAAGGTACAGCAAAAATTTTTAAAAATCCAGAAACAAATGATTACAGGAGAAACAGAAGCCTGAGGTCAGAAGAATAAAAAGGAAGAAAATGATAACTAAACTAGAAAAAAACTGAAACAAAAAAAAAACTGCAAGCAAAAAACCTTTTCAGTCTAGACATAAATGAAATAAGACCAAAAGATGTGTAAGAAAGGTATGATTTGAGAGTGCTTACAAACCTTTCCAACAACTTCAGCAGCAACAGGAGCCGGTTGTAAGCCACAGATGCGCCGAGACCGCTGGGAAATTCTCTGCTTGTCAGTGATCTTGAGCTGAATCGTACGATCCACGACGGTCTACACACAAGCCACACTCACCGCCATTATTTACATTAACTACTTAATACGGCACAAACCCAGTCTATGCCCTGCAAGTTATCAGCACTGCAACAGTAGGGGATATCATCGGATTCACTCAAAAATCTCACTGATTACCACAAATACCCAATTATCACTGGCATTTAGTTATGGGTGACTGGCATAAACCACAATGCAGACTAAGCCAATGGATGGTGCTTAACTGTTCTGCCCTAAATAGGAAAGCGGAAATTGTAATAAGCAACTACTGCTTCTAGTACTTTCACTTTCTATTTAATCAGTCTACTTAATAGAGACAGTTAAGAAGTTTCAGAATACCGAAGTTCAAAACAGCTTTACAAATATAGCGATTGAGGGATACAGCTCAAAGACTAAGGTTAACATTCATGGTTCAGAGAAACAATGATCTAGACATACGGGATGCATCTGAGTGTCTTTGAATCCCTGCTTCAGCAGCTCAGTCTTCAACTCACGCTCCTCAAGCTGAGCATCGTGCACAGAGTCTACATAGCAACAGCAACGATTATCTGTATTCACCGAGATAATAATGCAAACAAAGAAACACATGAGAAAAACATAAGTCAGCTAGATCTTAGACGAGTGTTTTTCAACGCTTCTACTGCAGCGAAACCCTACGTAATTGTGACACTCACCAACGGAACCCTATGCAATGATCAGTGAGTCCAGCGGCGTAGGCAAAGTGGAATTTTCAGAGTGTCAGAGGCAGGCTCATGGAGACGAGGGGGAGGGAGAGTGGGTAAGCTATCCTGGGCCTCGCGACGTTTGGGGGTCCGCCATCACTCAGAAACATAAGGTACACCAGAATGTACTATTTTAAAAACAATTCACAAATTTTCTCCCCAGAGAGGAACACGAAAATATTCGGGGCCCACGAGAATGTTTCCCCAGGCCCCGCTGTGGCTCTCGACGGGCCTGGTCAGAAAAACGATGTCCCCAGGGAGTCAAACAGCAGAGAATTTGTGGGAGTCTGCGGCAAAACCCTCAAACGCAGACGATAAAAGAGCAAGCAAAAGACTTGTTTAATTTGACAGTATTAGATATTATTTAGCAATTTTATTTCACCTGTAACCAAAACACCTTACGAGGCGATCGCCAATGGCCCAAAAAGTATCATTGGATCTTTTACGTTTTTACACCCATGGACAGCTCAGGGGTCTGGACCCCCAGCACATACGTATTTTCAACCAGATTGTTTCAAGAAAATGAAAGTCTTTCAATAGATGGACACACGATTTCTTAACACTGACACTAATACGTAGTGTTCGGTGTTCAATGCAAATATTCTAGTACTGTTAACAACAGAAAAATATTCAGCACTGTAGCCTATGCAAAAGTAGACAGCTAGAAGTGCTAATCTGGAACTAAGCATTCGGTGCGTAGTACTTCTATGGCTTGGTCTGACGTAATTTCGCACGCTAGGTTATTTTTATTTTTTACTGACCAGCTGCGGAACCCTTGGAAGATGCTTGCGGAACCCAGGGGTTCCGCAAAACCCCGGTTGAAAATCACTGTCTTAACCAGTACACATCCACACAGTAACAGTTCACATACATAGACCAAGAAAGGTTCTTTCAGCAATCTCAAGATAGGCTACAATAGTCTTTCTTTGTTTTTCAACAACAACACTGGGCAGACAAAAAGTAGTTGTGACAGAAAGTTTAACAGTATCAATAACATTTCGGTTAAACAACTTCAAAATACACTGTGACTCAAAAAAACTGCAAATTTTTATTGCCCATACCTTTGCCTACTGTTAACGGATTTTCAGAATTTTTCAACGATGCAATCTGTGGCACAGTTTTTTTCTGTACTTGCAGAGTATCAATAATAACATCGCATGAAGAAGTCGCACATTCACGGCTAAGCATGTGGTAAAAAGCGAGACAACAGTTACCGTTGAGAACAATCTGATTCGCTCACAGCTAATTACATGTATGGTAGTTACATCACAGAGAATGATTTTTAAACTATACAGCAGTGGCACATAAACTGTTTTCAATCAAGGCCACAGACCAGTGCAACAAGGAAGCTTCTATGAGTAGAATTATACATCCACGAGACACATTTCAGAATCGTTAAGCAGCAAATACGCAACATAAGAAACAAGATACGAACATAATAATTTGACTGATAGTATTTTAAAAGTAAATGTATAATTCTGATTCCAAATCAAGTAAACAAGTAAATTCACAACATGACAAAGGTACTATGATTTCCTCACAGAAATGAAGCCTACTTAACACAACGAGTATGGTTCCATATAATGGCATATTACAGATAATAAAATTAAAATATGACCCATATCATTACTATTATTAACAGTATTTATTGAGTCTATTATCAAAGTAATTAATTATTAATACATTATATAATTAAAAATCGGAAAAGTAAAACAACACACTTTTTAGTTCCGCAATGAGTTGGTTGGTCGTGTCAAAGAGAGACTTGTAAGATCTGACCGCTGTTAACAGTCTGTCGCGTTCCTTAGACAGCATTGCCATCTGAGTCTGCTTTTTCACGTCTTTCAACACAATCATATACATTCTGTCACATTACTTACACAACAATCACATAAGTACAACAGTCTGTCATGTTCCTCAGGCAAAAGCAAAGGTCCCTTCACCACTGGGGCCCTAAACGCAGCTCTGACTGAAGGAACACAAAGACCAGCTGTTGCTACAATAGCAGACTGTATTGGCTGTCAGTGACCTTCAAGGTCATTCAAGTTACCACCACCTTATAGGATGATACTATTGCCGACCGTGTACAACATCCATGACAGATGACGAATGGACAAAGAGACAGACAGATGTCGAACGACAATCATGCTAATAGCTCAACCACCAAGTCAGTCGATAACTGCATACCGGAAGCCAACTGACTCCAGGGACTATCTGAATACTATCGCGGAACAATACCATAGACAGAGTTAAGTGAACATTAGACAACCATCGGTTAGAGCTCGATCATCCAAACTGTTTGGTGGTGACGGATTAGGTTCATTTCAATGGGCGCATGCACACACACTCTAGTTCACGCACAAATGCATCGAGCTCAGTATGCAGCAGCGAGCTGCACCGCACCAAACGCTGACTCTCCATGATTTACTGTTTTGGCACAATACCACATGATTTGCATACCATAGTGCGTTATCACCCTTCAAGGTCATCCAAGGTCAATGACTTATACGTCATTTGAAAGCCAGCATGCAACTTCCTATTAGTGATCAATAGCAACCTAGGCCATATCTTGCTGTTCTTGCACTGTTTAGCCACAATACATCTGTGACAGACAGATAGCTGAACTGATGAACGACAACCACGACAATAGCTCGACTGTTACTTAAGTACGGTTGGCGAAAAACAGTTCAATAAATATGGGCAACAAACTCCCACCATATTCTAGTTTACATGCAAAAGTAATACAGTTTAACAAAAAGTCTCGTATAATCATCCAACCGGTCAAAAAATTAATCCCAATCAGCTCAGTTTGATACATCACCATCAGAGCCTGCTTTTTCACATTTTCAACAGTGTTAGCTTCAAGTCATACACAACACGTACACAGGTCAGGCAACTTTGCATAGTTTACAGTCACTCAAACTAAAAGTTGCCATTATACACTATAAAAATTACCAAGCATTTAATCAAAACTAAAAAAAATAAAAGACACAGCCAAACTACTGAGCTAGCATATTATTAGTGACAACATACAGCAAATTTCATATTCTGATGTCAGAATAGACTAAATGTGCTTCAACACACAATACTACAAACGCATTTTGATCGACTATGACTAAACATTAAAAAAGCGCAGTTAAAGAGAAAAGACAGATGTGGCACTTGATACAAATCATGTCTAGCAGCACTTTACAGCTCCGAAGTGGCAGCTGATTGGCACGAGCCAATGACAATGCAGCAGCACATTATGCGACCATCCATTAGCCGGATAAGCAAACAGTTGGACCTGCAGTGCAGCAAGCAGACATGCCGGCACAAAAGCATTAAAACGAACAAACCATTGTAGAAGAGGAATGGCAAGTCAAACGAGGCGATGTCAACGCCGGGAATTTCCGTGATAAATCGGAGGCTGTACTGCTGTCCGTCCATACCTGGTGACGTCTCCTGAATCATCAGGTTCTGCAAACAGACGATAACGTCACATTCATGCAGTCACTACAAGCAATATATGTCAACTTTTGACGCAACTGTGTCTCACACTCTAAGCAACAATAAAGGAGATTTTTTTGGAATGTAGATTGCTGTATAACAATATTATACTGTACAGCATACATTAGCAAAAATGTGCCTAAGAAAGCTCAGATGCCATTAATTATTGCACACTTTTAACACGTCTGATATTTCTGGTGTTATTCATGACTGCAGCTGTTTATATCGCTTGACAGGACGACCGCACGTCACCGCGCGACTTGCTGGCACTAACTGTAGCTTTCAAGACAGCATTCCGTTAACATAGCGTGCAAGGAATTGCATTCTCTCCATGACTGGAATTCGGACGCTGGGCTTTGGATGTAGGCGGTATGGTCAGCTATTCCTAGCAACAGCTGGGCTTCTTGTGTTACTTAGGCATGCTAATAAACTGTGTATGGTAGATTAACACTTGACAGAAAAATGGCCTTTGCTCATTTGACGATGCCTACCTACAATACAAACGAGATATGTGTTAGACGATAATAAAAATGTGACTAACCAATTAACTGTCAAACAGCTCGAATACATAAAAAAAATGCAGAGAGATATAAAACAAAGACAGAGACGAACCTGGACAGTAACACGTCCGTTGATGAGAGGCAGCTGAAGTCTGGTTGTGTTACCCACTAGCACTGGGACCTCATCCACATTACAGCTATTAAGCACCTCCACGTGGACTTTACCATTCACTGACGAGCCACCGACGTTGTTATATTCATCCTATATACCACACACATCACACCATGCATCGGCCTCAAATGTTACAGTAGTAATGATAACAATATGCTAAGCAGGCAAACCAGCTGTTGTACGAATATAGCTAACAACTGGACAGTAGCAATACATTTGTTTACAGACACTTATATCACTTCCGCTGAGGCTATATGACAGTCATTGTCTCTCTTTTTGTATCCACAAGAAAATTAAAATTGTGACACATCAATTTTTTTGTTACTAGTTGATCAGAGATCTAAAATTTCTGCCAACATAAGTGCCAGCACCTGGCAAACACAATGAAGGGCAAGTTAACAACCATTCTCCTAAGGGCAAAAAAATCACGAATAATCCAATATCCACAAAAGATTTCAGATCAACTACTTCCTTACTAGGCTAGACCAAACCCACAAAATTTTGTGAAAATCCGTTCCCAATTTTACAAGTGATCCGGCTGACAAAATAAACAATGAACAAACAAAGAAGTGAATGAATGAGTACACGGTGTTTCATAAAAAGCACCCACTTTCTTTTTTTCATCATTCGCTGAAGTGATGATCAATTCACATGAAATTTTTACCGGTTGTAGCTGAAGAAATACTAATTCAAAATATGTCCACAATAAATGGACGTTAGTTAAATATTCTTTGCTAGTTGTGATGTAATGCTGATGTCACAATTAGAGAGCTGCACGGTAATGGGGACAGCGGTAATACCGCGGTAACCGCGGTAATACCGCGCATTTTCCCCGTGAACCTTGCGGTAATACCGCGGGGATGGAGTCATCTGTTGAGGGGTTACCGCGGTAATGGAACATTTGTTTGCGGTAATACCGTGGTAGTCAACGTCTGCTACCTTTAAAGTCTGAACTTTGAACTAAAGATCGCCTTCATGCTGCATGAACTAGTGTAGAACTGTAGGCTTAACTGCAGCTGTCAAGGACTGTTGAATGGAACTGGAAGGAGAGTTTTTTAATTTTCTATTGAAACACTCTATGGCATATTATATGAAATGCTTTTAGTACAAAACGTTGATGGACTCTTGTTTCTGTATGAACTAATGTAGGACTGTAGATAACTGCAGCTGTCTATTACTGTCGAATGCAAATAGTGTTTTAACTTTCTGTCGGAACACTGCATGGCATACTACTTGAAATGCTTTTAGTACAAAACAACATATGACAAATTCAGTTCCGTTAACCTTGGCTGTTCTTGATTTCTGTTCTTTTTATACAAGACTAAATATTTCTGGATTGTGGCACCCAAATATGTAGTTTAGTGGAAAAAAAACACAAATAAAATTAGTCTGAAAGTGCTTTAATGTACGGTAATATAATGCGGATGGCAGCAATTTGTGCGGGGATAGATGGGGATCGGAATAAATTTTTGTCCCCGCACAGCTCTCTAGTCACAATGTGCCACGAGTACAAACTTGCTTGTTGCTACCGGTGCCGACAGTTGCTGAACAACTGCCCTGCATCGACGTTAAACTTTGTTTGGTTCACTGATGATGAACTGTTGAAGTTTTACTAAGAGCTAAATTTTGTTAAAATATTTTGAATTAGTATTTCTTCAGCTACAGCTCATAAAAATCTCGTGAAAAATGGTCACCATTTGATGAAGTTATAAAAAAAAGGAAAAAAACGCCTTTTCTATGAAACACCGTGCAGCTAAAGTACCCTGAGTTGAAGCTGCAGACATCGAATCAGTGTCCGACTGGAAGCACTCATAGCATTCGAAACTGTCGGAGTTCCCGGATCCTGGACTGGAACCAGCTTCACTGGCGGTCCGCTGCACATGCTCAGCGATATCTACACAGCCGTCAATTAAAACGCTTCACATATTTTCACGATAACTTCGTCAGCACTCTGACCACACAGCAGGCTTAAACAGCACTAGCATTTCGACAAGCGTTCAGCCTTAGTGCTACTTCGATCTAAAACTCAATGTCATATAGCTGTGGATTTGCCAAACTTCTCAGCACTTTTAAACACGGTTCAAAAGCCCAACTCTATGAAACTGCCTACAGTGAAAGTAAACACTCAGCCATGTCACTGACATTATGTGGCTTTGATTCATTCATGAAATAATTATGGTGCTGTAGAAATTTGTTTTTCATTGATTAACTGACCAATATGAAATTGATGGCAGTCTTCGCACACTACAATTACCCACATTACGTACTAACAGCACAGATATGAACTATAACTGTAGCAACAGTACAATAAAGCAGTGCCCTTTGAAATAGTAGGCATCTACTATCATACAAAATATTGCTATTGCTACAAATGCAAAGCTGGCAATAAAGTCTTTTTCTTGGCAGTCATTTTTCTGAACAATTCCCGATTTCTGGTAAGTTCTAACGTTTCCAGGTTTTCCTAACAACTGGACAAGCCATCAAACTCATAACACACAAGCCTAAATGATAGCACAAAGGACAAACTGGTCACCCTGTCATGCTAATGCACTGACAAATAAGCCTGAACAATAGCAGAGAAAAGAAACTTACAACACTGCTTGCCAAATTGTGTTTGCCATCTTTGTACATGAAAACAACCGCATATTGGCCGACTGACTCTGGAGCTGTCAATCCCCTGTAATCGAACAAATATGTACATATGTATTGTGAACAAAAAAATCAGAACATGCAAGTTTTTTGTCCAAACTTCACCATACACTAATGGATTTTCAAAATTCTTTCACTGACACACTCTACAGAATATCTCAAATAAAGTAATCACTAAAGATACCACTACAGCATAAGTGTCTTGTAACTGAAACTACGGTAGCATCGTAGCAGAATGGTTAGCATTAAACATGGTTAACGTTAACACAGACAAACGTACGATTTGACCAACACCGAATGCAACCACTGCGAACCCAGTATCAATCAATCAATCAATCAATCAATCAAAATAATAACCACTTACAAAAGTGACCAGTGGTGTACAACACACGTAAAAACTAAAATAAAACCTAAGGATAATTTACAAAAAGTAAAAACTACTCAGAGGTAAAAAGCTCGCTGAAACAGTAAAGTTTTTAAGTATAACTTCCTTTTCATTAAAAATACATCTAACATTGTGTGGTGTCAAATCGCTTTGGCCACAGTTAACAATATTACACAATGCGTACGTGAAGCTAAAGTTGCCGGCATTCTGCGTGGTGGAAAGAGTTGTTTCCTCGTCAGGACCGTAGGTCACAGTTCCTGATTCCGGTGGGTCCTTATCACTCACTCCGTTTTCCACCTTCCACAATTTCATTCTCAGATATGACGGCTTGGCACATGTCAGTGTCGTCTCATTCTCCGCCATTAAGTTCACTCGGAACTCTATGCCAACACACAAAGCGTTAAAACCCACTTGATATAATATAGTTCATTTTGGGGACAAGTCTTCTTGAGCAAACTGAACAGCAAAAATCAAACTGACGACAAAAATCAAAATAACAACAGACTGTCTACACAGACAGACATGTATAATAATAATAAAAAAATATACACACAGTCCAACTACTAATACAAAATTTTCTTTTAAATGTTTGTGAAAGATATGTAAGCCATCAAGCGAGGAAATGGATGAAGCCTATTCTACTCCGGAGACTGCATATGTGGTTGCCACAACACAAAAACATTACACTCATTAACAAAATCACACGTGATATACGAGCCAGGCCAAGCATTCACATGTTCACCTGTACATTTGCCAGAGATCTGCATACAACTATGACGGAATATGGAGATCTACAGAGTGGCTCGTAAAAAGTTTATAGTGCATTGCAGTTCCTGAGATATCGCTTAATAAAAGCTCCAGTGTTTATAAACACAGACCCATCCAACCACCCAGTTAGCTAAGACTGACCTGACAGCTTCAGCTATGTAAAGAACCAGGCATCATACACCCTAGAGCAATCATTTTCCGCCCACGTCGCGCATGCTCAGTACCAGAGTATGATTCGGCTTATTAGGCTGCGTTCGCATAGACACGAGTACGAGTACGAGTACGTGTCTGGGTTTCCATTTATGGCCCATAGAAGCTTCACTCGTATGAGTGGAGCGTTCATGGAACTCAACGCATGTCGACCATATTGAAAAATTGCAGTGAAATCAAATCGAGGAAATGCTTCGCCATTAAAACAACAATATTCAACTACAAACTCACTATTTCTACATACATCTCTAATGATGAACAATTTTACGATGACGTCAGTTTGACGTCAAGAACGCGCCACGACTTTTACAAATTATATTAATGCTATTTACGAGTAGTTAACTTTTTACGAGTTGGATAAAAACATGACCTGCAGAGAAACTTCTCGTACGAGTTAAATTTACAGGTAACCCGTACTTGTATGTATGTGAACGGCAGCCATTGAAATACATGCAAACTCGTGTTTGCTGGAACTTGTGTACAGGAACCCGCACAGTGTCGGACTTGTACTCGTGTTTATGTGAACACAGCCTTAAGCTAGCATGCTGCCCAAGTCGGCCGGACGGCCAGCTCTAATTAACAGCCAGCACCTTTAACTGACTGGGGCGTTATACCAGCAGGGCCAATTGTTACGCAGGACTTGCCGTTTCTTCCCTAGCAATGGCCGTAACCACAGCCAGTACTCATTTTACCATCCCACGTAGGGTAGAAGGCCGAGTCAATCTAGTTGGCTTGGCTTCGTACTGTGGACAGTCACCCATCCAAGTACTAACCAGGCTTACCATAGAGTAAGTTCATTAATTTCACTCAATGCGTTGCTGCTATGCAACGTTACCAACCGAAAAACCACGAAGTATTGCCACGAATTTATATGATGTCCAGAGGCTGAAGAATAAAAGTTTATAGCAGAGGCTAAAATCCAAACACAAGCCAAGAGCATCTCAGCACTACCTGGCAGCAGCGCTCCGACAGTGTAGGTGTCCTGTGGTTTGTATGAGATGTTGAATGATACAGGTTTAGTGGCATCAGGTTGGATGCTGACTAGGAGCTGTGGGCCTGAGATGACAGCTCGACTGACGAATGCTTTCAGCTGGAGCTCATAGACACCACTAAAACACACCACCATCAAACGTATTTAAACACAACCAAATCAATCAACGAACGAACTAGACAACGCTCTTGAGAGTGCATATCTCCGCCAAATGAAGTAACTTAAACATTACTACTACTACTACTACTACTAACGACTACGCAAAGATCTCGAAAATATCTCTTGTATAAACCAAGTTATAACCAATTTTGTCTCAAACTCTGTTGCCATGACTACAAGGGACAGTCATGGTGGAATTAGGTTGGCTTCATCCAACAGCCCATACCCAAACCCCAGCACCAGATGTAAAGATGTTGGAGATATCTCTTGTAGAAGCTGTGCTATAGCCTATTTTGTCCCAAATTTCACTGCCATGGCAACAGGGGTCAATCAAGGATAAATACAAAAAAGGAGAACAAGGAAAAAAAAGAGAAAACGAAGAGGCTGCTACGTGACAGGGGACAAGGAAGAAGTAATAACAGTAGATGCCAGCATTGCTGCTTGCGCTGTAGAATGACGTCCTTGCTATTATGATGTCACACAGGCACCGCTGCATTATGTGCACAAACAGACAGACGGACAAGAAATTTGAGCTAATGCTCACGAGATGCGTGAAAGCCTATAGCAGTTCCGATTCAGTAGTTTAGCTGAAAATTGGGGTGTTCACGCTAAGTTAATATACCAATACCAAATTCTCTATCTGGATCGCATAACGATAGTAGCGTGGTGCCACCTTGTGAATGATATAGACTTGTGTCGCAGCCCAAAATCGCCAAAAAAATCATAAAACCCCCTATTTTAGCGTTCAAGGTCATTGAATTTGGCGCCAATCGAGAGCCAGTGCATGACTTCCTATTAGTGATTAATAGTAACCTGGGCCCTATCTCGCACTGTTACTGAGATACAGCGACTTATTTGCCAAAAATCACAAATTTTGCCCACCCCCTCTCATTTAGCATCCTAGTTTGGGGTGATCCCCTTCGAATTTATGGAAAAGCTTTATGGTTCCTGAAACTAGAGTCTTCCAGGCAGCCAACGGTGAAGATTTGGTGGTGATTCTAGCTTTTGATTCTGAAGATTCGGTGAAGATTCTAGCTTGCACCATTTTTGACTGATCCACCCATGTGACAGACGGACAAACGGACAGACAGACAGACAGAGAGACGGACAGACAGAATTGTGATGGCTAAGATGCGCTGAAAGCAGTAGCTGCTTTCGTGCGTAAAAAAGCAATTACTTAACCTCCACAATTGATGTTGACTATGTTTACCTTAGCAGAGATAATGATAAAACGAACGAATAAAAAACCAATAAACCAGTCAACAAATCAGTCATCCAAACAAAACAACTTACAGGCTGCAGTGCATATCTATAAAATTCTAAATAAAACCAAACTAACCTGTAAAAGCAACGCATACAAGCTTTATGATTTGTAAACTGTCTCTAACCTTTTTGCAGTCAAAGTAAACACGCCAAAGTTGACCCGCCCCTTTCGGTCGGTTTTCAGTGGCTGCGGTGTTGGATTTAACTACAATAAAACAGCAACATCTAAAAGCGATCACATCTCATCACTTGCTGTCTCAAAAAATATTCCACCAAACAATATGATACTAAGTCAGAAGAAGGCATGTAAAATGTGACATTTTTTGATTAATCAGAGATAATCAAATTCTAAAAATAAGGGCTACAATAACAACAGCAGAGGCAATTAAATACCACAAAAGTCGAGAAAGTTGATGGAATTGCTTGAAGACATATCAGCATTCAAGCCACAATGATGAATAAAACATAATAGCTCTAATATCACCCAACAGTGACTCAAGCACTAAACATCAGGAAAAATTGATCGTTCCAATGACTATTCACTATTTAATGGATAGACAGACATAGTATCTAATAATAAGTACATAAATTAAAAGAAACAAAGAATGAAAGAAATGGTACGATAAAAAAGGATTCACATCAGAAAACGCCAAGTAAATTAACAACTAGAAAGCAGTCAGAGCTCGCACACCTCCGCCAAGGCCATGTTGTTCGCCAGGTTCGGTTTGGCAGTGGTTTGCCTTATGCCCCATTGAAAGCAATGTTAACGAAAATTTCAAAGTTTTCCAGATTCCAGGATTCTGTCCGGATCACCTCCAAAATTGAATCACTTGTAGTTGTTGCCGTGCCCGACATTCCCTCAAAATTTCAGAAAGACCCTTCTAGAACTTTTTGAGTTATCTTGCTAACAAACAGACAGACAAACAAACAAACAAAGTCTGGCAAAAACATTACCTCCTTGGAGGAGGTAAAAATTGTAACTTAATAAATTTATATAGGTCATTGACGGCAAAATGTCACAACAAAACAGAGACCAGTCAACCTTGAGAGCAGCTGCATCTCGTGTCAACTGGATGCGAACGTTTTCTTCAGGAGTCGGATTATCAGCCGCGTCACAGAGTTGAACGACGAGATCACGAGGTAAACGATTACCACTGTATACTGACATCAACTGTACACACAGACAGACAGACAGACGTACAGACAGACAAACAGACATATAAAAAGACAAACACAGAGATAGAAAAAACTAGAAATTTAGGGCTAAGCCCAACGTGAGTCCGCCCGGCGCCCTAAATCCGATTGGCGGAAATTAGAGGGGGGGGGGTAAAATTTCCCAGGCATCAAAGTCACGTGGCCCGAACTCAAATGCATTGGCATACGCCGAACGCGCATTGTCGACTTAGGGTAGGTCAAAATGAGCCCCTATAACTTTGTTCGTAGTGGTCGGAATTTCATAAAATTTTTTTTGTTCAACGCCGAAAAGATCGCTCTCGTCAACGCAGTTTAGATTTTGTCGCTATCTTCATCGGTTTCAGATATATTGGCGGTCAAACTCGAAAGTTGTCGTATAACGTACTAAATTTTGGACGTTTTTTGCCCTCCCAAATTCTAAGGGAAGTGGTGCCCCCAAATTTCGTACTTGCGTTAACACCCCAACCTAGAGGCACGTCAAGTGCCAAAGTTTTGTCGAGCTACACCCCCTAACTCCCAAGTTATAAGAGCTCATTTATTGCAATTTAAGCCAATTTTTGACCCCCCTTTGAAAAAAGTTGTAAGGGGGGCCGCCGTCCCCGGTGGGGGGTGCGCTAGTAAGACTTGGTCATTCTCTAGCACGTGTAAAAATTTGGGGGCGCAGCACTCCCTAGGGGCCGAAATATGTTCTTCCGAAAAATGCGCTTTAGGGGGTACGATTCAACATCTACATCTCCAAGGTCACTGGACCAAACTTCACCGTACTTGTGTCGCCTAACGCAGAACGAATCGCCATAGACGGAATGACTATCCGATTTTGAATATCTTCATCCGTTTTGGAGATATTCGCTGCCGAACTTCGAAGTCGTCCGAAATCAGGCCAAATTTTGCATGTTTTTGGCCCCGAAATTTTTTTGGGGTGCGCCCCCCAAAATTTTGGACCGGCGTTATAAAATTCGGCCTAGTACTGACCATCGAGCAAATTTTCAAGCCAGTCGGCCCACGCATCTCGGAGATCTCGCGCTTGGAAAAAAAAAAATAAACACCTGGGCTAAAACATAAGTCCGCTTCCACAAGCTATCGCTTACGGGCGGACTAATGATAAGCTCTTCATCACAGAGCTGAACAGCAAAATCATGGGGCAAATGATTGCTATTGTATATACCGAGATCAGCTGTACACAGCAGAGATGTGCAGCGGATGGAATATGCATCCGAAAGCATTTTGCGGACACGATCGTAGACACAATTTTCGATGCTTCTGCTAATGCAGACTCTCCCCAAGAAAAAAGAATTCCTCGCTGTAACGTTTCTGCTCTCTAGCAATAATAATACTACAAACTTCCACTTGCTTACACAGCTTTTTGCACATGACACATTGAATATGGCTGGCTCGAGGGCCCAACCATTTGTTAACATTAGTACTGTTGCTGGCATAGGCTTCTTAAAATAAGGACCGACGGCGGCCGTTCTCAGGTCCGCGAACTTGGGTCCACCGGTATTTTTAGTTTTTTACTGTAACTTTGTCAAGCTCTGTATACCTCTGGACACGACGTTTCATAAAAAGAACCCCTTTTTCTTTCTTTCATAATTCAGTCAAATGACAATCAATTTACGCAAAATGTTTACCAGCTGTAGCTAAAGAAATACGAATTCAAAACATTTCAACAAAATGTGGCTGTTGATTGAATATTATTTGCTAGTCGTAACGTGACGATGACGTCATAACTGTCGTGAGCTGGTCAAGCTTGCTGGTCACAACTGGTGCAGTCAGTTGCTGAATAGCTACCGCTAGCTTGCTTCGATGGTGAATTTCATTTGGTTCACTTATGACAAATCGTTAAAGTTTTACCATTGCAGCCACAACTAGAAAGCAGTCATAGCCCGCAGGTACCTCCGCCAAGGCAATGCTATTCGCCAGGTGGCGTCACCATCTTCAGTTCTGCAGTGGATCCCTTATGCCCCCTTTAACGCATTGGTAACGAAAATTTCAAAGTGATCCAGAATCCAGGATTGCTGCCGGATCACCCCCAAAATTTAATCACCTGTAGTTTATTCCATGCCCGACAATCCCTCAAAATCTCAGAAAGATCTGTCCATAACTTTTTGAGTTATCTTGCTAACACACAGACAAACAGACAAACAAAAACCGGCAAAAACATAACCTCCTTGGCGGAGGTAAAAATCACCCGATACAATCACTTTCAGGCACTTCTGGGGATAGATTGACATTTGCAGTTTCCAGCAAGACAGTGCATCAGCACACAGAGATTGCGAGATGGTTGAGTTTCTAGCTTGCAAGAAACCCGATTTCACGACCCCATGTCACTTAGTGCTGACACAATTAACATTTTTTTATCAGCAAACCAGATTAAGTTCACCATCGAAGCAAGATAGCAACTGACAGCACCAGTTGAAACAAGCAAGCTTGGAAATAAAAAAAAACATATCACTGTAAAAAGTTATAAACTTTCGATCGTTAAGATCTCCAAATATGTTTCACGTATCTAACTGAGAGGATCGTACCCTGCTAACGTCCCAGCCAGGTACTACAAGCTTGGTAGGTGGTCCAGGCACGATGTCAACTCTGACGTAGTCGGTGAGTTCATGGAACTTGACACAGATCTCACGATGTCCCAATGGACCTGGCTCAAATCTCAAGCCATGAATGTTGAAGCCAGATACCTGATCAGCATAAAGCATAAGATTCTTCTATTCTCTCAGCATAGCTATGAATTTGTAGCCATGATTTAACTGTCATCAATGGCACATCAATCATCTTGAATACAGTGAACATGCTAACTCAGATGGATAGGACACATGACTTGCTGTTATGGGACATCACTGAAGAGAGAAAAATATCAGTACCAAAACAAAAATGCCTACAAATGCTAAGTGATATCACAGGCATGGATTATGAGAAAATGAAAAAAAGTCGAAGACAAGAGCACCTGGCAAAAGACATTTTCCTCAACCAGGCATTTGATAGAAGATCGACAGAAAGGTACAGCAGTACATGTGCCAATTCCCCAACATAAACAATGGCATGTTATCTGACCTAGCTTGAAATCAGCAAAACCGCGCGAGTCTCGAACACAAACATTTAAGTGCAAAATTTTTACAGCATTATTGTCAGCAGTGATACATATATCGACTTAAATTAAATTTATTATATTATTAGAGGTTTTTATCGATAATGCGCTATATAAATTTACAACTGACATTTGCTGCCGTTTCTATCATGTATGCTAGCAAATTTAAAGTAAGACTGTTGCACGAACTTATCAACAGAAGGCTGCCAGAAACGTGCAAGCGATGAGCGATTTTAAACTGGCTTCAAAATTCTTACTAAAATGTAAAAAAACACACTGCATCGATTATTAGAAGCAAATTGAAGGCAAATGCACCTTTCCAAGCATTCGTACAGTCTCCTGAACTATGAGTCCATTGCCTGAGATGCTGAGGTCTTTTAGGATTCCTTTCTCAAACTGACATCAGACACATTACAACAAAGCTTCAATTTCAGTTGTGAACCAAAGTATGTCTTGCCATTTAAGTTGTCAATCAATTGACCTAATTTAATTTAAAATCTAATGTAAATAAATACTACAAATATCAAAATATCACAATATACGACAATAAAAACATTAAATTAAAATAATGCACTTAATTTGATCAACACATTTATTTGAACAAATAGTTAAAATACCTTCTTGATCTCATTGGTATGTTTGTCGCGAACACTGACTTCAATGTCTCCATCAACCTTCTGTCCCAATCTTACTTTATTGCTGCCTTTTAACGTGCACTTTATTGCGGCTGGTTCACCTGCCTCGCCCCTAACGCATACCACACGTAATCAGCCATTAATAAGCTATACACAGGGTGCGCCAAAAAACGTGGCACTTTACTTAATTGTCAATATGTTCGCCAATTATTGATCGATTTTCACAATTCTTTCACTGGCATACTCTGCAAACAATTTGCTATAACGTGATTATTACATATCCCACCAACCGTAAATGCGTCTCTACACGACCTTGCGAAATATCAACGAAATATGCATATATAATGATAATAAGAAATAAACGTTTTGGCAAATTTAAAAAAAAAAACACTTCAAACCAACATTGCAGTGAGTGGTTTGTATGACATTAAACTGTGTGGATCTAACACAGTCTAGTGTCATACGGATCCACAGATCATTCACTGCAATGTTGGACTGAAGTGTTTTTTCTCATCGACATAAATTTTTGTTATTATCGTAAGTTTTTGCTTACATTTTCATTTTCATTTCACAAGGTAGTGGAGAAACACATTTACCGTGTGGTGGGATATATAACAATCACAATATTGCAAATTGTCTGCAAAGTGTGCCAGTGAAAGAATTTTGAAAATCGGTCAATAATTGGTGAAGACATAGACAAAAGCAAAGTGCCGCATTTTGTACGGCCCATGGTGTTAATTCATAAAATCACAACGCTTATTCAATCAGTTGTTGCCTTTTTGAGAATAAAGGAATCAGGTGTCCACACTGCAGTGCTGGGCTAGAAAAATTTATATTTAACCAGGTGAACTACTACAGAAATTCAAACCAACGGGTTCACTATACCATCACTAACCAGCAAACTGTAAACAGAAAGTAAAAGTGATCAAAGATCTCAAACATCCGTCAGGCATTGTGAGGTGCCACAACCTGGTAAACACAATAGAGTCTCAGTTTATGCCCTATCTCTTGGGGAAAGAATCCCGGATGATACAGAATCCCCCAAAAATATGTGTCCAATCACTCCCAACTTCGGCCATGCTACGAGTAGTGATTTGCAGCATTACCCTTTTTAGGAACGAAGTACCTGGTTGCCATTATCCGGGTTCGGGTCCGGTTTTAACTTTACGATGGAAGAAAAACGACAATAAGGTGACATTTACTAACCTAACTACTCAACATTTACCCACAAATTTCGATTTTTTCACATAAAATGTCCATCATGTATCTGTGATAAAAATATGTACAGTCCGTCAATGAAAATGGCTGAAGTTGAATCTCCCTTGCAGTACTGCGCAATAGCGCAATAGAGATGCCTCATGATATTGCGCTATATAAAATACTGACACTGACATTGACATTGACATTTACTGAATTTCACCACAAAGACTGCAAGTAGCAAAATTTTTAACTTGTGCAGTACTAATTAGTGAAAAAAACGGGTACTAATTTCCCAGAATTTTTGAACCAGGCCCGAGTACCCGGTTCCTGGTACAAATCACTAGCCAAGAGCAGATCCTCCGATCCATAATTTCAAGGACATCCATTTATAACTTGTCAAGCAATTCAAAATTGCAAAAAATGAACAAATGAGCATATCATGTCATATTCAAAATTTATAGTGTGCCTCAGTACATAACAAAAGACTAAGGGCAGCGGGCACACAACGTACGGTAGTTCGCACAAATTACACAGCAACAGTAGAGAGACCATTAACATGACTTTCCTCCGCAACAATACCAACATAACTAGAAAGCTGATAGAAGAACACATACTTGGCATGGAATCCAAACTCAACGTTGGACTTGCCATCGGTGAAAGAAAACTGACAGTATTTTGTATCATCCACAAGCAAAGGAAGTTTCACATCCGGCAAACGGCCTTCAAGCAGCATGTCATGTGGTAGCTTCGGCGTCCAATTCACCTGGGTCCGTGCAAAATGTAAACATGCCAATGCAGAACACACAGTTAAACAATGTTTATTGTCTGAATTTAAAAACGTAGACATAAAAAATGCCAAGCAACAAATCAAAACCTCTGCAAAACCAAATATGCATGACATCACACCCCGGAAGATATCGTGTGATGATATAGCCATGACATAAATAAACAAAAGTGCAATTTTTCTGTCGATCGTAAGCTGAATACAGTATGTCACTTAAGTTTTTTATAATGTTTTTTTTCAAAAACATAAGCAGCACAAATACAGAGCCTATCTGCCCAAACAAGTAATTCGAGCAAAGCTCATGAGACGTGCGACAGCCTTAACAGTTCCTATTCGCAAGTTGTCTTGGTCTATCTCTATCCATTTCAACGCAATTCACTCTTGAAAACTATGCTGCAGCCACCACACTAAAACCCCTATTTTAGAAGTTCAAGGTCATTCAAGGTCATCGATGTTCACACCAATAGACAGCATGTCTCTGCCTATCTGCAACAGTTTTCATGCTACATGAGCCTATAGCGGTAAAATAACCACTTTTAGGGGAAACAATATTTGATGCCTGCCTACACTGGCCTCCTTGAACCTAGGAGGTCGGGACTAGAAGTGCTAAAATCTATGTTTAATGTTAAAAATTTCATATGCAGGTAATTGTCTTGGTCTATCTCCAACCATTTCGTCGCAATTTACCATTGAAATGTGCGCTGCATCCAATAACTGCATAAAAAATCACCAAAACACCTTTTTTGGGCGTTCAAAGTCATTCAAGGTCATCAATGTTGACAAATCTAAAAACCTGTCACCAGTGCTTTTTATGATAAACTGCATGTATGTACCTATCTGCAACCGTTTTCACATTATTCGAGCCAATAACGACAAAATGATGTCTTTTTAGGGGGTACCCCTCTTCGACGCCCTCGTTCGAGGGGAACCCCTGCACTCAGTAGCACGAAATTTTGTCATGATAAACTAGAGACCTTGTGGCAGCCCACAGTGAAGATTTCGTAATCCTAGCTTGCACAGTTTTGACACAGTCCACGAGTGTGACAGACGGACAGACAGACGAACAGACAGACAGACAGACGCCTAGACGATGCCTAAGACGAATAACGCATTCTGCTGTCGCGTGTAAAAACTATCAAGATGTTCTTATTGTTGTCAAAGTTAAGTGCCTATAATTCTGATACAGTGTACATACAGCAAACAGTCATTGGCAAAAATTAACATCAGTGGTAAAAATCACCCCTGGCTTTCAAATAAGCCTATAGTCAATCATCACTAGTTAAGATCGCTACGTGCTGACACAGTGTATATAAGCTGCAGAAATTACCTTTAGTTTTGACACAAGGCTGCCGTCAACCTTCAGCTCACGTCCAGCTTCATCCTTTAATTGAAACGCTGCACAAAACCAAGAGCAAATGATTACTCGACTCCAGTACTGCAGGCAACAACTGGGATATAAATACCTTTAAATACTGGAAGACTCATACAGCAACACAACGGAAAGTTTAACCTTTACAGAAAATCCTAATACGAATACACAGAAACAACGTAAAACTAACATTGTAAGAACTTGCCATAATAACTGTGCATATGTAAGACTAATGGCAGCTCTAATAGTCTTCTCTGTTATCCTCCAGACAGTCATCAATCTCATAATGCTGTCTATCGGAAAACAAGGGGCAAGTTGAAATGATAGCTTAATAAGTTATACAAATTCATCAATATACAACCTTTATTAGTCCACCCGAAAACGATAGTTTTTGGGAGGATTCAAGTTTTATCGCAGATATTAAAAAATTTTTTTTTTAACTTGAATCGTGTGATCTCTGAGATGTGTCGGCTGATTAGCACAAAATTTTACACGGTGGTCAGTACTAGGCTGAATTTTATAATGACGATCCAAAATTTCGTGGAGCATTCCCCCAAAAAATTTTAGGGGCCAAAAACATGCAAAATTTGGCCCAATTTCAGACGACTTCAAAGTTTGGCAGCGAATATCTCCGGAATGAAGATATTCGAAATCGGACAAGTGCATTTTGTACCGTGATTCCTTCCGCATTGGGTGAAAAAGTTCGGTGAACTTTGGTCCACTAATCACGGAGATTAAGCGGTGAAATTGTACCCACCCAAATCAACTTTTTCGGAAGACTATATTATGGTTCCTAGGGGGTGCTGTGCCCCCAAATTTTTACATGTGCTAGAGAATGACCAAGTCTTACTAGTGCACCCCCCACAGGGGACGAGTGTCCCCCTTTACAATTTTTTTCAAAGGGGGTTCAAAATTGGCTTAAAATTTAGCATATCTGCGCCTATAACGTTGGCGGTAGTGGAAGTAGCCCCACGATACTTTGCCACATGACGGGCCTTAAGGTAGGCAAGATGACTTATGTACAAATTTTTGGGAGGCTTGCACCCCAGAAATTTGGGAGGGCCAAAAATTCGAAAATTTTGCCCAATTTCAGACAACTTTCGAGTTTGAGCATGAATATATTAGAAAACGAGCGAGATATCAAAAATCGAAAACAAACTTGATCGACAACTATCCCCGCTGGGTTCAGCCAAAAAATTTAGTGAACTTTAGCCCACTAACAACAAAGTTGCAGGCGCGGATGTTGGCCCACCCTAAGTCGACATTGGGCGTTCTGCGTATGCTAATGCATTTTAGTTTGGGCCACGTGACTTTGTCACCAGGGAAATTTCACCCCCATGAAATTTTCCCTCAATCATACTTAGGGCGCTGGACAAACTTTTGTTGGGCTTCCCCAAATTTCTAGTTTGTATTAAGGTTTATCTCTTTATCTGCATAAAAATGATCGTGTGTTGATGAGGAGAGTGAGTAGAGTTTAACGTCCCACCCAACACAGTATAGGTCATTTGGGGGACGGCCTTTTCAGGCAGAATGCACACAAACACAATAATGAAATGGTAGGTTTAAATTTTACAATAAACAGAAAGTTTAAACTTTACAGAAGCATGATGATGAGTATGTATAACTTATTGAGATGTAAATATGTTAATCACTTTCCCCAGGTATCACCACCACTTTCATGATGGGCACTTCTCTCATCTGATGTTAACAACTGCTCAATAAATGTATTCAAATCCAGGCATAAGGCACACTATTTCTGTCAAACAGTTCAGAGTAGTAAATGTTGCACACAAAGAATTAGTTTACTGTACAAAACGCCTCGAAAGACCTTATGAAATAATGGCACTAAAAAGCTTGATTTACCTGAAACTGTTATCTAAATTTCCTAGATGCTGTAAAGCTAGATTTCCTAGCTATGCATAGAAGCTGTTGTTGTTTCATTATCATCGTAATCACCATACTCACCAATTCATCACCATCATCAGATTATTATCATTACAATTATTATTATAACTATTATTGGTACTATTATCAACTAACTACTCACTGATGTGTCTGATGCTGTCACCACAAACACCGATAATGTCCTGATTGGGTTTGATGGACACTGTCTGACCGTCACTGTCAACGTAGGATACTTCAATGACGGTCGGCTGACAACTGGGAGAGACGGTGATCACACGTTCTACTGGTAACACACTGCAACCTCCTTTCACTCCCTGGTACTCACATTACACATGTATGGTACAGTTGCGCCTACTGAATCGTCTTACTTACTTACTTACTAACACACTGGGTCATAACAAGTGGGTCACTAAGGTCTTGTCAGCACTTCACAAAATGCTGATCGATTTTCAAATTGCCAGGACACACTCCCGAGGGAAACTGCAATAAAATAAACACAAAAGATGCAACTACACCCAAAATGTGTTGCTACACTACCTTGCAAAGGCAAATGTCAGTTGTTGTTTGAACATGCACTGGTGTAACTGACATGACATGTAACTATTAACTAATTAATTAACATCATTTTTTGCTCGTTTAGTTACTAACTTGCGATTATTATAACATGCCAGTGTGACAATAACTAAGGTCACTGACAGACAACAGAGCCAGCAGCATTTGTAGCATGTGTAAAGTACTGACATTTAGCTGAAATCTGGCAGTGAGTCGAACGTCTCCAGTAATGTTCGACAGTTTGATGGGCAGATGTAGCTGACTGGATGGAGTTTGACAGTCTGTTGATACAGGCGACAGATCTCTAGCACCTGTCAACTGCACGCACAACAACAGCAGCAGCAGCATCCCATCATCAATAGGGTCTGCAGTTTTTCACAGAAAAATTATGCCAAACTCCCTGGGTCAGTTTGCAAAATTCCGTGATGCACCACGGCAAAATCGTCCAAATTCCGCAGCTCACCACGGCTTTCCATTACTGAGTTAACTCAGCTCTATTCTGTTAAAGAACTTTAGTTATTAGATGTTGAATTGTGCACTGTTAGGCTATGCTAGCAATAGCCTAGCAACACATAAAGAAAACTAGAAATTTGGGGCAAAGCCCAACGTGAGTCCGCCCGGCGCCCTAAGTCCGATTGGGGGAAATTAGGGAAGGGAGGGTAAAAGGG
>Ga0209367_1002411_pt1 | contig 24687 bp, 17 predicted proteins | sample WorMetLIZISLAND2_FD_187412 | JGI IMG/M metagenome (GOLD analysis project Ga0209367, IMG submission 187412) | Marine gutless worms symbiont microbial communities from Max Planck institute for Marine Microbiology, Germany - Olavius geniculatus... ... | reverse complement strand
CAAAGCGCGTTCGGCGTATACCAATGCATTTGAGTTCGGGCCACGTGACTTTGATGCCGGGGAAATTCTCCCCCCTCTTTACCCCCCTCTTTTAATTTCCCTCAATGGGACTTAGGGCGTCGGGCGGACTCACGTTGGGCTTTGCCCCAAATTTCTAGTTTTTGGATTTTTGGAGGAACATTTTTTCATAGTGTAAATTTACAGGAGGGTTAGTGATTGAATTATGTGACATTTGTCATTGCTCAATACTGCTATACATATTCTGCTGTTGTGCATGTTTTGTACAGATGAAGGTGATGACGGAAGTGAAGATGATGAAGGGGTATGTTATGTCAGTATATTTTGTCTGTAGTTCAAGAGAATCTACAAAAACCAGAGGCTTTTGTCCCTTAACAACAATTCAGGTGCTCTGTCCCTTTTCTCTTTGCTTTTTCTTTCATATATCTCCCTTTTATCTCATCTTTCTACCACCCCTAGTCCTTTACTCTCTTCTCTCTCTATTTCCCTTCCATCTGTTGGACAACAAAGGCAGGTTTCTGGGATTGTAAATGGTAATAGTAGCAAATTAAGTTTGTGCTGCACAAAGTTCACACTTTTTGTATATTAAGGCTTAATGTTAAATTTTCAATAATACATTTTTTCACTGTAGTAGACTTAGGGTGCAGAGTCTTTGTCTACAGTGTCCCTAGGAAAAGAAATGGTATGTGTTGCCTAACAATGCCAGTACGTGGTTTACTGTTTTAAAACGCACAGAATTTCAAAGTAAAGCTGATATTTATTAATAAATAACAGAAATATATTATATGCAAGCAATAAATAACTTCTTTACAGCAGTTCAGCAAGTCTAGGCTATGTGGCCACTATTATATTAATATTTACAACTTGTATTACCAGTGCATGTAATTACCTACAATAAAAATAATAAAAACCAGTTTTTCACTTAAATAACCTTCTGAAGATGACCGGTTGTAGTAATCTCTGAACTTCAGCCAAATGTTCAATCATCGTCCCCATTCAGTCGTAAAGTTCATCTCCAGCATCGTTCCAAGGTAGTTCAGCTCTCAAGTTCACAGGTCCATCAAACAGTATCACAAACGTCCTCGGCGACGATCAAACTGAAGCAGAATTCGCCTCCAACATCGAATAGTGCCATTTCAGTTCAGAAAATATGTAGCAGAATCATATCTCGTCCTCAGCGATGATCAGATTCATCATTGCATCAAATCTGAACACAAACTCATCATCAGCGTGGTTCAGACTACATCAGTTCAGTGTTTGTAAGCAAAAGTCGTCCTCAGCGACGATTTGTTTCACTATTTTTAACTGCAATATCTCAATACTTCATCAATTTTTCACAAAAACTCCATCGAGAATGACCACACCCCCTCATCCGCCAATTGTCATCTAGATCCCCTTGCAACAACAATGTTTATAAGCAGTATTCCTCGTTAGATTTTACCAGGATGTTTCGATTTGACTGATAATGAATAATAATAATATCACACGCTGGTTATAATAATAACTAGAAATTTGGGGCAAAGCCCAACGTGAGTCCGCCCAGCGCCCTAAGTCTGACTGGTGGAAATTAAGGGAGGGGGGTAAAATTTCCCTGGCATGAAAGTCACGTGGCCCGAACTCAAATGCATTGGTATACGCCGAACGCGCATTGTTGACTTAGGGTAGGTCAACATGAGCGCTTATAACTTGGTTCGTCGTGGACCGAATTTCACAAAATTTTTTCTTTTCGACGCCGAAAAGATCGCTCTCATCAACGCCATTTAGATTTTGTCACTATCTTTATCGTTTCCAGAGATATTCGCGGTCAAACTCGAAAGTTGTCGTAAAAAGTACTAAATTTTGGACGTTTTTTGCCCTCCAAAATTTTAAGGGGGGCGCTGCCCCTAAATTTCGTACTTGCGTTAACACCGCAACCTAGAGACGCGTCAATTTCCAAAATTTCGTCGGGCTATACCCCCTAACTCCGAAGTTATAAGCACTCCTTTATTGCATTTTAAGCCAATTTTTGACTCCCTATGAAAAAAGTTGTAAGAGGGGCCCCCGCCCTCGGTGGGGGGTGCGCTAGTAAGACTTCGCGATTCTCTAGCGCGTGTAAAAATTTGGGGGCGCAGCACCCCCTAGGGGCCGAAATATGGTCTTCCGAAAAATGCGACATAGGGTAGGTCAACATGAGCGCCTATAACTTCGTTCGTAGTGGACGGAATTTCACAAAAAAATTTTTTGTTCAATGCACAAAGGATCCTTCTCGTCAACGCCGTTTAGATTTTGTCGCTATCTTCATCGATTCCAAAGATATTTGCGCTCAAAGTCGAAAGTTGTCCTAAAACGTACTAAATTTTTCGACGTTTTTTGCCCTCCCAAATTTTAAGGGGGGCGTTGCCCCCAAAAGTTGTACGTGCGTTATCACCCAGACCTAGAGCCGCATCAAGTGCCAAAGTTTCGTCGGGCTACCCCCCCCCTAACTCCGAAGTTATAAGTGCTCCTTTATTGCATTTTAAGCCAATTTTTGACTCCCCCTTTGAAAAAAAGTTGTAAGGGGGGCCGCCGTCCCCGGTGGGGGGTGCGCTAGTAAGACTTGGTCATTCTCTAGCGCGTGTAAAAATTTGGGGGTGCAGCACCCCCTAGGGACCGAAATGTGGTCTTCCGAAAATTGCGCTTTAAGGGGGTATGATTTCACATCTAAATCTCCAAGGTCACTGGGCCAAACTTCACCGTACTTGTTTCGCCTAACGCAGGAGGAATCGCCATACACGGAATGACTATCCGATTTTGAATATCTTCATCCGTTTCAGAGATATTTGTCACCGAACTTCGAAGTCGTCCGAAATCGGGCCAAATTTTGCATGTTTTTGGCCCCTGAAATTTTTTTGGCGTGCACCCCCCAAAATTTTGGACCAGCATTATAAAATTCGGCTTAGTACTGACCATCGTGCAAAATTTCACGCCAGTCGGCCCACGCATCTCGGAGATTTTTGCGAGTGGAAAAAAATAAATAAAACATCGTGCGTAAAACATAAGTCCTTCCGAAAACTATCGTTTTCGGGCGGACTAATAAAAGTTTTGGCGCGGGTATATATGAATTTAAAATGTCACATCTAGTTAATTAAACATCAGTTACATACGGACTATATTAATTGACCATGCATACATTCGTTCGAATATGCCAACAGTCAATGTAGTGATGCACATGTAGCAAAAATTCATTACATTCACTAGGCATTGATTGGTAGTGTTTTGCATGCGGAAGTTGCTTGATGTGCTTTGCTTTTGTGTGACTGAAGGAAAGTGAGGAGGGCGCAGATGCCGCTGAGGCCCGTGGAGAGGCTGACGAGGGCGAAGAGCCATCCGATGAAGACGGTATGTTTCTGCTGTCTGTTTCTTAGCTATTTGCACTTTTCTTCAACAACACTTGATTGTTGCACGAAGTTGATCTGGATGTTAGTAACCATTTCTCAGCAGCCACTGAACCATGTGCTGTTACATGTATTAGAAAAGTTTCCGCCCTGTGGATGTGTCCACTCCATTAGCCAGCAAAATCAACTTCCCCCCTTAGACTGCCAGTGGGGAGAGGTGGGGGTCAAGGTGGGGGCTCACATACATAAGGCCCAAGGCGGAAGGCACCAGAAAGGTATAACAGACAAACAAACAAACTTTCCATGCATTATAGTAAGATAGTCATCAACCATGGTTATCTTTTGATGAAGAAGACCAATGCATGACTTGGTATTTGTTCTTATTGCCGTCAGATAATAACACATGTTGTAATTAGTTTGTTAGTATTTAGCACATTCCTAGCGAGTTGTTTTGTGTTCTTTGGTAGACTCGTTTTATGTTGAAAAATTAAAACACAACAAAGATTTGGTCGAATAGTCCACATTGATTTTTCAGAAATGATAGTTGTTGCAATTTATGAAAATTTATGATATCTCCTTGCCTGTTGTTTTACAGTTTGGTTTTAGGCCAGATCACACAAACATGGAACAGCTCTTAGGGAAGAATTCAAGATTGCTTTGGGCCGTTGCCATTTCTGCTATCCACCTCGCAGTGTAAAATAACTGCAGGTGTATTGTTACTGGCTGGTTAATTAAACTTAAAAATGCTTGGTAGCATTGTGGCATAGAACTGCTGTACAGTATGTGACAAACAGCCATCGCCTTTTTGTTCCACTTCGACTAAGTTACTTAAATGGAAACTAATCCCAGTTTATACCAAGTCCATAAGTGATGGTCTTTCAGTATTTGGTGCAGCTTCTATGGGATGCGAAATTGTTTTGTTACTGTCACAGCTTCACGAGGCACGAAGAGAAAACATGAGGATGACAACGAGGACGCGTGAGTGAAACGTTCCGACTGACTGAACATCAGCTGATGGACTAGACTGTCATCTGTTGGGGAGTGCGTCCAACTTTGACTGCACAATATGTGAATTAACAATGGATTGTTTCAGCCCGGCTCTTCGTGGCTGCCACAGATCTTCAGTGTTCTCTAGCATTAGTTTGTCGTTGGAAGTCGAGTCGCATCATTGATTTGTCGTACACTCCCAAGTTTTTGTGTCGTAGTATACTTTAATGTGTCTACACAGATGTACAGATCCGTAGCTCTGGCAACCAGTGCTGTTTTTTATCCTTGTTGTAGCGATAAACAGTTACGTGTAATTTATTTTTAGTGTTGTTTAAAACTTTTATTTAACATGTAGAGGGTATTTTAGATGGCATTGCCCTGAATGCCAGGTTTTATACAGGTACTTGCTTAAAGGTTGTGTCATTAACACAAAATGGTGTAATATTGTTGTTACATGGATGTTTGGGATATCCCATTGTCATTTTCCCACCATGTATCAACAGTTTTCAAACATTGTTAGAATGCATACAGGTATTATAAGTAAATAGCTATAATTATTAGTCTATTTACAGCATGCTGTTTTATATTTTGCATCATAAATACAGCTTTGTTAGATACAGAGAATGTACAGAGGTAAGGTTATGGTTATTAGGAATTTTTGTTCAGATGCTATTCATTAACTGAGACCAGCATAGCTAATTTTTAAGCATTATAGTCGGCAAAAATGTTATTTTATGATAATGAGAAAATTTTACCAAAAAGTTGTGATTTTGGCAACTGTAGTGATTTTCATTCAATAGATGTTGTTTACTCATATGAATTTTTCTGCAAAGAATTAATTGGTGTGTTTTGTTCTTTATGTTGAAGTTTCATTATATAATGTGAAAAAGTGAGTATTTGGTGTGTATTCATGATTACATATATGTTAATACTGACATCTTTAACCAGTTGCCTACTAACATAACATACAGGTATATTATTATTTTGTCACACTGCTCATGGAGATTAAATAAATGATGGAAAAGAACGCATTACTGAGCACGTGTTTGCTTTTGTATTAGTGTAAGCTTAAGACTGTATGCAGAAAATATCGACACTTGCCAGCAAAAATTTAGTTCCACATTCCATGATTTCATCCCTGTGACAGTCTGCTTCACAAAAAGAAACCAGAGAAATCCAGAGTTTCCTGGAGAAGCATTTTTTCATCAATTCGTTATTTTACCACCATTTTCATATAGGGCTACACGGTCTGGAAAAAAATTAACCCCCTCTGTATTTTTTGTAACTTTAGCAAACATCAGATTTTAGCTGAATTTTAGAGAAAAATGAAAATTTCCTCTAAATCCGTCAAGGCAAGCAATATTTACAGTGGGTTTAGTGAGATCATCCCAGAACATGTGAAGTGTCTAATAATTTTGGCAACCTCGTGTACATGTGACTCGATTGAATGCACGTTCTGAGACGTAACCACTTCATTTATGAATGCCTGTTGGACGGCCACAAAGCTGGAGTGATAGTCTAAAATCTCAGATTTTTCGATTTATTTTGCGCTCGGAACATCAGCCGATTTTGTTAATTTTTGGCATGCAACATCACGAAGAAACTTGATGTAAGTGATTATAGTTTAGCCCAGCTCACTTTAGTACTGTTGCTACACTACCTTATGAAATTTAGAAGTTGTAGTTTGGCCGTTCACAACGATGTACTGATACTAGTTAGCACATGAATCAGCTCAGAAGTGATTAACTGAATAGCGACAAACACAAATAACAGTTATTATGTCTTAGAACTGTTACATCACATTATTTTTATTACTGCATGTGTTCAAAAACGTTCTCTTCCAGCGCGAACGCAAGCGGTAGACGTTGACGCGACTCTCCAACATCACGTTCAATAACGCACGACCCAGAGCCGTTTACTCGCTGTTGATGCGTCATTTCAGTTCGTCGACATACAGCCTTAAAATGAATATGAATAACGTTAAATATGTGACAGATTTTCTATTATTTTGTGGTTTCAGTGATTTTTTGAGTCGATGCATGCGTTCAGAGGCGTCTATCCCCCTAAGTCCATGGAGCAAGCTTCCCCCTAACTCAAAGCGAGACGCCGTATGTGCCGAGAACGAGGCGCTGTAGGCGTCAACAGGGTGGGGAATAGGGAAGGGGTATTTCCCACCCCAGCCGACTAGGAGGTCTGGGGAGCGTCGTGAGCTCCCCAAGCGGGGTTCGGGACAGAGCCCCAGCGAAAAACGAATTTGGTGCATTCTACACTGTGTCTCAAAGAACATCCACGACATTTTCAACTGTAACTTGAAAACCAATCATCACATTTTGATAACTTTTGGTACGAATATTCCTGACGGAACTTGCCATCAAATGACCGTTTAGTTTCCCACCTAACCCAGTGTATGTTTTTGCACTACCTGGGGAAATCACAACCAGCGAAATATCACTTTTATACGATGCGATATGATTACTTAAGTAACATAACACGTAAAAACACATTTTGGTTACATTTCTGACATTTTGGCTGACATTTCATCCAGTTGTCCATTTTTTAACTGCCTGCAGTAAAATTGCTTGAAGTATTGGCCCACTGTGCGAACACAGGCAAGGAGACGCTTTCTCCATTCATTGCCAGCAGTATCGATAATGTTCTCCTCCAAACCAATCCAGGCTGTACCAGTCGTTTCTTGACTTCACAAACATTCCTAAACTTTATCTGGTAGACACAATGCTGCACGACAGTCAAACCTTGTAATAGACCAGCTGTCGGGGTCCACAGATTAGGATAGATAGAATTTATCAACTTTTTTTCATTTATTTTAACACGTATTATGCTTGGTCTGATTTCCCCAGGTAGCGCAAAAGCAGGCGTTGGGTGAGGTAGAAACTAAAACACTTATTTAATAGCTAGTGGTGTCAGACATTTTTTGCCAAAAATTATTAAAATCTGCTAATCTTTCTTCAAGTTATGATCGATAATGTCGGGGATGTTTTTTTCAGGTTTTCTGTTTATTTCAACACATATTTTGCTTGATGTGATTTCCCTAGGTAGTGCAGAAGCATACATTGGGTGAAGTGAGAAACTGAATAGTCATTTGATGGCAAGTTGTGTTGTGAATATTCGTACTAAAAACTACCAAAATCTGATAATTGCTTTTAAAGTTACAGTCAAAAATGTCGGGGATGTTTTTTTGAAACACAGTGTAAGCAAAGGATCACAGAGCACTTCTGGTTCCAAGATATTGTAAATTATGAAAACATCGTAATACAAGCTGAAATGCAGTATGTCATAAAAACTTGGCAACAGACTCGAGCATTGGTTACAGCAAGAACTAACATTTGTGATATCTTGAGGACCAACCAAACAGTAACAGCGTCATTAGCAACCTTATCATCATCGTCATCGTTATCTAGTCACCAGCTGCAGCAGCAGTAGATTGACACTGACACTGATAGACAAGACAGACACACAGACTAGAGGCCAGTTGGAATTGATATAGGCCTAAACAGCTCCCATGAGTGTCAGCTGCGTCATGAGGCAACCGTACATTGTTAATGTATTGTTATAGCATCTATGGCAAATGTGATCAGTTCACGCAAAATGACACCAGTAAACAACTGAGTTAACGTCATCATTCAAGTCTATAACTGACATCAACGTCACTGACACTGCCGTGTTACTGGAGTCTGACACACAATGCTGATCTTTTAGCATTCAGACACTCTTGCAACAAGCTGGAATTGACCACAAGTAAATTGTTTCATCACTTGATATTCTGAGCACTTGGTTTTTGAGAAATTAGAGGGAAAGATGAATATTATCATTCTGCATTTTGGATATACTGCATATACGTGCAATATATTAAAAATGCAAAATTACGATAATTATAATATTTATCCCCCTAATTTAAAAAAACGTCTTAGAGGGAAGGTTTTTTTTGGGGGGTGGGGGAATTACGGTGGAAGTTAAATACTATATTTCTGCATTTCTGATATATTCCATACATGCAAAACTTACCTAAAGGAAAAGTTTTTGAAAAAAATTGGGGGAGGGAGGGGTGAAGTTAAATATTATGATTTTTCCATTTTTGATGTATTGCATGTACACTTTCCCCCTAATTTCTCCAAAAAAACTTTCTACGAGGGAAGGTTTTTTTTTGGAAAATTAAAGGGGGAATGAAATATTATAATTCTGCATTAATGATATATTGCATATACATGCAAAACATTCAAAGGGAAGAAGGTTTTGTGGGCATTTCTAATATAAGATACAATATATAAGATGTAATATTTATTTCCTCCTAACTTCCCAAAAAACTTTTCTATTTTTTCATGGAGCATTTGCTCCAAGGCTTATATGGTATAGACGCCCCTGCATGCGTTCCTCGGTATTATTTCATTGTTGTAAATGGCCAAAATACGACTTATGCAATTCACAAAGTAGTGTAGCGACAGTATTAAGATGAGGTGGGCTAAGGTATAGTCGTTTACGTCGCGTTTCTTTCTGGTGCTGTGTGCCAAAATTTATCACAATTGGCCAATGTTTGACGGAGTTATTCAAAAAATAAAAGTGTCACGTTTTTTGTTGAGACAGGGTGTGGTGGAGGAGCGTACACTGTCGAGTCCGAACTGTTCGAGTCGAGGAAAAACCGAGGCGCTCGAGTTCAACTCGGAAATTCCTCGGGTGTCAGTTCTTCGACAATGTCGAGTAAATTTCCTCGACAATGTCGAGGAAATTTCCTCGACAACTTTGAGGAAATGTTTTTCGCAATTCCTGGACAATGTCAAAAAATTATTTCGCTCAAACCAACTAGTTTGTCGGTCCTGCAATCGTCCAGTAGAAGTGGTCTATCGAAACACGTTGATACCAGTCTGGTTTGACCATTTCTGGCTGGCTACTATCTGGACAACGTGTCTTAATCAATTCCTCGACAATGTCGAGCAAATTGTCGAGGAATTGCGAAAAACATTTCCTCGAAGTTGTCGAGGAAATTTCCTCGACATTGTCGAAGAATTGACAGTCGAGGAATTTTCGAGGAATTTCCGAGTTCAACTCGAACGCAACTCGAACCTCGAACCTCGACTCGAACGATCGCAAAACTCGGTGTGGTGCCTATGGTGTCCGTGGTCAACTTTTTTTTTAGCAAAATAGCCTTACTTTTGCCTCAAAACTTTAAAATACGATCTTCTGCGGAAAACACCAGTGACTGCACTGCAGTAAAGCCAAAATTGGAAACGGAGATATTTTGTCATCGATATTTCAAACAAGTAATTTTAGCAAAGCTCACGTGACGCGCGATAACAGCGGTCCTGTCACTTTGGCAATCAGTGTAGGCCTATTAATGCATATTGAAAGTGTACTTAAATTTGAGGCTTCCCTATGGAAGACACCTTGAATTGAAGAGACGAAAACTTAGATTCTTAAAAATGTACGTTTTATGCTAAAAATGTCATACAGATTGTCCAGGTCCATTTCGGCGCAATTCGCTATTGAAATGTTGTCGCAGCCGGAAATCGCAAAAATTTCACTAAAACCTTTATTTTGGAGGTTTAAGGTCATCTACGTTAACACAAATAAAAAGCTCGTCACTATTGCTTGTTATGAGAAGCAGCATGTCTGTGCCTATCTGCAACCGTTTTCATGCTACACGAAATAATTGCGGTGAAATAACCACTTTTCAGGGGTGGCGGTCTTAGACGCTCACCTGCGCCGGCCTCTTGAACCCAAAGTGTCGGCACTTAAACTGCTAAAATCTACCTTTAATGCTAAAAATTTCATTCGGAGGTTGTCTCGGTCTATCTCTAGCCATTTCGTCGCAATTCAGTGTTGAGATGTGCGCTGCATCTAAAAATTGTGAAAAATTCACTAAAAACCCTTTTTTGAAGGTTTAAGGTGGTTCAAGGTCATCGATGTTGATAAATCTGAAAAGCCTGTCACAAGTGTTTGTTATGATAAGCAGCATGTCTGTACTTATCTGCAACCGTTTTCACACTATACGAGTCAATAACGGCAAAATAACGTCTTTTTAGGGGGTACTCCTCTTTGACGCCCTCGTTCGAAAGGAACCCCCCCCCCACACACGGGCACAAAATTTGGTCAAGATAAACCAGACTCCCATGGCAACCCACAGTAAAAATCTTGTGATCCTAGCTTGCACCGTTTCGATAGGACTGCAGAGTGTGACGGACGGACGGACGGACGTACGGACACACAGACGCCCAGGCCATGGCTAAGACGCGCGAAGCATTCTGCTATCGCGCGTAAAAATGACAACTGTGTTACGAAATAATATTTTTAACGAAATTTGGTGATTACTTCACGGATTTTACGAGAATCAAGTGCACGAAATTTCATTTGCTTCGTTCGGATTTGATATTTTTATTGTACACTGTTTATGAGGTTACTTTTCCCTAATATATACAGTGCATTTTTTCATAGTTAGGCCTATCAATGCCCAAACTTATCGTAGGCATAAACACATGACATGACACTTTAGTCTCCCTCGAGAGAGTTTTTAAGAGAAGTGAAAATCAAACGATCGTTGAACGTGAAAAGTCCTGGAAATGACGACGAAAGAAAATAATTACTTTGCGAATAAATTGGTGAATATCAGAAGATGCTTATGCCTATTAGGTTCAGAGCACAGGACGCAATGTCATTGATGATGGCTGAGCTGCAGTGACGCTATACGAGGCCTACAGCGGAGCTGAACAAACACATAATTATTATTGCTCTGTCATATTAGCCCGGTCGACAGTTGTGTGTAGTTCCAGGTAGTTTTAGGCAGAGCCTGCGCTGCAGTCTGCCGAGTGAATCGTCGTGAGTTGGTAGACAGTCAGTATCGTATTCGTGTGTGGAAGACGAGTCAGACGGCGGGGTACGTGGCGCACAATGCTATGCCGCACATGTTGACGTTGCGCGCTATGTACATGTAGCCGTCAACGCCCCACGATCTGCCCCAACTGAAAACATCACCATTAATGGGGTGTTTACACGGTCCAGCAAACGTCCAGCAATTCACGTATATTTTGAATACATTTGCTGGAAGTTTGCTGGACGTTTGCTGGATCGTCTAAACACCCTATAACTTACCGGTACTGTACTGTGAGTTCAGTCACTCGTCACAACTTTTAATGAGGCGACACTAGACGGTGATAAGATATGCATTTACGGAAGTGGTTTTAAAGCAAAGAAATATTTCGTCTCGCGCATTAAAAATGCAAGGAAACGAGACCGAAGTGTTTACTTACTCAGTCTGCACATATGGTGGTTGAATTATTGCTAATAAAGATTATTACACAGCTGCAAAAATTAACCATTAATCATATAAAAATTGTTTACAAATTAAAGATTAATAGCTTAACATTTAAAATTTTGATTCCAGTTACGCCAATAAGCTAAAACGTCTTAAAGCAGATAATGACATGATGAGATGAGGCAAGTCTCGTCGATGTCGTTAGATACAGTAGGCCCCCTATACCTGTTCTTGATGAGCCAGTAGGGAAGCGTGACACCATCAGATGTGTTGTGTGTGCCGTAGCCGACTATAAGAACACCGTGGTTGATAGACGTAGTGCACTCAGAACTGGCGTATATGCCGCTGGAATACATCTAGTGTCAACAATATACAATCTAATCGAATCTAAAATGCATTTGTATAGCGCATCAACGCAAGTCTCTAATGCGCTACAAATAAATACATCACTCGCCTGTTGATCCTTTAGCTTCCAGAAAAAGAAACACTAAATTCATACAAACCTACCAATAAAAATTTAATATCTATCATCATTCATGTAGCCTGCCCTTCAGGCTTCATCACCGGTTTTTACCTGTATATTGTTGGAAGCCTCAAACGTGTCAAAATCTGTTTTCTGCGTCGGGTGGACTGGATACTTTTCTTGGCTTTCGGGGATAACCGCGTAGCAGCTAACATACGGCCAGCAACAAAATGTAGCTCAGGGAGGGACTCTCCCATGTAGATACAGTGCTACGAGCGTATTAATTGATCTGGCTGGCAGAGATTGTACAGACCTGGAAGCTGATGGGTCTAGCGTCGACGGCCGCTGCCAATGGGCCGACCATCTTCAACGCCAGCAACATGGCAGTCTCGTTACCGATAGGCAGGTCGACCCACGACTCGATCAGTCCAGGCAGCTTCTCGTCATGCTTGCATCGACATTGCTTGCTTAGCTACAACAACAAGAACAAGAAGCCAAGCTGTTGCTAGGGTGAGCCTTCCACCGCCTACCGCCTATATACCGCCTATATCTGAAGGCCAGCGTCTGGGAAAAGCGATTTACAAGAATGACTGCAGTCTCATGCACGCTATGGTGACGCCGTTATATCAAACGCTACAATCAACGCCAGGATTTTAGTAATTCGGTGCACATTGTTAATGTAGGTGCAAGCAAAAAACATTGCATTTAAAATTGCGGCGAAACCGCTGCAGATAGAAACATGATTGACATTGACAGCCTATATTAACTCGTTATCGACGCATCCAACTGTACCGTCGCGTACCTCTTACAACGTACGCTTTGCCACAATGCTGCACGATTGGCATAGCAGAGTGCGTAATCACTTTTCAAGGTCATCCAAGATCGATGGTTTTCGTGTCATCTGAAAAGGTACTTCCTGTTAGTGATCAATAGCAACCTTGGTCCTATCTGTCACCGTTTCTGAGATACGGTGACTTATCGGTTGACGCACATTTTTACCTCACATTTGTATACCCAAATTTAAAAATGTTTTCCTTGCACCGGATTGCTAAAACTCTGCGTGCTAGAGATATCCTATCATTCACTCTCAAGCATTAATAAGTGAATCATTTGCATTAACGTGGAGCACAGCACTTGCCCTGCCGACGTACGGGTAAACAGCGGCCGTGTTGATGCCTTCGTTCATTGTGACGTAGTCGAACGCCCACTGAATCACTCCGCCTTTACAGCCGTCCGCATCTACACACGACAGATCCATCGACGTCGTCACAGCAAGCACGGAAATAATCAGCAGAAAAATGCACCGTCATCAGAACAAGGATACAGTGTCTCATTGCTAATGTTATAAAAAAATCAGGGGGGGGGGCTGAAATCGTGAGACCTGACAACGCGGAACCGGATCAGAAGTTGAGCAAAAAGGGCCCTTTTAACAGCGAGCATAGACAGTACTGTCAGTCCGACCAATGAAGCGTGGCCAGCCGCGTGTCGAGAGCAGCAGCAGCAGCGAGAACGAGGGCGAGGCCAACCAGGCGCCCGTGCCAGCAGTGACGACGTCAGTGGCGTCGAAATCAGCAACGGCGGCAGCTGCTGCATCAGCCTCTGACGATGCTGCCGAGTGTGCCTCATGGCGCCACGTGCTGGCGTCATACTGGCGTCGTGCGGACATGCACAGATCTGCGAATCTTGTGCTATGCGTGTGTCTAATGGGGTGTCTACACGATCCAGCAAACGTCCAGCATTAGCACGCGTATTTTGAATACATTTGCTGGAAGTTTGCTGGACATTTGCTGGATCGTGTAAACACCCCATAACATTACTGCTGGATGCCCTGTTTGTCGTGAGGAAATTACCATGGTTATGCGTATTTTCTCGTATAGACAGCGTACGATGGAGATGCTTAACGTTTTACTGCTGGAATGTTTTTATATACCGTAATACTGATGTACTGTGTTATTTTTCTGATATTTTCCTAACTAAACGCATGTCAAAGTTTATTCAATGTTGAACTGACTACGGGTTACGTGGAATTAAAGTTATTTTTATGCGTCATTTAGCCTTACTTCACGTTGTCAGAAACATCGTAAAACACTAAAACGCTACAATAAGATAGCCGAACAATAAACAAGTTTCGCGATGTCCACCGTTGCGAGTTGTTGTCACGTCGCGATGTCAGTCCCCACAAATTTGATGGTCTCGCGATGTCAGGTCTCGCGATTTCAGTCGCACGTATAATTAATACATTACCGTAGGACTAGAGCCTACACAAAACACATCTGTCGCGCAGCTTCCACGTCTTCAGTGTTGCAACCGGAACTCGATGTCAGCAGAGAAAAACAAAAAATTGAGCTAACGCTCACGAGACGCGCGAAAGTCTATAGCAGTTCCTGTTCTCAAACTGTCAGTCTATCTTCAGCAATTTCGTCACAATTCATTCTTGAAGTGTGCGCCGCAGCCAAAGATCGCAAAAATCAATAAAACTTCTTATTTAAGAAGTTCAGGGTCTTTCATAGTTATCGACATTGATACGACTAAAAGTTCGTCACTAGTGCTTGTTGTGATGGGCAGCATGCCCATGGTGATCTGCAACCGTTTCCACGAAAAACTGACCAATAGCGGTAAAATAACGACTTTCACGGGAGTACTGGTCTTTGATGCCCTCGCGCGCAGGTTTCCTTGAACCTAAAAAATCGAGAGTTGGACTGTCGAAATCTACGTTCAATGCTAAAAATTTCATATGCAGCGTGTCTTTGTCTATTTCAATTGATTTCGGCGCAATTCGCTCTTGAAATGTGGGTTGCAGCCTAAAATCGCCAAAAAATCCATAAAAACCTTTAGTTTGGCATTCAAGGTTGTCTAAGGTTATTGATTTTGGTGCCAATCGAGAGCCAGTGTACGACTTCCTATTAGTGATTAATAATAACCTAGGCCCTATCTCGCACCGTTTCTCTGATATGGCGACTTATTGGCTGAAAATCGCAAATTTTCCTTACCCCCTTTCATTTAGCGTGCCTGCTCGGGGTGACCCTTTTTAATTTATGGAAAAGCTTTACGGAACCTAAAACTAAAGTCTTTCAGGCAGCTGACGGCAAAGATTTGGTGCTAATCCTAGCTTGCACCGTTTTTGACTAATCCACCCGTGTGAGGGACAGACAGACAGACAGACAGAATTGCAATGGCCAAGACGCGCTAAAGCAGTAGCTGCTTTCACGCGTAAAAATAACGAAGTAACGATCTACGGTGCAAAAACGTGATACAACAAATAAGAGGTGATTACATAACGTTAGTTTGCATTTGTTTTATGCGTAAAAAGAGATAACTCAATGTTTCACACTTGATGAAAAAATGTCACCTAGCCTACAAAAAAACCCACATGTTAATCAGAATACTGACCGAGCGGAGGACTGCAGTCAACTATGTTCTGTGCGGAAAGTTTATGGAGTTTGCCAGTTTGATTATAAAGTTGAGCTTCTAGTGCACCGCAAGCAGCGAACGCCCAGCACGATGCGCAGTTCCCCTGACCATCAAATACATGGCAAAATGCAGATGTAATAAATGTTTTGGAAAAATTAAAACGTTAAAACGTGTTTCGTTTTAAAAAATTGAAACGTTTGCAAACGCTGAATCATAAAACTTAACTCTTTTTACTTGGCGTATAGGCTGTTGACCATAGGGCCAATCATGGACTGCTTTTGAATAGCTTTTTGCCGACCATACTAAGTAACGGTCGAGTTATTGTCATGATTGTCGTTCGTCTGTCCGTTCGTCCGTTTCTAACAGATGTACTGTAGCTAACGGGTAGGACGTAGGGAAAGTGTCTTAAACTCGAGCATACAAAATTTTAGCCATTTACTTTAGGAAAAACATTTTTTAAATTCGGGGTTTAATAAAGGGAGGGGTAGGAAAAATGTGCGCTTTTCAACGCAAAACTGGCCATATCTTAAAAACGGTGAGATATACCGCTCAGGCTATTATTAATAATTAATAGGAAGTAACATAGGCATTACGCTCTGTCAGATTAGATGAAAATCAGTGACTTAGATGACTTAAAAGGCCGTTACGCGCTATTGTGGGTAAACGGTGCAAGATAGGGCCTAGGTTGCTATTAATCACTAATATGAAGTAGCATATTGACTTTCAAATAACATAAAAATCATTGACTTTGGATGACCTTGAACGTCACTGACAACCAGTACGGTCGTTTATCCTAGCGACAACTAGGCTTTTTTATTCATATTAAATGTCAATTGTTGTCATTGGAAATATTCTGCATTATGGCATATTAAGTAATCCAAATAAATCGAAACACAAAATCTGCAGTTATTATGTCTATTAGCAGTTAGCAGCACTTCCACTTTAGTACACAATTATTATGCCTAAAATTATCGTCAATTTTACACTGATTGCAGATACTGTTATGTTCAAGTATCGATGTTTTTCGCGCTCACTGCAAAACTGACATATTTGACCTTGTGCCGATCGACGTTGACCTTTATCGCACGACCTTAATAAACGCGAATCAGTCCATTAACTTATTTAAACTTGATTGTGTTAGGTTCTCTTTTCCAGTTGTCAAAACTCATTCACTGACACATCGTGCAACAAGATTGCGACTATAATCTCGCCAAATACTTATATTGAACCCGTTGCTCTGCTATCGCGAAAAATATCACTTTTTGAGCATGAATTTCAGGGTGACATTCAATATTTACAGTCTATTGTAACGAAATTTTCGAGTTTTGGTAAAATCGCTAACGTTTAATTTACTGCAATCGGACAATATTTAATAAAGTTCTGAAGTCGCAGAACATTTGACTTGAACAACCAGAGAGAGTGAAACATATAGGCCTAACTATTTATAGTACACATGACATTCATGTACCTGGTTGGAGACTGGAGTGACCCATCCAGCTTCTGTCCAGTCGAGCGTCGGAGGCAGGAACTCAATGGGCGTTGTTTCATTTGACCAATCTGCAGTCGTATTCTTTGAAAATACGCCCAGATTACACATTGGCGGCACCAGACGATTCCTGGGGAGCTTTGTGCCGAGAACTGCAGTATACTCGTCGTCGAACTGTTCCAGTCATAGACATATACCTTACTCGGTGAAAGCTGAGTTAAATCTACTTTAACTTTTATTCTTCAAAATCTTTATCACAACGGACTTGGTCAACATGTCGAATAAAGTTCAACTGTCAGTCCACGTTCACTGGCTAAAATAAAAACTAAAGTAATGCAACCTTTCGCTAAGATTAATAACTGATTTGTTTAGTTTAGCCTAATCGTGAAATTTATCGTTTTCGAAAAAAATCATTAAAATCCATATATAATATTATAAGTAATTTTGCTGATAAATAGATAAAAACTTAAACAAAAACACATAGTTTTGTGGCAGGAGTAAGTAACTAAGTAATAAAGTAAGTAAATACGAGTAAAGTGAGCAAAACGTAAAGGCAATGATTATACGGCCGAACGGCCGCACACTGCATCAGTATTATTCGGCCGAATGATATTAAAAACGCATATTTACCTTCAAAATTCTGCAATGTATGCCTACGATCATTCTGCATTTGCATCACAATGCATGTCGCGATTTTTTGACGCGCTACAGCGACGCACTAGTCAACTTGTTTGACCAGCTGCTACTGTCGACTCAGAGAATTTTTTAGTCTGCGGGGATTTAACGTTCCTGGCATTGACGACAATGACCGTCGACTCTAGGTGGGCAGTTTGCTATCTCGATATAATCTCAAGTCGGTGGTTATCCTCAGAAGCCAGAGCGGCCAAGCAGCTTCGACAACGCATAAAACGCCGTTGCTACCGTACCGGGAAGAAGTCCGACAAATAAGCCTAGGACGCTGCCGCCGCAGCTGCACACTCCAGCATAATAAAAGTCGCGCGCTGACACGTTTCGTAAATTCGTACTCAACTCAAAGAAATTCATATTGATCAGCGCAAAACCGACTTCTCCACATCAAAGCACAAAAATAACAGTTAATATTCAGTTCTTAACTTTTTAACAGCAAATCAGTTTACATGACTGTACCCTTCATGACCATGCTGTTGTCTACGACTTGATTAATGTCGACGAACTGAATAAGCTAGAAGTTACGAAGACTGCGTCGTTTAAACAGCCTACAATCCCAACTTCACTGCTTAAATTAGGCCTACGGCATGCGCTGACATGTTCGCCGTCGTAATCGCTCAGTTTGCCATCTTGTCATTCCACGGCGGACGATTTCCAGATTGCTATAAGACCAAGACAGGGTCCTAACGTGACTGTGCTATAAATAGTAGGCCTATGATTATAAATATTAGACTGCTGCTTTCGCACTAATGTAAAATGTCAATAAGCCTATTAAACGTCCGTGTAGACCTAATGGTGAAGATAGTCTGTCTAACAGTCAAAACGTTTGACGCCGTTCGGCCAGATAATATTCGAAACCTATGGGGCCGTTCGTCCGTATGATGCTAGCCAAACGTAAATGCATATCTAGCACAGCGCACACAGCAAACGACGTTAAGTCGAGAAATATCATAAAACTAGATTGAAAGCATTTTGAGACTCTTAGGCTATGGTCAGAGCGACGTTGCAAACTTGCAATAGACATATAGTCAAAATCATAAATAATTCCCACTAACAGTACAAAGTTTTGACATCAAATGCACATTCCCGTAGAAAAAAAATTTGTGCGAACTTTTACGCATTAATCTATGTATTTATTTAGTACTTGTTAATCTCATATACCCAATCTGCAAAATCGTTGAGCCGTAGGAAATAAGTTATTCTTCCAATTCGTGCAATGATGTTATTTTTCACAGCTACGTCCAGTTTCTTCGCCCGGATGTGCTTTCTAAACAAATTAACATTCAGCCTTCAATCGACACATTAAACACTATTTTTGAAATACACAAGAAAAACGCAGCTGTCGCTAGAGAAGACGCGCAACAGCCCATACTGTTTTCTTTGTAGTACTAACCTTCAAGGTCATCCAAGTTCGATGGTTTTTATCTCATCTGAAAGGGGGTATGTCATTTCCTATTAGTGATTAATAGCAACATTGGCTCTATATCTCACCGTTTCCTAGATATGGCCAGTTTTATTTTTAAAAACGCACATTTTTGTACACAAATTTTGCAAGCACCGAGCCTCGACAAAGAGAAAATTATTCGTGTAAAAAGTTTTTCCTTCACACCTACTCAAAGAATTTTGTAGTCTGCGGGGATTAGCCAGGGTACATCGGTTACCCACCGACAGATGGACGGACGAACGGACACACGACATCAGCATAGCTGTAGTAGTCTATGGGCCAGACCAGACATTGGTATCACCAAAAGTGGTAAAACCTTAGTGGTGCCATTTTGTTTGTAGGGCATATATGAGAAAAATGCAGTACGGTGTCATAACCTCTGTTCGTTCTCGCTGAAACTTCGAATAAGGTTCAACAGTGTGCTGCTGTGTTTCTCGCTGACTTTACCATCAGATGTGGATTTGTGCCTCGGCCACTGAGCGTCAATTACAGGTAGACTAAACAGAAGAAGACAACAGAAACGACTAATCGCTGGCGACCGTCGCATCGTTTCGTCGGCTTTCGCGATCGCACCTTCTATGTTGATGAAAGCACATGCATACAACATACAACTTGTGCTATTTACTGATACAAACTGAAGCATACAGAGTGCGGCAAAAAAGTAGCCCCCTAAAGTTTTTCACTTTTTTCTTAGCAACCGTTTAAAATTTTTCTTTGAAATTTTACAGTTTTATTTACTAAAACTCTACATTTAACTGCCAAGTAAAATGTAATTTCTTTGAAAAGCATCAAAGTTATACACTTTTAGCATGACCGCCTACCGATTTTTTTAGCATTTAAAAATGTTCCTGCTACAACACCAATTTAATAACATCGTTGAAACAACACAGTTAACTAATGATCAAATGTCAGAATTTCATTGTCACTGTGAATGTTCGAAGTATCCACCACCAGCTCCAACCTCCAACAGAAGCCTTCAATCGCTTAGTTTAATAAGTCTTTCACAGCCATGTCGATCGGTCCTCAGATAACCTGAAGCGTTTCCTTGATTTCGGCGATTGTTTTCGACTTTTTTTAAAAAAGTTGTAGTAAGCCTCCAACATTGCACCATTGCAAGCGGTCATGTTAGAAAGTTTATAACTTCGTCGTTTTTCAACAGAATCATATTTTGCTTGGCTTTAAACGTAAACGGTTTTTAGTAAATAACGCTGTAAAATTTTAAATGAAAATTCCAAACGGTTGCTGAGAAAACAGAGAAAAACTTTAGGGGGCTACTTTTTTGCCGCACCCTGTAGAATCGATTTCTCAGAGAAACTGATCGAACTCTGGTTTCGACTCATGCACGTTGCTCGCGGTTGATGACCTTTAATGTAGGTTTACGGTCGAAGAATATTATACAGTGTGCAGCAAAAAAGTACGTATCTCTAATTTTTTGGTCGTTTTCTCAGCAATCGCTAAAAATTTTAAAACAAAATTTTGCATTTTTATTACTTATTTATACTGTCGTAAAAGTGCCAAATAGCATTTAATTATTTGGAATTAAAACAAAGTTATTAGAATTTTTTTGCACCACATCATTATTTTTCACGTTCACATGCAACCAACAAAATGTGTTCAGAACGAAAGGCGCACCTTTTTTCTCTGCAGAAAAAAATCTTCATTCGAAAAACACAGTAACAGTTTGCCAATCACTGCGAGTAGCCTACTCAGTGTTTTGTCTACCACCATCCTTCACGCACGCATTTTAATCTTGTACTGAAGTTTTAACAGTTTTGTTGATGGAAAGTTGTCTCAGACCTCTTGAGCGCCCGTTTAAGTTCAGCGACGGATTTCGTCTTGTTGAAAAATTGTCAATCAACACGTCACTAGCGTCACACGTCACGTTACACGTCACGTCACTAGCGGCAAAATGTTTTTAGTAGCCTACGCGTACGCGTTAATCATTACAATACTAAGTTTTCGAATGTGCAAAATCACACTGTAGTCTCGCAATAAAATTCATAACTTTGCAACATTGAAAAAAATATCAAACGTTGCTTGGCTTTTTACATAGGCGAAAACAAATAATAAGTGCTTAAAATTTTGTGTTAATATTCCGAGAGGTTGCTCAGAAAATGGCGATTAACTTTAAGGGATACATTTTGCCGCACCCTATATACTGCACGACATGTTTTGTTTTTTTGACGTTTTCTGCATTTGCAACGGACAAGGCTATATTTGCACGGTACATATCGACAAATCGGGGCGCCGGCAGGCAAGTGCACTGTGGATCGAACGTCTTAATTCGTGTTGCTTCTTGTAATTGTTATTTGTTAACATTTAGTTACCTGCATTGTGTTGAACAGCAAGTGCAACGTGAAGATTAGTGCGAAAAGATGACTGCTTGTCTACAGACTTGCACCATGAAGGTCCATGAACTAAACAAGAATTGTGCACTGATCGATGATTTATAAAATGTTACAGCAATTATGCGTAAATAAAATTGACAAAATTATTCCAAATTTGTTTAGCCTCAAATATTTCTGCGTCATTATGTTTTCGTTGACTTATAGGCCACTACAATCTTAACCCTTCGACGGGAAGCTGGGATCAAATTGACCCCAGACCCTAGGCCTATAAATTGTTTAATATTAAAAATACCTTAAACCTATATAGAAAGGTCTTCGTGACTTTTAATATTTATTTATTTATTGCTTTCAATCTGGCACTTTCAGTTTGTTTTTGCCGATAGGGGGCGCTCCTATCGAAACATTTTTGACACCCCTTTCGCGAAATTGTGAGTGTTGACGAGTACACGAAAATAGCTCCAGTCAGATACGCTTAATATAATTGATTTTTTTGCAAATTTAGTTGCATTTGGTGACATTATATCAAACAATAATAAAATACACATTTTTCGTCTTTCAGTGACTTTATGTTACTATGATAAGAAAAAGCCCTTAGCAACAAGCTTAGTGTGCTGTAACACAAATACTGAGTGTTTAAACGTGCTAGGAATCATGGCGATAGTAATCTATTCGTATGCTACTGACAACACTGAATCTAACGGTGTATGCTTCACATATCAACGGTTGCTATGGGCGACGATTTTGCATAGCAACGGCCTGTCCAGCAAATATATTGACACGGAACCGTTATCAAACTTTAGTCATCAGATGAAGTAAAACCAATGGTTATAGTTTTGCGTAGCGTCCGTTGCTATGGACGCCATAGTGCTTAAATGTTGTGCATATTGTTTAAATTTTGTTACCATGGCAACAACGTTTGGTCGTAATAATTTTTTAAAAAATTTTATTTAATTGTTCAATTCCGAAAACCCCCTATTTGTTGCAAAGATTTTTAACATATCTCCTATAAAAGCTATAGTTACTGTCTGTTGCCATGGCAACAAAAAGCTCTTAGTAACAAAATTAGTGTGGCTATAACACAAGTATTGCGTGTCTTAATGTGCTAAAAATTATGGCTGCGATAACTTATTCGTATGCTATTCATTACAGTAAATTTAGCGGTGTGTGTTTCACATAGCAACGGTTGCTATGGCGACAATATTGCATAGCAACAGCCTATTTAGCAGAGATATTGACATGAAATTTTTACCAAACCGTAATTATCATATGAAGTAAGACCATTGGCTAGTTTAGTGTAGCATCCGTTGCTATGGACGCCAGAATGCTTAAGTTTTGTGCAGGTTGTCTAAATTTTGTTACATGACAACGAAGGGTATATATCTGTGTCTGCGACATCACCAGCAGCAACGCTTGCTGCCAGAGCGCCTTGGTTAAATTAGTTATAGCTATTGGCATTAGGAAATAAAGAACTTCAATTATATTATTATTTTAACCTAGAAATTCACAGAATGCAATTAAATTACTACCTTGTAGAAAATCGTCGGCGGAGATATATACACTCTCACGACGCATTCGTTTTTAATTTTTTCTTCTCAACCAAATTAGGCAATAATAATAAGTATATTTCTGTATTTTTACAGACACGTTCTTTAAGAAGACAGTGAACATTTGATTATAATTAAAAATCTAGATTCACTTTTGGTTTTCACTACTCATTAAGCTTACTGCGTGTCATCGACATTTATCAAATGGCAATAGTAATTTCTAACGCCTTTGCCTGCACAAACAGTGAAACACAACATCAACATCATCTCTGACACCGATTGTAACTTGATCGATTATTAATAATTTTTTAAATTATTAATGATTTTGGTACGAATATTCCCGACACACAGATTGAGGCCCATGTGCTTAATTAAGAGCAGATAATAGCCAGACCCCCTAGTCGACTGGGAAGCTCTGCAATAATTGCTTCGTATGACTAATGATAAAATGTAATGGGTTTACTATTTACAGTGACAGGTGATGCCGTTCGTCACACGGTAATGCGAATTATGTGAATCCCGGCGTGTCGCCGTCATAGGCCTATAGCGACATAGCGTCGCTTCTCGGTCAGCTGTACAGTTGTAGGCCTACTGAGAACAAACTCATAATACTGGGCAGGTAGCCTACTCGCTGACGTAGGCTTGTAGTCGTAGACTACGTTCTGTTAATAATTTAACACATTATTTACATAATATTTAGATACGGACGAACAAAGCCCAAGTTCTAATTGCTTGAATTGTAACTACACGGTGTTTCATAAAAGGACCCCTTTTTGTTTTTTCATAATTTACTCAAATGATGATCAATTTACACAAAATTTCTAAAAGTTGTACCTGAAGAAATACTAATTCAAAATATTTAAATTAAATATGGCAGTTTACGAAATATTCTTCGCTAGTCGTGACGTACTGCTGACGTCATAATATATCGTGAGTACAAGCTTGCTTGTCTCAACTGGTGCTGTTAGTTGCTACCCTGCTTCGATGGTGAACTTAATCTGATTCGCTAATGAATCTGTTTATCGTGTCAGCACTAAGCAGCATGTGGACATAAAATCAGAAGTCTTGCGATCCACAAACACAACCATTTTTCAAGCTCGGTGTGCTATTGCACTGTTTTGCTTGAACATGTGAAAGTCCAACTATCCCCACAGACACGTAAACGCGATCGCTATGCACGTTTTTTGTGGCTGTAACTGTAAAACTTCAAAAATTTGTCATCAACGAACCATATTTTTCACCATCGGAGCAGGGTAGCAACTGACAGCACCAGTTAAGACTAGCAAGCTTGAACCCGTGACATATTATGACGTCAGCGTTACGTCACGACTAGCAAAGAATATTTAATCAACTGCCACATTTTGTTAAAATGTTTTGAGTTAGTATTTCTTCAGCTACGACTGGTAAAAATTTCATGTAAATTGATCATTATTTGAGTGTATTATGAAAGAAAGAACAAGTAATTTGAGCAAAGCTCACGAGACGCGCGAAAGCCTATAGCAGTTCCTGTTCGCAGGTAATCTTAGTCTATCTCCATCCATTTCGTCGTAATTCACTCTTTTGCAGCCAAAAATCGCCCAAAAATCACGTTAAATCAATATTTTTAGGGTTCAAGGTCATTCAAGGTCATCGATGTTGATAAATTTAAAAAGCCTGTCACCAGTGCTTGTTATGATAAGCAGCAT
>Ga0209367_1002410_pt1 | contig 24690 bp, 19 predicted proteins | sample WorMetLIZISLAND2_FD_187412 | JGI IMG/M metagenome (GOLD analysis project Ga0209367, IMG submission 187412) | Marine gutless worms symbiont microbial communities from Max Planck institute for Marine Microbiology, Germany - Olavius geniculatus... ... | reverse complement strand
TTTGTTCTAGAACCAGAACTAGAGTATTTCAAACCTTCATGTTTTTACATGCAACAGCAGCTACTGCTGTAGCGCATCTTAGCCATCGCAATTCTGTCCGTTTGTTTGTCTGTCTGTCTGTCTGTCTGTCCGTCCATCCGTCTCTCTGTCGCACGAGTGGATCAGTCAAAAACGGTGCAAGCTAGGATCACCAAATCTTCACTGTCGGCTGCCTGGAATACTCTAGTTTCAGGAACCATAAAGCTTTTCCATGAACTCAAAGCGGGTCACCCCAAACGAGGGCGTTAAATGAGAGGGGGTAGGCAAAATTTGCTATATCCAGCCGATACGACGTTAGCACAGCGATAGAGGTGACCTCTCGTGAGTACAAGTAAATAAAACACTATAGCCGTGGGTCGTGGTGGCCTCTGGTGAAGGACTTAGACTTTGTTTTACTGTGTTTCAAACATGCACCCCGGCTGTTGCGTGTTTCTGTTTGCGTTAGCAGATCACTTGTATCAGATACTTCCAGACTTATTTACTGTCAGTTTGCTGACATGGTACTGGAAATAATGATCATAATGATGGTTGATTAATTATGATGGTTGTTTTCTTTGGCTTGTGTTGTGCGTGTGATGGACAGTGCAGGGGCAGTGAAGCAGTCTGGCACTGGTCAACCATGACCTCATCGTCATCGTCGTTGTCGTTGTATAAACAGCATTGTAGTCTGCCACGGAGGTTAATCACACTAGTGTGCTGACCCGTCATGAACAGATACACATTTTTGAAACAGCTTGGTGACGGGACATACGGCAGCGTTATCCTTGCCACGATAACAGACACCGGAGAAAAAGTTGCCATTAAAAAGTGAGCAACAACTGACTGGTCTTACTGACTTTTAGCCCTGTTTATTTTTTATTCGAACTTAGTTTTGAAATCAGTTCATTTTAGTCACTGTGCCTCAGATTCAGCTTGCTGACATTGTGATGATAGTCTTTATTAAAGCAGTTAACAGACAAACCGCTGTAAACACAATGCAAAACATACTGACATGCTAAAAAAACAACTAAAAACAGTTTTTGTACAATACACGATGGATAAAATTGCACTAATCAATACTATTTATTTTGGAGGGAAATTCGTAATTATGCAGTCGCGGACGTGTGCAATAGGGTGTACTGCGCTAGGAGGTAAGAGTGGTCGAAGAGGATGAGTAGGTTTGTATCTGATGAAGCGAAACAGTTGTTCATCAGCCTGCTCACAGGGTGGAGCAACAGTGGGCAAAGAATCATCGGTATAATAGCCTGATTTGCCAGCTCTCCTCAAGAAAGCCTCTAGTCTATTCTTTTCGCTGGCATTAGCAAAACCCCACAAAGCGGGGGAGGCATAGAGCAATTTAGCCAGAGCATTTGATCGGATACCATGAGCCTGTAGCGTTCGAAGACCGTAGAGAGTACGTGAACAGCCTGCCATGACGGCATCAATGTGCTTAGTCGTGACTGCAAATGACTACATTATCATTAATTTTATTATTTCTGAAAAATTCAGGGTGTAAATGTCATGCTCATGAGGTGACCAGATATTCTATGAATACTGTTTTTCAGGTTCATTTCAGTCAGTGTAATGGGAAAGAATGTTGATTAGTTAGTTAGTTAGTTAGTTAGTCAATGAGCAAGGCGTTAAGCCCGAAGGCTGCTAGGCCTGAGTCACAAAGTCACAGTTCCAGAAAACAGATCAAACAGATCACGACGAGAAACTGCGGCCAAACAGAAAGGACTTCAGCCCCTTCTTGAATGTCTGCAGTGACGGTGCTGAGGTTATGTGTGGCGGCAACCTGTTCCAGACGCGTGAGGCGGCTACATGGAACGCCCTGTCGCCGACAGTGGACCGGCGCATTGCCGGCACGACGAGTGCAGACGTCGATGATGATCTGAGGCGCCGTCTTGAGCTGATGTCGGCCACATGTCGTATTACATCGGAGAGATATGCTGGCGCCATGTCGTGTAAACAGCGGTAGACGAGAACAGCCATTGATTGTATACTACTTGTAACAGAAAACAGGCTGAAATGTGTTGCAATCTCATGAGATCAGTTTAATGCAGGATTACTGCAGAGTGTACCATTGAAAGAATTTTTGAAAATCACTGGGCATTTGCTGCATTCGTGACAGAAACTTAGAGGCTTACTTCTCTGGACTAAAACATTTTATTGATATCCATCCAACATAAAGTTGACATACTGCAGATATTGATGATGAAATGAAATTAGAGTGTAAAACAACAGTAATCAATCCGGCATCTCAGTAATACATGTACGAGGCAATCCACAATGATGCAGTTGTTCAATGGTGGATTTACATTTTGATTTGGTCAGCCAAGTTGAGTGATGAAGACCCACTCAGTCGGAAATTCCAACCTAATATGAGTTCTGGTGGAACGTTGCAAACTTCCCCAGTTGGGTCTGGGGCAGAGCCCCAGTGTAAGTTAAAGATCCGTGGACGCCAAAATTAACATATACATTTTATCCATTTTCCTGAAAGTGCAGAATTTTCTGATAACTCTGACAGTAATATCGGTGCGCAGCATTTTGTCAACATGAAAAAATTTACCTTTGAAGTCGACGATCTACGAAAATGACGTAGAAAACGCTCCGCCATGACAGTCTGTGATGACGTCATGAGTTTAGCCTATAGACGTCATGAATGTTAATGGCCTAGCCTACAATGATTACGTCGTCGGCCAGGCCATTAATATTCATGATCTATATGGGCTAGGGTCATGATGTCACAATTGTCACTGCAGGCACTGATAGATTAGAATATTTCGCATAACGTAACGTAATGTCGCATTTCGTTTGAATTCATGCATTAATTTCATGCATTTATGAAGCTCAAATCGACATATTATATATGCGAGGTTAAATGTCCAATTTAAATCTACAGAAATTGCGCAAGTGAGTTTGACCGTGGCCATGGACCTTTAAATTTGATGCGGATGCATTTTGAATGTCATAGAATGCATCTGGTGGGAAACGTTTTGCACAACCCTTGGCACCTGGAGCTGCATGGCTTTTTTAGATCTGCTCAAATGTGTTCAGTGCTGTCTGTGTTGCAGAATGAAGAAAGATTTTTGTGACTGGAACGAGTGCATTAATCTCAGAGAAGTCAAGGTCTGCTTATTTTTGTTGTGTTTATTTTTTATATATCCGTTTTATCTTTTGATTTATTCTTCACCATGTAGCAACTAGCCTATTACAAAATTTATTTGATGATTGATTTGATGCAGTGTGTTAGCTAAATTCTAAGAATTCTTCGTCTACTTAGATTGTGAATGTAATGTGTCGTCCAGTCGCTGAGAAAACTGAATCACGTAAACATTGTGAAACTGAAAGAAGTCGTGCGGGAAAACAACAAACTTTACTTTGTATTCGAATACATGAAGGAAAATCTTTACCAGATGACAAAGGACAGGTAATTGGCTATTAATGTGAGTGCCTCCAACTTACGCATGAACTCAGTCAGTATGTCTCATATTTTTGCATAGAGTGAGTGGTCAGTTTTCTTTTATCAGTGTCACTGGCTTTATGATTCTGGAGCCCGATTCACAAACATTGTTGTTACGACATTATAAAATTATCATAACTAATCATTTAAGATGTTGTAAGATTATCTTACGACATGTCGTAAATGAATTCACATAATTTATCTTTAATGATCGTAACTTTTTTCACGAAGGCGTCTTGTTGTCTTGGTAACTAAATATGGTCGTCTGTGAGCTGCTGACAAGTCAGTAAGTAAAAGCGGTCGTTTAGAGTTAAATTTGTAATGTTTTAATTTAGAAATTTAATATTCTGTCTACACAATTTCGAGTACATGGCGTTAACATAGGTGCTGATCTATTTTTCTATTTGTTCAGATATTTTTATTTATTTAATGTTTTAAATTTTTATTTTTTTATAGTTTATTAATATTTGCTAGTTTTTAGAGACAATAGGCCTGTTGAAAGCTATACGAGGGTGGGAGAGGTGAAGTATTTGAAGCATTTCTTGGCCGTGTCTCACTCTGCTGCACTCTCTAGACAGCGCATGGTAGCGATTGCAATTAGCTATTTAACATTTAGCTACTACGCTAAATATAGAACCTACAACGAAAGAAAAATAGCCTGCGCTAATCACCGATGGACAGCAGTGGACTTTGCAGTTTTATTTCGATATTGTGGTACTATCAAGTATCACGATATTTGAGTCATTATCATTAATTCATTTTTCGCACCACACAACACTACGCTGTATTATTTTTTATTCTATGTCCGTTGTCAAGATATGTGTTTACATGTCTACGGCATAGCAACGGTCAATCGCCAATGCAAAGTGCTGTTTATTTATCCATTAATTAATTTATCCAGCAAAAAGACCACGCAAAAACAGATATAGTATAAATGTGACATTTCTAGATTACGAGTATAATTGAATTAAAGGTCTCATAAATAGATACAAAGAAGTTTTTTTGTCAGATGATGTTGGAATCATATAAATTAGATGTCATAAGACACCTAAAAAGTGATCGTAAGACTTTTGTCATAAAATTGTTGTAAGATGTTTTGTGAATTAGCACATTTCCGTGTGTGTGCAAAATGTCATAAAATTGTCCTAAAATTGTCCTAAGATGTTTTGTGAATTTAGCCCCTGATGATTGACAAAACGTCTTATTTGTCATTGATGACATTTGTAGCAAATCGGAAGAAAATCTTTCTGGATGATGCATTTCCCCAGTTTTAATGTTGTTTTACAGTTTCTAATAAGTATTATTTTGCATTTGCTTGGTAAACTTTCTGTTGCGATCAGAATGATGTTTAAGTAATACGTAGCATTTTGAAGAACTTTGTAGTTGCCGGTACAACATTTTGCTAGAAAAATGTTGATAGAATTTTTCCTTATTTTGCTGTCAGTGTTTTGAATACTAAAACGTTTTAGACATGCAGTATGACATACAATTGTGTCCATTATGAGAATGAATAATTGTCAAAACTACAGGTGACACATTATGTATGTGTGGGCTGCAAAACCACTTGACTGTCGTTCACGTTACTGGAAGGCATATGTGACGTTGTTGTTACTATATAAGGTGTCTGCTTGTTGTGCTTTCTAACAAGTTGGTGTCAATCGATGAAGTTAATTGACATCAGACTCAATTAGTACTTGAAGTTTTTCTCCACTCTAGAAGTTTTTCTGCAGCTGCCCCTACTATTTGGAATTCTCTTCCTTTTGACATCCGAAATAGCTGTTCATTAGCTTTCTTCTGTCGTAAACTCAAAACGTGCTATTTTTCAACGTCTAGCCATGTCTAGTGGCTCGCCTCACTTCTTACCTCAGCGCCTCAGATTCAGTGAATTTCTCGCTGACATTGTGCACTTTATAAATTAAATTTACTTACTTACTTTCTTGCACAGGTGACAGACGTGTAAACCATCTCGCTATGTAACCTGCCATCCAGATAAACTCAGCCTGGCCATCCCTGTGTGGGTGATTGCAATGAGGAACAGAGATGCATTAGCCGCATGCATGGGCTTATAGCGTAAACTGTCGTTTGGCTGAGATCAAGGAAACGGAGATCAGTGCTGCCCTGTAGGATTTGCCTTTTGGGAATTACTTGATGTTTTTATGTTTTCATGGAGTCGATGTGGTTTGGTAGGGGGAAGCTGTTCCCTGAGTCAACAGTAAGAAACATCACAATACAAGTGATGAACGGCTTGGCATTTATGCACAAGCACGGTCAGTCATTTCTGTCTTCAGCATGTATTGCATTTTCCTTATTTGACTTTTGGGTGGCCAGCTTTGATGGGCCTGTGCCCTTTCTGGCAGCCTGGTTGCTCTTTCCCAAAGAAATGTTGTTGTTGTTGTGTTTTGCAGTGTGTACTTTACATATACAGGGTGGGCCAAAAAATGGTCCAAATTGTTTTTGTCAGAATTTCATCAAATCGTTGATAATTTTTGGCAAATGGATAGCCGAGACAATAAAATTATGTGAGGTACACTCACTGTCTACCTCACCTAATTTATGTCAACGCACTACCACGTAAAACACAGATACTTCAAATTGTTGCATAATGCTGAGTTGTTGTTACCATAAACGTTCAAACAACTTAATTTAGCACACAATAAACTAAAATGTGATTTATTTAACTATAAGTTTGTGTAAGAACTTGTTTCCAAATTATTAGAATTTATGTCTTAAGTTTATATGATGGTTTAGACATGATGCCACGGCTGATAGCGTCATTAACGATCAATTGGTCAAACTTTGCAGCACTCGTTTATGGATTAGACGTGTTTTGAGCTTATCAGTCAGCTATTTTGTTGCCTGCTATTTTTGGCATAAAACATTTAATACCACTAAATTATTAAATCACAGTGTATACTTTACATGTACAGGGTGTGCCCAAAAATGGCCCAACTTGTTTTTGTCAGAATTTCATCAAATCTCCACCAAATTTGATAATTTTTGGCAAATGTACACAGGTACACAACTCTGTCGAATTGTGCAGACTTTGGCCAATTGCTACAATATGGCTAGAAGTGAACTATTTATCCAGCTAATTTACCGTACTATACTAGCCGCTAATGGCTATGACAACAAACGCCAAAATTGACGTTTTAAGATAATATATTGTAATAAACACACAATAATACGCAGTAACAGTTAGTCCAGACAATTACCTTCACATTTATATGTAAAATGGCTGGCTAACTGTACATTTAATTGTTTTTTTATTGCAACAAAGCAAGCAGCTTAGCAAGCTAACATACGCATACGCCTGAATTGCCGTTGATGGCTGTTGTCAATTCAAATTCTCCAAGCTTTTGTCGTCATCGTTCGACTTCCAAACTATCTTCTGATGTCATCTGTTGTTCGCTGAATCCGATCTTGATGTCAGGTTGCGCAGTGCTCTTAACATTGTCCCGGAATTACCCAGAAATGCTCAGTTGTTGACAACACCTTATTGCCCAGACAATGAAAGTTCCGTGAGCCCACGCTTGAACCGTCAGATTTGATTCAATCAGAGCTTTCAACGTTCAGCGTAGCCTCTCTCTCGGACTACGACCACACCCATGGTTTTCAGTATCTCAATACTAATTCTCACGTGAGAAATATATCGTTTCTCACTGAAAAATCGACATTTATAAGCTCATCAATAGCTCATAACCCCTCATCACTTCAAATCATAACTTGTAACTACCTTTGTAGTAGTGATGCACGGATTTGCAGTTCTGCACATATTTAATTTTGGTAATGTTCCAGTGTTGTGGTTGATGCACAGGCAGCAAGCGAACAATAAAAGCACGTAATAAAATCTATTTACTACTATCGTATGCCAGCTTTGCTATAAAATATCGGTGGGCACATTTCAGAACCTTACAAATTGATAATTTATGTATAAAGGTGAGCAATCTGATATTGATGATCACTGCATAATGCAACAATTTGGAGCATCTGCATTTTACGCGGTAGTGCGTTGACATAAATTTGGTCAGGTGGAAAATGAGTATACCTCGCATAATTCTATCGTCTTGGCCATCCGTGTGCCAAAAATTAGCGAATTTGGTGAAGATTCGACGAAGTTTTGAGAAGAACAAGTTTGGTCATTTTTTTGGCCCACCCTGTATATTGTGAATTTGTGCACGTTATACAAAGAAGCAACTAGTAAGCATGCTGCTTCACTAGCTTCACAAATATACGCTCCATTGGACTAATCACATCAAATTTTTTTGCTAAATTACTCTTAATAGCTTCAACTATTTTTGTGCGTAACTTTGTGTTTAAAATTAAAGGTTATGGGAGGGGATCTGAGGGTGGAAGCCCCCTTGCAGCATTTAGGGCAATGCCATGATCTAGAGCATTTATGAGACAAAGTTCCCGGACACTAAAAAATTGTACCTGAATATTGGCATAAACTTCGCTCTAGATTTACCTTTCAAATTCCGCTACTATTCTGTCATACAAGCAGTTTTGTAACCACATTATTGCTGCCGTATTTTTGGTCAAATTGTGCAAAGTGGAATATATTATTATCAGCCTCTAGTTCATCACATGACAGTTATAATTTATTTCCTAAGCTCACCTCGTAGTTGTGCATATGATGAACATTCTGTCTACCAGTACATGAACTGTTTTTATTCAACTCAGACTAACTGGACTGAATGGTTACGTCTGTTTCCCACATGGCCATTTCTACGTACCTTTGAAGTAAAGGTAAAGGTGAAGGTTGTCAATTTGTATAGCACATCGTCGTGTATGACGTACACCTTAAATGCGCTTTTCGTCACTAACCAGAGCCGTCGATCGCACAGCCGCCGCGTGCAGCCTGCAAACACAGGCTGGCGCACCAGCCGGCCAGGCAGCCCAATCAGCTGTACACAGGTCCCCACCTTCCGTAACCCATATAATGGGTTACTACTCATTTAACCGACCTCGGAGGGATGGCAGGCTGAGTTGGCTTTGTTGGTTGACTGATAGCGGACGCCGTACCCATAAAGTGGTCAAGCAGCCATCCATCAGTCTAGCGCAGGATAAGGAAAGTCCACCCGCCAGGACTGACGTTCTAACCACTATGCTACGCGACCAACTTAACTCTAACCGCAATGCTAACCTTAACCTTAACGCTAACTCTGTCTGTAGCCATTTGGCCAACTGGGAAGTCATTGACTCGACTCAGCTGTTGGCGACTGGTGCAGGTTATTTTCACCGCGATCTGAAGCCGGAGAACTTGCTGTGCACGGGCGCAGAGTGTGTGAAAATAGCCGACTTTGGCCTCGCTCGAGAAACCCGCTCCCAACCACCGTATACCGACTATGTGTCTACACGATGGTACGATTAATGTTTAATGCCCATTTTGCATTTATGCAGAATATTATGTCTGTTTGTTCAGTGGTTGGATGCTGTGTATTGGGAACAGCATCTGGCTTATTTACACATATGCCTAGGAATTTCTTTGTGAGATTGAAAATCAACAGGGCAACTGGCTAACCCAGGTTCACTTGAAAAATTGACATCAAAGTTGGGTGTGATTGTGTTAGCCGGTTAATTTAAAGTGCTGTTTTTTTAGTCCACCCGGAAATGATAGTTTTCGGACCCAGAAACGATGGTTTTCGGGAGGACTTACGTTTTGCTGGCATTTATTTTATTTTCTTTTTTTATCCTCGCGTAATCTTCGAGCTCCGTGGGTTGATTGGCGCAAAATTTTGCACTATGCTCGGCAGTGTGTTCGATTTTATAATCCCTGTCCAAAATTTTGAGGGGACCTCTTCTCCCAAAAAAATTTTATGGGCGATAAACATGCAAAATTTGGCCCAATTTTGGTCGACTTCAAATTTTGACGGCGAATATCTCCAGAAAGGATGAAGATATTTAAAATTGGTGATTTACTCGATCGACAGTAATTCCTCTCGTGTTCGTGGAAAAAATTTGGTGAACTTTGGTCTGCTAATTGCGGAGATCTCAGTGTGGAATTATACCCACCCAAATCGACTTTTTCGAAAGACCGTATTTCGGCCCACAGAGGGTGTTGCGCCCCTAAATTTTTACACGTGTTAAAAAGTGACCAAGTCTTGCTAGCGCATTCTTCACCAGGGATGTGGGTCCCCGTTACAATTTTTTTCAAAGGGCAGGCAAAAATTGGCCTTAATTGTAGCTAATTAGCCACTATAACTTTGAAGCCAAATGGAGCAGCCTAATGAAACTGTGCCACGTGACGTAGTGCTGAGTGCGGCTGATAACGTGCATACAAATTTTGGGGTGCTCCGCCCCCTTAAAATTTGGGATAGCGAAAAATGTCCAAAATTTGACGCGATTTAGGACAACTTTCAACTTTGAGCATGAATTTCTCTGGAACGGATGGAGATATTGACGAGCGGTAAATGGCATTATCAACTACCGTCTCTGCCGCATTGAGAAAAAAAATTGGGTGAATTTTGGTCCACTAACGATAACGGTTAGTTGGCTAATGTCTACCTACCCTAAGTCGACACTGCAAGTGCTGCTTATGCTAATGCGCTGGAGTTTGGGCCACGTGACTTTGCTACGAGGGGAATGTGAGCCCCCTAAATTGTCCCCCCAATCGGACTTAGGGCGTTGGGCGGACTCACGTTGGGCTTTGCTCCAAATTTCTAGTTACTTTAAGTTCGCTTTCAAGAATTAAAGCGAGGGCTGGGATTATAATGATAGGCTTAATCTTAGGATTAGGGCAACGTCGTTCAGTGTTGATGTGCTACACTATACTAGTAGATTTTCACTGTATTCTACTGTATTCTCCGTAGTTGTGGCTTAAGTTTTATTACGCATTTAATGTCAAGAAATTGCTTTGCCTGCAACATTTTACATTCTATTACTGTTCTAATTAATTGCCACTTTGTAATAGATTGATATTCAGACTGGCGTATTAACTAACTAGCTCAGTGGATATTGGATAGCGGACATAAGTCATTGTCATCAGCCCATTTACACGATGAAGCTGGCTAAATGAGCCTGCTTGACGAGCACTTCTCTAGCACTTGAACTAGCTTGATGAGCCAGCTTGTCGAGCCGGCTTGGTGTATGCTTGCAATATCAAACATGTTTGACAAATCAAGCACTCGCCAAGCTGGCTTGTTAAGCTGGCAATAATTTCATCAGGCTGGCTCATCAAGCTAGTTCAAGTGCTAGAGGAGTGCTCGTCAAGCTGGTTCACCAAGCTGGTTTGTCAGCTAGTTTTAGCGTGTAAACTTGGGAAATAATGTATGTCGTAACGCCGTTTCTTTGCCATAGGTACCGGGCGCCAGAAGTGTTACTGCGCTCTACTAACTACAGTTCGCCGATTGACATCTGGGCGATGGGCTGCATAATGGCCGAGTTGTACCGACTACAACCGCTGTTCCCTGGCATGAGTGAAATAGACCAACTGTACAAAGTCACCTGTGTACTGGGCACTCCCACCCAGGTCTTTATTAGTTGTTGTACTTTGTTGTAGTGGTATAATAGCCAAATTGTATCGGCTACATTGCAGCCACTGTTGCCTGGCATGAATTAATCATTGATTTTGATTAAAAAAACTAAAATGTAATCACATCTTTGTTTATAATCATTTTCATTATAAGTTGCTGCAAAAATTGTTGCTAGTTATAGCTACCATAGGAGCATATAAAATGAGATGTGGTGGGTAGTGCATACTGCATAGCTTATGTGTTTGTTTTAAATTTCCTCACGTATGTGTCCTCCAAAAACTAGCTAAATACAATGTTGTCTGACAGTGACATCAGAAAAATAAAAAGTGTGAAGTTTTTGTGGAACACAGTGCTGATTGTGTGTGTATATCACTGTAGGCTGACTGGTCGGATGGTCAGCGGCTAGCAGCTGTCCGAAACTACAAGTTTCCTCAGGCCGTAGCGACGCCGTTGAAACAGCTGGTTCCCAGCTGCGGAGCTGAAGGACTGACGCTGATGAGAGATATGATGAACTGGGACCCACAGCGACGACCCACCGCCCAGCAGGTCTACTTGTAGTTGTTGTAGTAATTGTTGTAGTGGTTGTAGTAATTGTTGTAGTGGTTGCAGTAATAGTCATAGTGCTAGTGGTAGTCATAGTGTAGTTGATGTATTGTAGCAGCTGTCGTATTGTAGCAGCTGGTAGTTGTAGTGTAGTAGTAGTTGTGGTCATTGTAGTTGGTTGTAGTTGTGTTAGTGCAGTGCTAGTGATAGTGTGGCAACATTTCACTGACAGTCAACGGCATTCAACGTTCTCCGTTTATTGAGTTGTAACGAAAAATTTCACTGAATGCTTTCCATTTATCATAGTAAAATTTTAGGAAACTTCGAGTAGTAACTTTGTAGGCATTTTTGTTCAAGTCTTCCAACGGAAGTAAACAAACACAAGCTCCGGTTACGTTTCATATCGTAATTACATTTTCCACAACTTGACCTAGTTTTCAGCTGCCACAGGAAAATCTCAGATTGTAAAGGCCTCCAAGTCACAAAAATAAAGTCCTCAAAATAAACCCACAATACCTTGCGAAACGAAATGTCACGATATCTAAGAAAGTGCATAAATTTAGCTTTCGAATGATGTTGTCTGCATTGTTCTAGCTATGGTATAACTTTGATGGCCAAACGTTGAAAAGTACGCGTCAGTGACGCAAGTACTCACAGATTTGGCCAGCGTCGTATTTTCCATAATATTTTCGAAATTAAACCCACAATTATTATTAGTGTGTGCTTAAATGTTGCTGACCACGCTTTGGTAACGCACACGGATTTTTGCTGTGTGGTTACTTACTTATGGCCACTCGCTGTATATCCCCCCTGCGCAGGTGCTAAGATATGGCTACTTTGCTGGCTGCCGTCAGTCGTCAGCCGGCGTTCGTCGTTCGTCACACCGTCAAGTGCTTTCCGTCTCAAGTCCTATCAATAACAGTAGCTCCACATCACCACGCTGTGTCATAACATCACCTCCGTGTAAACCTGTCATTAACACATCACCACGTTATACTCCAAGTAAGGCCATATAGCTATTTTGTTTACCATTGTCATCATGTTATTATCATTGCAATGTGTTTTACTGTTTGGTGTGAATGCACTGAACTTTCTCTTTTTAAAATTTTTTTTGATTGTGTAATATTGTAGTTATTTTGCTCAGGTTGCGAGCATTGACGAGTATGTTTTTTTGACTGCCATCTTAAGTTATCAAGTAATTATTTAGTTAATCTGTGTTTGCGGTTTTGGAAAATAAACTGCAAGGATGGGGTCTTTGAGGACTGACTTTGACCCTAAGGACAGAAAAAATTGTCATTTTGTCTCTGGCTTCAAAGAGATGTGGTCTCTGCTTTGACTTCAGAGATTATTGCCATTTTCTTGGCCCTGTTTTTACTTGTAACAAAATGTGCTCTGTGCAGTGAGTATTTGGTATTTGTATGATATATCTACTAAAACATTTTTATGGTTTGTTACGGTTACAATAAGATTAAGCTGGCTTTCGATCCGCAGGATAAAATTGTCATACTTACTTTACTTACTTATTTTATTACTTCAACTCCGTGACAGGACCACGATCAGCTGGTTACGAGGATGTAGTTGGCCCATTTGGTGCAGACATCGAAGGCCACTTCTTTGGCCACGAGGTCCATTGGCTTTGGCCATTTTTAGGGCTTGCCCTTGAAAATGCTGGTCTCAAACCCATTTCTGAATTAAACTGTTTGTCTGTCTGTGGTCCGGCAGCTGATGTTGCTCCAGCTGCTGCTGCTATTACCCGGCAGGACACGGACGAGCTGTTTCCATGGCTCATTGGTGATAAACAACAGAACCATCATACAACTCATGCTCACGGTTCATCTTCATCATCAGCTACAACACAGACAGAGGCTGCTACTACTCAGAAACCACCGGCCTTCCTCAGCGACCTTAGTGTATGTAGTAATAGTAGTAGTAGTAGTAGTAGTAATTGTTGTAGTGGTTGTAGTTGTAGTTGTAGCTGCATTCCACAATGATCGCAGTGTGCGTTATAATGTTGATATGATGATATAATTTGCATAGCATGTACTAGCAGTAGTAATGGTAGTTGTTGATGATGTAGTAGTTTTAGTGGTAGGATTCTGCTCAGAAACCACCGGCCATCTTCAACAATTTTAGCACACGTTCTGTGAGTAAGTCCTTAAATGGTTAAAGGTTGTCTATGGCTTCTAGTGATAACTCATCTTAGATTTATGGAGCGTCACCTACCGTATGCGACCACGCAGTCTTACCTGCTGCCTTGCTCCTGGATACCTGTGAACTTGTCTCATCTTAACTTTAGCCATATTACTACTGAGAACAGATTAAAAAGTCTAAGCTAATACATTAGTTCTCGCTTATACTTTTTTTATTTTTGCCGTTTTACATCAGCACTTAGACAACATTAAGTGAATTGCTTGCAGTTTTTTTAGATATATAATGAGTTATAGTAAGTGTCAAGAAAAATGGTGATGTCAATGAAGGACATTAATCATCTTTTCAAATAATTTAAACGATCTTACTGTATGTAGATTTTAATGTACGTGAATGCTGGTTGGTGGCTTTGTATTAATCGGTTGTGCAGCCTCACAAGCTGTGCTCAATTTTGCAGAAAACGAAAACTTACTTTGTATCTATATTTAAACCTTTTTGACACTTACCATAACTAATATTCAACATTACAGTTAAATACCTTTAAAATATCGACTAGACCTTCTGCCCATCTGCAGATATTGTTAGTTTTCAGATATTTATGTTTTTTACAAGGTAGTATAGCGACATAATAGATGTGATATGCATGCCACCGAGTAACAAATTTCTTGCAGAGTTTACTGGTAAAAAATAATGAAAATAGGTTGATATTTAGCAATGATGTGAACAAAGTGCAATAGTTTACTATTTGGGGGTCATCCTGTATTGTGGCCCCAACTCAAAAAGGTGGTGCTTCTGCTGCACTGTTGTAGGGCGATGCAAAAGTGAAGGGGGCAGCAGAAGTTCATCAGCCACTGACACGCCAGGCAGCAATCGACTGGGACTGCTTTGAGCTCGGGTCAAGTTTCACTCAGAGTCAAGCAGCTAGACCACCATCATTGTCGTCGGTCGGATGCCTTGACTTGTCCGATACAGACCACACACGAAGCCAGTCTCGACAAGACCACCTTGATACTGGGTTTGTGCCTACTTTTGCCTTTTCTTATACAACATTAAATGAAAATCATTCAACAGGATCTGAAATCCAGCGACCTTAATATGGACAACGCAGTTGACTTGGCTCAGAACCGTCCACTCTGGAGATTGATGTCTACCTTCGGCGCTACGCACTCTTAGTGGTGCTTGCCAGAAATGATGATGATGATGATGCTTATTTAGTGTTTTAAAGTATTTTGCTATCATTCAATTAATCAACCTGTTAATTAATATTGAATTGTTAAGTGGTCTAAGTAATACTAACTAGTAATACAAACTACTGCTAGTGCCACTGGAGATAGGTTAGGTGGAGTCCAGTCGAGGAAATAGTTAGAAAAAGGATGTGGTGAACACATGAGTTTTTAGTCACTGACAGAAGATTGGATAAACGACTCAACAGACGTCACGTCGTCTGGCAGGTTGTTCTACGTTTGTTGGCCGACAACCCGTACGGTTGGCAATGGTAGTGAACTTGACTGGATTCTACAGATTATTAGTGTACTGTTGATGGAATTGTCTGGTTATTTTTTTCCTTGTAAGTATTTTCACTTGCTGCTGATGACAAGAGTATTGGAGCAATTTATCACATTTCATTACGTTGAGTTGTTGAGTGATATTTGGCTTTTAGCACAAGGTGGAGATCAGTGGTATTGTTATATGATTTAGGCGTGAGGGGTTGCAGTTTTGTTGCGTAACAGTATATTGCGTGGGGTGGTTTTGCTCTTGGCAGCCAAATGGACCGTACAGAGTGCAGACTTTGCTATTTGCTAGGTTATTTGATTACTTGATTGTGTTACTGTTGTGTTACTGTGAACAAATAAAAGATAGCCAACTAACGGCTTGGTGGTATGATGATATGCTGTCAGATTTACGATTGCAAGGTTGTTAGTTGCTATCAAATGGTTACCAGTTACTACATGGATGGATGGCTGTCTGCAGACAGGTAAACCATCTCAGTATATAACCCTCATCAAGGTCAACTCAACCTTCCATCCCCCTGGGGTAGGTAAATTGAGTAAATTGGCCTGTCTGGCTGTCTGATGGTGGGGCATGTTCACCTGTGTCACCTGGGTGGCAGATAACACTGCGTGATACCATATGGCAGGTGATGCTCAGTAGCTCGGACATCGATTTCTCATAAATATCAATACAATGAAGCTATTTGTGTGACGTGTAGCCTGGCAGGCATACAACCGGCTGAGTTGGAGATTTGCTCGACTTTAACACGGAGGCGTGCTGCGTCAAACGTGCGTGGCTCACTGGTCTCTCCAAGAGATAATAATATGCTACACGCCGGTGATGCTGACGGTCGTAGTTACAGTGAAGATGACGACTTTTTGTGAGCTCCTTTTTACCAACTTATGCTTTCGTTAAGAACACACGTATGTTAGTCAATTGCTTGTTCATTATTAATTAGAAAATACTGCAAGTTTTTGTAAACAACTGCAAGAATTTGGAGTAGCCGCACTTAACACTTTGCTGCCAACTAATTTCAACAACACTGATATGTATTGCTTCACAATCGTCTGCGCGTCTATTTCCATTCCACTGGATTCCCGTGGAAATTCTGTTTTTCGGAACTGGTTTTTCTCATACCCACGTCTGGTCATAATTGGTTTCTGTCTTGTGGTGGTAGTTCAATGTTGGTGCCACTGGGACTGAAGAGACAGCCCCTCAAGTCCACTTCGTACAACGCCAGTCATCAACCAGCCAAGAAATCTCTGCTTCAAGACTCATTCGACAACGACCAGTTCTGGTATGATGCACACCTACATTGGTGGTTTGGTCCCCTGTCAGACTTACAATCAAGACATCATGGACTCATAGACTCCCGGTTGGGTCGCTATCAAGTATTTACTGTTTGGATGGGTGACTGCGGGCGGACAGGTAAAACATCTTGATATATAACCAACACCAAGGTCAACTCAGCCTTCCATCCCCCTGGGATAGGTAGATTGAGTAATAGCCTGTTTGGCTGGGGTTGAGGTGGAGCACGTTTGCCTCTGTTGGGTGGCACCTAACACTGTGTGATCCCATATGGCAGGTGATGCTGCATAGCTCAGTGATGCGTTTCCTATTGAGAGCTATAGGTATACACTACTGTTACCTTTAACTTTTTACATTGGATGCACTTAAAATGCAAGATTGGAAAACGTGGCACTGCAGGGCAGGGTGGCTGGCAGTTTTCCATATGAGGAAACATTTTCTATTGATTCCAGTGCCACACTTTTTACTCTGCCTGCATCTTTGACTGTGCCACCTTTTTCATCGTCACATTTTTGGTCATCTTGATATATATAACTGTCCTTTTGTTATGCGTGATAGCAGAATGCTTTGCACATCTTAGCCATGGCCTGGGCTTCTGTCCATCTGTCACAACACCCTTCAGCCGTATCAAAACGGTGCAAGCTAGAATCATGAAATCTTTACTGTTGGCTGCTTCAAGGACTCCAGTTTTTCGCAACGAAATTTTGAGCCCCTGGGTGAAGGGGTTTCCTTCGAACGAGGGCATCAAAGAGGGTACCCCCCTAAAAAGACATTATTTTGCTGATATTGGCTCGTCTAGTGTGAAAAAGATTGCAGATAGGTAGTGTCATGTTACTTATCATAACAAGCGCTGGTCATGGGCTTTTTGTTCTTATCAACAAGGATGACCTTGAACAACCTTGAATTCCCAAAATTAAGGGTTTTTGTTAATTTTTCATGATTTTGGGCAGCAACGCACATTTTAAGAGTGAATTGTACCGAAATGGCTATAGGTAGATTCAGACAACCTGCATACGAAATGTTTAGCATTAAACGTAGATTTTAGCAGTCCAAGTCCCAACTTTTTAAGTTCAAGGAGATTTGTGCATGCGGACGTCAAATAGGGGTACCCGCCTAAAAAGTGGTTATTTTACTGCTATTGGCTCGTGTAGCGTGAAAACGGTTGTGAAAACGGCTGTAGATAGGTACAGACGTGCTGCTTGTCATAACAAGCACTGGTGACGAGCTTTTTTAGATTTATTAGCATCGATGACCTTGAACAACCTTGAACTTTGAACAATAGGGAATTTTAGTTTTTTTTGGAAATTTTCAGCCTCAGCCCACATTTCAAGAGTGTATTGCACTGAAATAGCTGGAGATAAACCTGGACAACTTGCGTAGATTTATGAAATTTTTAGCACAGAACGTCCGTTTTTGACAATCTAAATTTCGACCCAATCTAAATTTTGACTTTCTAAATTTAAGCAGTCTTCCATACGGAGGCCTCAAATTTTTCCTATTCCTTCAAAACGCATTATTGTTTTATTGCATGCTGTACACGATTGCCCACCAGGTGGCAGCATTGTTGCTATCACACATCACGTGAGCGTTACTCAAATTACTTGTAGTAGTAATAATAGCAGCAGCAGCAGTTGCAGTGATGTTAACTATTGTAGCAGCTGTGTTTGTAGCTGTAGTGATATCAGTGTGACCATAGGTCTGGCGCGGCATGTCTGCCAAGCCTAGAGGCTACGGCAACGACGACCACTTGTAACAACACTGGAACCACTACAACACATAGCGGACGTCTATCTTCAGCATCCGCAAGAAGTCCATCGTTGTCTCCCGGACCTACCAGTGCAAACTCATTCAACAAACATCGCTTCTTTCCTGGTTAGTTGCAGTAGTTGTAGTAGTATAGCAGCAGCTGCTGCTGCAATAACAACATTTACTAGAAATGTGTTGTGCAGCCATATATTAGTTGCTACTTTCGTTAATATTTGTTGTGGTTGAAAACATTACACTTGAACTGGAATGTTTTTTACTGCATGTGTAGTATTTTTTTTATTTTTGCAGGTTTTATCTAGGCCAGGTTATTGTTGGTGATAATTTGATTTTTTACCGATAAACCACATCCCGTCTGAAAGTGCTCTGTTACTATAATTAGAACTTTGACTGGTGCTTTTGTTGGCATCAGCATTTCTCTAGCTGTTGTACACAAGTTTTGTGGTTTTTTTTGTGTGTGCAGAACATTTTTGCTTGTTATAATATACGTATATCTCCCGATTACGGATATTGCGTGAAAGTCTGTTGTGTTTGCAGCGATCTCGTGAAAGTGTACAAACAGTAGCCAGCGATTGAGCGTTCATTCACTTCAGTCACTGTATGTACGTCGCACTTTTTCTCACCCGTTTGCAGCTCTGTAACCTGTGTAGTTGATAAAAATGTGACATGATTGGAACCGAGTGAAACTGTTTGTTGCCTAAAAATCAGAGCTACAGGTGCCACTTTACTTCTGTCCATATCTTCGCCAATTATTGACCATTCTTTTAATTGTTTCGTCGGCACACTCTGCAGACAGTTTGCAATAATGTGATTATTATATATCTTACAACACCATAAATGCATCTTTACACTACCTTGTGAAATTAGCGACATCCCTATAGATAAGTCGGTGTAAAATCGTTAATTACTGGCAAATTTTTACAAAATGTAAAACACTTGTGGAGACAATCATTCTGAACTACCGTCTTAAAAGTTTGTGCTAGAAGTGACCGCCTTTAGCCTCAATGCAAGCTTTTAGTTTTAGATAGGTACGCCACAACTTGATCGTTTTGTGAATAACAACATAGTGAACGTAACCCTAACATAAACAAACTCTGACATCATAATGACGTTACACTGAGTACACACGGTAAGAGGCAAACGTTGCAATAAGTGTGACAGCAAGTAATGCTGCGATAGTGAAGTGTACTATATTTTGTTAAAATCCCTCAATGTCAAACGAAATTAAGTGTGATTGAAGCTAGGGGTGTTGCTAATTTTGGGACACGGTGTAGGTGAAATATACATATATAATGATGATAACAAACAATCATTTTGGTAAATGAAAAAACACTCTAGACCAACGTTGTAGAAAATGATCTGTATGACACTAGACTGTGTGAGTCTAACACAGTCTAGTGTCGTACAGATCATTCATCGCAATGTTGGTCCAAAGTGTTTTTTCTCATTACCTAAATGTTTGTTATTATCATTTATTCTTTCAAACATTTATATTTTGCAAGGTAGTGTAGAAACGCATTTGTGATGTGGTGGCGTATATAACCACATTATTGCAAATTGTCAGCAGAGTACGCCAGTGAAAAAGTTTTGAAAATCGGTCAATAATTGGCGAAGATACGGACAGAAGTTAAGTGGCACGTTTTTATTGGCCCACACCACAGGGTATTAGAGTATAGCAAGTTATTTACATTTGGTTACAGTTATTACCTCCGCCAAGGAGGTAATGTTTTTGCCAGACTTTGTTTGTCTGTCTATTTGTCTGTGTGTTAGCAAGATAACTCAAAAAGTTATGGACGGATTTTTCTTAAATTTTCTGGGAACATCGGGAATGGCAGAAACTACCAGTGATTCAATTTTGGGGGTGATCCAGAAGGAATCCTGTATTCTGGATCACTTTGAAATTTTCGTTATCATTGCTTTCAATGGGGCATAAGGGAAACCGCCGGCCAAGCGAATATGGTGACGCCACCTGGCGAACAACATTGCCTTGGCGGAGGTATGCGGGCTATGACTGCTTTCTAGTTTATTCATATGATAATTAGCATTAGCATGTGCCTGTTCGAGTTTTCTATAGCATGCATTAAGATTTAACAAAAAATCTGCATTTGTGTTGGTAATGGGCCCACCACTCTCTTTGCAGCATCATTTCCTCCACATTTATGCTGCGCAATGGGGGAGGCTTGATGCCAGAGGTGAAGAATGAGCACCTGGCAAATGTGGAGGGAGTGATATCTTACTGTCCAGTCGATTTGGGGATCAGGAGCAGCGTAATTTTTGAAGTTTGGCTGAGCGCTGCCCAAAAATAAGCTTGTTGCATTTTTAGGCACACAGAACAATTCTGGCGGTACAGTAGCATAGCAAAAAAACAAGAAAATTTTTTTACCTTTTCTTGCTTTTTCCGTCATCGGATTTTCAGTGAAAGGATTTTGACAGTCGTCATTGCTAGCTCGACTACACAACGGGACGGGATTCGTCCAAACACAAACGCCTTAACTTGACACAGACATGCCAGTGAGTACGTACCCCGATTCCCCGGAGGGATGTAAGGCTGAGTTCACCATGGTGGGACTATATAGCTAGATGGTTTATCCGTTCGTTGACAGTGACCCATCTCAGTAGTAACAACTTGATAGCAACTTGGCCAGAAGTGAAACCGACAACCTTTTGATGATAAGTCCAACATCCTACTGATGTTATTGTGTATGTGTCAACAGTTTGGTTGTGATGATTGGTGTACACTGAACTGGCTTTGCCTCACCATATCATTTTCGATGTCGTCCTGTGGACTTTGTTCAGCTGTGGCTGCATCAGCATGGAGCAGTTTGCCATCAGTCAGAGCTCAAGAAGACCACGTCATCACTGATAGTTGGACAGTTTTCACTGAAGACATTGGAGATGTATCTATGCGGCTACTACGCAGTGGACCATAAAAAACGTGCCACTTCAATTTTGTTGATATTTTCGCCAATTATTGGCTGATTTTCGGAATTATTTTACTGGCACAGTGCGCAGTCAGTTTGTAATAATGCAATTATTACATATCCCACCACACCGTAATTTCATCTTTGCACTACCTTGTGAAATATAAATGTAAGACAAACTAATGATAATAAACATTTAGATAAATGAAAAGCACTTCAGACCAACATTGCGGTGAATGAGCCGTGTTAGACCCACAGATACAGACCATCCACTGCAATGTTGGTCTGAAGTGTTTTTATTCATTTAAGAGAATGTTTGTTTAATGTTTTTATCATTACATGTATATTTCACCTATATTTCACAAGGTAGTGTAGAGATGCATTTATGGTATCGTGGGATATATAATAATCACATTATTGCAAATTGTCCACATAGTGTGCCAGCAGCAGAATTTTGAAAATCAGCCAATAACTGGTGAAGATTTGAGCAAAATTTAAGCGGCGCTTTTTTGTCTGAGCCTGTATTATGTGTCACTGCCAACCGGCATCGTTTTCCATTAGAAGACTTGCATGAATCGCAAATGTGGTTACTAAACTGAACTGCATGAAGAGTTGTATCAACAGTGGTCAACATAACAGCAGCTGTCTTCCTCTCTGTTTTCCCAGAGCTGTTTCTCTCTTCCTCTGAGTCTGTCTTCCTTTTTAGGAATGTCTGTTAAGTATGACACTTTGTAGCACTTGGTGGTATTTGTTGCTGCTGCTGCTGTTGCCATCATCATTGTTGCTGTTGTTTGTTGATAGTATTATTATGGTCATATGTAGTGCTCTAAGTATGGTCTCATGTCATGCTGATATTTATGTGCTTTTCACTATGTGGCAGCCATCCTCTGGGTTGCATTATGCACCTCTTGTCTGTCTGTCCGTCTGTCCATTCGTCTGTCTGTCCTGTAACTTAATGTAAAAAAGCGTTTATAGATGATGACGCATATCACTTATAGTCACAGCTTGTGCAGTCGGTGACCTAATTTACCGTCAACGCTTGAGACACTTGACATCTGGATGGATGGCTGCATATCATGTCACCACTAGTTTTGGTGTCGACGTGTTTTCTCATTATGCTCACGTCATATATTTATAACATTGTTTTGTACAACTTATCGCTATCATTGAATACAGGGTGTGCCAAAAAATGACCCAACTTGTTTTTGTCAGAACTTCATCAAATCTCCACCGAATTCGATAATTTTTAGCTTACAGATAGCCAAGATGATAGAATTAAGTGAGGTACACTCATTGTCCATCTCACCTAATTTATGTCAATGCACTACCGTGTAAAACGCAGATGATCCAAATTGTTACATTACGTGGTGATTATCAGCATCAGATTGACAAAAACAAGTTGGGTCATTTTTGGCACACCCTGTATATATATATATAACTGTGATAGCCAGGTACAGACATGCGATTGCAACCCAATCACCATCTTCTCTGGAAAAAAATATTTTTTTTTCATTGCAGTAAGTTTTTTTAATTGAACATAAAAGTCTTTTTTTCATTTGCTGTTTAATTTTATGTCCTTGTTGCTACGGTTGACATTATTGAGTTTTCTTTTGTTTTTTGTACAGTTTGCTGACTTCCATCATGTTGCTTTTCTGTGTTCTTCCGTATGTTGTATGCGTTGTACACACATACCAGCGGGTGACCAAAAGTGTCATAATGCGATGATTACGGCGGAAAGTCGTGAAATGCACTGCATGTAAAATAAGTAAAACTTTGTACTCGTGTGCATCGCTAGTAGTGATTGCAATCTTGGGATTCCAGAATTGAGAAATTTGTAATCCCGGGATCCCGTTTCGGGATTAGGCTCACTGATTGGTCGTCATTTTAATATTCTTTATTGACTTATTTCATGCATATGATGTCAAGCCCACCTTTGGAGAAGGCTACATGAAGTCCGGAATCTCAAATGTCTTGAGAGTCAGCAACAGTGGAAATATATCACCATTTTTTGGAGCTGTAGGGCCTACTTGATATGAAAGAGTGGGTAGTTTTGTACCAATTGGCAGAAATATTGATTGCTGTTGACTGCTGTAACTATGTAAATGCAGTCGATGCAAATTTATGGCCACATCTGTGCAAACATTTTGCTGGAAAGGACTTTTTTTAGTATTATGGTAGCCCCTGTTCGTCGCTCAGCATTTACTCATCGGCAAAAAACAGAAAATCACTTTTTGGGTTTTACGTGGCCAGCACAATCATTGGACATAAAAATAATTGAAAATATGTGGAAGGTCATAAAACTTCGTGCGCAGAAAGAATTGTCATTTATCAGGCTAACTCTCGACACAAGTCTGCACTAACAACCTGAAGCAAAGTTCATTATTTAAACCTCTATTCCTCAGTTCTACGAATCCATTCCGTGACGAATTCGTTCTGTTGTTGTGCAAAATGATTTATAACAATTCTGAAACATCTGGTGAGCGCCTGTGTTGAAATAATGTCGTTTATGATGCTGGAATTTAACTGGCAAAAACGACTGAAGCGTTCACACCGCCGCCATTATGACACACTTTTGGCCACATGCTGTATCGTCATAATTATATCTGCGTAATAATTTCACATCACTTTTCAGACTATCTGTCGTTGCAGTGCATTCCACGTTGCTGCAGGGGTGCAGCCGTCTTCTCAAAGATGGGGAACACTCTTTTTCTTATGCCTTCTACTTCTTTTTTCTCTTTCTTCTTTCCCTCCCCTTCTTACACATTTTTTTCTCTTTTTCTTTCTTTCATTCTCATCTTTTTGCCCACTCTTTTCTCCTTCATCACTGGTAAAAGCGGTAAGTCAAGGTGAAACACTGGCGTTGCCAAAAATGGAGTTGAGGGTCAGTACTTTGAAGCCCGAAGGGTCGAAAGTCAAGTCCAAAGGTCAAGAGCTTGAGTCGAGTTCTTGGCGAGGGGCTGCGAGCCCCGTACCCACCAGTGAGGGAGCCTGGGTGAACACTGTAAGCTCCCCCAGTGGAGTCTTGGGTGGATGTGTGACTGCAAACGCATTTCTAGTTCACCCAAAAACGTTAGTTTTCGGAGCGGACTTATGTCTTACCACAGATTTTTTCTTTTTTTCTTTCAACGCGAGATCTCCGAGCTCCGTCGGTCGATTACGATCAAATTTTGCACGGTGATCAGTAGTAAGCTGAGTTTTATAATGCCTGTCCAAAATTTCGGGGGGGGGGCTTTTCCCAAAAAAACAGTTAGGGGCCAGAAACATGCTAAATTTGGCGCAATTTCAGACGACTTAAAACTTTGACTGCGAATAACCTAGCTATCTCTGGAACGGATGAATATATTCAAAATGGGACATGTGCTTTATCGGCCGCGATTCCTCGCACGTTCAGAGAAAAAGTTTAGTGAACTTTGGCCCAGAAACGTCAGAGAGCTAAAGGTCAAATCATACACGCCCAAATCGACTTTTTCGCAAGACCATATGTCGGTGCCTATGGGTTTCTGCTGCTGTTGTACTCAGTGGCGTCATTTCACTAAATCCTTGGGGGTCCACTCTCTCGCCC
>Ga0209367_1002409_pt1 | contig 24691 bp, 16 predicted proteins | sample WorMetLIZISLAND2_FD_187412 | JGI IMG/M metagenome (GOLD analysis project Ga0209367, IMG submission 187412) | Marine gutless worms symbiont microbial communities from Max Planck institute for Marine Microbiology, Germany - Olavius geniculatus... ... | reverse complement strand
TTTCGTTACCACTGTGTTAAAGGGGGCATAAGGGAACCGCTGGCAAAGTGAATATGGTGACGCCACCTGGCGAATAACATTGCCTTGGCGGAGGTACCTGCAGGCTATGACTGCTTTCTAGTTAATGATTAGAATCTTTACAAAAAGATGCTGGATTATGTTAATCAGTAACAGACCCTATGAAAAGCAATGACTGCTGAATTTATACTGTCTAGTATGCACATTGCACATACATCAGGTCCAAGCATCTTTTTTGGATCCGAGGTGACTTCAAGGATCTCTGCGACGACATCACTTGGCACGTCACCCTCAATCTTCTTCCTGCGAGGTTCTTCAGTGACCGACGACAACGACTCGTCCGCCTGCCTCTTCTCAGCTGCATCGACGAACCAGGCAACCGTATGAATAACTCCATACAACTCACTTATGCTTGTCTGTCGGTTCATTTCAGAGCGGTTATTTCTGTCCCACGGACATTCCTAATCCAAAAAAGAAAAGGCACTGAGAAACGAAAATTAGTACAAATGTTCCCCAGAGCAGGTGTAACTGATGTGCTAATTTTCAGTGCAATGAGCAAAGTGAAATAGTGCATGACTGGATTTCATGTCAGCAATGGATACCTTGCCTCTTACATACGATAGTGTGAGTTAGTCCTCAGTGTGGCTCAGACTGCCCTGCCACAACTGCAAACCGCTGACATTACTGTTGGTCCTGTTTAAGTGGTCTAATTTACCACGAACAATCTAAGTCTCGAGACAGAACCTTCTCATGAGTACTACTTCATATACTATATTAAAATTCACACAAGACAATGCATACACATGACTAATATTCACTAATTCACATTTGTGCTTTACAGAGTGATGAATAGAAGAACGACTTCACAAAACCGATACGATACAAATGTAATTCATTGACCTCTACCTTTCTTCTTGCTGGAAGTTGATGTCATCATCAGCGAACTAAAACCGGTGTCATTTAATGACGATATCGAACTCGAAGCATTCACAGCTACTTCAAGAGCTAAAATAACGCACAATAAGAACAGAGATATAAATAAACTTGTGCAATTTTGCATGGCAGTGCCAAAATATGTGTACAAGTTAAATGGTAATAATAATAATAATAATAATAATAATACCAATGCAAATGTTATGGCGCAGGCTCCAGTGCACTGCCATTCCGAAACTTCACCCAGTTCACATAATAAATGCCGCACGATGCAGGGTGACTGTCAACCTTTGGACCAAGCTAATGTACTTTTTCAGCCATAGGCAACTACAGGGTGGCCAAAAAACGTGGCACTTTACTTTTGTCCATATCTTTGCCAATTATTGATCGATTTTCAAAATTCTTTCACTGGTGCACTCAGCAGACAAGTTGCAATAATGTGATTATTACATATCCCACCACACCACATATGTGTCTCTACACTACCTTGTAAAATATCAATGAAATATGCATGTATAACAACAATAACAAACAAACATTTTAGTAGAATTAAAAAAATCACTTCAGACCAACATTACAATGAGTGGTGTGTATGACACTAAGCTGTGTGTGTGTCAATGGATTATTTACTGCAGTGTTGGTCTGAAGTGTTTTTTCGTTTACCTACATTTTTGTTATTATCATTAGTTTTTGCTTACATTTGTATTTCACAAGGTAGTGCAGAGATGCATTTATGATGTGGTGGGTTATATAACAATCACATTATTGCAAATTGTCTGCAGAGTGTACCAGTCAAAGAATTTTGAAAATTGGTCAATAACTGGCGAAGATATAGACAAAAGTAAAGTGCCACGTTTTTTATGGCCCACAATGCATACACTGGGTCACTTCACTTTTTGACTTAGACTTTCGCTGAGTCTTTTTGCTGAGCGAAAGCTAAAGCTGAATGCCAAAGTCTGTACTTAGACCACAGTTCAACTAAACTTTGGTCTAAGTCTATTGACTTAGACCAAAACGATTAAAAATGGCGGAAAAACACGTAAACCTAACAGGAAATTAATCAACCATTTACGCTTGGACTTGCTTATTTAATTGTGCCGTGCACGCAAATGACGAAGGGCCTAATTATGTAACATCTGACGTCATTGCATATTTATTATGGCATTTATTTTTGGTACCAAACTGCTTTAATTTACTAATTTATCCATATGCATAGGACTGTAAACGGCCGCCATGTTTTCGCTCAGCTAAAGTCAAAAGTTGAAGTGGATTCAGACTCAGCGAAAGTTAAGCCCTAAGGGCTAAAGCTATCTCTTCCATGCAAATCGAACCGACTTTAGCAAGGTTAGTTCGGCTCAGCTTTGGTCTAAGTAGGTACTTTTGGACTCAGCGAATCGCTGAGACTTTTCGCTGAGTCCAATGGACGAAGGGCCTAATTATGTAACATCTGACGTCATTGCATATTTATTACGGCATTTATTTTTGGTACCAAACTGCTTTAATTTACCAAACTATCCATGTGCATAGGACTGTAATGGACTCAGCGAAAAGTCTCAGCGAAATCACTTCACTTTTTGACTTTAGTAGGTACTTAGACCGAAGTTTAGACTCAGCGAAAGTCTCAGCGAAAGTCTCAGTCAAAAAGTGAAGTGACCAACTGTGTCTGGTAACAAAAACTAATCCCCTAGACATCGTGCAATAAAAATGTCAAATCTGAATGAATCTGAATAAAGTTTCGTAGACTTAATTCTCAATAAAGTCCTGAAGCGATAGCCAAATTTCACTGAATAATATTATTTCTTACCAAAGTTATCAAACGTTGAATATCGCTAACAAAATATCTCTGTTACCAATATGGCGTTATGCAAGTAAACACCTCTGTTATTTTACATTTGCGTAACTCCAATAAACAACAGCTGATTCTAACACCAACAATGCGATATTTATTGGCAGTCAAACTGCAAAATTTCAGTTAAATCTGCCAAAGCAAACGATAGTTACAGGGGCTTTTGTGAGATCACCCCAAAACACTTCAGTTTCAAGTCTTTGTGTCTAGCGTTATCCACAAAGACTTGAAACTGAAGTGTTTTGGGGTGACCTCACAAAAGCTGCTGTTGCTATTGTTTGCTTCCATGAATTTTACTGAAATTTGGCACTTTGATTGCCAACAGATGATGCACTGTCAAGGCAGAATTTTGTTAGAGTCAGTTGTACAGTAACAGAGGGGTTTACTTGTGTAACGCCATATTGGTAACGGAAATATTTCGTAATCAATATTCAACAATTAATAACTCCACTAGGAAATAATACTTTTCAATGAAATTTGGCAATCTCTTTAGGAATTTACTGTGGATTAAGTGTAAGAAACTTTATTCAGATTCATTCAGATTTGCCATTTTTCTTGCACGATGTCTCGGGGATTAGCTTTTTTACCGGACACAGTGTATAGTGACTACATACACCATCATCATTACTACTCAGCCTGAAAACTGATACTCATTTTTACCATCCCACAGAGGGTAGAAAGCTGAGTCGACCTGCGTGGCTGGTTGCATAGTTATATGGCTTACCTTCCCATCAAAGTACTAACTGGGCTCGGCATAGAGTAACTTTATTCACTGGACAGTAAACAGAACACATTACTAGTATGCCACGCCACCAGCCAAATGATGTGCATTTCCACTGCAGTATAATGCAAAGTCAGAGACAACAAAGTGAAGATTAATGGAAGATCCGACGTAAAACTCACCAGCACCGTTGCTGGCTGACGCTGCATTCTGAGTAAACTCTACGTCCCAAATGGGCGAGTTAGCACCATACACCTCTTCCTCCAGCATCGTGAGAAACCTGCGACGGCACACAGAATCACTAGCTATCCAAATGCGGCACCTCCGCCACTGAACAGTTAACATACAACTTATATATTAACAGCACATTAACACATCATGTGGTTGATGGCTCGGTGTAGTGGTAACACGTTTTGTCTAATCAACGAAGTTACTCTACAGCGGGCCCGGTTAGTACTTAGATGGGTGACCATCTATGGGCAGGTAAACCATCTCGGTACGAAGCCAGACAGCTAGATCGACTCAGCCTTCTACCCTCCGTTGGATGATAAAATGAATATCAGCTTTCAGGCTGAGTAGTAATAAATGGCGATGTAGTACTTGTATCTGCCTACAGGCAAATCTGAGGTTCAGATCGTTTGGGCTGATCCAAAGGTCGACAGCCGCCTGGCGCTCGTGCTGCTCTGGCCAAATGAACCAGGTGATCTCTTGCAGTACCAGTTCACTGCTATGCTGCTACGACGACAGCACCATAAACATTGTCGCGGCTAATACTATTACCATTACTATACCAGTATGACAACAGCCTTTACATCAGGGCCCACTATTACAAAAAAATCACAATTACAGCTGCGACCATCAACAACACAATACCTGCGACCAGCACTTCTAAAAATGCAACATCACAAAATGCATAACAAATATGTAGGCCTACACTATTAACTACTAGCTTAAAAAAGTTACACAAAACCAGATATCTACCGTGGAAAGTGCGTGAGTACAAGCGTCCGCTTTTCCGGCGGCATTTTGTCCTTCTCCGCACGGAACTTGTCTAGCAGTTGTTTGCGCATTGTCTGGAAGACAAACTTCAGCAGTGTGTGTCCAAAGATCATGGTTGTCTCATGGCGAGGTAGACTATCACAGAATGCAGGGACGTTGCAGTAGCACAGCCACCTGGCGAATCACAGCCGAACCAACGCAGCTACATTCTCAACTCTAATTACACCGAACGCTTCAAACTTACAGTAGGAACTGCACATACTCACAAAATTCAGCAAACAAGCATTCTCTTAGGTTGGTCCAAGCACATGGAACCAACTGCTCAAAAAACTAAAACCTGTCACCATTGTCGTAACTTTCAAAAATCATCTCAAAGCACACCTTCTTAACTTACAATTTAATTAACTCTTTGATCAGGCTTACAGCTTAGATGTTGACGTCTATATTGCATGACGGCCAGAACTTGCACACTGTACAGTCGGAGAAACAGGCAAGAGGTTGACCAAATAAGACGTGGAGAAGAACATGGTCCACATATTGTAAGACGATCATCCTGAAGAAAAGCTGCTTCCAATGTGTCTCAATGCATGGGTGTAAGATAAAAGCAATGATGATGGTGATGTACCTTGTATAGTTGACTCTGTAGAGGGCAAGGTCATCGGACTGTCCCTGCTGTTGCTGCTTGCGAGCTGTCGGCGTATCCAGCTTCCAATGGTTCAGACAGTGCAAGAACATCTTAGCCAGATCATACATCGTCTGCCATTCACTGGTGACCAGATGTCCAAACTTGTAGATCACAAAGTTTGTCACACCCTTCAACATGCAGCCAGTCATTAGAATCAGCTTTTAGACAGCCACTAAGGCTAGTCAAGGCTGATCACTCCAGACATATTCAGGAGTCTAGTAAGTGACAATAATGTTTAGACACTGTTGTTGCTAATACACTAGGCAAAAACTGCCAGAGACAAATGCTCGGAAGACCCCAGGAGCAGATGATTTTTAGGTTGATCTGAACTTATTTGGCTTATTACCAGCTCATCTATGTCAAATTCTCATCAATGGCATAGTACTCCTGCATCTTTCAGTTAATAAAAATTTTCAATAACTAATAACTGTTCATAAGGTAATGTAGAGATGTGTTTAAGATGTTCAATTTCGCAGCTTGGAGATATTGGTTGATTAAAACTGCATTACTTTTAATCACTTACCCACTAACACCCGAACACTCAATCTAAAATCTGACAGTTTCAGCTGAGCTGAAGAAAAATATTCAATATTTGTTCATGACATATAGACTATAAAAATTACCTTTGCAATGCTTGGTTTTTCAAATGGAGGTACTCCCAAAGGGCCATCTGGCACAACGCAAGGAATTGTCATATTCAATATACACTTCCGAAGCAGCTGAAATGCAAACAAGCAAAAATGCTCACTACGTCAGAGAAAAAATAGCACAAAAAGACAAACATAAATATCAAACAGTTGTTGTATCCAGAGCAGCTGAGAATCAAAACCACATCACAAAAAACTTCAACATAACCAGGTAATCATAAAAAAGCAATCATGTGCAGTATATACACAAGTAATCTGAGCAAAGCTCATGAGACGTGCGACAGCCTTAGCAGTTCCTATTCGCAGGTTGTCTTGAGTTAGCTCTATCCATTTTGACGCAATTCACTCTTGAAATCTACGCCGCAGCCACAAATTGCAAAAAAAAACACTAAAACCCCTATTTTAGAAATTCAAGGTCATTCAAGGTCATCGATGTTTACACCAATAAAAAGCTTGTCACTATATTGCTTGTTATGATAAGCAGCATGGCTCTGCCGATCTGCAACCGTTTTCAAGCTACACAAGCCAATAGCGGTAAAATAACTACTTGTAGATTCTTAAAAATGTACGTTCTATGCTAAAAATGTTATGCGCAAAATGTCCAGATCTATCTACAGCCATTTCGGCGCAATTCACTCTTAAATTGTGTGTCGCAGCCAAAAATCGCAGAAAAATTCACTAAAAACCCTTATTTTGAGGGTTCACGGTCATTCAAGGTCATCGACGTTAACAGCAATAAAAAGCCTGTCACCAGTGCTTGTTATGATAAGCAGCACGTCTGCGCCTATCTGCAACCAGGTTCACGCTACACGCGATAATAGCGGTAAAATAACCACTTTTTAGGAGGGTAGCTGTCTTTGACGCCCGCCTGCGCCGGCCTCCTTGAACCTAGGGGGTCAGGACTTGGACAGCTAAAATCCACGTTGAATGCTGAAAATTTCATATGCAGGTTGTCCTGGTCTATCTCCAGCCATTTCGTCGCAATTCAGTGTTGAAATGTGCGCTGCATACAAAAATTGCGAAAAATTCACTAAAAACCCCTTTTTGAAGGGTTCAAGGTCGTTCAAGGTCATTGATGTTGATAAATCCCAAAAGCCTGTCACTAGTGCTTGTTATGATAAGCAGCATGTATGTACCTATCTGCAACCGTTTTCACATTATTTGAGCCAAAAACGGCAAAATGACGTCTTTTTAAGGGGGGTACCCCTCTTCGACGCCCTCATTCGAGGGGAACCCCTGTACCCAGTGGCACAAAATTTTGTCACGATAAACTAGAGACCTTGGGGCAGTCCATGGTGAAGATTTCGTGATCCTAGCTTGCACCGTTTTGATACAGCTCACGAGTGTGATGGACGGACAGACAGACGGACGAACGGACGCCCAGACGATGGCTAAGACGCGCGAAGCATTCTGCTGTCGCGCGTAAAAATGTGTTCATGCAAAATTTACTGCACATAAAAAGTTTAACTTGTTGAACATACGACTGTAACATTTTCTTACCCTGAAAAGATAGAAGTACACCTGCTTGGTGTCAACATCTTCTTCCTTGTGAACACAGGTGAAAAGGTTTTCTACGTCAACGACCATACTGAGCAGTCGATTCAGTTCTTCTTCAGATACATTATCCAAGTGTGAAACGTGAGACTCTATAGTTTTCCACACACACAGACACATACAGTATGCACGCAAAACACTATACACTACAACTACTTTCAAATTAATTTTAACAACCTGCTTTTCTACAGCTAAGTCCCACAGTGTTTTAGAAAGTGTCCTGGCTAGATTTTAAAATAAAGACACTATCCGATAAACCAATGTAAGTACGTAGCAAACAACAACTTTTGTGTTAGCTTAACTTTAATTCATTATCATCATTATTCCTGAACATTGCAATCTATAGGTGAAGTTATGCTACTGCTATAACAGTTAATAAACAGCTGACAACAAAAAGTAGGCTCGATTAATTCAGGGGTATCGGTGGCCATACCATTATACAAAATACTCAAATCCATGGACTTCCATGGACTTTGATTCCATAAAAAGTGAGGTCCACTAGCAAAATTGAAATATAAAACTACAATCCATAAAGAAAATGTAAATATAACTACAAAAAATACTCAATTTAATACGTTCGGTCACACACCAAGTGCGTGACTGCAACTTCTGCATGGGTCGACCAGATTTGCACTCAACTGCGAAGCATCAGCACGCGTCGCAGTAGATGCTGAATTATTCTGACTCTTCCATCCATTGCACTTACAGCCATCAGACTAAACCACACACAGCTCTCAATTTGTATATGAAAAATGCACAGCAATACAACATTAATTTCAGTCTGCTTAATAAATACGGATCTTGGAAGTAGGCCTAAAGGCTAATTTGTGGCAGCCGATGATGAAGATTTCGTGATCCTAGCTTACAGCGTTTTCAATTGATATAATCACAGAGTGTGACTAATGGACAGACAGAGTGACAGACAGACAGATGCCCACGCCTCGACGATAGCTAAAACGCATGTAAAAAATCATGTGCCGTTTTAAATTTTTCTCGCTTTGACTCGCTCCTATGTATTGTCGCTCACTCACTGGAAAAATCTCGCTCACTCTGGCTCGTCCCATTTCTTGCTCGCTACCGCTCTCTCTCGCTTACAGGTCTAGTAGTGAATGTTTTCGAAGCCAACCAATAAAAAGAACAAAATAAAAAATTCTCATACATTTTGTGTGTTGGTTGACAATGTCCTTACTTTACTGTGTATTCTTTAATTAGCTGCTTGTGTTATGAAATTACGTGCTTTGATGCGATGCAAACAAATATGTCATCGGAAAGACACGTGAATGTTGTACTCCATGTACAGTTACAAAATAACTACAAAATTAATCAGCTATACTTTGCAAGAAGAATATACGGCCAGCTTCTCCAGTTTCTTGCTCAGTGGAAAGCTGCGAACTTGTTGCTTGCGTTGAGCGATCCTCTGTAAATTGTTGAGGCGACCGGATTCACTCGTCTGCTGAGACCCCTGGCCATTTCTTGTAGGATTGTCGTTGGCCATTTTGTGTCAAAGTTAGCTATTATTATACATATAGTACATCATGTATTCTCAAAAGATGTTACGAATATAATTAAAAATTATCATCTTTTTGATATCCATCTTCATTGCATAGAATATGTAACGCGATAAGTTGTTATCTATCATACTTTAGAGATGTACGAAGTTCGAAGATCAAACATAGAAAATCCAACTATCGGAGTCACACCAAAGATTATAGAGCGAGCAAAGCTCGCTTTGCTCGCTCTATAATCTTTGGTCCCACTCTGCTTATAATAACCCACTGCGATAACTCGGAACATAAAATTAAACAATAATAACGTAACATTAAAAACCTGAAAAATTTTGTTTAAAATTTCGTTTTTAGTGTAATAATGTAATTGTTGCAAAATTATTTACCGTTTACGTCTTTAGGATAAAAATTTAGAAAAAATTATTTTATGTTATCTAAAATTTAATTTTGTAGTTGTTATTATTTTAATTATATTAATTGAAAAGAGATCCATGGGGTAGTCGTTTTGCTAACGAATCGTTGTACTATACTCATAGTTACTGCGTGCATCTCTAAGTTGCACCGTGTTTGTTTACGTGTCTAGTAGAAGTTGTGTACAGTTGTATTTCTGCTGTTAATGTAGAATTCTAAGGCAAGATTTCGCATTCATGTAGTAGCTTATGCGTCTGTGTATCTCAGACTGTTACGTCACAATCTAGTGACAGGTTATCATAGGTGTAAGCTTGGCAATACCATAGGAGGGACTCAAGTGGGAGGGGCTGAAGAAGAGGCGGGACCGGTGTCCGTACTCCATTGGGTGGACTATGAATTCTAGACAATCACATTACAAAGTCTGTCAGTATTTTTGATAGTTAATCAGCTTTATTGACGTTTCGGTAACTCGCAACTTGTGCTTGTCTTGCAGGCTTTGCAGTCGTTGTCGTGATGCCGATGGGCTTGATGTGAGAATCTCCTGCAATTTACTGTGCTAGTCTAGTTCTGTTGAAGACTGCTGGCTGGCACTATGCCTCGTCGTCGACGATCGTTGATACTGAAGATTATTCTTTGTGCTTCCATTATCTACTTTGCATGTTTTATGTTCCTTAGTCGACTTTTCATTAGTAAGGACTCCATCAATACAGCTGACCATGGCGGTCAACGGCGCTATACTTCCGGCAGTGGAGGTTTGACGAATCGAGCTGCCGACTTTGCAGAAGCCGGGGATGTCAACCAGCCAGTCCTTGAACGACTCGATCTCGACCGGTTCCGATTCCAGGAGGCAATGCATCGGGATGCGGAACGTTCTGAGCAGCGGAAACGCAGACTAGAGGAGGAGAAGAGACACCATGAGGAGGATCGACGACGACGTGCTGCAGATCGAATTATTCCGCCATTCCGCGATGCATTCCCCAGCATTGCTTACAGTGACGCTCTCAACACTAGTCAGTTGACTGAACAGAAAGCAGCCATGACAAAGATGCTGCCGCTGATTGCTAATGGTCATGTCATTGTAAGGTGGAACTATGAGAAAGAAACGCCGCTTGTTGCAGGGGCCCCAGGTATATTTTAAATTGCTCTGATGTGTTGGTACCATAAAACTTCTAATACAAGCTGGGTCTCATATAGTAGCCAGGCCTCTAATACAAGCTGGGGGTCTAGGTCGGATGTTTTAATAAAAGCTGGGTCTCTAACATAAGCCGGGTCTCCAATATAAGCCGGACATTCAAATAGTAGTAGTAGTTGTTGTTGTAAGTGTACCATGTGTAGTAGTAGGTTCTAGTAGTAGCCTACTAATAGTAGTTGTATGTGCAGTAGTAGTATACACTTGCTATAAATTGTATTGTAATAACAGTATTGCAGACATTAGCTATAGAAAAAGTGCGTTACCCTGGTATGGCAGGTGGACAATGTTTTAATAGAAGCTGCGTTTCATATAGTAGCCGGGTCTCCAATACAAGTCGGGGGTCTAAGTCAGATGTACTAATAGAAGCGGGATTGTAATAAAAGATGGGGGCTTTTATTACAAGTTTTACAGTAAGCAAATGCTGACAAAGCTTTGTCAGAGTAAGTTTCTAATTATTCTTGATATAGCTGATTTGTATTATGTTGGCAGCCTGAGACCTAAACAGGCATGACTTTTTTCTAATTTGACTTACTTTTCACTTACTGACAGAATGACTGTATCCCCCCAAAACCGGTTTTGTTTTCTATATTTTGAAGTGACAACTGTAGAGGCACCTCTTAGTTAAGAAGCTCTGTTATTTGTTTAGTGCTCTTAGCTTTCCATAGTTGTGGAAATATTAGTACCATATATGAGATGCATCACAGTATAATCTGCACAAATTGTGTGTTAGCTTACTTCACTAGTCTGTTACATAGTCACCCTACAGAGTGGGTAGATACTTTGTGAACGTCTGGTATAGGAGTTGTTTGATTTAAATATTGTGTCAAATTTAGGACTGTCTAAGTTACTAGTTAGCATTTTGGGCATTTGTTCAGTTGACTATTGTATGTAGCCTAGTGTGTAGTTTTTTTGATGCTGTTGGCCGGGCATCAGGAGAGCCATCTGCCTGTAAAAGTACTGTTCCAGAAAATGGCCTTTATACAGAAAATTGTGATTAGAAGAGTGAGACTAGGAATATTGTATAGTCACACAGTAACCCTGCTTTGGCAGTCTCCATTCTTCATCTGTTCTCCATTGACTCGTCGTACCGTAGGGATAACTTTGGACAACAATTAAGTCAATTAAATGGAAATGAATTAGCAACTCATTGCAGTTGTTGATTATTACACATGAGTGTGTGCACGTGTGTCGGTCAATCGAAGGTGAGAGTGGCGAAGCAGTTGTCATTGAGAAGGAGAAGTTGTCAACTGAGGACCGGAAAAAGTTTGATGACGGATGGCAGAATAATGCGTTCAACCAGTATGCTAGTGACATGATATCTCTGCATCGTTCACTGCCAGACATCCGAGATGAAGGGTTTGTTGATGCTTTCACAGTTCCCAGACTGGGCTATTTCTGTGTTTGCATGCAAAAATATATTTTTTAAAAGTATATACCATATGTTATTTTATGCATATCTTTTGTAGTTCCAAGTTTTGCTCCTAAAGTCAACTGTAGCTGTCATTCAGTGATTTTTTTAATTGACTACCAGAGGGATTAGTTTTTGAGCTAATCAACAGTAGTGCATTTCTCTTTTACAATTAGTGATTGCAATCCCGTGATTAAGAAATCAATCTTGGGATCCAGGATTGAAAAATTTGTAATCCTAGGAAGGCCAGGATTCCAAGATTCAGTTTTGGGGATTGGGTTTTAGTACAGATTAGTCGTTATTTTAGTATCACCAATGGACTTATTTCATATGTAGGATATACTAGGTTCATATGGGAGGTATATCCAAACTGTATCTGTGTGACTATGATTGTTAAAATACAAATTACAGTGCTCAGCAAGGAGTAAGACTCTAGCGTCTGCATGATATATTTTATCTGTTAGACACTTAGAATTGTTATATCATTTAGCATTGAAAAAGTACAATTTTTAAGGAGTTTTTATAATCCCAAAATTATGGGATTGGATGCCACTAATTCCAGTAGTTGGGATTGACAAAAAATGGCTGGGATCCTTTATTGCTCTCCGTATTTATGATTCTTGGATGTGCTTTGTGTTTTACCGACACAAATCATATGGCATTGTTATCAAATTGGCCAGTGACAACTTAAAAAGTGCATGAAAAGTGATGGTTTAAAATACAACTCTGTAAGTGAGTAAGTAAGTAAAATGTAAATTTATATAGTGCTTATATCGTTAAATTAACTTTTAATGTTTGTTGTTGTGATCATTATTGAAGCTGTTGCTTTTTTTCGTATTATTATTCTGGCACAATTATGTCGTCTAAGTTGGCAGACTTACTTTGCATGCAGGTGCAAATCTCTAAAGTATCGTGACGTGCTACCGGATGCTAGTGTTATTGTCATTTTCCACAATGAAGCTCTCTCGGTTCTTCTGCGTACAGTCCATAGTGTGCTTGACCGATCGCCGCCACATCTCATCAAAGAAGTCATCCTCGTCGATGATTTTTCTGATCTCGGTCAGTTCAACCTGTGCCGCGTAGAATGTGCGCATATTTTCACTGACTTAGAAGTGTAAGGTCCACACTGTGTCTCAAAAAACATCCCCAACATTTTCGATTGTCACTTGAAAACCAGTTGTCAGATTTTGATAATATTTGGTTACCATTAAAAGACCATTTAGTTTTCCACCTCACCCACTGTCCATTTTTGCACTACCTAGGGAAATCAGATCAAGCAAAATATACCTTGAAATACACAGAAAACCCAAAAAAACATCTCTAACGTAATCGACTGTAACTCGAAGAAAGACTGGCAGATTTTAATAATTTTTGGCAAAAATACTTCTGATACAACTGGCTATTAAATTATTGTTTAAGTTTCCACCACACTGACGTCTGCCTCTGCACTACCTGGGGAAAGCAGAAATGTTGAAATGGATGGAAAAAGTCAATAAATTTTATCTATTTAAATTTGTTGGCCCCCACGGCTGGTCTATTACAAAATTTGACTGTCATGCAGCAGTGTCTCTACCAGATAACGTTTGGTAATGTTTATGAACTCAAGAAGCGACTCGTAAAGCCTGGATTAGTCTAACGCAGAACATTGTCGATACTGCTGTCAACGAATAGAGAAAGCATCTCCATGCTTATGTTCGCACAGTGGGCTGGCATTTCAAGCAATTTTACTATAGGCAGTTGAAAAATAGACAGCTGGATAAAATGTCAGCCAAAAAGTCAGAAATGTGAACAAAATATGTTTTTATGTGTTATGTTGATTACGTAATCATACCGCATTGGATAAAAAAGTAATATTTTGTTGGTTCTGTTTTCTCCAGGTAGTGCAGAATCAGACATTAAGTGAATCGGGAAAATGAATAGTCATTTGATGACCGGTTGTCTCAGGAATATTCGTTCCAAAAACTATCAAAATCTGTTAATTTTTATTAAAGTTACAATCAAAAATGTCGGGGATGTTTTTTTTGAGACACAGTGTAGTGTAACGTTCAGAGTTGAAAAATGATAATGTTAGTGAGTGGAATTTATGGTCAGTACCTTTGGCTACTGTCCTCAGCAGTAGTCAACAGATTAGTTTAGTTGTAAATACTGATCAGCGAACTTAGTTGATGATTTTGTTCGGCTTTGTCAGTGTCTGTGAAAACATAGTTCTTACTTGTGTGAATGCTGTAATTTTTCTGAGAATTTCCAATAATTTAATTTTTGGGAGAAATTTTTTTGCTTCCAGTAGCTGTAAACAGCAAAACTCAGAGTAACGTTATAACTGAGTTTTACTATTACTGTTGATTAACTGATAAATATGCAGTGTTCTGCAGTGTTTGTGCTTTGGTGTAAAGCATTTATTAGTTGACTAATGCAGCAATGCAATAGTGTTGTGGGGTTCAATAATAACATAATTGATTTTTGTGTGAAATTTTTGTATTGTTATGCATTTTTACAACAGAGATTAGACTTTAGAAATGATCAGAATGCACAATTTTTTTCTATTCTGTTATTCGTGTTGTGTATAACAAGGCCTACTGGTGCTGAATATATTCACTAGTTGACAGCACTTTGCTATTGTGTTGAGTGGGATTTTGTATGGTGCACCTGTGGAGCATTGTGACATATAATGCACGGAACTTCGCAGAAGGTTGAGCTTTTGGAGTGAATTTCAGTTTATTGGCTTGGCAGCTTAATGGTTACGACATTTTTCTTATATGATTGATATTTCGTGTGTTTCTTATCTGGGTTTATTTTGTTTAAAGGTTAAATTTTATGTTTCATTATGTGTTTATGTGTGTGCATTGCCTGGAAATGGCCGTCCTCGAAATGACCTATACCTATACTATACTATTTTGTGTTTTGTGTTTCATAACTTTCTGTAAAGGTTAGTGTGCAATTTTGCCTGGAAAGGTCTTCCCCAAAGTGACCTGTACTGTGTCGGGTAGGACGTTAAACCCTACTCACTCACTCACTCACTCAGCTTCCTGTCCCTCCAGTGTATGTAAGTCAAGTGCCAGCCTGTCTGAGTGGAGTTAAGGTTGGCTGTGTTAACGTGTGTCAGGAGGCTGATAATGCTGAATGATGTGATCCCATATGCCAGAGGGCTTTCTGTAGTTTTGAGGTGCGTTTGACATAAAGAGCTACACATAGGCTCCAACGGATTTCGTTTTTGATGAAAAACTGACAAAATGACGAAAACTGGTGGTCATGATGTAAATATTGATTTTTGATGAAACTTGCTTAAATTTGCACTTTTTGACAAATAAATGGCACTTTTGGCGGCAAAATTCTTTGAAGCATACTTACCGTAACAAGCACTCAATTTTGGATGGTAAAAACGGCAGAATTTGTTATTTGTGGCAATATTTTTGGTGAAGTTTGCACTTTTTAAAAAACGAAAAGTGGAAGCCAAATGCCTTGTACCTTTTTTGGCAAGACTTTATAGAATAAGTTAACAGCAGTTAGTGTTATACACTGCTGAAAAGGCCTTATTTTTGGATAGTGAAAAACTGTCAAAATTTGGGATTTTGTGGCAAAATGTTTGACAAAATTTGCACTTTTTGACGAACGAAAAGCCACATTTTTGGCGGCAAAATTCTTTGGAGAGTCCAGCTATATACGTCTTCTTGTAACGTTTCAGTTATCATCGTCTGTTGTTGTTCAGATCACCTCAAAGCGCCGCTGGAAGAGTACGTGGCTAAGCTGGTGAAAGTGCGTGTGTTGAGGAACAAGAAGCGTGAGGGGTTGATTCGTGCTCGTCTCCTGGGCTCGTCCGTCGCGACTGGGAAAGTTCTCGTATTTCTGGACTCACACTGCGAGTGCACTATGGGTATGCTCAGAGTTTCCACTGGTCAATGCACTTACATTGATAATGTTGAATAATTAAATCACTGTTGTGCATCTTTGAACATTTTTTGATGTGCATAATTATTGAGTAATTATGGATGAGTAAAAATTGTTGCATCGTTATTTGATTTGTATTTTTTAGGCTCGTTTATTTGGTTCGGGTTTTGTGGAGGTTTTGTGGAAGTTTCAGATGAGTAGTGATAGATGCTGTCAGATAAATATGGATAGATGGAACGGGAGAGTGGTTAACGAAAAGACTTGTGTCTCATCATTCAGAATAACTACAACAATACACATCTAGTACTTATGGACTTAAAGTATACAAAAAATGGTCAGATATTTTATTATTAGTGGTTCAAAAAGCTAGAATTAAATTTAAGTTAGATTACAGGTGCTGCTTAGTGGGTTTTTTTGGTTTTTTGTATATACCTGGGTGCAGCAGTATTATGGGTTTAAAAATGTATGCAGTCCAAAAGTTGTGATTTTCTGACAGACACGACAAATTTTTGACAGCATTTTGAGAAACAGCTGCAAATTTACAACAGATGAGATTTTGTGTGCTTCAAATTTCAATTTTGCTGCTAAATTTGTCTAAAATGGCGTTTTTTGGCACTAAATAGACCAAAGTTTTCTGCCAATGATTTTCTGACAATTTTCCTACAGCTCAAAATATACGGGGCAGTTGCCCACTTTGTTTAGCCGCAATGGCTCTGCCTGAACCACAGACATGTCGGCGAACAGGTTGGTTGGAGCCTCTGCTTGATCGTATTGCGGAGAATCGGTCAAATGTTGTGGCGCCAATCATTGATGTTCTCGCCGACGACACGTTGAGATATCAGTTCAGCAGTGCACGGTCAACATCCGTTGGTGGTTTTGACTGGAACCTCCAGTTCAACTGGCATTCTATTCCTGAACGTGAACGCAAACGACGGAAAAGTGACGTCGAACCAGTCTGGTAGAGTTTTCTTTGTCTGTTTGTGTCAGCAAACTCTTGTTGCAAATTGTAAATTATCTGTAGTGCATAGCCGCTGTTTGGACTAAAACATTATTTTGCAGATGACGTGCCTTTTATGTAGCCAAATAACAGCATGATTGCCTAAAATGTTCAACATTATGTACTAAAATGTCATACTGTGCTATTTGTCTCTACACTAACTTGTGAAATATGAATGAAATATGCATGTATAATGATAATAACAAACAAACATTTAGGTAGAATTGAAAAAAACATTTCAGATCAACAGTGTGGTGAATGATCTGTATAACACTAGACTGTGTGGGTCTAAAACAGTCTAATGTCATACGGATTGTTCACCGCAATGTTGGTCTGAAGTGTTTTTTTATTTACTTAAATGTTTGTTATTATCGTTAAGTTTTTTACATTTATGTTTCGCAAGGCAGTGTAAAGACGCATTTATGGTATGGTGGGATATGCAATAATCACATTATTGCAAATTGTTCGCAGAGTGTGTGAGTGAAAAAATTTTTAAAGTCGGTCTATAATTGGTGAAGATATGGACAAAAGTAAAGTGCCACGTTTTACATGGCCCACGGTGTACTTGCATGCAGGAGTCCAACGATGGCTGGAGGATTGTTTGCAATCAGTCGAGAATATTTTGAGTACATTGGCACATACGATCCAGGCATGGATATCTGGGGCGGCGAGAATCTTGAACTTTCATTCCGCGTAAGTATTACCGTTGCTGTTTTCCACGCTAGCAAAATCACTTCGTTTCTGTCTATTTCACCTGGCATAAATAGTTTTATTTGTTCAGTTTTGTAGCATTACGACTTTTTTCAGTTGTGTACATCTCTGCATAAATGCAAATTAGGGATGATGAGTACTGAATGGCTTGGCTGTGTAATGTTCATGTTGCATGCAGTCATTAAATTTGTGTAATTTTGAGATTGCGATCTTGTTAAGATTAGGGTTAAGCCACTAGTGGTTCAGCACTGTTAGTGGTGTTGCATGAATGTACAATTTCGAGAGCACGCACTCCACGCAGCGCTTCTCAAGATTGTGTAGATTCGATGATCGCTCACAACATTAAAATGGTCAAACCGGCAGATATGTGATTGCGGTAAGGAAAGGACACCCTGGCATTTTCCTGTCAACTAGTAATTTTTTTCCAAGTTGTTGATGCACACATGTCACTGTTGCTAAGCAGTATATTGGCCCTTGTTAAGACTGATGCACTGCTGATGGGAATGGTGGAAAGTGTGCTTGCACCACCTTTTTCTGACTTAATCATCTGCATAGTCTGCCTGGGGATTAGGACCAGCTCTGGCCCTTAGACTGACCAGTAATGAGTAGGGCCCACAGTTTTCCGCAGAAAATTTTTGCCAGATTCCGCAGACCAGTTCGCAAAATTCCATAGCTCGCTGCAGCAAAATTGTCCAAATTCTGCAGCTTACCACAGCCTTCTGTTTGTGCATAAACTAAGCTTTATTCTGTTAAAAAAAACTTTAGTTTTTGGATGCTGGCATGGCGCTCAGTTACGCTAGCAACATACAAAGGAAATTATCAATCTTTTTTCTTTTCAAAAGTGCAATTTGTCAGTTAGTCACATTGTGTTTATTTACAATTGTGCCATATACAATGGTAATTATTAGTAGTGACACAATTTTAGGCAGTTTAGTTTGATTTTTCTCAGGGATATAGTTAGTCTAATTACGATATCAAGCAGATGATCGTACTAATCATCGGTCATTTCTTAACTTCTGTAAAATTCCGTGGCAATATCAAAATTCTGCGAAAAAGGGCAAATTTACAGCTAGGCTCAGAATTCCGTGATTCGCGGAAAACTGTGGGTCCTAGTAATGATTAGCAGTTTATCTTTGTCTTATCTGTACTAGGCTTAAGACTTGTGTTTTTGTGCCGCATTTTCTACATGCTTTCGTTTCTGGCCATGCCGCACACATCCATGAACTATGATTGCATTTTTATGGTCTTATTTGAGGATGTGTCAGCCTAATTAGTCTCCACCATCGACTTGATCTGCTCTTCATTGTAATGTGGAACAACCTATCATTTGGTTAACAAACTTTTGACCACATTCCTATAATTTTATATTACAAATCTGAAGTATCTTACTTTTCTGCATAAGACTGCCGTATCGTTCTTTGCACTCAGACATCAGCTAAGGACGTACCACTTATATCTCAAGAATCTGCTTTTCAATGTTTTCTATTCCATCTCTGCACATCTTGGTGCTACGTGAATGATTTACTCATTTAATTTCCATGTTAGCTACTTGCTAAGAGATTGGTATCGGCTCCATCTCACATGTCAGGTGTGGAACTAGCTTTGCTTTTGATATAGAATGGAAACCATTTGTTTCTAGGGAATGAATGGCTGTTGTCATGCCATGTTCAGGTATGGATGTGTGGGGGAGTTTTAGAGCAGGTTATGTGCTCACACGTTGGACACATCTTTAGATCCCGCAACCCGTACGCTTGGCGTACTGGCGGCAGTATACTTAAGAAGAACTCTGTCAGGGTGGCAGAAGTCTGGCTTGACAACTACAAAAACTATTACTATGAGCGGCTTAATTTTGACTTGGTAAGAACCAACAATGGGAGCAAGACATTTGAAGGGAGCTTGGAGTCGGTTTGAATTTTCTCAGGGCATATGGACATGTTGCTTGCTGCTAAATATTCCGATCCGCATTTTTGTTTGTTTCTCGTTACGAATTTGGTCACAAGAATCTGACAATTATCGACGTTCAGTCGAATTTCATCTGTCTTGCGGCAGATCAGATCCAAGTTAGGTTGCATTTATTGACCATGCTAGGTGCTTGTTACGGTTCTTGGCTGTAGTGTGATCATTTTCTACTTTCTTACATTTTGCTTTGGTTGCTGGCTACAAGATTTGGATCATCTTCTTCCCTAATTCACATATCAACTCTGGAACTGCATACCTTTACTGCTTGTGATGAATAAAAAGTGTTTGTTTCTATGGGATTGCCAACTTTTGTGCCTTGTTCAGGTATGGATGTGTGGGGGAGTTTTAGAGCAGGTAATGTGCTCGCACGTTGGACACATCTTTCGATCCCGCAGCCCATACGCTTGGCGCTCCGGGACCGACATTCTTAGGAAGAACTCTGTCAGGGTTGCAGAAGTGTGGCTTGATGACTACAAAAAGTATTACTATGAGCGGCTTAATTTTCACCTGGTAAGAACCAGCAGCCTGAGCAAGATTGGAACTTGGAGCCATTATTTCTCTGGGCATACGGACATGCTGCTTGCTGCCAAATATTCTTCAGACCATCATTTTTTATTGTTGTGTATTTGGATGCAAAAAGACCTGACATTAGCTGACGTTTATATACGTCAGTAAAATTTAATCTGTCATGGTGCAGATGATTTGATAGTCTGCAAATTGATGTAGGAAGTCGTAAATCCAATGTTTGTTTCATTTTGAATTTCCTGCTGGTGCTGGATGCTTGTTTGGGTTCTTGGTTGTAATGTGATTGAAGTTTTATTGTAGGTTTTATTATTGTTGTCATTCTGTGGTGCTTGGGTTAACATTGGGCATTTGTTTTTTTCTTCATTCGTATTGCATTGCTTACACATTGCTTACAGCTTGTGTGGCAGCTAATATGTCAGCAGCTCAGACCAGTAAAGAATTTCCTGCACCATTGACTTTAATCAAATACTGTATAAGCGCCCGGGCACTTATACAGTATTTGCTTTAATGGGTGTGATTAATGGACTATCAGTTGTTGTTAATTGGTGGTCCATTTGTTTCCGTTGATGACAACCAGGTCTGGATGTGTGGAGGAGTACTGGAAATAGTGCTGTGCTCTCATGTTGGACACATTTTCCGGAAGCGGAGCCCGTACAAATGGCGGAACGGAGTCAACGTAGTGAAGAAGAATGCGATTCGTGTCGCTGAAGTCTGGATGGATGAGTATGCCAAGTACTACTATGACCGGTTCAACGACGATCTCGTAAGTCCAGTCTCAGACAGAAGTTGCGAAAAGTTTAAACATTATGTAATCATTGAAGATGTTATTCACTCCTTTATTTTTATGTCCTTACAGCTTACACATACGGTGATGTCAAATTAAAAAAAAAAATAGTGTTCGTAAATGTTGATGATGGAATAATTAATGCAAGAAAATTTCTGATGGCAAGGTGATGGGAAAAAGTTTATTCTGAGGTTGTGCTTTAGCAGTTACTAAATGTTTAATTTTGGGCAAGCTTGTATTTCAGTTAAAAGGTACTGTTTAAAAAAGTAGTTAAATAATGTATCAGCAATATGAATGTGTTTCTAAAGTTTGAACCTTCATAACTAGCCATGCACTACAACTGAGCTGCCAGCTAGCTAGCACACAAGCTCTGTTCTTTGTACCATACTGCAGTGCTCTGACATCTGTCTGTACTAGCTGTAACAGGGTCACATGATCCTGGATAGTTCGAGAATCACTAAAAAAAGTGCAGTACAACATTTTATATTCTGCAAAAATTGGCCATGCACAGTGCATTAAAATCTATGCTGAACTCTTGTCGATTTTGTTCCTGTAATTTCTTAGCTTTTCTTTTCTAGTTGGCTTTTGGTTTTTACTGCGGGCTACATAACACCGTGTCCCAAAATTATCGCCCCCCTACAGATAAGTTAGTGTAAAATTGTTAATACCTAACAGATTTTTAGACAATTTGAAACAGTCATTGAGACAATCATTCTGAACTAGCACTTAAAGTTTGAGCTCAAAGTGGCCACTTTCCACTTTTGGCCTCAACGCAAGCTCATAGTCTAAGGCGGGTATGCTGCTGCTTGATCCCTTTGTCAGCAACAACGTACTGAATGTAAGCTTATTGGCTTAATGTAAACAAACTCTGATGTCATAATGACGTTACACTGAACACACACGGTAAAATGTGTATGTCATAATGGGTGTGATTGTAAGTGATGTTAAGATAGTGCAGTGTACGATATTTCGTTGAAATCCATAAACTACAAACTGAATTAGGCATTTTTGATGCGGGTGGAGGGGGGCACTAATGTTGGGACATGGTGTAGTTTGCTAATGCTTGAGAAATGCTAGTACTTTTTGTGCTTTGTTTCTCTTTTGTGGTGTTATTTAATTTTGCCACATCGCAGTGTTTGCCGTGTAGCTTTCTGTCAGAAAACAGAGTTACTTATGCATCATGTAATTTCTTCAAGCCTTGAAGAAGCTGGTCATTTAGCAGTTTGTTACATGATCTGTAAACATACAGTGCTTTAATGCAAGGATGAGTGCAAGGATCGCTGGTCTGTGAAGTCTTGCATTAACAGTTCTCATAGGTTTACTGGGGTGTAATTAACTTAGTACTAGTTCAAACAGAAAATGAAAGTAATAATATGTTGTAGCATTGATAACAGCGCCAGCACTACCATTATTGTTTTACGAGATCTTCTATTATACTACAGGTGTATAACTAATTAACTACTACCATGGGCCCTCTACACTAATAAGTCATAATGAGCCAGATTTTTCGTCACCCCTATAAGTACACCGTGTCCCAATAAAAAACAGTCCAAATTTTTTTTGACATAACGTTGACAAATTTCCACCAAACTTGATAATTCTTAGCAGAAAGATGGCCAAGACAATAGAATCATGTAAGGTGTGCACACGTTCCACCTCACCTAATTTATGTCTATGCACAACCATGTGAAACACAGATGCTCCATAATGTTACATTATGTGGTGATTACTTGCATCAGCTCATTTATGCATCATCAGTTCGATAGAGGGTGCCACGTGATAACATTGTGGCATCAAATATTTTACAGTGAGAATAGCAGACAACAAATTAGCTGACTGAAAACCTTAAAAACGTCTGATCAGTGAGTGAATGCCGTTTGATCAGAAAGTCAATTGTTTATTTCGCTATTGCACCTAAGCCATTATGTTCGTGGCATGGGGTACACTTTTGGCATAAACTCAGATAATTTGCAAGTGAGTTGTTATACAAGCTTATAAGTCTGCTGAATAATTCACATCTCAGTTTATTATGTGCTTAATTAAGTCATTGCAACGTTTACTGGAGGCAACAAATCACCATTATGCAGCAATTTGGAACGTCTGTGCTTTACACAGTAGTGCATTGACATAAATTAGGTGAGGTGGACATTAAGTGCACCTTACATAATTTTGTCATCTTGGTCATTGTTGTGCCAAAAATTATCAAAGTTGGAGGAAATTTGACAAAATTATGACAAAACAATTTTGACTGTTTTTATTGGGACACGGTGTACATGCATTTATAGACATATTTAGTTTAGTTATTGAAAATAGCGGTTGTTATTATTGCTGTTAACATGTGCGTTTCATGTGCTGCTTTGGTAAAATAAAGAATCAAGTATATATTATACATGTACATACTACATGGTAATGATTATTGTGCAGGGCGAATATGGTGATGTGTCATCACGGAAACAGCTGCGTCAGAGGCTCAACTGCAAGTCGTTCCAGTGGTATCTGGACAACATATTTCCAGAATTGTTCATTCCAGGAAATGCACTCGCAACGGGAGAGGCAAGTGCTAATGCTGTATTTTGTGTGGTGACCTGCAATCACTTGACGCTGACATATTGTGCACTGACTGAGATTCTGTGACTGCTGCTTATTCTCATTTCATGCTTTAAATTAGAAAATTGATTCACACTCGAGAATATATTGTTACTTCCAGAGTGCTCTTTTTTGGCTTAGAATGCACCACAAACCATTTGCTTTTTGGACTGCCAAAATTATGATGTTTTATAGCTGGATTAATTGCATGAGGCCCTGCAACGGGTCAGGGATCAAGGAGTGAAGGGGAGAGAGGTAAAGGCAGATCTGATGGGGAGAAGGGAAATGGAAGGAGAAGAGAAAAGGTCCTGTAACTGCAGTGTATGGCTGCTAAAACCTGAATCCCGCACCACCGTCCAAGATCAAGTTATTGCTGACTTTTTTGTCACACTTCTTTGTTGGTGGCATGGTGTAGTTTGCAACGCGTTTTGGATGAAACGAAGTTACTCTATGCCAGGCCCGGTTAGTACTGTGATGGGTGACTGATGGGTGACTGCCTGCAGGCAGGTAAACCATCTCGGTGCAAAGGCTGCCAGCTAGGTCGACTTAGCCTTTTACCCCTTGTGGGATGGTAAAATGAGTACTAGCGGTGGTCACGCCCATTGCTAGGGAAGAAACGGCGAGTTCTGTGCAACAGTAGCCTCTATGGCCACGACTGCTAGTATACTGACCCAGTCGGTTAAAGGCGCTGGCTGTTAATTTGAGCCGGCCATCCAGTCGACTTGGGCTGTATGCTAGCTTAATTGGGCTTCGCCCTCGCCGGCTCAAGGGGATGAGTTCCCACGCAATGGACCTAGCTGTCTATGCGGAATCTTCTTTTTCTTCTTTTGTCACACATATCACTCTGCCGTTTATGATTACTTCGTTTCCTCTGCTCTGCCAGTTACGGAGCGGCTGAACATGAAAAACAAACCACTCTGTTGCACGCGGTGGACAAAGACCAGCAGATTGCCATTGCAGCAGTGTTCAGTGGAGTAAATGGCCGTCTGTCTGTGATGCAATGTGATAGATACGGAACAAGGAGCTTGGTACATTCAATGGAAATAACCGGCATTCAGCATGTGTGGACAGCGCTGTAGACAAGAACGCCAATAATCAACCGGTCAAATTGTGGCCTTGTCACAGTCAGGGTGGCAATCAGGTATGTACACTGTGTCTCAAAAAAAACCGGACCCCTATTACGTTTTGAAATAACTCCAACAGACTGTGCCTAATAATAATAATGATTAGCTGAGAAAATCGTCAAAAGGTACTCAATATCATAGTGTGTTACGGGCTTACGATATTTCATAAAACGGGGTACCAGCTTAGCAGGATAATGCACC
>Ga0209367_1002408_pt1 | contig 24692 bp, 12 predicted proteins | sample WorMetLIZISLAND2_FD_187412 | JGI IMG/M metagenome (GOLD analysis project Ga0209367, IMG submission 187412) | Marine gutless worms symbiont microbial communities from Max Planck institute for Marine Microbiology, Germany - Olavius geniculatus... ... | reverse complement strand
ATCCAGAATCCAGGATTCCTTCCGGATCACCCCCAAAATTGGATCACTGGTAGTTTTTGCCATTCCCGACATTCCCAAAAAATTCAGAAAGATCCGTCCATAACTTTTTGAGTTATCTTGCTGACACACAGACAGACAAACAGACAAACAAAGTCTGGCAAAAACATTACCTCCTTGGCGGAGGTAATAACTACTTTTAAGGGGTATGCCTTACCCCTATTTGACGTTGGCGTGCGCAGACCTCCTTGAACCTAAGGGTCCGAACTTGAACTGCTGAAATTTACGCTTAATGCTAAAAATATGCAGATTGTCTTTGTCTATCTCTAACCATTTCAGCGCAATTCACTTTTAGAATGTGTGTCGCAGCCAAAAAATGGCGAAAAATTCACTAAAACCACATATTTTGTGGGTTCAAAGTCATTCAAGGTCATCGATGTTGATAGCACTAAAAAGCTCGTCATTATCAGTGCTTGTTGTGATAATCAGTATGTCTGTGCCTATCTGCAACCGTTTTTTGGCTAGACGAGCCAATAGCGTAAATTAAACACTTTTTAGAGGGTACCCTTTTTTCAGGCCCTTGTTCGGAAAAAACTCAAACAACCAAAGGATCGAAATTTCGTCGCAAAAAACTAGCGTCCTCGGGGCAGCCAGGGTGAAAATTTCATGCTGCTAGCTTGCACCGTTTTGATACAATCGCAAAGTGTGACGGACGGAAGGACGAACGGAGAGACAGACAGACGCTCAGGTCATGGCTAAGACGCTCGAAGCATTCTGCTGTCGCGCGTAAAAATACGCAGGAGGCAAGCTGCTCCATAGCTAGAACCCGCGCGATGCAGAAAATTAAAATAGTCAGAAGCTGTTTTGTCACCGAACGCATTCACTCGAGCCGATAAGCTGGTCGATAAACCCTACCCCACCTCTGTTCTACCTCAAATCTGATGGTCTTTCTTTGGCACTCAATTGCTGGTGTTAGGGATGCAAAAAGCGAGTTTACACTTAGCCCTAACTATTCGCGTGACAACTTTTGAAGCAGCCCAATCAATGCTATACCGGACAGACAAGGCGGACGGATGGACAGCATTGTCCTAGCATTACCCGCACAATGAGCCTTAAAAAGCAAGATTGGCGCAAATTCTCCGGGCGAGAGTAACCGGTGAGTATGCCGACATTTTTACAAGAAATTTGAGCTAATGCTCACAAGACGCGCGAAAGACTATAGCAGTTCCTGTTCCCAAATTGTCTTTGTCTATCTCCAGCCATTTCGTCGAAATTCACTCTTGAAGTGTGCGCCGCAGCCGAAGATCGCAAAAATTAATGAAACCCTTTACTCTGGGAGTTTAGGGTTTTTCAAAGTCATCGATGTGAACATGACTAAAAAGCTCGTCACTGGTTGAGATAGGCAGCATGCCCATGCTTATCTGCAACCGTTTTCACGAAAGACTGGCCAACAGCGGTAAAAAACGACTTTTACGGGGGTATTGCTTTTTGATGCCCTCGTGTGAGGTTTTCTTGAACCTAAAAAATTGAGACTTGGACCTTCGAAATCAATGCTAAAAATTTTATACGCAGCTTGTCTTTATCTATCTCTATCGATTTCGGCGCAATTCGGTCTTGAAATGTGTCGCGCAGCATAAAATTGCCAAAAAATCTATAAAAACCTATATTTTGGTGTTGATGGTCATTCAAGGTCATTGCTCTCGGTGCCAGTCGAAAGCCCCTGTACGACTTTCTATTAGTGATTGCAAATTTTCCCCACCTCCTTTCATTTATCGCCCTCGCTGGGAGTGATCCTTTTCGAATTTATGGGAGAAGCTTAGGTCCTAACGAATCCTAAAACTAAAATTTTCCAGGAAGCCGATGGTGAAGATTTGGTGATCCTAGCTTGCACCGTTTTTGACTGATCCACCCGTGTGACGGACAGGCAGACGGACAGAATTGCGATAGCTGAGACGCGCTACAGCAGTACTTGCTATCGCGCGCAAAAAGTCATCGTCTTTCACAGAAGAAAAAGGTGGAAACAAGCGGTCTTAAAGCTAGACCAGAGAAGGAATTAAAGTCTTACCTATGAGCTAGAAAGATTAACCCATCGACCGTGATCGACGTTGTATGCATTTACTTGAATTAGAACTGCGCGATTAATTTCCAATTTATATTAGCACTGTATTTTAATTACAATCATTGTTTAACAGTTTACCTGTAGTAGACATACGTCTTTGCCTGACGTTCTGCTGTCGTTTCTTCGACCTACTAGAGACAGGTCCCATTATCTACACTAGTATCCGCTTGATGTCAAGTGCTCGCCGTACACTGTCGTTCTAACGAGTAGCTCATAGCCTAGGCAAACACGAATGACATGGTATAATAATAGATTACGGAAATCACAGCGTTCGGGCGCACAGTGGCATTTGACTGACTTTAACAAATGCGCCGTAGTTCGATATGCGCTATAGAAAACGACTCTCAAAACTTTCACGTCTCTGAATTCGCAAGGCTATAGGCCTATATGTAACCTCGCCGAGTCAAAAGCGCGTGGGGATTTTTCTGCTAAGAACGCTACTACTTCCTGCTCAACTACATGCTATATTCTCGCTTCTTGAGACGGTTTATTTCCACCTTGGAAGACTATGGTTTTTAACACTTGACAGAGATGCGCCGCGTTAAGCCAGTATATAAAACCAGAAAAACACAAACGTGCAAAGTTATCGCTCGCTTGCTACACTATAATTTAATCTGGTATGAGTCTCCGGCTGATCCCACCTCTGCCAGGATGCTTGCCCAAATCCTTCAACTAACAAGAAAGCCCAGCTGTCGCTATGGAAGACGCGCTACAACCTATACAGTTCCTGTGTCAGTAGTCAGAACTGATCTTTAATTTCATCCATAAAAGGTCGATGATTTTTATCTCATCTGAAAGGGCGTATGCGAATTAGCGATCAATAGCAACCTTGGCCCAATCTCTCATCGTTTCTGAGATACGGCCACTTGTGGCTTGAAAATTTTTATTGAAAATTGCGGCTAAACCGCTGCAAATTGAGACATGGTTACTATTGCCAGTTTAAAAGAAGTCGCCAGCGCTTTATCCGATGGTGCCATCGCCGACCCCTTACAACTTACCATTTAGCCACAATACCGCACGATTGGCATACCATAGTGGGTTATGACTCTTCAAGCTCATCCAAGGTTAATAATTTTCATGTCATTTGAAAGCCAATATACGACTTCCTGTTAGTGATCAATAGCAACCAAGGTCCTGTCTCGCATTGTTTAGCCACAATACATCCGTTACAGACAATGGACGGACGAACAGACAAACGACAGACGACAGACGACACATCGTGCCATAGACGCCTACAGCATAACCTACATAGCGCATTACGAGGGTTGATCAATAAGTAATGAGAATCAATGTACTACACTGAAATTTTTTCACAATTTTTTTAGTAAAAAGAACATTTTCCATCAACATAATTTTATATGAGTTTATTGCGGATATGACGTCATTGTAATTTATAACGTCATAGACCGTTAAATAGAAACGATTCACAACGTCAGTGCAAGCAACATTGAATCATGCATAGCGGACAACACAAAGATAAAATTTCAGATATCGAAACTGACGATAGTTACTGGGGGTTTGGTCGTTACTGTGTGCATGGTGATCTTGCATGAAGCCAGGGCACCACATTGCTAAATTCGGCTGCAGATTGGAGAATTGTCGTGCAACAACGAGCCTAATTCTACGCTTTCGCGTTAACACTCCAAATCGTTTCTGTTTAATTCGCTGTGACGTCATAAATTACAATGACGTCAAGTCCGCAACAAACCCACATGTGTTCGTAAAAATGTACTTTTTACTGATATATAGACTTAAAAAATGTTTAAGTCTAATACATTGATTCTCATTACTTATTGATCAACCCTCGTAAAAATCGTATCCACGGAAAGGATAGAAAAGAGTTAGAACATAAGCTTAAGCACTCGTATATTATGCGACTGAAAGTCTGAAATGCGGCGTTGGTGTGGCCGAAGCGAATCAGTTGATTGCAGACATAGCGGAAGTGATTATTGCACATCGTTTGAGCACCAGCAGCCAGTTACGCATGACAAGCATCATTCTGCGCCGTCCGGCCGTAGCGCGTTTCCACGCCATTGCTATGCGTCGCAGCATCCGCGAGCCGATTCCACGCGTGAAGTCGGCACATTCTGGCTAAAGACAACAATTCTTGTTTCGATAAAGCTCTGCGATCGCGAGAAGGGAAAAGATCACGCTGTCACAATAACAGTAGGCCTACTGTGAATGTTATGGGCATTGATAATATACACCGTGGTCCATAAAATGTGCCACTTTTATTTCTTGAATAGTTTCCTGATACATTGGCCAATATTGACAATTTTTGACAGGCGACATCAAAAAAGAACTTGACGCAAACGAGTTTAGCTTTGGCCACCTTACTTTAATACTGTCGCTACACTACCTAGCGAAATGCATAAGTCGTAGTGTGGCCACTTACAACATTCATACTGGACAACATACGCGTCGACTCAGAAATGATTACCCAAAAAGCGACTCGTATTGTACCTAAAAAAGTCACTCATGTCACATCACATCCTCTTTATTACAGCATGTGCTCAAAGTTTCCTCCTCAGCGCAAATGCAAGTGGCAAACGTTGACACCACTCACAAACAGCAGGCTCAACCACCTGCATTTTACAAGGTAGTGTAGCGACAGTATTAAAGTGAAGTGGCCAAAAGTATAGTCGTTTGCGTCAAGTTTTTTCTTGATGTCACACGCCAAAAGTTATTAAAATCGGCCAATGCTGCACGGAGCTATTGACAAAAATAAAAGTGGTACTTTTTTATAGACAACGGTTTAGCGTAGCGCTATTATGTGAGTCAAAAAAATGAAGCAGCACAATGTAGCACTGGCAAAGACTGTGTACTGATAACCACGTAGTTCTACTTTAGCGTTGAAGAAATCTGCCATGATCTCCCACCTGCTGGTGACTTTGGTGCAGCATCAGCAGCAGAGATGGCAGCGCGCAGGATTATAATCTGGAGTCGAGTCATGCATTATTGTAGTCGCATGGTCCACAAAGCACGCGTTGTGCAGTGTTGTTTTTTGTTAACTCATTGTCCCTTCTATTTCAGTAAAAAACACAAAAAACAACAATATCTGACATTAATCAAACACATTATTGGGCCGACCGTTGAGCTGTAAGCTTTGCAACGAGGTGTCTGTCGTCTGTCAGTCTGTCTGTCTGTCTGTCGTCTGTCACGGATGTATTATGGCTAAACGGTAATTCTTACCGAAAAACTTTTTACACAAATAATTAGCCTGGTGTGGTGGTTCGGCGACGGCAAAATTTCGTATAAGCCCTTTCACATGACACGAAAATTACTTGCTGGCTTTCCGACATCCGCGTCGGCCCTTTTTTATCGAAAGCTGGGCTTCTTGAATTATTACCTTCGCCAAGGAGGTAATGTTTTTGCCGGTTTTCGTTTGTTTTTTGTTTGTTTGTTTGTCTGTCTGTGAGTCAGCAAGATAACTCGAAAAGTTATGGACGGATCTTTCTGAAATTTTGAGGGTATGTCGGGCATGGCATAAACTACCAGTGATTCAATTTTGGGCGTGATACGGCAGGAATCCTGGATTCTGGATCACTTTAAAATTTTCGTTACCACTGCGTTAAAGGGGACATAAGAGAACCGCTGGCAAAGCGAAGATGGTGACGCCACCTGGCGAATAGCTTTGCCTTTGCGGAGGTACCTGCGGGCTATGACTGCTTTCTAGTTTCTACTGTGTTTTTCTTTGATGACGGTTTGCATCGTAAATATTGGTCTTGTTTTCGATTTCGAGTTTTATTATCTTGGTGTTTGGATTTTGGTTTTGTTCACACCACTGCCTAAATACAATTACAGATTTTTTTGACAATAGCACAATAGCACAATTTATTAAGGAATGTTATTTATCCCAGCATATTTTAACGAAAGTGAAAGACAAGCTGAAACATAATATCACACTCTTTTTGCCGCGAAAATCTGTGCGGCCCTAATATAATGGGTTAATTAACCGCGCTTATGACTAATTGCTGTGCACACGTTGCAGCAGCATTCGACCAGCAACGCTTTGTGGACTTGAAAAGGTAAGCTAATTTATTCTCCGATTTCTTTTGCACTTTGGCGCATAATGTGATACGATTTTAATTTTTCGTCACTGGCTGTAAATTGTTTCTTATTTCATGCATATTTTGTGAAAAAACCGTTAAGTTATACAAAAAAATTATTTTATCGAGAAAGCATTAAAACGTAGACTTCAGATCGACTTCGATAGAATGTAAGTTACTTCACCTATGTCCGAATACAGCTAGCCTACCTGTATACCCGGTACTCGCTTAAAATTTAAAAAAATAGTTTACAGCTAATCTCAAACTGAATTTCACTCTTTGGCGCCCAACGGTTTTTGATATTCCGAAAATATTGATAAATGCAAATTTTCGGCCGTTGTAAAAGTGTTTAATCACGTAAATGTCGCGGTGTTCTGTTCTTTTTCTCTGTCTGTGTGTGTGTGTTCGCGCTGAATAAATGATTCAGACCTGTACTGTGCGTGACGTCTAGTGGCTTCTATCCTCCATTCAAATTGAAATCGAGCGCAACTCCCCCACTTTAGGACTCAAGTACCCCCTTTGGGCCTTTTTCCTCTTTAGGGGAAGTTTTGTAAATAATGTAGATTAAAAAATAAGGGAAAAAATTAAATACGGGGGATTTGGTTAAGGGTGTAGATTGTCCAGTAAAAAGGAGGAGGGAAGTTTTGATCTACACCCTTAACAAAACTCCCCACTATTTTTCACTGAGCGCAAGCTGCGCCCACTAGGTAAAGGGACAGAAGTCACTGTTGACGTCTATGCTATAGCGCTGGCGACGACGATGACGATGACGTTGAAGTCTGAAGTCGTGCTACTGTTACTGACGCTGTTGAGTCAAGTCAGCTGCACACATTTCCGAGGCGCACACTTCTGGTTTCAACCCGCTGATGACTGGACCAGCGACCAACCTGTCGTAAGTAATAGTCGGCTGATGATCTTTTCCATCGCATCATTAAATTGACGGCGGTTTGGCTTAGACTACAATAACTAATACGTAGGTGTGGTCGATCAGCGAAGTTGCACGATGCGGATCCGACTAGTAGGCCTACCGGGATGGTTGCGGACAGGTAAACAATCACTCGGCCATCTACTCTTTGTGAGACGATAAGTGGATAATACTCAATCGATTGAGGGCGTTGAAAATGCAGGACCTGACACTGATGGACTTCCTTTTTCCTCATCATGCACTCTCGGCCAGGCGGCGAAGTGATGCTCAGCTTTACAGTATCGGGTCGTAAGCCCCCTGCAGAATTTTCAAATGTGGAAAGTCTGGAGTAATTATGAAGTAAACAGGTCTACAACTAAAATGAAAGTTTGATATTGATTATTTTTTTACACCAAACGAACACAAAAATTTGAATATATAAATATATTTCATTTAAATACTTATTGAATGACAAGGCATATGCCAATTTTAACAAGTGCTCAGTGAACGAGAAGGCAGTTGTCCTCGTGTGCCTCAATATAAGTAAGTAAGTAAAGTAACGTAAATTTGTGTAGCGAATAACGTTTGAAATAGCTGATATGCTCACATAGCCATGGTCATGATTATAACTTGTTCAACAACGTAGCAACACAATTTAGTTTGCCAATGTCAGGTCCTGCATAGTCAGGTCGTGCTATTTGGTCCGTCATTGTCAGGTCGTGCAATGTCAGGCTTTGTATTTTTCTTGGTCCGTCATTATCAGGTCCTGCATTTTCAGGCGACCCAATCGATTGCCGTAATATTGAAAGTAACACATAGGCGTTTACGCGGACTGAGGGTCTAGGTCAACTCAGCCTTCCATCTCTCCGGGGCGATGTTAATGGCGTAAACTGCCTGCCGGGAGCCAGGGCTTTGTCGGGTGGCAGGTAACACGAAATGGTATCGTATTGCAGACGACGTTCTGAAGTGGGTTGTCGATCATAACGTGTAGAGTTACAAGAAGACACGATACAGCCTATATTGTTGCTGTTGTAATACTGATCTTTAAGGTCATCCAAGGTCAATGATTTCTGTGTCATTTAAATGTCAATATGAGAATTCTTATCAGTGATTAATAGCAACCTAGGCCCTATCTCGCACCGTTTAGCCACAATACATCCGTTACAGGCAGACAGACGACAACGATGCCAAGAATGCATGGCTGTAGCGCGTCAATAATAGGTTATTGCACATAATCTTTTAAAATCTTTAAACCGATTAGCCTAATGCAAATGCTGGCGGCATTGTAACATGCACTGATTTTCCTGTGGCAGGTGGACATCTATTTTCGCATATACTGGCAGCTGGAGTACAGCCGTACGACTCGGTGTAACCGCGAGACGATAGCCAGCGGTCGGCTAATTGGTCCGGAGACACCTGGCTACCTGGAGTGCGTGGGCGGATGTACGCCGGCCAGGTCACATGTCAGTGACGTCAGTGTCAGGTGCGCGGCGTACAGTCAGCTCGAAGACTGGATGTACGGGGTACGAAACACCAGCTACACGCTGCCTGCGTCCTCAGCCGAAGTGGTCACTCTCGAGTAAGATGTTCTGTCGTCCTGTCCATCTGTCTTGTCGACCTTGTTAGTAAAGACAACAGTCTGGCACTTGCTATAGCGCTGCTTAGAAACTCAGGTCCACGAAACTAAAGTGTTTTTCAATGCAATATGCGCTTCTGTTGCGTGAATTTTGATGCAGGAATCTTGCTCTACAGACGACAGCATTAGAAAGCTTAAACTTAATTACAGTGAATGCTTAATTCATATATTTTGGGGGAAAATCAGCGACTTTATACTAGATGGCATTACGGCATGCATACTGTTTGCAGTATAGTTTGTCGTGATTCACATAAATTGTAACTGCTAAAACGCGTACAGACATGATATAGTTTTTAAACGAATTGACCAATGGGCAAGCAGTAATGCATTACAGTAGGCACCGTCTAACGGCGTCGGTGGCTTACGTTACTACGCTGACGTACGCGTCGACCAATGACCAATGAGCTCGCCTTGCTTGACCATTGGTCACTTAAGTCGAAAACTAAAGCATGTCAGTTCAGTTCAGTTACGTCGCTCTGTACGCGCCTTTAAGCCAACGGAAATTAACTGCGATGTGTGTTTGAACGGGGGTGAGTGACTGAGGGGTTAACGTCCCGCCCGGCACAGTATAGGTCATTTCGGGGATGGTGCACATAAGCCTACACACGATAATGCAACAGAAAGTTTAACTTTTACAATAATAAAACAAAGTTCATCCTCTGCAGAAAAACCTCATACGACCTAAACCTAAAATCGTAAGAACTCTTCATTTATAAGCGTGCATATGTACAGCAACGACAGTTCTAATTATTATTTATTGAAAACGCCAGAGAGCAACACAATCACACAATGCAAACATAAAACATCAAAACAATACGCCCAAAAGCTAAAAAAATGCTGAAAACGTTACGAAACCAATAAACAAAACGTATGCCAAACGGCATCCTTAACACCGTCTTTTGAAATAAAGCATACACCATAGTAATGTCCAACATTTAGACATCGAGCGCGTACCAGGCAAGAAATAGACCTTAATATAACATTTGAGGATAAAAAACATTAATATGCTCTCTTATCCTCGGTTTCGCTTCCGCAGTAATGTCCTCATTAGACAACATTTGGAAAGACAAACGATTATTCCTCTCTATTAAACTCCGCGTCTACCTTGCCTTGGTACAGTCAGTGCTCCTATACGCATCTGAAACCTGGACCCTCACAGTGGCAGACAGCAAATCACTAGATGCATTCCACATGAAATGCCAGCGTCGCATCCGAGGCATATTATGGCATCAATTCGTACGGAACGAAGAGATTGCCGCTCGCATCGGTCTCCCTCCTCTATCGACCACCATCTGTTGCCGTAGCTCAGTCATCTTCGGACATCTAGCGAGGCTTGGCGACGAAGTTCCTGCCCACAAGGCACTCTACAGTTGCGTCAGATTGTCTCAGGGACGCCTTCTTGACCCTACATGGAAACGTCGTCCCGGTCGTCCACGTGGCAGGTGGATAAACCAACTACGAAGAGACAACAATCGCCCACCTGCTCATCAATGGAAGCTGGCTATTAAGCGCGGTCACGGTGGAAGAGCGACGCTACGGTCTCACGACTACGCGACTACCTGACCTGACCTGACCTTATCCTCCAGACAGTCATCATTGTTTGAACGGGGTGTGTAGATGGGCGGGTGAGGGTTGGGCGGGGGACGACGGCCCGTGGCAGCTAAGAATGGTCGTCAACACCACACGTCGCACGGACACCGCGCGCATGAACCGTTCACCGCGAGTTCTGCTGCCGCAACTTCCTTACACCGTTCAGCTCGGATGCTCGCTAGCCATTCCACTCCCAGGTCAGTACGTTAGACTTGTCGCGTAGTTTTTTCCATTGTGTGTTTTATTGACTCGCGACTCTGCAAGCTATAAGCGACCCTTATTCTCTGGCAGCCGCAGTGCGTGTCTGTGGCTGTGTCCGTCTATCCGTCTAGTCCGTAGCACGTTTATACGTGTATGGATTTAATTGACTGAATTAAACTTGGTGATAATTGACTCTGCAGCTTCGTGGATTAAAAAAGTGGGCAGGACAGGAAGTTGCACTTTGTCGACAGCAAAAAACATCTGTGGTCAAAATATTCATCTTGCCTTAAATTTCTCTGAAGCGGGTTTTAGTTCTATTTTTCATTTCTAGACGAAAATTTTTTCAACAAAAAGAACATTTTCCTACAATTTTTCGACAGTTCAAAATGTTAGGGGAAAAGAGACAATTTTCCCCCTTCTTTTCCCCGGCCACGCGCCACTGGATTGATTATGATTGATTTATTGGCTGACAGTCGTTGATGATGATGCTGACGTGGTTCGATGTCGCTGGGCTCAGAGAGAAGAGTGCGCATCAGTCTGTCATGACGTTATTCGTGATGACGTCACTCTCGACCAGGTGCTCGAGCTTCAATCACATTCTCACCTGTATTAGTTTTCAACTGATGTAACAGTCACGGTCCTGGTGTTGCCCGAACCACAAAATACGGCGATATGTTGTTTACTTCATTTGGTTATATAAGTAGCCTACTAGGCCTATCTACTGACTTCCCCGTTAACGTTGCAGACAGCTTGTCTCAACCATTTAACAGCAACTAAAAGGCCAAATTCTATTCGAAGCAAAGAAAAAGGTAGAAAACAAGTTTCACGATCATCATATTCAGTAGGCCTACGTCGCAATGACTATAGTAAAAAATCCAGCTGAGTACCGTTGAACAATGGTAGACGCCAGATCGAATTGAACTCAGATTCACTAAATAGTTTATTGTATCTATTTCTAAATTTACAATAAAAACACAGAGGAAACAAGTTTTTTCGGACCGAATAGTGATCACAGCACAGCTATTGTTGTTGTTGTTGTTGTTGTTGTTGTTTAGCAAATTATCAGTGATTGTTTTTGTTTGATTATCGTGTGGCAGACGACATGCACGGTGCAGTACGGGGCGCGAACAAGTCCAGGTGTTCACATAATTGCAATCCAGGTAGAAGACTTTGCACCTGGACAGTCACCAAGCGCGCTGAGCTCTGTGCCAATCCAGGTCGACGCTGATCATATCACTCGATGACAAATATTTGTATCGAATCAAAGTCCGGTACTGGCTATAGCGTTTCTTGCATGAGACGGATTCAAAAACCAGAAGCGATTTTACAATCTTGGAAGTGGCAGCCAATGCACTCTGCGGCGGTGCGGCCATCCAATGCCCGCGTCAGCGAACAATTGGATCCGCGGTTTGCAGCAGGCAGACATTCCACCGCCCCAATTAGCCACACTAGGCTTTCATTTCGTAGCCCGTAGGGTACTAGTCATTTTCCATCCCAACGAGGGTAGGAAGCTGAGTTGGCCTGAGCACACAGTAAGTTAGCAACTTGCTCAAGCACATCACTCGAGATGAAATATGAAATAACACCACCGTCAGAGAAAGAGTAGACAGAAAAGAGACAATATGAACATTAGTCGGCGCAGGAAGTTGTTAATTTTTTATCGGACATATTTGCCGCGTGCCGGATGATCAACTGATGAAGAGAGTGCTGCTGGGATCACTCGGCGGCATACGACAGTGAGGAAGACCTCCGAAGAAGTGGACTGATGACATCACGGAGTGGACCGAACTGACACTGTGCGAAGCTGTTTGGCTGTCATGAGACTATCATGCTTCATGCAGCAAGACTGTAGGCACATTTAGCCCTAACGTTTGCTAACGTAGAAAAAGCAGAAGAAGATTAGCAGTCTCAATTGGCACGACGTTATTTCATTCACTCATTCATTCATTTTTTTATTACAGCAAATGTCAAAACGCATTCGTTGTTACAAATAATATAGACATATTGCGATTATGTTAACAAGTAGGTAAGTATCATATCTTACGTCAAGCGTACACGCCGTACATAAAATGATTTTCACAAAAAAATGTAAGTTTTAAGTAGTATGTCAGTAATTTAAAACAAATTTTGAATGTAGCACATGGTACAGACTTAAGTAGCACAGCTAGCTCAAAAACATTTTCCATGAATTATAGGCGAGCGATAAATAAGCAATAAGCAGCGAAAATGTCACTATTGTGTCAAGAGATCAGTAACAGTCCTTATACAGTAGTCTTGTGATGAAGTTGGCATCAGCCAGGTGTCCGGAACGTGTCTGTTGTGAGATAAGGTGGGACGGAGATTGTAATGTTGTGATGCCAGGTTAGGTGGTGGTAGAAGATAGTGGAGTGAATGTTGGGGGTTACTACATAGTTTATTGAACAGTTTATCGTCGGCGTCTTCCAGCAGTTCGTCAAAGGACGGTAGAGCTGGCTGGCAGTAGCCCGAGCGTTTGCTGCGGCGGAGGAACGCATCGACGCGATGACGATCAGATGCCGTGATGAAGCCGCTCCACGCTGAGCGGGCGTACAGCAGCTTCGCGACGACGACTGACCGGAAGACTGTGTGTAGGCCAGCGTCAGTCAGGGCGTGGTGACGCAGAACACGCAACGCATACAGAGTCTGCGAACATTCGCTGACTACTCGCCGGATATGGTCTGATGCTGACAGTCTCCTCGTCAGTCACGCCAAGGATGCGAAGTGTGTCGACTCGGGTGATGTCTGGCAGCGGTAGCGGCGTATCCTGCTGTGTCTTTCTGCAGTCGTAGATCACAGTTTCAGTAGTTTTTATCATGTTGAGCGCGTGCAGCCCAGTCTCTGATGTTGTCCATTTCTGCAGAGCGGTTGGTGACTCTGGAGGCTGGTATTATGAGGTAAGTGTCATCGGCAAATTTAACAATTCTCTTGCCAGGATGGAGTGTTTTCAGATCAGATGAGGTGATGAGGTAGGCGGCTGGACCGATGCTCGACCCCTGTATAATACTGGCTGTAATAGTTTTCGTACTGGAGGTGTCACCTGCGTATACGGTACGGTCGTCTTCATACTATCGGCAATATATAACTAGGCACCTACAAATTTCGTCTTCGCTTTAACTTTCATTTTCCGGCAATTGAGGAACTGTAGCGATTTATACTTTGACTTAAACACCCTTAAACAGCCACTTTTTTAATCGTCGAGGTTAACCCAACGTATTTCGAACTTGGCAGTAAGAGCGCTTTGCGTCGGTCACGGAAAAAGAACGGGAAAGATTGCAGTGCCGGTAATTAATTTCAAAATTTATTTTCGAAGAATAAAAAAACCGAGCTGGCTAATACTAGCATATGAGATGTTGCATTGCGCTATAGATATGAAAAAAATTACGTTTGTTGTTGTTGTTATGTTTAAACTTTTTTTAACGTTTTTAAAATATTTTTCAACGTTTTTTTAATTTAAAAAACGTTCATTAAAATTTTACCCAATAACCTTTAAAAGCATCAAACGAAAAATGGTAGTAGTTAACTTCATTAGTCTGGTGATTTTTGGTTTTATGACCACAAGGTTAAATTGAAATTGGATAAAGTTTTCTCTCCTTTTAGTTCCAGCTATGTTGCACCTACAACATTAGACATTAGGCAAACGGTTGAACAAATTAGGGCTAACGCTCTTTTATACAACGCTGTTAAAGGTGTTTTATCCTTGCCACGTTTTTAAAAACGTTTTAAAAATTTTTTTCTAATGTTTTTTCTGCAACATGTTTTTTACATCTATGCATTACACTGTGTGTGTGCGCGGTGCAGGTATCCGTGACTGTGATTGGTCGAACGACGGCAGCGTGTGACGCTCGACCAGTGATTGTTAGTCCTCCGTCAGATGATGAACATTGTCTGTCAGCTGATCAAACTACCAGTTTCACTCAAACCTACAGTCTCCGCGTTCGCGCTCGCAGCAAGGATGTCCTTACTCGGTCTTAGATCACTTCTTTTCACTTCGTTAATAAACACGACACTGTAAAAGTTGTAGGTATGATGTAGCCTAACACGATAGCTTAAAAAGTTCGCACTCAAAAATTGGCAGATACATTCCAAAGCTGGCTGTATTTTACAAGGTAGTGTAGCGACGCGTGCGTGGCTTAATGAGATGTGGCCACTTAATTGCACATTTATGCCTACTGAAAACAGTAAAGAGTATATCGATGCAAGAATATCGAAAACAAGTCAATAATGGACGCAGCTGTGACAACAAGAAGCCCAGCTGTCGTTAGGATAGCTGACCGTACTGGTTGTCAATGACTTTCAATGTCATCCAAGTTCGATAATTTTTAATTCATCTGAAAGGGCGTATGCCACTTTCTGTTAGTGATTAGTAGTAACCTGGGCCGTATCTCTCACCGCTTCCGAGATATGGCCAGTTTTCCACTTCATTGAACTCCCTAATTTGAAAATGTTTTCCTTGCACTAAATGGCTGAAATTTTGCATGTCCGAGTTTGACACACATGACTAATTATTCGTGTAAAAAGTTTTCTCCTACGACCTAAAGCTTAGCCACAATACATCCGTGACAGATGGTCGGACAAACAGACAGACGACAACCATGCCAATAGCTTGAACGTTACTTAAGTACGGTCGGCTAAAAACGGGCTTAATTTTTCGGTAAATTAACTATAGTCACAGTGGTAGCGGATAGTTGCTGTTGTTGCTGCTGCAACGTCTGAAAGAATGCTGCGTTGTTGATGCCTTGCAGAATTCCCGCCATATCGGTCAGTTCGACGTCCGATGACGTAACGGCGACGTCATCGGAGGTGGCGGAGCTACTGGTGAACGGAGAATGGTTGTTCTACGTTGACGTCAACATCAGCAGAGATGCGCCAGCAACTGATGTCTTGATCACCGCTAGAGTCTGCTTCACGGCTATCGACGACTTCCGGTAACGTATTCTCATCAATATTCATTAACAAATTACGGCTACAGTTAGGCCTATCATTTTTGCCCTTCAGTTATTACTGTCGATGCGTTAATTTTTTAATGCCCGGGTTAACGCGTTAATTAACGCATCATTATTGCTGAAGTTATAAGTAGACTACATCGAAAGTGTGACTGGAATGACGACCGACGAACTCGTGGCTGTGTCGCAGGACTGTGACAATAGTGACGGAACGGCAAGAAAACCACTTTTAATTACTTGAATATTATTCCATCGTCAAATAACCGCTGTTTAATGGAATAGGTTTTATTGGAATTTCTGCTTCACAGAATTTATTGAATTTAGGTATGTGCTTTAATTATTTTAACGCACGTTACAAGTATTTGATTTAAGAGACGATTATATCCGTTTAAGTGTCTGCTCACAGCTACTAATTGGCTAACCCTGTTCTCCAACAGGCAGCATTCTGAAATGACTGGAGGATTACAGGGAAGATTATTAAAACTATTATTAGGCCTATGTTAATTACATGCACACGTATAATGGAGTTCTTACAATTTTAGGGTTAGCTTGTGTTTTGTGTTTCTGTAAAAGTTAAACTTGCTGTTCTGTTATTATGTGTTTGTGTGCATTCTGCCTGAAAAGGACGTCCCCAAAATGACCCAAACTGTGTCGGGTGGGACGTTAAACTCTACTCACTCACTCACCCCACTAATGGACGGCTTTTTATGATACAGAATGGCGCATGAAAATCGAGCATTGTATGGACTGTGGAGATATTTTACAGAGCACGTGTTCTATTATATTAGGCCTTAACGTGTTTTGACTAGACCGTATATCGTTGTATCTGCGAGATTGCCAGTTTACCAGGTATTCTGTGAATTATGTGACAGTGCAGGCGAGAATCAGATGTCTCATGCGTCATTGCTAGCTTTGGACGTCAGTTTCCTGTTTTTTTTTGGTTATTGGATTTGTCGTTTATTTATAATTCTTGACGCCTAATTTTTACCCATTAATTACGTCGATAATAGCTTGTGTGCAGAGATCTGCAACCTTAACTTTTCATTAAGTCTACATTCGCAGCTGAGCACGTTTTTTTCTTTTAGGGGCCCCATATGGGGGGTTTAGATTTCTGAAAATTAAAAACCATTTATAAAAAGCAGAAGAAGCAGTGGATTTTTATTAAGCCTACTATGTCTGTTTAAATGTGTAGGCTTATTGTTGTGTATAGATTTTATGGTTTTATGTTTAGATTTTATGGTATAGTGTTGTAGGCCTACTTTGTTGGATTTTTATATTATCGTAAATGATTTGCTGATATCGCAGTCGCACATTTTTAGCTACCGCTTATCGGTACCCGGTACAGTATTTAAAATTTTATACCTACAGTAGCTTGGCTGCGGTTTTAACTTCTAAATTTCTAATCCGAATAGACTGATGAGAATAATACCCCGTTTATACGATGAAGCTGGCTCGACGAGCTGGCTCTAGTTGGCTGGACTAGCCAGCTCGATGTTTGCTCGACATTTGCTTGATGTTTTCTTGATCGTGTAAACGGGGTATAAAGGACAGTGTATCAATTTATTGTTAACCACTAAGCACTATTAACCGCGTCATCAATTGTATTCGGTGTTATCAACCATAGTCAAACTGGTCGGTTGAGTTATACCCCGTATACACGATGAAGCACACATGAAGCTGTCATCAAGCAGATCTGATGAAACCTAACATGATGCAGACTTAGAACACACGTCGTGCACGTGTATTTTGAATACGTTTGCTTCATCTTTGCTTCGTGTATGCTTCCTCAAGTATTACGGTTAACTGTCTACTGTTTTGGCAGCTAATCTGGTACCAGAAGCTGAGAACGTCGACTACAACGCTGCCACGTCGCGACTGACAATCTACTTCAACCAAATGGTTATGGCAGTGCACATCCTATTTTGTCACGTCGTTATTGCTGTGCTAACCTATGTCATTGCATACAGTGTTGTTATATTTCAATTTCTCGATGGCTTCATTTAGGCCAGGTTGGTATTAGTGAATAAACTCATCACTTAACTACCTGTGCCCAAAAAACCTACTCATATTCCTGCATGTACGTTTAGTGCGATACAAGACTTGACATACTTTGCTTATTAATCGTGTAGGATCGTTAAAATGTACCACTTTCTTCGCAGCCATACAGCACCACCGCGAGGCACAACTTGCTCGCGGAAGTGTTAGGTGACAGTTAGAAACACCGATGAGTCGAACCCGCGATCTCTTGGTGGCGAGTTCGATGGCGACGCCAACAATTATTGCAATATTATCATATCAGCGTAATTATAACCGTTGTACTAAATCACAGCACGACTGCTGAAGTTAAAAAACTTAAAACATGTACAGAGCGACGTAACTGAACTGAACTGACATGGTATAGTTTTTACCGAACTGGCCAATGCTCAAGCAGTGATGCATTACAGTAGGCACCGTTTAACGGCGTCAGTGTCTACGTGAGTACGAGCACGTAACGCGTCAACCAATGACCAATGAGCTCACCCTGCTTGCCTATTGCTCAGTTCGTCAAAAACTAAACCGTGTTAGTGTCAGCGTCAGTTTAGTTAAGTTCAGTTATGTCGCTTTGTAAGCGCCTTTAGATATACTAATGTTTGCCTTAGCCATAACCATAAGCAAGCCACTACAGGTAAGTAAGCCGAAGTGAATAAGTAAGTAAGAAATGGTAGCTCATCACCCTCGACCAATTAAAGGACACTCCTCGAAACAGTTGTGGCCAACTGTCGTTTTAAAAGTCCATTCTAACTAAGACATCCTGTTGACCGTTGTCGTATGTTTATGTTTAGGTGCAACGAGCGAGACGGTCGAGACAGTTGAGGATATATAAAGTCAATGCTAGTGATGAACAGTCATCATCATCGTCATCAGCAGCAGCAGCAGTAGCAGTATATGACGCAGCTGACGTCAATCAAGTGATCGTTACTGCGAACCACATCAGTGTAGAACTACCGCGTTCCGTCTTCGCCAGCGCGGCTCTCTACGCTGTTCTTTTACAGACCGGTAACAGGCCTATTTAGTTATTTTTTTATTCATGCCTTTAGCACTGACAGTGACAAATACAAGCAAACAAGTAAACGTATAAAAACACACAATGTTAGGCAAGGATAGAAAGCCTCCGTGAAAAGCACTAACAACTGTCCTATTCTAATCAACACAATACGCCGATAACAAACAGTTGGACAAATCAGCACGTTTGAGAGAATTCTTAAATCTACACCGTGTCCGGAAAAAAACATCTAGGACATTTTCGATTGTTGCTTAAAGTAGAATTACCAGATTTTAATAATATTTGACAGGAATATTTCCGATACAACTGGCCATCAAATGACCGTTTAATTTTTTTACCGCATCCAGTATCTGTTTCTGCACTACCTGGGGATAACAGAACCAACAAAATATTGTATTTTTGTCTACGAAAGCATTATTACTTAACCAAAATAAGACATAAAAACACCTTTTTCTTCATTTCTGTCACTTGGGCTGGTAGTTCATCCAATTGTCTGTTTTTCAACTGCCTGCAATAAAAAATGTTCAAAGTGTCAGGCCCAGAGATGGTTTTTTCTTTCGTTGACAGCAGTGTCAATGATGTTCTGCTCCAGAACAATACAGACTTCACCAATCACTTTTTGAATTCGTCAACATTCCTGAAGGTCATCTGGTTGACACAGTGCTGCACGATAGTCAAACCTTGAAATCGACTGGCTGTTAGTGGACACAAGTCCGAAGATATAAAATTTATTGAGGTTTTTTGTTCATTTCAATGAACATATCGCTTGTTTTCGTTTTTTCACGTAGTGCAAAAGCGCACATTAGGTGAAGTGGGAACTAAAACAGTCGTTAGATGGGCAGCTGTGTCAAAAATATTTGCACCAAAAATTATTAAAATCTATCAAACCTTCTTCAAGTCACAATCGATAATGTTGGGATGCTTTTTGACGTATTTTTGTTTATTTTAACCCATATTACGTTGGTTTAGTTTTCCCCAGGTAGTGCAAAAGCAGACATTGGGTGAGGTAGTAAAATGGCCGGTCATTTGATGGCCAACTGTGCCGGAAATATTAGTACAAAAATTATTAAAATTGGTATACCCTTTTTTGAGTGACAGTCGTTAATGTTCGGGATGTTTGTTTTTCCGAACACGATGTAAACTAGTTAGAAAAGAAAAGTATGTATTTTGCATGTTTTTGCTTATTTTTCTTATTTTTAATCGCAGTATTTTTTGTTTTTGTATCTTGTGCACGACTTGATAGTAATAACAGATAGCGTTGTCATGTGCACTGTCTGACGTACATAGCTGGAATTTTTGTTTTGTTGAAGCCCAGAGTTTATTTGCTGAGGGCGTTTTTGCCATTGAGAATGACCGTTCCAGCGGTTTTTGTAATGCAACTGAAATTTTTGATTTCCAAAGTGTATCGATGTGCATTTTAGCAGCTTGTGACACGTTTACGTAAAATACAGTTTGAACAACGACTGGCGTGAGACGTCATGCTGTTATGTTAGATCATTTGCTGCTGCAAAATATCTCGGTGTTGGTTTCGACAAAATGTAGTCTATTTCAGGTCGCTGATCGACGGTTTTACGATTTTAGACTAATGTGGTGTTTACACGATCCAGCAAACGTCCAGCAAACTTTCAGCAAATGTATTCAAAACACGCGTGCTAATGCTGGACGTTTGTTGGACGTTTGCTGGAAGTTTGCTGGATCGTGTAAACACCCTATAACAGCGATGAAGATTGAGATGAAATTTGTCATGGAAACAGCTTTACTTTGTTTTTTTTGTTTCGTGCTGAGTTCGCTGTGTTGTAGGCGTGGTTAGATCGGTCGGTAATTGTAGTATTGACTCGGCTGCTGTATCTGACCTTTCACTTCTTACGTTCAACGTCTCCGCTATCAACGGTATAACTCACCATCCCTGCTTCGCTTAATCACATCATCTTGTCACCAATTGTTTCAGACTATTTAAAACGTTGTCAGAATATGTCACTAAATATGATAAACTGAAAAAAATCTAGCACTCGGGCAAGTGCAAACCTCTGTCGTAACCAAAGATATGCCGATTTCCATGCAGTTAGAATAAACTTAATTTAAAGTAATGAAAATCTATAATACAAAGGTTGTAATTATTGTTAATGTTTTTATCTGTTTTACATGTTTCGGGTGTTATTGTCTAAACATGTAACAGTATGAAATTAAAGTAAAATCTACTGTTCCTATACCAGCTGATTTAAGTGATTTATAATATTTATAGGCCCCTACAATTTACAGTTGAAATTAGTTGAAACTAATTGCAGATGTTGGTTTAAAAGCCATTTTATTGATGCGTTTAATTTCGATGTTTCTGTAAAAGTAATTTCATAGCATAATTGTTAACTCATAGAACTACATTTTTTCGCAGCTAGCGTTTGATTGTGACTGGCTGGATGTGGTTTTATTTCTTTTTTATGCTGCTGTTTATGTTGCTCAGTTTCCGAGACCAGCTCGTGGCCAACGATTAATTCAACTTCTATGCCGCGTACGTCACTGTTATTATCACGATTATTTTGGCTCTTGTCATCATCATCATCATCGTTAGTAGCGTCATTATAATCATTTTTGTAATACCCCGTTTACACGATTAAGCTGGCTCAACGAGCTAGCTCAACGAGCTGCTATATGTTAGCCGGACGAGCCAGCTCGATGTTTGCACGACGTTTGCTCGATGTCTGCTCGATGTTTGCTCGATCGTGTAAACGGAGTATAAAGCATTATTTCAGTATTATATATATATAAGTTTCATCGCGGTCCAGTGTGTATTATGTGAGCGTAACGATGTAAACTTATACGTAATAGGCTCTAAGCAGTGTTGAAACGCGCTTGAAGTTACATTTCATGACCGCGATCGACGTCGTGTTCTGCGTGAAAGTTGAAACGTGCATGTAACAAACAGACGCAAGACGCCTTTAATTCATCGTGACACTTAATTGGGGTGAAATTATTGGCGATTATGACGTTTACAGCAGTAAACGGCGGTCATGTTGAAGAGAGCACATCAACATTGCGTTAAACATGATCATTGATTACCCTTCACTCTGCTATGACCAAGGCTAATCGTTTTTAAAACCGGCCGATTGTTCGATCTGGGCCTACTTAAAGCACGTGCGTTCTACTTTTTTGCGCCACCTACAGCTGGTCTACAACCCCCAATGATCAGTCTCTGCAAAGGATGGAGAACCACACGTGACGTACACGTGGGAGATAAATTCAGTTTGACCGGATGGGGGTTGGGCCTAAAAACGTGTACTTCCGGTTTCCGTCCGTCCCTAGAAAAAAACCGCGTCCCTGAAATTTTTGTTGGAGTTTTTTAAAAAAAAATAATTGCAGTTTTTAGTGTGTTTTTCAAAATTTTTACTGTTTGCATCTAGTCTGAAATGTTGCAGTAACTTTCTTTAAGTTATCATGAGTACTGTTAAGTGTGTCAGTTTGTTTTTCTGAGTTGTTGGGCAATATTACAAGACACATACTTATATAAAAAATAAATAATAATAATAAAAATCCACCGCCCCCCGTCTCTAGTTTTATTTCCGGCTGCAACCAAAAGCACAGGTATTTTAGGCCTTGGTGTATACTACGCAGATACGGAACGTGCGCAAGATAGTCGTGCATGGGTTTATCGCTGGCTGATCGTCGTAGTCTGTCTGCTGGCGTTGCTCGTCGCCGCCATCTTGGTCGTGGTCGTCATAGCAACGCGTCGTCGGCGGCGGTCACGTGACCGTCGATTTGCCGGGGACGACGTGGAATTGAAGCGACGTCAGGAGAAGTACTTCAACACGCTGCGTGCCAGCAACAGCGGCTACTACAACTGGACCTACGACCCAGCCGACCACACTACGTAGAACTTCGCCGTCCGATGCTGATTTTTATGCGTTTAAATTCCACTGCCGATGGTATTTTGATTTGCTCTGGGCGTGCTAAACGACAAGTCGAACAACAAGCTGTAACTTACGGCGCGTATAGAGCGGCGTAACTGAACCGAACTGAGCTGAACTCTCATGGTTTAGTTTATGACGACGAGCTTCTGTAACCTGTCAATAGTAGGCCTAGTTTAACCGTGTCTCTATTTGCAGCGGTTTGGCCGCAATTTTTTAATGCAAGGTTTTAGCCTGTTAGTCGCCGTATCTCAGAAACGGTCGGTTTTCCCTAGCGACAGCTGGGCTTTTTGTCTATGTTTACGTCATATATAGCTGTACTTCTGTTTCAGTTTCTCTTATTTCATTTTTATTTTTATTTTGAACATTTCAGTTTTTTTTAGTTTATGTGCTGGATCAAACTGACAGCTTGTTTGTGAGTTTCAAGTAGCCTACATATTCAATATCATATCATATCATATGACGAACTGACCAATAGGCAAACATAGGCTAATGCATTATACTAGGCTAACGTCTAACGGCGTCGATGGCTTCCGTGACTGCACGTACGCGTCGACCAATGACCAACGAGCTCGTCCTGCTTGTCCATTGGTCAGTCCGTCAAAAACTAAACCGTGTCAGATTGTCAGTTCAGTTCAGTTACGTCGTTCTGTACACGCCTTAACAATATCTTCGTGATAGGCTTGTGCCAGTCTGTTGTGAAGTTGCTGTAGATTTTCGATCTGTTTTGTTGCACATTGTTTAATCGAAGTAGGCCTAAGTGGGGTTTGGGCTTGAATAACTATGCTCGAGAAGATCTATTAATGCCATAACCTTGCTTGACCTTGAAAGTGATTTCAGCTATTGCAAACATTTCGCTGTTTCGTTTAATTTGAGCAAAAATTTGCTACGTTTCCATAGCCGACGAATAATAAATAATTCGTGGTGACAACTAGTTATTATTTCATTTATGGGAACTAAAAGACTCATAGGCACTGGGCGCATACATCATAAAATGTCTCAAAAAGCAATACTATGTCTAAGAAAACGACATAACGTTAACCATAACCTTCAGCACATCCCCAAATACTTGCGATGCAAATTGCGGCTAAACCGTTGGAAATAAAGACTTGGTTACTATTGATAGGTTATAGGAATCTAACAACGCCCTATACAACGGTGACATCGCCGATCCCGTACGACGTACCGTTTAGCAACAATACAACACGTTCTAGATGACAGACGACGAACAGACGAAGATGAACGACGCATCGTAGCCTATACTCTAAGCGCAACTGTTAGTACAATAACTTCAAAACGTTTTTACATGACGTGTTTGACCGTGACAGTATAAAGTGCTCGTTTTAATGTGTAATTTATATTTTGTAAGTTTTTAAAATCTTACGTCTTTTTTCTGGATTGTAGTACTGCTATTAACATTTTTTCGTTGTGAAAAATGATGCGTGTTACTTTATCTTGATTGTATAGTGCTGTTCTTTTAATTTTGCTGTGCAACTAAACGTGTAACTGAACTTAGTCATTAGATAAAATTATGATTGACGTTTATAACAAGCAGATTAATTTTTGTGTTTCCTTCAGTTTGATTAGATTTTCTGTGGCAGTGTTGTATTACTGTGTGGGCGTTGAACGTTTTGTGTTGCTAAACTGTATTTTGTCTTTGGATAATTTGTTTAAACTTGCGTGTGTAACTGATGAACAATTATTGTTGTTGACTTTGTATGGCAGTGCTCTTCTTCGTGTTTGGTGTTAATACAAACCATAGACCTCTAAAATACAAACAGCTTCTTTAATCTTTACCAAATCTTGTCTTGTCTTTGGTGATCTCTCCGTCTTCCGTTGATCAAGAGCGAACTCTAAACATTAGTCCTATCGTCAATAAACCTCGGTCTGTTGCTTTCTTCAGCAGTTCAAGTCCCGGCGGATAGACATAAAGTGCGAAATGCCAAATGCGAAAGCGCGAAATGTGTGCACGTATAAAACGCGAAATAGAACTTGCGAAAACTGCAGCGCGAAGGCATGTATAAAATGCGATAACGAAAATGCGAAAAACGAAACAAAAATACAAGAATTTTGCACGGGCAAGCAAGAATACAATGATTACGTGTGTTCGGACTGTCGTGTCAATGCTCGTTTAAATTTTTTCAGTAATCCTGTTATAGCAGTTTGGAATTCTCTGCCAGAAACTGTCGTGACAGCCCCAACAATAGACATTTTTAAATCTTTGCTTATGAAGCTTGAACTGCCTATAGTTTGATTGTGATAGGTATTAGTTTTATTTGTATTTGTTCTATGT
>Ga0209367_1002407_pt1 | contig 24694 bp, 14 predicted proteins | sample WorMetLIZISLAND2_FD_187412 | JGI IMG/M metagenome (GOLD analysis project Ga0209367, IMG submission 187412) | Marine gutless worms symbiont microbial communities from Max Planck institute for Marine Microbiology, Germany - Olavius geniculatus... ... | reverse complement strand
AGGTTTCAGTAAATAAAGCTGTAAAATTTCATATTAAAATCCCAAACGGTTGCTGAGAAAACAGCGAAAAAATTTAGGGGTCCACTTTTTTCTGCCGCACCCTGTAGAGATGCACTTGTTGTTTGCTGTAATAACAAGCTTACTGTTTTAGTGGTTACAGGTTATGCATTAAATACATAAGTTGTATTGTAATTTGTAAATACTGTAAGCGCAATGAAATGTCAGTAACTGATCTACTGATACTGTGTACAGAAGCAGCAGCAGCAACAACAACAACAGCAGGCCGAGATGTCGTCATCGTCATCATCAGCATTATCATCGGTGCCAGCCGAACGACGTCGGTCCGACCCGGCCCTCCATGACATGGACATGCTGAACACATCCGCCAATGTTCAGAACTACTCCACAGTCACCGGAATATCTGCACTCAGGCTGGCTAACTATCAGAAGGTTTCCTTCAGTTTTTATACAGTCTGGTCATACGTCGCTGTGCTATGATGGCTGGAAGGCATACTGCAGCAGTTTACATGACCCAGATGGATAGTTGATGTTGTTACAAAAGCCCATCAGACACACCCTAGGCCTATATGGTGGAGGCATATGACCCGAGATGCAGAATTCTGCCAGGTTCTCATAGCTGCGGATTTCTATTAAGTTACCAAAGTAATGCTGGCATTTGGCTTCCCACTTAGTTTAAAATAGAAGTAAATGTTCAGCCATTTCTTTTCTAGTGCCCTTAATTTGCATTTGTGCACACACAGGAGATTGTGTTTGTTCATTCAATGTTATTAGAAAGCTGTGGAACTCAATGTATTCAGCCTCAGTTGAGCTAGTGTTAGTCATTATTTTTGACATTTATGATACAAAATATTAATTGTATTTTTTTGGTTTTTGTAGCTTGCACCACAGCCACCATATTCTGAAGGTAACATATTTTTCTGTTATTGATTTTTGCTATTTTTACACTGCTGCTGCTTTTCAAGGTTCTGGATGAAATTCTAACAGGATTGCTGTATTCATTGACCCCAGTTTTTATGACACTTGGATATTTAGAGAAAATGTACAAAAAGGTTCCCAAAACCAGCAGAACTATGCTTAAAAGAACACTTATAAAATAGCACTCCTGTTGAGTCATGAGTGCTATTTACACTGTAAAGCCCATTTTCCATGCATTTAGAACTGCCATTATCATTATGTGTGCACAATTATAATTCACAGTTCTTACAATATTAGGTTTAGGTCGTTTTTTGGTGTTTTGTGTTTTATAAAATTTAAACTTTCTGTACAGGTTAAACTTTTTGTTTCATTATTATGTGTAAGTGCAATTTTGCCTGCAAAGGCCGTCCCCGAAATGACCTACACTGTGTCGGGTGGGACGTTATACCCTACTCACTCACTCACTTACCCCATGCGTTTAGTGCATCATTTCTTATAAAATGTAGGCCAGCTAGACAGCCTTTTGTTTTTTGTTAAGGCCTACATGCAACAAAATGTAATGGCGAAATAACTAGTCATGCAGTTAGTGTTAAAATTAACAGAGTTAATCGCAGGACCAGTGTACAATTTGAGTTAACTTATGTCACTGATAGTCCAGATGTGTACTGTACATGTGCCTGTATTTATTTAGCTGATCGGTTAAAGTTTTACTCTGTGAGTTTATTTGAAGATATTTTGGTTATATGTTTCTGAATGTGCAGTAGTGGTAGAGTTAAGCTAGAAGCATGATGTGTGAGATGTGTTAATGTAGAGAACAGCAGAAAAACCACATTCTTGTTTCAGAAGTTGTCCATGGCTTTGCCAAATAGGGAAACACGGTCTCAGTTCTCGGCATTTTTCCATTCAGTTAGTCCGAGTTGCAGTCATTTACAGTTACACTTTGCTGAATTTTGAAGCCTAGCAGACCAAAAATGATAATAAAATAGTAAAAATTTTAATAATTAATCATAATAGTAGTAATACTGTGTATAGGTCAAAGGCACACAAGTCGTGTGATTGAGCCGGTAAGAATGATCATATGGAAAGATAAGAAGAAAGGAACCAAAGTCTTCAAGGTACTTGCTTAGACTTCTATTTTGCTTGTTGTCTATCTGTGTATCATGTCAGATCTTTGCACCTGCTTGCATTATTTGATCTGATCTTACTTGTTGTTTTTTAGTTTATTTCAGCTGTCCGTTGGCCACTCTGCCCATGTCTGTACTGCATTGTTCTGTGTACGATACTTTAGTCCCTCTTTTCTTCATACCCTCAGTCAGAAGGTGTAACTGCCTATATATCCACATTCACTTCTGCTTGTTAAAGCTTCTATTTGCTGTGGATGAAATCTTGTACCATATTGTGCATTTAAAAAGTTTTAATATGTGTATATTTCTAATGATCAAATTTTCTATATGTATTTGTTAGTGAAGCTAGGTTGTCAATGACTGTATTTTTGTGACTTCAAGTCGTGTCAGCTGTTTTGCAGCTATAGCCTACAGTTTCAACCTTATTTGCTGCATTTCATTAAATATTATTCATACCTAGAAAAATAGATATGGTTTGATGAAATGCAAGAGACTTAGAACTTTCTGTTGAAGTATTGCAGTGTTTATGGCAAAGATTAAAATTTTTTGGTTTGAGTAATTACAGTTTGACTTTGTGGTATTGTAGCTGCCTGGTTACTATGAAGATTATCTAGGTAAGTGATAAGAGTTGTCATAAAATTATTATTTTGTTATTATATCATTTTTTGAGAATCGAACACATTGTTGTTGCTGTTACATGTAGTATTACATGTACCATTTCCTGGCTGGATGACGTAAAACTTACCATTGTTATGTGGTTTCTCTGTTGCTTGTTTGATTTTTTTGCGGTTGACTTTCATTGTCATTGCCAGTACAAGTGATTGCTTGGAAAGACTTCTCTCAACAGGTAATTTGAGCAAAGCTCACGTGACGTGTGATAGCAGCAGTCCTGCCACTTTGGCAATCAGTCTACAGCAATAAGATATTAATGTGTCTTGAAAGAGTATTCAAATTTGAGGCCTCCATGTGGAAGACTCCTTGAATTTAAGAGATAGAAACATAGATTCTTAAAAATGTACGTTCTGTGCTAAAAATGTCATACGCAGGTTGTCCAGGTCCATCTTTAGCCATTTCGGTGCAGTTCACTCTTAAAATGTGTGATGCCACCGGAAATCGCAAAACAATTTACTAAAAACCCCTATTTTAGAGGTTCCAGGTCACTCAAGGTTATCGACGTTGACACCAATAAAAAGCTTATCACTATTGCTTGTTATGATAAGCAGCATGTCTGTGCCAATCTGTAACCGTTTTCACGCTACACGAGATAATTGTGGTAAAATAACCACTTTTTAGGGGGTAGGTAGCCGTTTTGACACCCACCTGCACCGGCCTCCTTAAACCTAGCAGGTTGGAACTTGGACTGCTGAAATCGACGTTTAATGCTGAAAACTTTATGTGCACATTGTCTTGGTCTATCTCCAGCCATTTTGTCGCATTTCAGTGTTGAAATGTGCGCTGTGTCAAAAAATTGAGAAAAATTCACTAAAACCCCTTTTTAGGGGTTCAAGGTCATTTTAGGTCATCGATGTTGATAAATATAAAAAGCCTGTTACCAGTGCTTGTTATGATGAGCAGCATGTTCGTACCTATCTGCAACCATTTTCACACTAAACGAGCCAATAATGGCAAAATAACGTCTCTTAGGGGGAGGGGCTACCCCTCTTTGACGCCCTTGTTCGAGGGGAAGCCCCATACCAAGGGGTATGAAATTCTGTCACGAAAAACTAGAGACCTTGAGGCAGCCCATGGTGAAGATTTTGTGATCTTAGTTTGCAACGTTTTGATACAGCTCACGAGCGTGACAAACGGACAGACAGCCAGACGCCAACGCCATGGCTAAGACGTGTGAAGCATTCTGCTGTCGCGCGCAGAAATGATGCATGGTATCCCAAGTGGGACATAAAAGCACACACTCATTTGTTCAGTCATCAACTGGTTACCGTTGTTGCTACCATGCAGGGTCTGGTAGTGAGGAGTTGGTGTTTGTACGTTTTGTCAAGTCACGGACGTGCTACGATGTCATGCCGTTCAGCTCTAAACTCGTCGTCTTTGACACTCAGCTCAAAGTTAGTTTAATTTAGCTCTTTTAGTGCTTTTATAAAGCGGGGCCCATGTTTCTGAAACTTTGTCTGAAGATCTTTGGAAGATTTTGTTATATTAAGCAATTAGGAAAGCGGGCGTATTGTGGAAACATCTTAACAGAATCTTTAGGAAAGTCTTAGGAAAAGTTCTGACCTTGTATTTGAAAGTAAACTTGAGAAATAAATAATAATAAAAGATTACCATAAACACATTGTTTAGTCCTGATATTTCTTGTCATTAAATATTGATGTGATGGTTAGGGCCCACAGTTTTCCGCATTTGCCAAATTCCACAGGCCAGTTTGCAAAATTCCGCAGCTCATCGCGACAAAATTGTCCAAATTCCGCAGCTTACCGTGGCCTTCCGTTTGTGCATAAACTAAGCTTTATTCCGTTACAAAAAAACTTCAGTTTTTGGATGCTGGCGTGGCGCTCGGTTATGCTAGCAACATACAAAGAAAATTATCAATTTTTTTTCTTTTCAGATGTGCAATTTGCAATTGTGTTTATTTACGATTGTGCTGTATATGATGGTAATTATTAGTAGGGATGCAGTTTTAGGCAGTACAGTTTGATTTTTCCCTGTGAAATAGTTAGTCTAATTACATTATCAAGCTGACGATCGTACTAATCATTGGTCATTCCTTAACTTCTGCAAAATTCCGCGAAATTTCATGACAATATCAAAATTCCGCGGAAAAGGGCAAATTCTGCGGCTCAGCTTGTACGGCCCGCGGTAAACTGTGGGCCCTAGTGATGGTTCTATTAAATCACAAACTAGTAAGGTGGCATGGTGGCTTGACGATTAGAAGTTTGGATGTTGGGCTTATGAGCAAAAGATTGTGAGTTTAACTCTTGTTTGGGTCACTAGCAAGTGGTTACTACTAGGATAAGAGACTGTCTACAGACAGGTAAGTCATTTCAGCATGTAACCAACACCAAGGTCAACTCAGCCTTCCATCCTTCTAGCTTAAGTGAATTGAGTGCCGGTAACACTTTGACTTTGATTACTTCGAAAATAGGGTATTCTATTTGTATTTGGCCAACTCTGCCATTGGGTTGGTTACTAAGTAAGATGTGCTTGCTTGGGCTTCTTACAACCAGTGCAGTGAAAGGCAATGTGCTGTCAGCTGACATTTGTAGGCTATTCTGTACCAGATGCTTTGTGCATTCTTGTTCTGTTTGTAAGCATCCAGTTTGATGCTGCACACTTTACAATAGGTGTCCTGTCAGTTATTTGTCACTTTTTGGCACCCTAAAATTAATTTGTGTAATAATTATCTTAGGCTATGAGAGGTACAAAAATTATAATATTTTTTTTTCATTTTTAACCGTCTGGAGCTTTATTACTAGGGGATATAAAAATAATAATAGTAATAACAATGGCAATAATCTTGTCTGGTTTTGACAGGTGAAGAAAGCATTTCTTGCTCTGGTACAGAATGGTGTACGTGCTGCTGCACTATGGGATTCTGTCAAACAGGATTTCGTAGGCAAGTATTTAACGATGCTGCTCACAGGCCAATATTGACATTATGTTTTGTTGCTTGTCTACCTCCTGTATGCTATTTAAATACCGATTGCTTTGACTTTATTTGCTACCCTTGTTAACAAAAAGATCTGATGGACTATTGTTATTACTACTATGCATTGTATTACCTTTGCCAGAAAACAGAATGTAGAGTTTTTACTACTTGCCTGTTAATTTTGTGTCAGTTTGATATTTTGTGATTACTCAAGAAGTTGTAAACAGATTTTGGTGATTTTTGGAGGTAGAGGGGCATGACCCGGTGACAACTGATTAGATATCGGTGGCAATCATGGCCAGGGAGCAGGGGGGCAATTGCCCTTCCCTAATTTTTTGGCTGTCGGAAAATTGTTGGAAAATCGTCTGCTTGTCGGAAAAAACTTCATCCAAAAATGCAAAATTTGGAGCTAAAAACCCCCATTTTGGGGGAAATTTGGGGGATAATCAAAATTTTAAGCATCTGTAATATACTTTGTTGAAAATTTGCAACTGTCTGTCAGTATTCTGTCAGAAATTAGCAGCTACCTGTTGGAAAATTTCAACTTTTTGCCCAGCCCACTTTGTTAACCAACGATACCGCGAATGATTATATTCTGTCTGCTGGTGTGCTGCAGGAATGTTGACCGTTACTGATTTTGTTCACATTCTGTACAAATACTACCGATCACCGGAGGTTAGTTAGTTAGTTTTATCTATTCTACTGCTGCTGTTATTCACATTGTTTGTTATTTTAACTTCCGTCAGTTATTGTGTTCATATACTAAGTCATTATAACATTGTACAAACAAGGTTTATTTGTCACTAAGGCCTTTTACGCAGCTTTGGCCAAAGGCCAAACATGGGCATGGACACCAGCCTTTCAGCATTGCCGGCATGAAAAGTTTCAACTTCTGATTTATTGTAGTTTCTATGACAGTGTGTGAAACAGGAGTTACTGAATGACTTGCCCAGTTACAACAGTTCAGTGCTGCTGAGTCTCAGTTCTCTTGGGTAATAATGTGCCAGTAGGTTTTGAAATGGTGTAATTTGGTTTAAAGATGCAGTTTGTTGCATCTGCTGTTATTGCAGGAACGAATACATGAGCTAGAAGAGCAGAATATTGCAGCATGGAGAGGTCAGTGTGCTTTATTGTCATTTCACGTCATAAGCATTACATCACAACTAGCAAAAATATTTAACTGTCAACCACATTCTGCTGAAGTTTTTGAATTAGTATTTCTTCAGTTGTCGCTGGTTAAAGTATGGTGTACATTGATCTCTATTTGACTGAGCTATAAAAGAAAGAAAAGGGATGCCTTTTCATGAAACACCATAAAAGGTGGTGATATAGCTTTTTATGGGAAGCCCATCTCAGAGCTACGGAGTGTCACTTGCCATATGGGATCACATAGTGCTATCTGCCACCCGACACAGGTGAACGCGCTTCGCCTTAACCCCTTCCAGATAGGCCGGTACTTGATTTATCTACCACAGAGGGATGGAAGGCTGAGTTGACCTAGGCAGTTGGTTACATTCTGAAATGGTTTACCTGCCAGCAGGCAGTCACCCATCCAAGTACTAATCCGGCTCAGCGTAGAGTAACTTCGTTGATCAGATGAAACGCGTTGCCGTTATGCCGCGCTGCCAACCATGTATAAAGGTCCTGTTAAAACGTTTTGACAGTCCTGGAAAAGATCGGTAATTTTTTTGTATGTGAAATAATGGAACTTTGTATTATATTATCTCCTCTCTGTAGATGTGTTGGATGAAGATGACAAGCCTCTTGTGAGCGTCTCTCCTTCGGACTCTCTGCTTGATGCTGTTTTTCATCTTTCATATGGCAAAGTACATCGGATCCTTGTTGTCAACCCTGTGACTGGCAATGCTCTGCATGTTCTGACGTACCGACGTATTCTACAGTTTATTCACGTCTGCGTACGTCAATCTAGCATACTGTATCTTATATTCATATTGTCTGTGGATCGGGAATGCAGAATGGTAGTTTGACTTGTACTTGACATGAGATGTCTCATGACTTTCGGTCTACATACCTATGTCGGCTTCCAGTTAGTAATGTTACTCAATATTGACGTGGTTTTGTACTGTACTGCTGCATTTTTAGAATGTCTATGAGAGATATTCCTAATTTTTCTTTTCGTTATTGAGTGTTTGTTGGAGTAGTTTTTGTGCTTTTGCTGTACTGTAATAGCATTGTATCCTTTCAGTTGCTGACATTTGCATTTGAGTAAATATGTATTGTGATAAATTGGTTGTTGCTGATAAGTCCAGTTTCTGTTTTCACATGCCAGTTCATTCTGCAATTTATTTGCATCTGGTCCATTCTACGGACTGACGGATTGTAGCATTACATGGAAGGACCATATGACTAACATGGAGGTGCTAAGCCGGACTGGTTAGCAAAGATTACAGGACATTGTAGAAGAGAGACGACTTCAGATGGCAGGCTGTATCATCAGGATGCCACCTGGACACCCAGCCAATCACGCCATGTCATGGACCCCTCGTGGTAGTGGCAGATGATGAGGTCGTCCAACGAAGACTTGGCGGTCTACATTTAAAGACGACCTGGTGGACTGAGGAGTCGATTGGAACAGCGTCCGGGCTGTGGCTACAAACAGAAGCAGATGGCGAACTCTTGCTGCCCATTGTCCTGTCAAGGACCGGAAGATCTAAATGCTAAGTAAGTTGCTATTTCAGTGTAGTGCTTTTTTGGGGTCCAGTTCCATTTCTGCCATCGAACTAAGAGGCTGTAAAGGCAGACAAGAATTTGAGCATCATTGTAGTCATTCTTTAATATTGCTAAGTACTTTTTGTTTATTGCAGCTGCGTAACCTGCCACAGAATGCTATGATGCAGAAGCCTCTGAGTGAGGTGCAGCTTGGCACTTATGAAGACATTGCTATGGTCAGTATAACAAGGATACTCTATTGTTGTTGTAGCTGGACCACACTGTGTGTTTATTTATGTTTACAGTCATGCTTCTGGGTGACATTATCGTAGAAGGGTTGTGTGGATATTGGATTTTGGCTGATGATGGACAGATGGACAAACAGCTTGCTATGGCATTGCCATATTCATTCATTGCAGTTGCACCACATACAACTTGGTCTGCCAAATACTGAAGCTGTAGCTAAAAAGATAAGCTATGTGTGTATATGGTGACGTAAATGGTAAAGGTACGTAAAAAAACGTAAAGTCCTTCCCGAGCCTTACGGCCCATAGGGCGGCACTGATCTCCGTTTCCCAAGGCCCTCAGCCAGATACCAGTTTTTACACAGCGGGACCATGGATACGTGGCCAGTGTATTGTGTGGTGTGCCTGTTTACGTCCCAGTGAAGCCGGTACCAAATTATACTGCTTGGTGACAGAGGCACATGTGTGTGAACAACTTGCCTAAGGTCGTTACCCGGCAGTTTCCTGGTGTGGAGTCAAACCTTCGCCTCTGAGTTACCTCAGGATTACAAGTCCGACACATTACCATTAGACTACTGAGCCAATGGTAAAGGTAAAGAGGTGGTAATAATGATAATAATAATGATAATAATAATGCAGACAATTTCTAACGTGCCATAACACGTGAAACCATTACAAGGGTACTTGCTATAGTGTTTCTTGCATGAGTCATACTCTTGCTATCGCCAATGCTTTACAATCTCAGTGCAGGATTGATGTAGTCGTTGATGTTATTGTGTTGTGAAGGCAACGCCAGCAACACCACTGATTGAAGCCCTCAGCACGTTTGTCACTCGACGAGTGTCGGCATTGCCACTTGTAGACAGCAACCAACAGCTTGTCGACATTTATACCAAACATGACGTCATGGTAACAACAATTTGTATTGTCAATCAGTCACCTTTGTTTGGGTTGAGTGAACCTGGACAGAATAAAGTCACTTTGATATATAGATTAGTCCTGGTAATGATTACAAATTTTTTAATAGTTAACTTCTTGAAAATTAACGATTAATTAGTCGCTAATTTTAGTTGATTTTTTCACAAATTTGAACTGTGATAAGCGAATGATTTGTGGCAAATCATACAGAAAACGTTTTCAGCAGAATTAACTGTAACGTCATCACACAATTTAATTCCAGAATAATCAGACATACGATTAGAAATGGCCTTATATTTAACTAGCTCAGTATTTTTTAACTTACTACCGGCAATTATTGTTTACTTTATGCTCGAAATCTACTTCCTGTTATGTCAAGTAAGTAAGCAAAACAATATTTGCAATCATCGTTAAAATTTTTTATCGTTGAAATTCCTTAATCGTTAACGATCAAATTAATCGTTAACTTCCGCAGCCCTAATATAGATGAATTGAATTTTGGCTTTGGCTCTGGTAGCTTTAGTACTTAGCTATTGTTCACTAGTCTGTCAACTTTTATGGCTGTATTTGGTGGATTAAGATAATTTTAGCAGAGCCATTCCATGCTTCTGATTGGTTCTTGTCATGAGGCACTAAGTAAATGTGTTTAAACTGATTAATAGATTGATTAGTCTGTTGCTTGCTAGCTTTTTGCACATGTCTAAGGCCCACGTCCGACATGCAACAAAATTGTTCCACTTTATCGCACAACTTTATCACACGACATATTTGCCTAAGCAGCTGTCGAGGTTTTTGACATGCAGTGTGTGTCTATATAAAGTTGAAATTTAAGATACATTTTTTTGTTTTGAAATTAGTTGTTGTTTGCGGTTAGGATTTGATATCAGAGAAAGCTTACAACAATCTGGATGTCACGATATCAGAAGCTCTCACAAGTCGACATGAGGTCATTTGCTTGTTTTTTCTGTGTGTGACTTTCATGCACTAACTGATTATACTGGTAATACATAGTACTCTACCCCGCATTTGGAAAAAAAGAGTCTACTGGTTTTTCAACATATCTTTGTCAAACCTCAATGTATTTTCGTGATTTTTGGTATCAGTCGTCCTGAATATTCACTTTATTAAACTGTTGAGATATTTTCTCTTTACATTGCCATGTCACTACATAGAGCTGAGTAATTATGAAGTCATCAAAACAGTCGTTTTTATTGTATCAGAGGTGAAAAAGCTAACAGTGTTTCGGTTAATAACTTTTAACAAAATTAAAAATATGTTTATAATTTTTTGTAGGCAACATTAAAAGAGCAACGTGCAACTGACAGTGTACTGATAGTTCACTTCGCCCAAATACTGATGCCACTTTACCATGTAAAATAAAACACTTTTCGTATTCTTACTTTACTCCACACCAAAATAAACAGAAATGCAGAAAATTAGGCTTTTTTTGAGCCTGTAGCTGCCTTAGTTGTCATCAACAGTGACAAAACTTGCTGTTAACCAACTTCTGAGTCAACAACTTTGTCACAAATGTACATTACTGTGACGCTAACGCATGCTACAGAAATGACGCTACCTGCTGATAACGGCTGCTGCACAACGACGTTCCCGTATTGCACGTTAACACAGTGAAAAGCAAGATTAGGTTAAAAATTTTGATAAAAAATAATTTATTTTTATGCCAACAATTTCTGAAGTTTTTCACTGCAATTTTCTTTCAACAGTTTTCCTGCTTTCGTATTGCAGAGGCTCATTTAGACATTATCTTTCCGCAAAAATGGCATTTTCTATGATGTTGCGATTAAATTAGCTATACTTAGTGAGTAGTAAATTTTGAAGACAAATTTTGGATGCTTTTAGTAAAGCATATCATTATGATAATGTGTGCCAAAAATTATAAAAACAAGTTTAGATTTGTTGATGTTATTCAAGAAAAAGTATACACTTTTTTTCCGCACACGGTGTATTTAATTGTATGTCTGTCTGTCCATGGTTGGAGCTTACATAGGTCTGCTGTGTATAGCCCAGTGGTTCATAGACTGACGTGTGCCCGGTTGTCTTTTACATGTATTCTTGCTTTCAGTGCTATGCTTATTGTTGTCATCATACTCCGATCACAGTATCTTTACTAATCACAGGCTGAACGGTAGTTCAAACCCTGTGTTAACGGTGACTTCTCTTTCCTATGGGAAATCCAAAAATTTGACCCTCAACAGAATCAAAACCCCTGACCCAATCGAGATAAAATTTTGCGCGGTTGATTATGTCGGCGAGGGGACCCGTCATGCAAAATATTATGCAAATCCCTCCAAGGGGGGCTTCTCGGCAAATGGGTGAAATATACGCAAGAATTTTTCTTTATATATGCCTTTTTTTCTTCAACGCACCCACAGGTCAGACCCCTTAAAGGATTTTTACGCTTAATACGTCAAACGATGCGGTTCTGCACAAGGAAGTGCCTTTTTGGGGAAAATTAAACAATTATTAAAACGGTCATAACTTTGGCTGTGTATAAGATAGAGTCATAATTTTTGGTTATAGGGTATGGTTTTTGGTAATGGCCAATCTAATGGTGTTATTCAATTTTACCCCGGACCCATCCCTGGTTGCCATGGCAACGAAATTTGGGACAAAATTGGCTATAACTCGGCTTGTGAAAGAGATATATGCGAGATTTTTGCATCTATAGGGGGATTTTGGGGGATGGGCCATTGAAAGCTGCCAATCTCATTTTCTTTCAACTGACCTCCGTTGCCATGGTAACGAAATTTGAAACAAAATTGGTTATAATGCGGCTTGTGTAAGAGATATCTGTGTGATTTTTGTGTCTATATGGGGGTTTCGGGGGATGGGCCAGCGAATGCTGGCAATCGAATTTTACCCTGACTACTGACCCTCGTTGCAATGGGAACGAAATTTGGGACAAAATGGGCTATAACTCGACATATGTACGAGATATCTCCAAGATTCTTGCATCTGTGGAACAGTCTGCCAGCTCATCTGAGACAAACTGACATTAACTTTGAACAGTTTAAACGGCAATTAAAGACATTTTTGTTCGGGCGTTGAGAGCACAGCGCATTGTGGCTATTGTTAAATTGTGCCTTCTAAATAATCTTACTTACTTACTTACTTATCTAACAAGGGGTTTTGAAGGTGGGGCAAATAAATAATTTTAGTAAGTCTATCGTGGTTGACTTTTGTTGCTTTGGCAACGAAATTTGTAGAATTTTTGCCAAAAATTGGCTAGAAGTCGGTTAACTACGAGATGGGCTCAGACTTTTGTGTGACTCGACTTTATAGACGTTTGTGGTCGGCCATCTTACGCAACGGTTTAATAACTACAATAGTACGATTAGTTGAATTAGCATTATTAAAATGTTTTCTGGGCTTAGGCCTATATTAAGCAGGTGATGCTTGCAGTATTATTAATATGGCCATTTTGTGCATATAAAAGGAATTTTGTTCAATATTTTCAGGAATGCAGGCCAGCAGTGACATCATGCCTGACGCTTGTCATCTGCTTTGTTTAGTCACGCCATTAGGTAGTAAGTAACAGCTATAAGCGGCTTGGCTACTGTAAAAAAATATCTGAAGTGCAATATCTTTGTCACTGATCACCAGCATAGGAAAACAGTATTTTAGTACCCTTGCCTTACCTTCGGGGTGGACAGGTTGCATTTGTCCAGCACTGAGGCCATATCAGTTTAACCCAATGCACAAAGTATTTTAGTCATAAAACAGCAAATATAAATGTACAAAACATCAGTTTATACACTTGTTAATGGCAACATTGAAGAACTCGCACATCGAAAACAGCAATAATTACAAAAGGTGATATTATTCAGCAGCACATTGACACACAGTCAGTGTGATGCGGACAATATCACCTTTTGTGATTTTTGCTGTTTTCAATGTGCAAGTTCTTCAGTGTTGCCGTTAACAAGTGTATAAACTGATGTTTTGTACATTTATACTATTCTAATGTCAGTTGGACTCTCTACCTTGGTCTATTCTATGCAGAGCACATAAGGCAGATCAGCTCTGCCATTTCTTTCTGTTGATTGCTTTGTCCAACATGTAATTGACTATTCGTGTTATTTCTGTATCTTACAGTATTGTAACAGTTGTGTGGCACAGTATATTTAATATGCATAGATCCTTGAAATGTTGTGATGGTTTTAGTCTGAATCTACGTGTGACTGTACACCTAACTGTCTGTAATGTGTGCAGAATGCTGAGAGTCTTCAGACGTGCTTGCTGTCAGATTCTGTGTTTGACGTCATGGAGAAAATTGTTTCCACTGAGGTATGTCTCTTGCTACTTACATTACATAGATCTGTGTTAGACCCCTAACCATATTTCTGCATTTGTGGCTGGCTTGTTGAAACGTATGGTAGCTTGTTGGCTAAGCTGGAAAATTAAGACTGACTAAGAAAATGTTGACCTGAAAATTGCAGCAGTTGTGAAATTTATTGCTGAAATAATACAATCTTGTGAGCCTAAAGGTGATATTTTGGTTTGCTTTTTTACTGTTTTGGATACTACAACACATTGGAAACGGTTTGAACCTTTTCATTGTGTAAATTCTTTGTATCTAGTACTGCATTGTGTACAAATCATTGGAAGTGTGTATGTGAATTGTGTAATGTTAGGCTCATCGGCTTGTGATCGTGGACGGCGAGCGTAGAGTGGAAGGCATCTTATCATTGTCTGATCTTTTTCAGTTTCTTGTTGTTCTTCCATACAGTACGTCATTCGTGCTTCGTTAATTTTTTTCACTGAGCATGTTTCTACGGTCAGAATGAAATGTTGAATTTGCTACCTGATCTGAGTTGAGCAGTTTGGCTGTGTTGTAATTACGTACACATTTTTCTCAATGTTGTGCCCAGATAGTACTAAGGTGGGCTACCATATGCAGCAATACTGTCCTCGTTAGTATTTATAGTATGCCTCTCTAATAGGCTGTTATATTGATCTCGCTTAGTGCCCATTCATTTGTCTATTTCTTTCATACAGACTCTTAGCTTAAAAGCAAAATGAGGTAGAAAAGCGAAAATTAGTGTGATTGGTCCCATGGCTGGAGTAACCGGTGTGTCAGTTACCGGTGTGTCAGTTTTTAGCTCAGAACATCGAAGGTGGCGGCTGGGGTTATGTATTGTTTCCTGTGTTGGTGTGTGTGTGTGTGTAGGTAGTTTATTATGATTGCCTAGAACTAGGTTTTCTGGGGGTGTTAATTTGATTTTTTGCTGTTTTTTTTTCAGAGTCACTACCTACCAAAGTAGGTGATTACCTGAAAAGACTTGTCTTCGAAATGACCTGTAACATGTTAAGTGGAACGTAGAAATTGACTTGGTTTTCTCTAATCGGCCGATAATTCTTGCGCTGTGTTAGGTGGTCTGGTTGCGGAGGCGGATGTGAAAGTCTCGGATGGTGATGTAGTCAGTCGGCAAGCTTCAGTGGAACCGCTCGGCATAGCGCGTGGGTCTGACGATGGTCCACAGTCGCCAGGCAGCAGTGTGAAAGTTGTAGTGAGTGATGAGGATGATGATGACAACAGCAGCAAGCAACAATCTGTGGTGATTGATGGCCGACACAGCGTGGAGAAAGATTCGTCGGTGCTGAGGCTGAAAGACAGTGGAGGTAAGGCATTGGATTAATTTCAGAGATTTAGCATTCACCTAGCCTTATCCCTATAACCCCACATGGCATGGTAGCATTGACATACAGTATCAGACTTAACAGACATTGGTCATGGGCTTGACCCCCGGTCGTGGCGCTGTCATGTGATTACTACTTGGATGAGCAACTATCAGCAGACAGGTAGCCAGCTAGCCATGTCGAGTCAGCTTTTTGAGAATGGTAAACAAGAAAGCCTAGCTAACGCAAAGGGGAACGCACGACAGCGGTGCATGTTTGAAGGCCAACTGCAAACAGAATCTAAGCTCACCAATCCCAGCAACTGACATTAAGTACAATGCATTCACATACATTAGATGGCGCCATCGTATCACGTGGCTGCTGCCATTTGAGTGACCAAATGCGAGTATTTTGAAAGGGGTACCCAAGTTTGATGTCCCTGTACGAAAAATATCTTGAACGCAGGGGGCAAAATTTAGACTAGTGAAAACTACGTTTAATACTGAAAGTTTCATATGCAGACTGTTCTGGTCTATCTCTAGTGATTTCGGTGCAGTTCGCTCTTGAAATGTGTGTCGCAGCCAAACATTGCCAAAAATCCATAAAATCTTTTTCGATGTTTAAGGTCATCCAAGGTCATTGCTTTTGCTGCCAATAAAAAGTCAGTGTATGACTTCTTATCAGTGATTAATAGTAACCTAGGCCCTATCTTGCACTGTTTCTGAGATACAGCGGCTTGTTGGCTGAAAATCGCAAATTTTCCCCACCCCCTCTCATTTAGCGTCCTCGCTGGGTGTGACCCCTTTCGAATTTATGGAAAAGCTTTACGGATCCTAAAACTAGAGTTTTCTAAGGAGCCGAAGGTAAAGACTTCGTGATCCTAGATTGCACTGTTTTTGACTGATCCACCTGTGTGACAGACAGACGGATGGACAGAATTGCGATGGCTAAGATGTGCTACAGCAGTAGCTGCTGTCGCATGTATTTAAGTACCGTATTATTTGGCTGGGTTTAAGGCAGGGTGCATTCACATGTGTCAGGTGATCCTATGTCACATATGACACTTTGTAGCTCTGAAGTACATTCGCATTAATGGTAATTGGCACCTTTAATCTTTTTGACCTAAAAACTTGATATTTTATAGAATACTCATCCCATTTGCTATTAGTAGTAATTAATTACCTGTTCCATACAATCTTGCCTATATAGATTGTATTCTTGATTTTTAATGCAATTTTTTATTGTGTGTTTTTAATTTGCATAATCACTCATTGCAACACCATGCTGCAGTATTTTAGATGAGCTAGATTGACTGCTTGCTTGTTTTCTGCAGTCAGCTTTGACAAGTCTTCGTCATCGTTCCGTGCAATGTCCGACGCAGACTCCATGCGGTCTGTGACATCCACGGCTCCGGTACCTGCCTGCAGCAATCCATGAACAACTACCTCACCTGGCAGCTGAACAGACACGATGTAACACGCCGGGTGACCACTTGATTGGAGTAGGTGATGGAGGCAGCTTTACAGCAGCTGGACCGTGGCTTTGGCACAATCTACCGGTCAAACTACAACATTAAAACAACTTCTCTGCACAGTTAAAATGACTACTAAAGACGTTTCTGTTCAATTGAAGTTGTAGTCGATAGCAACTTACTTTTGTTCAATTGTGGTGGTTATAAGTAAACTTACTTTTTTGCTCACTTACTTACTCATTTACTTACCTGGGAATGTCGGGGAATTTGATGGTTTTCTTGTCAGGAAAAATTTGTGGAATTAAGTGAAAGTCAGCAAGTTGTCAGTGAAAAATCTTGTTGCAGAAAACTGTTACATGTTAGGGGCAGCATTGATGTTTATTAACATAGTTTTAGGATAGCATTTTGATGGTGCATTTTTGGCCGATTGTAATTTTACGTTTAATATATTGTTATAGCTGTTAGATTTTGTTGTTACACTTTTAGTGTGCTTAATGTGGGGTAACTGCAACATGATTAGGGGCTTGTTTCTGGCTTTTAATTAGTTGCTCAAACTAGTTTGTTAATATTCACGATGTCTCTGTCGGCACCGAGTAACATATCGGATGATCAGCATTGTCCAACAATGAATTGATGTAAACTGGTGGTTAGCTAACAAAATACTCAGAGAACGAGAAACTGGCCCTGAGAATGTGTACGGGAAATGTATGGGAACTTCGTAGTGCTTGAGAGTGGTCACCTGGAACATTAGTCCTAGTATAATGTAGTATTATAATACTATAGTGTGATATGGTTACATAAACATGTAGCGTTATTTTATAACGGGGTCTAATGCTTGACAGCAGTTATAGTCAGGTTGTGTGTGTGTCAACCTTGCTTGCGCTTCTGGACTCTTTGTTCATTTCTTTGTTTGTTTGTGTGATTTTTTTGTAAATCCAACATATTCCCGAGTGTTCACCAGTTGCAGCGAATGCCTTTCTGTGGGCTTAGATCGCAGTGTTAAGCGGATGTCAGACGAACGACAAAGTCGGCCGACTTTTGTGGGCGTGGTTGAATTGCCCGACAAAATCGGCCGACAAAATCGGTGAACCATGACACGCGGCCGATAGTTTTGTCTGCTACTTCATACGTTATCATCTAGCACAACAGCCGAATGCAGATCGCAAAATAATACTTGCATCACTTTTTTTCTGCATCTAATGAATGAAAATAATAACAAACACAATAAATAACTAAAATAAATATTCATCTTCCGTTGTAAACAATCATTATGGCAACATAAACAAAATTTGTTGTCTGATATACGAAAAGTCGGCTGACAAAATCGTCGAAGATAGAACATGCTCTATCTTGGTCGACAAAATCGGCCGATTTTGTCGTTTGTCTGACTTCCCTTTTAGTCTGTCAACCATCCCCAAGTATACACTGGTTACGACTAGGTACTTTATCGAAATCTGTGGGTTGTCAAAAATCTCACAATCTTCCTAACTGTTGCTTTGTCGCAAACTGTAGGGTGCGAACTAGGTTTTGCACATGTCAAGTAGTTTTCAGTTTTCATCCTACTTTTGTGTCAGTGGGTGCTTATTCATTTCTATGCATGTGGTGGTTATTGCATTGTGTGTCTGTCAGTCTGACTGTCTGTGTGCATATGTCTCTCTGTCATTTTTTCCGGTGCTTTCGTGTCTTACGTTGCCTGTGGTATCAATTTTCGTCAGCTTGGTAACTCAAAACAAAAGAAGCCCTGCTAATGCAAACAAGAACGCACAACAGCTGCAGTGCGTGTTTGAGAGCCAAGTAAAACAAAGTCTAAGTCAGTCGCCAGAGGGCGCCAGACGACATTAGGCTATAATGTCTATAGTGTTTTACTCGTACTCACCAGAGGGCGTGACGTGTCTCGCTCAGCCAACACTGTATCAGCTTTATGTCGCAAATTTTCTCTACCCCCTCTCATTTAGCGCCCTTGTTCGGGGTGACGTCCCCTTCCAATCTGTGGAAAAGTCTTACGGTTCCTGAAACTATAGTCTTTCAGGCAGCCAACAGTGAAGATTTGGTGATCAAAGCTTGCATCGTTTTTGACTGATCTACCCATGTGACGAACGGACAGACAGACAGACACAATTGTGATGGCTAAAATGTGCTACAGCAGTAGCTGCTGTTGCGCGCAAAAATGGCAATGGATTTGGATTAAATGTTGTGTAAGCATGAACGAAGCGGTCAGATTTTGCTGGCGATTGGATTCTTTAAAACTTCTGTCAGGACATAGCAACTGTAATGTATTTTAAAAGATCTTTGTATTTGCTGTATTTGCCTTTGATTTGTTCTTGACACATTTTGCTGTATAAATGTGTCCTAATGACTGATTGATTGTCAGCGGAGATTTGAGGTTTTTGGTGGCTTCCACTTGGCTTATCTGACATCCATATTGTTCTACTGCTAGCATAATTTATGCTCATCATTGAGTCATTTCATTATGCTGCTGTCTCAGTGCTTGTCCTGTGCTTTAACTACGAGTGCATTCAGCTGTGTGTCGTGTCTTGTGTGCTGTGCTTTGTACTGTTGTCTGTCCTGTGCTTATACTGCTGTTTATTATGCCTTCAGTTACCTCCAACAATACAGTTTTTCAGCTTGGTCTAGCTATGTGCAAGATCATTTAAAACAGTTGATAAATGGATTTTCTTCAGATTTTCTGGAAGGGTTAAACGTGACCTGAGAAAACAGTGACTGCAGTAGATTTTGGTGGCGATCAGGATTCTTAAGTGGATTCTGGATCATTTGGAATTTTTTATCTTTAGTAGATAGGACATAAACTGAGAGCCTGTTGTGTTTGCCAGGTGGCAGCATTATTTTTTGACGATGTTTGAGATCTGTGGGCGCTGCTAGTTGTGATTGCAGTTGGTTCTAATGCAGTTTCTCCTGCCATTTCTACTGTTTGTATATCATAGTCAGTCGTTGTTGAAGTCTGTGTGATAAAGTCTATTATATGTATTTTGTCGTATTTTGTTTTGTTATCTGTTTCTCAGTGGAGCTGAGGCACTATGCTGTCTAATTGAGCACACTGGGTGTCTGATTGGCTGATTGAAATCAACATATTTTTATCGTGGCCATATCGCACAAACTGCAGTAGGTCAAAGGGTGAAAATTTGCTTGTGCATAAGCTACTGTGGGTTGATCCCTGTTGACTAAATTTCAAGGAAAGCAATAAAAAGGCAGCACATACGTTGATGCGAATATGCTTTCAAACTAAACAAAGGGTCATGTCACAATCTATTAATGGTCTGCCTGAACGTCGCAGATCATTGCAGATCATTAACTTAGGCTATTTCTGTGACGTCTACGGTGCCATAGGGTGCTTTGTGGTCAGTAACAAAAACAGTTTTGGGGATCTGTGGTGTTTAGCCAGACCATTAATTAAACACAAAAGACAGTTGTGCAGTTATTTAGTTTGGGCAAACAGTTGCATGCAAGGTGGATTTTGAGGCATAATTAAATTTTCTCGTTTAGCCGAAGCTCCACTGAGGACGTCAGAGACTTAGGAACCTTTTTGTTTTGTCGCGTTTTGTTTTGTTGTACAGTTTAATATTATTACAATGTTTTGTCTCAGCCGGACGTGTCGCAAAGGGTCATTGGTGGGCATTCTGTACAGTTCAGAGCATTGATGATGACTGCTGCAAGTCACTGTTGCTATGTGGTATCAGTGGCCAGACCTCACTGACAATCACCAGCCAGCCCGTAGCCGGAGGGAGTTTGATTGATGCGTTCGTTCGATTGGACCCTACCCCCAATCAGCAGAACTAGGAAGTATTGCATGGAAATTATCAAAAATGTCACCACCGGATGCAATTTCTGAGCACAAAGAATAATAAGAAAATGTCTTTGCAGCCTTGTGGATTGTCCCAGACCCACGTTGAGTAGCTTACGGCACTTCCCCAGATCCCTTTGCTGAATTAGTGCAAGGCCACTTTGTGGACCAGGGAATGGAGTTGATTCCCTCTTTTGGCTACAGGTCTTACCAGCTATTATGCATTAGTACTAATGCTGCTGCTATTACTATTGCCACAACCATGCTTCTGTCATTTTTGTTTAGCTTAATTTTGCTTTGGATTAGCCTTAGAGAATATTGGCATAGAAGGGGAAATTTGACGGCTTGAAACCGTTGGTAATAATTTGTTTTTCAATTTGCAGTTAAAATGTTACTGCTTACTATAGATGCATACTGTAGACGTGTTAGGAACGCAGCAATGCCCTTTCCAATAGTGCCATTATTTACCCCATGCGCCTTTCATTTTCTCCAAAATAACACATTTGCAGCAATGTGGTTAGTGCCAAATTTCTATGGCCTGTTCTAATATCATTATTGCCATTATTCTTACTGATTATGATATCAAAAGCGGTTGATTGAGTTGTGGTGCAGTGTATATTTTGACAACTTCTTGACAGTGGAGTGATGCTGATGTAGTATCAAACTGATTTGAAATGGTTTATATGCTGTGCGGTTGTCACAACAATGAGTGATGACTGTGCACAAATGACATAGTTGTAGGGCTGCAGAATAACAATTGTTTGTATGATTATTCATTAATTTAAAAAACTGGTGAAATTCTAATGGTTAATTTGCGATTGAAGTTAGGTCACTAAGAAGGTGTCATAAAGTAGGTACAATGACAAGCATCTGAACAATGACACTTATTACTACAGAGAATGCGAACGTTTTGAATATGTACAGGAGTGGATAAGGCGAACACTTACAAACTGTGCCTCGGTGCGTTTGTGACAGATTTCAGCTGAATGGCTTATAAATGTGCTCAACTGAAACACGCATTTTTGGATAGCTCACTTTGTTTTTAGTTGAAATTAATGATTAATTCGTAATAAACTTTTTTGAAATTAATTTTTACTATCTGTAATAATAATTATTTACCACAAATTTTCAAATCACTGTCTAAGGATTGCAGAAGTTCATTTGGAAGCTGCCTGAGTGTCACTGGGATAGTCGGGATGTAACTGATGCTGTCTAGCATGTTGGATACAGCTGCTGATGTTGCTGTTGATGTTGTTATGACGACATAATTGATGCAGGTTTTGGCAGGCTTTATCTTACTATAACATGACATAGTGTGGTGATTCTGACAGCGAGGCAGTTTGTCATGTGTCATAATGAAGACGTTTGGCTAATGCATTTGTAAATGAAAACAAATGTTACAAGCTGATGTTATTGCTGATGAATACAACATTGAACTGTACACTGCTCATCAGTAGTAGTGATGTGCCCAGATGCTGATTCTTATTACATTAGTGATGGTTGAGTTTAAATAGTGTTGAATGTTGTGTGTGCGTGTGTTTATTTGGGTTTCGTGTGCCAAACTGCATGATGTTTTTTGCCGATTTGTAATCGGATAATTGTAATATATAATATTCGTCCTATTGCCGTATGAAGTTAGGAGTTTATTAGTGCATTATTGAGTGGTGTCAGTCGATGCTGTATGATTGGTTTCGTTCAAGACTTTTGTCTGTTTTGTTTGTTAAATATAAGGTTGTTTTTCTTTCTAGACCTAGCACTCATGTCATGCATTTGTTAAAGGTGAAGGTTAAGTTCTGGGTACTTTGTATAGCGTGGCTTACACAACTCAGAAGTGCTTTACAAACTCAGAAGTTGCAGCCGATTGGCATGAGCTAATGATACTGCGTCACAATATGCGGCCATCCATTGTCTGCATATGCAAACAGTTGGACCTGCGGTGCAGCCAGCAGACATACCACTGCCCCAATCAGCTGCATTAGGTTTTCACCTCTAGCTCCTAAGCTGCTACTCATTTTCCATCCCGCTGAGGGTAGGAGGCTGAGTTGGCCTGAGCACACGGTTAGCATCGGCAGCGACTTGCTCAAGGATGTTTGCTAATTAACCGAGTGAGATTTGAACCATGGCCTGAAAGTCACACGAGTTTGATACCGGTATTGTAGCATTAGACCACTTACATGTACAGGGTGTGGCAAAAAAGTAGCCTCTAAAGTTTTTTGCTTTTTTCAGCAACCGTTTGGAATTTTAATCTGAAATTTTACAGATTTAATCACTAAAATTTTCTACATTCAACTGCCAAGCAAAATGTGATTCCGTTGAAAAACGACGAAGTTACAGATTTTTTAACATGATCGCCTTTCAGCATTAAAAAATGTTCAAGCTAAAATGCTATTTAATTTTTAAAAACCGGTTAGAACGTTACTGCCGATTGCGTCACGGTGACGTTTTGATAACTGTGACAATGAAATTCTAACATATGATTATTAATTAACTGTGTTGTTTGAACGATGTTATTGAATTGTTGTAGCTTGAACATTTTTAATGCTGAAAAATCGGTATGCGGTCACGTTAAAAAGTCTATAACTTCGTCGTTTTTCAACAGAATTACATTTTTACTTGGCAGTTAAATGTAAAAGGTTTCATTCAGTAGCGCTGTAAAATTTGATCTTAAAATTCTAAACGTTTGCTGAGAAAACTGCGAAAAACTTCAGGAGGGCTACTTTTTTGCCGCACCCCATAGTTAGTCAGGGACTGTTTGACCTGCTGTTTTCTACAGCAGTGGCGTCTACACCGTATGAACCTTTGAGCAAATTCTCCGTCACAGAAGTAAGCCGAAAGGTTTTCTGTTTTTTAGAAGAGTACATAAGTTAGGACCTAAGTTGTATAGACTTTCTGTTGAGCTTTTTTCCAAGCGTGCTAATTTTGGCCCCAAACGTCTGAAAATCAACGCTGGCTGGGTCTTTTCCCCAGACCCCAGTGAAAGAGCTTACAGCGGCGTGCTTCTCGGGGCCCATGGTATGGGAGGAAGAAATGAGGGAAACTTGCTTCAGTCAACGGGAGAGATGCCTTTTCTTTGCAGTGGAAATACGTATGTGTGTATGCCTGTACTTGGAGTATTTAGAACGTTGACTTGTACAATACGTCGTCATCGGTCTTGACTAACATACATTTAGGTCAATTTTTGTTCGTTGTTGTATGGCTCAAAACTGCTGCTTTGTGTGTGTATCTCTGTACACCAGACGTGTGCACGGGAGGGGGCTACAGTCGGCTTAGCTAATATGTGCTGAGCCGGACGGAAAAATTTAAGCCCGCCTGAAGGTTGTTGTATGCTAGGTTGTTTTTATGTTCGTGGTTTGTTAGACTAGGCAAGTCCTTATATCTTCTAACCCTGTATCCTGGGAGTTATTCTGTACTGGTTCGACGGTCCAAACTATAGCCGGATGTATTCTGTAGGTTGGAGAGTGTGAATCTGAGCTTCTGCACTGGGTTGAGTTGATTCGCAGCTACGATCGGAGATCGGAATTTTAGACTGCCCAAGTTTTTCCCTTCCCGAAACACATTTTAATTGTCTGTCCAATGCAGTGCATAGCATTAGACAGAGTATAAAATCACCTGAGTGTCCGTGCGTCCAATTTTTCTTAAGCTCTCTTCCTTTCACCTTTCTCTTCCCTTTTCCTTCCCCTTCCCCTTACCTTTCCTCTTCCCCTTCCACCTTCCCTTCTCTTTCCCTTTCCCTCCTTTTTTCCTTTCCCTTTTCTGTACCCCATTTCCTTTCCTTTCCTTTTTCCTTCTCCTTCTTCTTTTCCTTCCTTTTGCTCTTCCGGGTTTTTTTCCCTTTTCCCTTTCCCTTCTTTTCCCTTTACCTTTCCTTCCCCCTTCTCTTTTGCCCTCACCTTTCCCTTCTTTTTTCCCTTCCACTTTCCCTTTTCCTTTCCTTCCCCCCTTTTTCTCTTTTTCTTCTTCTTTCTTTCCGTGTCTACGTCCGTGCGTTTAACATTTGAGGTGCTATATCTCCATAACGGTGCCAGATAGACGCATGGTGACGATAGACCATTTATAGTAAAGCGTTGGTGACGAGCTGAATGGTCTCGTGACTGACAACGTTAATTGTTCAGTTATAATAATAGCGAAGAATGACAGTAACATTGCTGCTGTACAATTTAAAATTAAACTGTTTGATTTTTTTCTACCAGTCTAAACAGCTCACTGACTATATTTATACGGACATATACTGTAAACTATCAAAATGCATTGGACAGACTCCGTGTTCGTATGAACATTATCTTG